>Ga0315279_10009395_pt1 | contig 11663 bp, 13 predicted proteins | sample YL17G06_20_MG_FD_203694 | JGI IMG/M metagenome (GOLD analysis project Ga0315279, IMG submission 203694) | Sediment microbial communities from Yellowstone Lake, YNP, Wyoming, USA - YL17G06_20 | ecosystem: Environmental > Aquatic > Freshwater > Lake > Sediment | place: USA: Wyoming | collected...
CCCCTGCAGGCGATCCTACAGGGTTCCCGCTCGGGCAACTCCCCCCGATTTCCGTGGGGAATTCCGGCGATTTTTCTGTCCACGCCAGGTTGATCTTTCTGGGGATTCTCAGCCTACGACAAACAGCGCACGGCCCTCTTGGGCTTCATCCTGCCCGGCTCAGCCCTTCAAGATGACCAGGTGGTCCCGTCCTTCAAGCCACCCTTCGACATCATCCACCGCATGGTCCAGGGCATAAAAAAGGCAGCCTCTGTTGAAGCTGCCTGTCCAGTTCTGCTCCCCCGGCCGGACTCGAACCAGCGACCTAGTGGTTAACAGACATGCTTGCCGATTTTCTCGTTTGAACTGGTCTTATCTTGTCTATACTCTACAACGAATTATTGGACTTGTCAATTTCCCGGTTGATCTGATCTTATCCCATTTATCAAAAAATTGATACCACTTTTGAGACCACTCGACCTATGGGCGCTTGGCTGATGGCCCCGTTCGGATGCAGAGAGGAGGGCGATTTTTTACAAAGGAAATGGTTTCGCGAGCGCATCTGTATGGGAGAAAGGTGGAGGGAGCCTACATTGTCCACTCTGCGGGAGGTATAGTAGACTATGATCAGGAGCTAATCTATGGCCGACATCAAAAGCATTGAATGGGAGATCAACCAGCTTGTGAAAGCCAGGTTGTTCCCGGATGAACAGTCTGTGCTGAGAAGCGCTATGAGATCCTTGTTCGAAGCTAAACCGGAGCTCAAACGGAAGATGGTGGTCGCGGCATACACCAACGGCGACATCAGCCTCGGCAAGGCTGCACAGATTATGGGTGTTTCCCAGGAAGAGATGAAAGACATCATCCGTGAAACTGGGGGGCAGATCCATCTGGGCCCTCTCACCATCGATGAGCTGAAACAAGACGTCGCCAATGCCCGACTTCATATTTGATAATACCGTGTTGTCGAACTTCGCTGCGATCGGCAAGGCGGATCTGCTGGCGAAGCTTTTTGAGAAGAATGCATTCACAACGATCGAGGTGATGGATGAGCTAAAACGAGGCATTGAAAGGGGCTACCTTCATCTGATCCCCGCTCTGAATGCCGCTGAAAGCCCCAAGGGGTGGTTGGAGATCCTCGTATTGAAGTCGCTTGATGAAAACCTGCTCCGACAGGAGCTCGATGAGTTCCTGCACCCCGGAGAATCATCCTGTTTGGTCCTCGCGGTATCGCGAAATATGATCCTTGTGACGGATGACCTCGCGGCAAGGAAGCTCGCCGCCCGGCGCAAGGTACGTCTTACCGGGACGGTGGGCTTGCTTGTCGAGATGATTCACGCGGGTCTCCTGCCGCTTGAAGAAGGAAACACCTTGCTTGAGCAAATGATAGACAGCGGCTACCGTTCGCCTTGTGATCATTTGGATGAGCTTGTTTGAGCAACCGAAGCAGCGACGAACAACGCCGAAAACTCACCGCACGGATAGCCGAGGAAGAACAACGCATCTCAGAACTCCATACTGAACTCGAGCAGCGGCGTGCCCTTGTTTCCTCTTTCCAAGAACAGTTGACCAAGACTGCAAAAGGGACTGACAGAGTACAAGCGGCGGGCGAACCCGCGTCTTCGATGGCGGCAGCCTTGGCAAAAGAGGAGTAGGTGCGACTCTTTCGCGCGATGTTCCGCGGTCGCGAGGACGTTTTTCCACGCCGCCGGGAGAGCCGCAAGACAGGAAAGTCCGGCTATTCGCCGGCTTGTGCGAACGAGTGGGATCACCTGCTGTGTGCGAAAAAGAAGGGTTCGGGCGCAGGCCGGATGGCAAGCTGTGTTGACTGCTGTCAGCATGCTTTCTTTCCCGTCACCGACGAGGAGATCGAGAAGCATCTTAAAGGCATTCATGTCATGGGAGTATACCCGCTCCTCGCCGATGAGACCTGCTGGTTTCTTGCCGCAGATTTCGATGATGGAGCGTGGCGGGAAGATATCGCATCGTTTCGTGAAACGTGTGGGTCACACAACGTTCCTGTCGCGATCGAGCGATCGCGTTCCGGAAACGGCGCTCACGCTTGGTTCTTTTTCTCCGAGCCCGTTCCCTCAGGCCTCGCAAGGAATCTGGGGTGTTTCCTGATAACCGAATCCATGGCTCATCGGCATCAGCTTTCGATGTCATCCTACGACAGGCTCTTCCCAAACCAGGATACGCTCCCCAACGGTGGATTCGGCAACCTCATTGCTCTTCCCCTTCAACGGGAAGCCCGGGCGATGGGCAATTCGGTATTCGTGGATGCATCATCAACTCCCTACTCAGACCAGTGGGTCTTCTTGTCGAGCATCCAGCGCATCGATCCGAATCGTGTTCGAGAAATCGTTCAGGACGCCGGCCGCCACGGCCAGGTGATGGGGCTTGTGGGACCAGGTACCATGGACCGTGAAGAGTACAACTCACAAAGCCCGCACGGCTTCACGCTCGCCGTGTGCCGGCGGCCCGTCCCGCGGTCGCTCCTTCGCCGCAGGATGCGCGAATGACGAGCTCGGGCCTGAGAACAATATTCTCCTTGCGGGAGGTGCCTGCATCCCCGCTGCCGCGGAGCTGGGCGATCAGTTTCTGGGCTGCGAACGTCCCTACAGAGTAGCTGGGCTGTCGGACGGTTGTCAGCGGAGGATGCAGGAGGGGCGCGCAGAGCGGATCGTCGAATCCGACAACCCCAATGTCCTCAGGTATTCTCAGCTTCCTTTCTTTGATCGCCAGCATTGTGCCCACGATCATCGCCTCGCTCACGATGAAGAACGCGTCGGGCGGCTTCTTCAACTGGAGGAGCTCGAGCGCGGCTTTCCTGCTGGCGACCGCGTCGAGCTCTCCGTACCTGATGAGCTCCTGATCGAGCGGGATCCCGGCGGCGTGAAGCGCCTGTTTGTAGCCCAGGAACCGCTCTTCAAGGGCGCTGATGCCCGGTAGACCCTTTATCAAACCGATCCGGCGGTAGCCATGCTGTATGAGGTGGTTCACTCCCTCCATGGCGCCCAGGCTATTGTCGACAGTGATGGACACCGCGTCGATTTCCTTGAGCTTGCGGTCCACCAGAACCAGCGGCATGCCGGCGCGGGTGATCTTCTTCAGCTGATGGATATTCTTTTCGGTGGGGCAGAGGATGATCCCGTCGACTTAAAGGTCGTTTGATAGTCGTTGACGGGCCATCGTACCGGACCCGACATCTCGAACTTGACAAGGCGTCTGAGGTGCGAAAAGATGCCGCCAGAATATCTGGAAAAAGAACGCCATAATTTCTGGAACTCACACAGTTTCAGTCCGACGGGCTCCTAGTCTGGCATTTCTTTGTGCTCGAAGACCGCGCAACCTCATCTCTTGGCCCATATTGTTTCCCATTCCTCATTCTCGGCCCGATATGTTCTTGCTGAAGATCACTCAACTTGGCTGTGATGGGCTGCAACCATAGTCCGGGCGAGCTCGTCCCGCCAGTCGCTTGCTTTGCCCAGAAACACCCTTATAGTAATTCAGATCGTGCGGATTGGGCACGGTGGAGCACCATAACCGGATTTCCCCCAGGGAGCCCAGAGCCTGACAACGTCACGCTACCTGGTTTCTCCAGCATTTTGGATATATTTGACAAATCCAAACCTGTATCCTAAGATAGAGATTGGTTCGACTAAGGGAAAAATTACGTGATTTATCAACAGCGCTACGATCAACTCATGAAAATCTGCAGGCAAATCATGACTCATCGCCAAAAGATTGCCAAGGATGAGATCGAAAAGCTCATTTTCAGGAACGTAGACACTGCCCTTCCGAGCGAGGACTTGCTCACGCACCTTATCGCGGAATCACTCCTGAAACGGATAGACCGCGAATTGCTTGAAAGCAAAAACATATATGTCCAGCAGCTCGACATCCCTCAGATCGTCATGTTCTACAACATGGCAAAAGCGGTCCCCTTTGTGGACGCGGGCCACTTCCTCGCCAACCAGTACATGGCCAGCGCCTTGGAGGGTCTTTCGGAAGCCGCTGTTTTCGACATCGGGGTCGGCAAAGGCGTCCAGCTCAAGGGGCTTTGCCGGATGCTCGCCTCATCGACGACCACTTTGAAATCGCTTTCCCTGATAGGCCTGGACCCCGATGAAAAGAACCTTGCCGAGTTCCAGGTGGAGACGGAGAAGATGCGGGGCGAGTTCCCCTTCAGTGTGTCCTTTCACCCCGTCAATGGGCTGATCGAAGATCTCTCCTCGGAGCAGTACGAGGAAATCAAGCGGATCGGTGCCGGAAATCTTCTTGTCAACAGTTCCTTCGCATTCCACCATACCGCACACCCCGTGAACGACACGGAGCTGCGGACGGAACTCTTCCGAAGAATTGCCAGGATGAGACCACTGCTCTTCACCCTTGTGGAGCCGAACTCCAACCACGACACGGAAGAGCTGCCTCGACGCCTGCATAACAGCTGGCAGCACTTTGGATGCCTCTTCCAGTGCATCGACGAGTCCGACCTTGACCCATCGCACAAATTCCAGATAAAGGAGAAGTTCTTCGGCCGCGAGGTTCGTGACATCTTCGGTGTCAGCGACCGATTTCGCTGCGAGCGCCATGAGCTGTACGACTCCTGGCTCCTGCGGCTGAACAGGGCAGGGCTGAAGCCATTCGACAGAGTGCGGCCCCGGGTGGACCTTCCCGTCGGCTGCGCCGGGATTGTCTCAGAAGGCCTCATTCGCTTGAACTATCACGAGACGACGATTGTCGCCGTGTTCGCGTATACGCTGTAGGCGGCAAGCCGGAAGGAGGAGACATGCCAGGTGGGAGGAATGGGGAAGAACTGAAAGTTTTTGGGGCGACCATCCTCGGTTTCGCGACCGCGTGCATCAACCTCAACATCGTCGCAGGATCCAAAGCGACAAGTCTCATCAGCGGCATTGAGGTGAACGGATGGTACCCCTTCGAGCGGCTGCGGGAGATCGAGCGGATGGTCGTCGAATCCTACGAGAAGTGTGGGCCGATCATGGAACGGGCGGGCATCGAGATGATGAGCATCTGGTACAACGCTGGGCCGGGCAAGGAGATCATCAAGAGAGGAGTGGAGTTCCTTTACTTCCAGAGCGGTTCGCAGGGATACGCGAGCGTGGTGAAGGGACCGAAGGACCAGGTTGGCAGCTTCAACCTCGTGGAGATCGACGAGACGCGCGGGCGGGCGCTTATCCACAGCACGGACCCTTTCAACAAGGACCTCGAGAGGGGGGTCATCATCGGAGGACTGGCCGCTCCTGGGGATCTGGACTTCATCGACGTCAACAACGACGAGGATCCGCACCATTTCCGTATTGAGTTCGGCTGAAAGGAGGGGCGAATGAACCTTGAGGAGCTGCTGGCCTCGGACACGCAACCGACGAAGGGCGATCTCAGCGAGGAGGACTTCGCAAAGCTCTTAAGGAAATACAAGGGCCTCCTGAAGGAAAGGGGAAGGGACAAGGCCTTCTGGGAAGCCACCAATGAGAACCTCAAGATCGCCTACGGGAAACTCGATGAGAAGGAACGTGAGCTCGCCCGGGCCTACGCCATCATCCAGGAGGATCTCACCGTCGGCCGCCAGGTGCAACAGGCACTGCAGCCGAAAGCCTCCGGGAAGATGGCGGCCGAGCTGGATATCGCCGTCTATCACAAACAGCTCGCCGAGGTAGGCGGTGACTATTACGATTTCTTCAGGACGAAAAATGGGGATTATGCTATCGGGGTGTTCGACATCTCCGGTCACGGCGTGTCGGCCGCACTCGTCATGACCTATCTGAAGGCTCTTTTCACACAGATGATGGAGACTCACGACTTCCCCAAGGAAATCGTGGAGGAGGTGAATCGCTCCTGTTTCGGATTCCTGCGGAAAGTAAAGAAATACGCCACCGTCAATTTCATCGTATTCGGGGCGAACGGCCTGACGTACACCTGTGCGGGCGGGTTCGGCATGCTGCTGCGTCATGGAGAGCCCACACTCTTTCAGAAGCGCGACAACTTCCTAGGCCTGCGAGAAAAACCGTTCCATCAATACACGCTCCCCTTTGAAAAAGGCGATTTCCTTGTTTTATATACGGACGGAATCGTGGAGGCGAAGAACGCGAACAACGAGGATTACACGGTGTCCCGCCTCAACCGGCTGGTATCCTCCACTGCTGAGAAAGGCGTCGCGGAGGTCCTGCGCATCTGCCTCGGCGACTACCAGAGCTTCAGGGAAAAGGACACGGACGACATCACGTTCATCGCGCTACAAAAGAAGGCGTAGGTTGATAGTCAGCGAAGCGGACCTCCAGACGACAATCATCGCGATGCGTTGCAGCATTTCTCCCCAGAAAAACATCATCGGGGACATCGGAGGGCTCATTGCCGGATTCTGCGAGGAACTGGTCGGCTCCTTCTACCCCCGCGTCGTCAGCAAGAGGGCGAACACCGTCATCACGGAGCTTTTCAACAACGCCATCGAGAACAGTATCGACCCGGCAAGCACGATTAGCCTCGAGGTGCAGATCAACGGCGCGCTGCTGCGGATCAAGATGACCAATGTGGCCCGGCAGGAGCAGTTCGAGAAAATCAAGAGTCACGTGGACCGGATCAATTCAACCGATATCCGGCGGTTGATGGCGGAGACGATACGCGAGAGGAGGAAGCTCCAGCTCAAGGGCGGTCTGGGCCTCATACGGCTCGCGCTGGAGAACAAGTCCCGGATATCGGTGGACTACAAAGAGCCACTTCTCATTGTCGAATCCGAAATCCCGTTAGGAGGTCTCCTGTGAGAGTACTCACATATGGCGACATTATGGATGGGGGAACCAGCGTTTTCACCTCGGTAGCAAAGCTGGATGCGCCCAAGCTCATCGTTTCGTTCAGCGGGGCCATACGCGTTGACAACCCGTACCGATACCTCTCCGCCTACGTGAGCGAGTTGGAAGAGCGCCTGCCCTCCGCGCAGGTCAAGGCGATCGAGCTGGACTTCACCGAACTGAACTTCTGTAACTCCAACGGGTTCTACGTCATCATGGACATCATCGAGATCATCTACAACATCTTCCCCGCGGGTGTCACCGTGAAAAGACTGAAGGAGGATGACTGGCAGCAGGAGACCCTGCCCATCCTGCTGAACGTCGACGAGCCCGAGATCGGGAAGCGCACCACCTTCGAAGACTTTTCAGAGATCTGATGAAAACCGCGGACACGAAGTGGTTTACCGACCACATCGAGCAATTCATCTTTTTTCTCGATGCCGGCGAGCGTGTCCTTCCCCTTAATCGGCACGCAGAGAAGCTCCTGTCCAGCCTCGCGGCGGAAGGCGCCCTCTTCCGCGCCTTGTTCAATGTGGAAAACTATGCGGGACTTCGCGTCCTGGCCGCCTCCCCAAAGAGGAAGATCGCGATCTGCGTCGACCTGAACGGGAGGAGCGCGCCACTGTGCTGGGAGTTCGCGAGGTTCAAGAATGGCGTGCTCGCCTTCGCCGCGAACGCCTTCGGGGTTGAAGAGCTGTGGGATGAGGCGCGCAAAAGCTCCCTGCCTTTCGAGAACCTCATCCTCAACATCCTCCCCGAACGCATCGTCGAGAAACTGGCGGCCCAAAAGACGGTGAGGCCGAAGGCGTTCTCCCACACCACGATAATGTTCACGGACGTGGTGAATTTCTCCCGGCTCTCATCTAAAATGGACCCCGTCTCCCTCATCCACCGGCTCAACTTTTACTTCTCCCTCTACGACAGGGTCATGGAAGAGTTTGCCATCGAGAAAATTAAAACAATCGGGGACTCATACATGAGCGTGTCCGGCATTCCAGAGAAGAAGCCCTCCCACGCCGTGGACTGCTGTCTGGCCGCTCTCACCATTCTCTACCACATGGAGAAAACCAGCAGGATGCCGGAAAACAGGATCGAGAACCTGGACCTGAATAACTGGTCCATTAGAATCGGCATCCACACCGGGGGCTGCATTTCGGGGGTTGTGGGGTTTAAAAAATACACCTTCGACATCTGGGGGGACTCGGTGAACATTGCCTCCCGCATGGAAAAGGCGGGCGTTCCTGGCAAGATCAACGTCTCCGAGGACACCGCGAAGGAAGTGCGCGATTTCTTTGCCTGCGAATATAGAGGGATCCAGGAGATCAAGAACATCGGTCCTAAGGGCATGCATTTTCTCAACCGGATCTCCCCCGAGCTTTCCGAGGATGAGCAGGGGTACTTCCCCAATAAACGATTCAACGAACTGTACTGCGAAAAGTTCGTCGGCAGGGCGCGCACGAAGAACCTCGCCATTCTTCCTGTATCCATGCGTAACTTTCTGAAAACAAGAGATGGAGGACTCCCATGACAGAGGAGAAAAGGCTGTATCCAAGGATAGATTCCGAGTGGCCCTTGTTCCTGGAGAGGGGGGGCGCGCGGAGGCAAATCGGCCGGGTGAAAAATATTTCTCTCTCGGGCGTTCATCTGTTGTTCACGGAAGGATATGTGCTGAAAGAGGATCGTACTGTCGTCACCCTGAAGCTCGTGAACACGCAGATCACCCCTTCAGAGCTGATCATCTCGGGGCTCAGAGAGTGGAAGGAGGCCAAGAAAAACGAGGTGCAGCTTGGTCTCATCCTCAACGACATGGAGAAGGTGACACGGTCGCAATTGGTCCGCTTCTTGAGCAGGAGCGACAAGCTGCATGTCGAAGCGATCCTCCTGGAAACCTAGTCCCGCGCGCCCAAAAGGCTTTTCCCGGAAGAATCGCTTCTTCAGAGTCGCAATTAGGGGCTCAGGACCCTCTTCATCTTTTCGATGAACTCAGGCTCGTTCATCTCGTGCTGGTTGATGAATTGAACGGTCCCGATCTGCAGATTCATCCCTTCCGAAAGATCGGCCGGCTGGAGAAAGACCACCATAATGCTTTTATTCTCGCTGGAGGCCAGGTTGATTTCGTTGCGCACGTTGCGAGAATCCATGGCCGCGGGGCTCATGAACACAACGAAAAGCTGGCAGCAGCCGGTCAAGGCCGTCCCCGCCTCCTCCGGCCATTCGTTGCCCGGCTAGGAGCCCGCATGGGCCCGTCCACCAGAACTGTTAGTATAGTGACTCGCGTCGTTTCCACGGCTCAGGATACTTTTTGCCAATTTGATACAAGTGGCCCAAAATGGAAAGGCCCCCGGCAAGTCTCGAGGGCCCTAATTCCATGCTTCATAAGGAGCTATTCGCTCCCCCGGCCGGACTCGAACCAGCGACCTAGTGGTTAACAGGCATGTTCGCTGATTTTCTTGTTTGATCTGGTTTTATCTTGTTTATACTCTACAAACAATTACGGCCCATGTCAATTTCCCATTTGATCCCTTCATATCCTATTTATCAAAAAATTGATACCATTTTCGAGACCACTCGATTTAGGGGCGCTTGGCTAATGCCCCGGGCGAAATGGACCTTCATGAGGCCACCAGTTGCAATCATTCATCTGCTCCGAAGTAGGGAATTTGCCGCTACCCGCTACCCAAGCGGCAAAGGCTGGGAATTATGCGCAAATCCGTGTAGCGGAATACGCACTTGTAGGTCTCCTGCCTTGCGGGTGAGAAGCAGGGAGGGTAGAGAAGTTATACGGCAGGCCTCGCGTGGATCGAACCTAGGCCCACCACGCGCGAGATTTCGGGGTGTTTCTCGTGAGCACGGCAGTCCACCGCTCCTGGTATGATAGCCACGGAGGGAACAAAGTGGATACGCGAATGAAGGACTTCTTTAGGCGTCGGGAAACAGGAGCGGACATCGAGGCTCGGAACAGGGAAGGACTCACCCCGCTGATGTGGGCCGCCGTTCACAACCCGAACCCTGAGGAGATCACAGCGCTCCTGAAGGCCGGCGCCGACGTCAAAGCCCGGGACCAGGGCGGCGCGACCGCGCTGATGATCGCTGTCATGATAAACCAGAACCCTGATGTAATCATGGCGCTCGTGGAGGCTGGCGCGGACCTCGAGGCTCAGGACAAGGCCGGCGGGACGCCGCTGATCCTCGCCGCCGCGTTCAACCAGAACCCTGAGGTGATCACGGCGCTTCTGAAGGCTGGCGCGGACCTCAAGGCTCAGGACCAGGGCGGCGCGACCGCACTGATGTATGCCGCAAGCAAAAACCAGAACCCCGAGGTGATCACCACACTTCTGAAAGCCGGCTTCGACATTCGGTCACAGAACAAGGACGGCGCGACCGCGCTGATGTATGCCGTAAGCAAAAACCAGAACCCCGAGGTGATCACTGCGCTCGTGAAAGCTGGCGCGGATATCGAGGCTCAGGACAAGGCCGGCCAGACCGCCCTGATGCTCGCTGCCATGGGCAACCAGAATCCCAAGGTGATCACAGCCCTCGTGAAAGCTGGCGCGGATATCGAGGTTCAAGACAAGGCCGGCCGGACCGCGCTGATCTACGCTGCCGGAAGCAACCAGAACTCTGATGTAATAATGGCGCTCGTGGAGGCTGGCACGGATATCGAGGCTCAGAACAAGGACGGCGCGACAGCGTTGATATGCGCCGCCTCGCGCACCCAGAACCCCGACGTGGTCACCGCACTCCTGAAGGCCGGTGCCAACACCGAGACCCAGGACAAGAACGGCGAGACCGCGCTGATGTACGCAGCCGGGCTCAATCAGAACCCTGATGTAATCATGGCGCTGTTGAAAGCAGGCGCGGACGCGAAGGCGAAAGACGGAAACGGCTACACCCCGCTGATGTGGGCAGCCGGGTACAACCCAAACCCCGAGGTGATCACGGCACTTCTAAAGGCTGGCGTGGAGGTGAATGCTAACAACGATTATGGCTACACCCCGCTGATGTGGGCAGCCGGGTACAACCCAAACCCCGAGGTGATCATCATACTTTTGAAGGCCGGCGCGGAGGTGAACGCTCAGGATGAAGACGGCAAGACACCGCTCATGCTTGCCGCCTGGATCAACGAAAATCCCGAGGTGATCACCACATTCCTGAGGGCTGGCGCAGACGGGAAAGCGAAGGACAAAGATGACAAGACGGCATTCGATTACGCTCAGGAGAATGAAAAAGTAAAAGGCACCGACGCCTTTGAGAAACTCAAAGAAGCCTCGAAGTAAGCGAAAAGGTGTAGTTGGGGGATATAAGGAGACGCGGCAAGCCTTCGGCGCGTTCGTTGTAGGCTCACCACGCGCGAAATTTCGGGGGTGTTTCTCGCAGGGCACGGCAGTCCCCCGCTCCTGCTATGATAGCCTTGGAGGGAACAAAGTGGATACGCAAGTGAAAGACTTCCTTGAACTGGTAAAGAAGGGAACCCCAAATCAGGTACAGGAAGCGATAGAGGCCGGCGCCGACCTCAGGGCCCAGGACAAGGACGGCTGGACCCCGCTGATGTATGCCGCCAAGAACAACCCGAACCCTGAGGTGATCACCACACTCCTGAAGGCTGGTGCGGACAGCGACGCCCAGGACAAAAATGGAGTTGCCCCGATTTCGTGGACAGGTCGACCTTTGAGGAGGAGGAAGACCTATGCCACGGACAAGACCAGCCTACGAGAAGGAGCTTCGTCAGAAGATCCTCGACTTGGTGCGAGCCGGGCGGACCGTTAGTAGCCTGGCACGGGAGTTTGAACCGACGGAGACCACGATCCGTAACTGGGTCGCCCAGGCCGACCGTGACGCGGGCAAGCGCAGCGACGGGCTGACCACGGAGGAGCGGGG
>Ga0315279_10009396_pt1 | contig 11663 bp, 8 predicted proteins | sample YL17G06_20_MG_FD_203694 | JGI IMG/M metagenome (GOLD analysis project Ga0315279, IMG submission 203694) | Sediment microbial communities from Yellowstone Lake, YNP, Wyoming, USA - YL17G06_20 | ecosystem: Environmental > Aquatic > Freshwater > Lake > Sediment | place: USA: Wyoming | collected...
AATAGTCGCAGGGACGGCGGGCTTGCTTATGCAAAAGGCAAAGCAAAACCCGGCACTGAAAATGGCAGTCGCGCCGGCCGGCGGAAACTGCGTAATCAAAGCAATCCTCCTCAACTCGGCAACAAAGCTTCCCTTCTGGCACAAGGGCCGGCTCGCAAAAGATGATGACCACTCCGCCCCACTCGATTATCTTCAGGGCGCAGGTATGCTCAATGCCCTCGCCGCTTACAGACATCTAATCGCGGGCCAAAACAAACCCGGTAACGTTCCGACTGTCGGCTGGGACAACAACCTGCTCAACAAAAATAAATCACCCGAAAACAGTTACAGGATTACCGTTGCAGAGCCGGCCAACAAACTCATTACCGTTACAGCCGTCTGGAACAGGCACTATAACACCACCTATCCCTTCCAATCCAGACCCGACCAGGATGCCAATCTGCGTATCGAGCTTTGGACCATTGACTCAAACGACCCCAATAATGACCAGTTGCTGGATTACAGCGACAGCCCCGTTGACAACGTTGAGCACATCTACTGCCGTACAGACCCCAACTACACTAACTACGAAATCGTTGTCACATTCAGCGACAATCAAAGCCAAACCGCCGCGACAGAACGATACGGCCTGGCCTGGAACATCAGCAGTGAAACGCAATACGACAGCATCTTCTGGTATGACCTGAATGCCGATGGCGTAGTCAATGAATCTGATTTTGCAATATTGATTAACAACCTGGCCAACAGTCGCCAGTCGCCCGAAAGTTGCGCACTCGGTGACATCAATGCCGATGGCGCCATCGATGGAAAAGACGTGGAAATCCTCGTAAGCCATACAAATATTAAGGCTGACTGGCGAACAAAGCAGGAAAATTAAACCCAACGGCCCACAAATCACAAAACAGCCGTTCGACTACGACTATCCGGATTAGTTGTTGACTTCGTTCTGTTCTCAGGCGACCTTGTTTACGGTATAAGAGGCACACCAACCGAGTTCGAAAACCAGCTAAAAATGTGGGTGCAGACAATGAAACCTGTCTATGACAACAACATCCCCATCTACGTCTGCCGCGGCAACCACGAGCTCGGCGATGTCTGGCAAAGCGACCCCAATAATCCTCCCCGAGCAGTATGGCTTTAATCTAAAGGGCGAAGAATTCGACCGCTACTGGTTCAGCCGGGGCGCGGTCTCAATCCAGCCGAACCTGTTGTGTAATCCGATTCCGTATCTATTGCGCGATGAGCCGCAGCACTTTTTGCGGGCCTACTTCAACGCGTTTTCGGCAAGTTACTGGACCGACACGCGGATGATGACCGAGCACGCCTTACCCAATATCGGCGACCACCGCGGCGACCACTACAAATCCTCCGATGAAGCCAACTCGACTTATTGGCTGCGTCTGATGTTCGTTGATGAACTCTGGCTGGGCGCAGCTATTCCGCGATACTGGCTTACCGATGGTAACAAGATCGGAATTGAAAACGCCGCGACCTATTTTGGCCCAATGTCAGTCAAATTCGAGTCGAAGGTCAGCAAGGGCAAAATCGAAATGATGCTTGACCCGCCTCGCAGGAATCCGCCCAGGAAAATCTATATTCGTTTCCGCCACCCGGACGGCAAAAAAATCACCCGCTGTGAGCTCAACGGCAAAACGTATAGTCAGTTTAACCCCGACAAAGAATGGGTGGTTCTTACAGAGTGCCCAAAAGAAAAGACACGTGTTACTGCGTACTACGAGTGAGGGTCGACTTCGATAAGCAAAACTGCTGCTGTTATGGGTCGGTGGAAGATGTCACCACCAATTGAAGGGGTGCCACCACTTATCTCTCCAAAAAACTGCGGCACCTTGGGACATACATTACCTTATCGCCTGTAATATACAAGCGTGTGCTCCGCACACCATTTCAAAACTGAGCGGCTTTGTATTTTTCCCAATAGTCAGGGAAAAATTCTTTGACCTTTGCTTCGAGCTCCTGGTCGCTGATTGTGGTGAGTCGGCCATCGTTCTCATACTGGTCAACGACCCAGCGGGCCAGCTTGTGGATCCTGATTTTGTTAATTCGGTCGTCGCCTTTAAGGCCGAAAAACTCATTGACCCAATGTGCCACGCCATCAGCACCGCTCTTATCGGTAATGGCGACGCGCGGCGGACGGCCGAGCAGTTTTGTGGTGTCAAAGATATTGTATATCCGCTCATCCTGGCGCAAGCCGCCTGCGTGGATACCTGCCCGCGTGGTGTTAAAGGCCCTGCCGACGAACGGGTAATTGTCAGGAATCGGCCCGCCTGCCGGCTGGATAGTGTGCATATAATCAGCCAGCTCCGTAATTGCCATTGTGTCGATGCCGCACAAATTTCCTTTGAGCGCGATATACTCGAAGATGGCCCCTTCCAACGGCGGGTTGCCTGTCCGCTCGCCGAAGCCGAACAGCGTCGTGTTGGCCGCATCGCACCCGTAAAGCCACGCCGTCGCCGCGTTGACGTGCACCTTGTGAAAATCGTTGTGACCGTGCCACTCCAGCCGCTCGCTCGGCACGCCGCACTCTTTATTGAGTTTATATATGAGTTTGGGAATACTTCTGGGAAGTTCGGCGCCCGGGAAGCTCACGCCGAAACCCATTGTATCGCACAACCGAATCTTGACGGACATCTCTTGCGGCACATGCGAGCTCATCTCCATCAGCCGGTCCACAAAAGGCAGAACAAATCCTTCGATGTCAGCGCGAGTCAGGTCTTCAAGGTGACATCGCGGCCGGACGCCCGCCTCAAATGCCGCATCCACCACGTCACAATAGCTGTCCATACATTCTTTTCTGCTGCGGAACTTCAGCTTCTGAAAGATATGGTAGTCGGAGCAGCTTGTCAGCATTCCCGTCTCTTTCAGTCCCGCCTCCTTTACGAGCCGGAAGTCCCCCTTGACCGCCCGAATCCAGCCTGTGCACTCAGGAAACTTGTGGCCGAATGCCTGGCAGCGGTCCAGCGCCTCGCGGTCATTTTTGGTATAAAGGAAAAACTCCGTCTGGCGGATGACTCCGTTGGGACCGCCCAGCCGGGACATCAGGTCGTATATGCGGACCATTTGCTCAACCTTGTACGGCGGACTGGCCTGCTGACCATCGCGGAAGGTGGTGTCCGTTATATGAATATCCCTGTTCTTGAGCGATGCGAAATCGAACTCCACCGGCCTGCCGTCAATATACTCAACAACCAGGCCGTCAAACCGAATCAGAGGCGGCAAATCATAAGGAAACACCTCTTCCAGCAGATTCGGTCTGACTGCATCAACCAGCTTATGCTGTCTTCTTGTCTTGTCCATTGCAACCCTTTCACCATTTGCGCCAGAGTGAAGTCTATTGCTCCACATTCACGTCTTGCTCTCGGCAGACATCGGTGATAAACTCAACCGCCTCGCCGACCGTCTGCACCGCAAGAGCGGCATCTTCATCCATCTCGATGCCGAATTCTTCTTCAAACATTGCCACAAGCTCGATGGACTGCACGCTTTCAGCCCCGAGGTCCTCTGTGAAATTGTCCTCCAATCGGATTTCACTGGGGTCAAGTTTTAAGACCTTTGCAGTTATCGACCTGACTCGTTGTTCCACTGTTGCCACTTTTTGACCTCCTATTCTTTATTAGCGGCCAGGGTTCTGCGGCCTTTCTTGATTGCCTTTTCTCGTTCCTCAGCCGTCATCGCATAAACGGCCTCCCACATAGATTCTTCCGCCGCGGTCCAGTTGCACCCGCGCCGGCCCATTACGACCTGAGCGGTCTCATACAACCTTTTTTTGCCAAACCCTTTTGTCACGATGCCTTCTATAAACCACGCAAAAGATGGGATAAATTTTGGGAGCAGCTTGCCCGTTGCCATAATAACAGCCATTGCACCCAGATACGAACCTGTATTCAACAATGTCCCGATGGATGTTTTCGCGTGGTCTCCTATCAAAGACCCTACCTTTTGTGAGCCGGTGCAGATAGACCGCCTCCCGTCTAACATTACTGAAACGATTGAATAATCGTTCTTAAGGTCGCTGTTGGTCGTGAGTGCGCCGAGATTGACCCATTCGCCGACGTAACTGTGGCCGATGAAGCCGTCATGATATTTGTTGGAACAGCCGTGAATTATTGACCCCTCGAGTTCTCCTCCGACCCTGCACAAAGGCCCGATGGAGTTGCCTCCGCGGCACTTTACACCGAGCAGAACCGACCGCCTTCCGATATAGCAGGGGCCTTCAATCCGGCTGAAGGGCTGTATCTCGGCGCCTTCATCCACATAGACCGGCCCATCAGTAGTATCAATGGTCACCATAGGGTGCACAACCGCGCCCGGCGCGATATATACATATTTGCTGCTGCCGCGGATAACGTTTGGCTTTTCGATCGTTCCTTCAATGCCGCTTCGCCCGACTGCGGCGAAGTCCTCTATAAGCTGCTCAGGGTTCGCCAGAATCAGCTCCCAGATATACTGCCACCTGCGAAAAGTGCAAGGGACATTGGGGAATTTTCTTCTTGCGGCCTCTAATAACCCGGCAACGTCATTGACCGCAGTGCCGTCAAGGTCACGCTTAATGATGCGGGCATAAAGTATTCGTCCGTCCTGGTCTATACCGACTTCGCTTTTCCCGCCGGTCGCAATGTTAAAATCCTGCGCCTTGACCAGCGGGTCCACAATGAGCACATCATCTCCTTTTAAGACAGAAAGGTCATTGACTGGATGCATCACTTTCGCACGATGTGCTTCGGCCATATAGTCGGGCACAAAGTAAGCCGCGTCGCCGGCGTCTGTCTTGGCTATGAGCTTTTCCCCAAGCGAGCTTATACCGCATCGTAGTTCCCACAGCGGGCGGCTCAATGCGATGGGGTAAAAATTTCTTCTAATCTCCTCGGACCTGTCAACCAAAATCAGCCGCATAAGATACCTTCTTCGTCTTCTACAACATGTCCGTCAAAAAACTTAGCGCCAGTTCAATAGAGTTCCTTGCATTGCCCTGCAAATGTCCTCGTTTAGAGGCCTACTAAAAAACTGACAAAATTCTACCGAAAACCGGAACGACAAATCAACAAAAAATAGTGTGCGAGTTAATTCTTCCTCCACACCGTCACCGGATGCGAAGGTATATCTCTGGTGAAAACAATGTTCATACCGGAAGGTCTCGTGGCAGCGGCCTCTCCCGGTCCGGCAGGAAGTGAAGGTGGAAACCGGCCTGCCGGTCAATAAAACGCGTGGAAAAACGGAGAGGCCGGGATTCGAACCCGGGGTACGGGAAGTCCCCGTACGACGGTTTAGCAAACCGTTGCCTTCAGCCACTCGGCCACCTCTCCGAGTCAGCACACCAATCTACACTTTGCGGCCCGGACTTGCAAGCAGATAACGGGGAAACCGGAATTTTTTCGGGCCTGCCCCCGTTCTTGCTTTCGCAAGAAAGCACGGGGGGGATTTACTCGCTGCGTCCGCAAAGTCTCCGGATGTCTCTTGCCACAATGTCCGCGATAATTTGTTCCTGTTCCGACAGCGTCTGCGACGGCTGCATAGAAAAATGAATGGCCGATTCGGGCTCGGTCTGCGTAGTGGCAGGTTCAGCTTTCTTGCCGGGGGCCTGCCCTCGAATGCCTTTGTCGGGGGCCTTTCTTTTTACCGCCGTGATTTTCCGCTGCTCGGCCAGAATTTGCTCCGCTAAGTCGAACTTTGGAATTTCGCCCCCCTGCTCTTTAGCGGCAGGACTATCTACAGGAGCACCCCTGGCAGGCGGGACCTTTCTCGGTGAGTTCTGCGCCGGCGGAGTCTCCTTATTGTAAGGCGGAACGATGTCGCGGGTGCGAAGGACATCCTCCTTCCGCCGCAGGTCATCATTAACTTGTTCGTTACTATCACCCGTAGTCACGGTCACAACCTCCTCTGCTCCTCTGCAAGTCTAACAGAGATGCTGATACTAAATCAAGAGAAAACCGGAACTTTTCAATCACTGATGCAGAAACTATAGAGAAACATTGTGACCCTGCCGGAAGTTACTTCTGTCGTCCAGTTTATCCATCCATCTCAGCAGCTCCTGTCTCAGGCGCCGCAGGTCGCCGGCGTGAGCGGGGCTGTCAGCGAGGTTGCTTATTTCCCAGCGGTCGGACCGGAGGTCAAAAAGCTGGATGGTTCGCCTGCCGTTGACGAAATACTCTATGAGCTTGTAGCGCCTGTCGCGGACAGCCCGCTGGAAATCCTTATACGCAAAGAAGAGCGTGTCCCGCAGCTTGTGCTTTTCGCCTCGAATAATGGGAATAAGACTGTATCCTTCTGCCGACTCAGGAATAGGCAGCCCAGCCAGCTCGCAGAGGGTTGGGTCGATGTCCAGCAGATAACAAAAGGCATCATACCTGCGGCCTTTGGGGACGCCGGGGCCGCACATAACCAGAGGCACATGCACGCTGTGGTCGTAAAGGTTTTGCTTGCCCATAAGGCCGTGACGACCGACGGCAAGGCCGTTGTCACCGGCGAAGATAACGATTGTGTTTTGTGTTTGGCCCGTCTCTTTCAACGCCTCCAGGACCCGGCCAATCTGGGCATCGAGGTGGGTAATCATTGCGTAATATGCGGTGATGTGCCTGCGGATTTCCTGTGGAGTTCGCGGCCAGGGGGCAAGCATTTCGTCCCGCACCTTCAATTCGCCGTTATCAAATGGGTGCTCGGGCATAAAACTTTTCGGCAGGACAACTTTGCCGGGGTCATACATATCCAGGTATTGCTTCGGCATCTCTCGCGGGTCGTGGGGTGCTGTGTAGGCAATATATAAAAAGAAAGGTTTGCCTTCCTTGTAATTTCGCAGAAAATTCGTCGCTGCATCGCTGAAAAGCTCACTGGAGTGTTTGCCCGGTTCTATGTACTTTTTATCATTGGGATACTTGCCGCTCGGGTCGAAATCATATACGGGGACGTTAAACTGGTCGGTCATTCCGCCGAAGAAAATTTTGGCGCCATCTGAGAAGCAGCGTGTATAAGTCGGCTGGTCCTGGTGCCATTTGCCGATATGGAATGTCTTGTATCCGGCCTTGTGGAGAACTTCGGGCAGCGTAATATGCTCCGGCGGAATTGCCATGCCCTGGCCTTGCAGGTGAAACAAGGTCTTGCCGCTCAGCAGCATTGCCCGGCTGGGGATACAGACCGCACCGCTCATCGAACCCATAATGTAGGCATTGGTGAAGGCTGTGCCGTTTCGCGCCAGCACGTCAAGATTCGGCGTGATGATTTCATCGTTGCCCAGTGAGTGAATTGTGTCAAACCGCTGGTCATCGGCAAAGAAAAATACGATGTTTGGCGGTCTTTTATCCGCCTTGCGTCTCCCCCTTACGGCAGCGCAGCCGGGCAGCGCTCCGGAGACTGCGGCGGATGCCGCCAAAGAACCGATTGTCTTGAGAAATTTTCTCCTGGTTTGTGCGGGCATATTTTTCTGCCTCCCTTATGACAACCGCTTTGCATAGACAAAATATGCGCCTCGGGATGTGCCGCTACCATCGGTAAAAAACGTCTGCAGGCGGGTCTTGCCGGCCCTGAGTCTGACCTCGAATGTCACTTCGCGGGCATCTTTGGCGACCGGTTTGGATACGTCGATATCTGTGATTTTCAGCCGGGCGTTCTTTGCATTGATTGCCCGGTCCGGCGGAGCGGCTGAATTTATGGGAATATTTACTTCGACAGGCCAGCGACGCAAAGCGAGCTGGTATGTGCCATCGCGGGCAATCTCCACCGCCCAGAAGCCGTTGGCCTCCAGCGCCTGGCGAATAGCGTTCTGGTCCACGGGAATTTTGGGCCCGTGCCAGTCGTGGCAGGTCAGTCTCACAGGGTCCGCCTTGTCGGAGCCGATAATGACTTCGCAATATTCATCGAAACGCTTTGAAATATCAGCCCACCACTTCTCGTAGGATTTACGGAGTTCATTAACAATCTGCGGATGCTCGCGGGCAATGTTGCCGGTTTGTCCGGGGTCGGCCTTTATGTCATAAAGCTCTGTGCCGTTAATCAGTCGCCATCGCTCGGTCATAACGGCAATGTTGCGCCACTTTATCGGGGCATCGACTCGCTGCGAATGAACAAACAGCATCCGCTCAGGCCGGTCGGAGACGGCGCCGGTCAGTAAAGGCACAAGACTTGTGCCGTCAAACCTGAGAGTCGGTGGTTTCGCGAGGCCACACAGCTCAATCAGCGTCGGCAAGAGGTCTATGTGCGCGGTAAGGGGGTTTATATCTTTGCCGCCCGCAAGTCCGCCGCCGGGCCAGCGGATAAAGCACGGCACTCGGTGGCCGCCTTCATAAATGGTTCCCTTGCGGCCTCGCATACCGGCATTGAAATCGCCCGTTGAGGTGCCGTTGTCGGTCATAAAGATAAGAATGGTGTTCTCCTCCAGACCAAGTTGGCTGAGGTGCTGCATCAAACGGTCCATATTTTCATCGATGTTGGTTATCATCCCGTAGAATCGGGCCGGCTCATCTGGAACGCCCTTGTCCCTGTATGGCTTACTATACTCCTCGGAGACGTTAAAAGGGCTGTGAGGTGCGTTCGTGACTATGTAAGCAAAGAACGGCCGGTCTTTGTTGGCCTCGATGAATTTCATCGCGCTACTGAAAAAAACGTCAGTGCAGTAGCCGTTGTATTTCTGCGGCCTGCCGTTATGGAAATAAGTGTCATCGAAGTAATCGTTGCCCCAGTAATCCGGCGTCTGGCTGACGCCGCCCCCGCCGTGCACCAGCACTTCCTCGAATCCGCGGTCCTGCGGTCTGAATGGGTAATTGTCGCCGAGGTGCCACTTGCCGAATATGCCCGTGCGATAGCCGCTGCTGGAAAAAACCTGGGCCATTGTCACTTCGTCTTTGCGCAGCAGAGAACGGCCCATAACGGTATGCCATACGCCGGTGCGCGAGGAGTACCGGCCTGTCATAAGGGCTGAGCGGGTGGGCGAGCAGGTCGGGTCAACGTGGAAATTTGTCAGGCGAATACTCTGTGAATGAAGGCGGTCGATATTTGGCGTGTGGACGACAGGGTTGCCGTGACAGCTCAGGTCGCCGTAGCCCTGGTCGTCCGTCATCACCAGCACAACGTTGGTGTGTTTTTCCGCTGCCGTTTTTCTGCGACCTATGCCGGTGCAGCCCGACAGTATTGAAGGTGCAGCTGCCGAAGCGGTTGCAAATCCAATCGCTTTAAGAAACTCTCTCCTTGTCCGGCTTCGCATAAAGTTGCGCCTTTTTTCAGCTTGTTTGCGCAGGCCCGATGGAAAATTGCGTAAAATCGCCCGGATTAAACTGCCTTATCAGCGAGTGAATATCATCGACCGTAACGGCCTTGACGGCATTCACATCATCTTCGATAGTGCGATATTGCTTCAGGTACATCCAGTTGAAACCCACGTCAATGAGCCGGCCCATCGGCAGCTCATTTTTGATAACCAGCGCACTTAGTATCTTGTTTTTTGCCTTTCTTAATTCATCCCCCGTTACGCCGTCCCGGGACAGACCGCAAAAGATATTTTTCACGATGTCGGCGACCTTTGAGACGTTCTCGCTTCTGCAGCAGATATAGCTGCAAAACACCCCCGTGCCGTCCATAGCCCCAAACTGCATTGTGGCCGTCTCGACCAGGGCCTTATCAACCAGCCCCCAGAAGAACCGCGAGCCCACGTCGTCGCCGACGATAGTCGCCAACAGCGAAGCTGCAAATCTCCTTTTGTCCTGGGCGGATACGCCCGCGCTCATCAGACATATATGCTCGCAAATCAGATTTGCCTTCTCAAGCCGCTGCTTCTTTTTGCTGCCCGAGAAGTCCTGCAGGCTCCTTGTAACAGGCTGCATTTGCCACCGGCTGCAGTGCGTTCGAGCGAGCGAACGGATTTTGTCCCAGTCAAGATTACCTGCGAACGCCAGGACCATATTATTCGGCGCGTAGCGGCCGGTAAAATAGCCCTTCATCTGTGCAGCGGTCAAATTACTGATGCTCTCTTCGCTGCCGAGAACATTATTGCCGCAGGGATGGCCTTCAAAGTGCAAACTTCGGCATTTTTCGACAACGTCAAAACTCGGCGTGTCCTTATACATCGCGATTTCTTCCTTGATGACGTTTTTTTCAAGGGCAAAGTCTTCATCTCTAATGGCCGGCTTCATCACCTCTATCCACAGCCCCGTCACCTCCTGCAGATACTCCGGAAGGACAGCCGCATAATAGACGGTATTTTCCTCGCTCGTAAAGGCATTGAATTGTGCGCCTGTCCTGTCAAACGCCTCGTTGACCTCAAACGTATTTAGCCTTTCGGTGCCCTTAAAGAGCATATGCTCCAGGAAATGCGACACCCCGTTAATCTGCGGCGTCTCATCACGAGAACCGGTCTTAACGAAAAAACCGACCGCCGCCGATTTGGCGGCCTTGTTAATCTCGCCAATCAGACACAAGCCGTTCTCGAATGTCTCCTGCTGGAATTCCATAGCCTGCACTACTTAACAGTTACCTCCCTTGGCCCAATCGTCACGACTGTAAAATCCTTGAATTTGTTCTTTCGCAGATACGTCAGGACCGACTCAACCGTAGTCTGTTCGATTTTGTCCTTGATTTCATCGAGGCTTCGGACCCTGCCGAGCATATAGTAGTCGCCGCCGATGCCGCCTGCCCTGCTGCTTGACGATTCGCTCTGCAAAATGAGCGCGCTTTTTAATCCCACTTTGGCTTTGTGAATTTCCTCTTCGCTAATCCCTTCACCAAGTCGGCTGAACTCCTCGATTATTACGTCAAGTGTCTGCTGGGCCTTTTCCGGCGTTGTGCCGGCGTAGCACATTATGCCGGCTGCCTCCTTCAGGGCGTGATAATTTGCCCCAATTGCATAACACAGCGCTCGCTTCTCTCTGACCTCTGTAAATAATCTGGCGCTCATCCCGCCCGAAAGGACTGACACTGCAAGTCTCGCGTTGTAATAATCCCGGTCGGTCGGCCTGGCGACCCCGGTCATCAGGCCGATATGCACCTGTGCGCCTTTGTTATGGATGTGGACATATTTGCCGGCTCTTGCGCCTAAGGTAACGGGCTCAAGCGGCTTTTGTCGCTCTATTGCAAAGAGTTTTTCTATCTGCCGGCAGACTGCATCGAAGTCGTATTTACCCGCCACCGCAAAAATGGTCTGCGAAAGATTGAAATTGCTCTTTACAATCCGCCTTGTGCCCTCGTCCGTCAAGGCCTCCAGCTGGGCGATTTCCCCCGCGGTGCTGCGTCCCAGAGGAGGAGGATAAAAAAGCTCCCGCAGTTTGAGCATGACCTTGTGTCTCGGTTCATCGTCCAGCGCCCGCACGCCGTCGATTGCAAGTTGTCTTGCCAGCTCGAACTGGTCCGGCTCCAGTCTGGGCTTGAGTATGACGTCGGCATACAAATCCAGGGCCTGTGCTAAGTTGCTCGCCTCAAGGACCGCCCCAGCGGTTATATGGGAGCTGTTGGCCGAGCTTGCGCGATGCAGACCCAGCCCGTCAATCGCGTCATTAAGTTCCCTGTTGCTTTTATCGCCCGCGCCTCTGAAGACCCAGTCGGCGATGACGTTTGCCGCCCCGCAGCAGCCGTCCGGCAGCAAAGCCGCGCCTGCAGGCAGCATAAAGCCAAACGCCGCCGACTGCACGAATTCCATCGGCTCGCCGAGAAGAACCATCCCATTCTTT
>Ga0315279_10009397_pt1 | contig 11662 bp, 5 predicted proteins | sample YL17G06_20_MG_FD_203694 | JGI IMG/M metagenome (GOLD analysis project Ga0315279, IMG submission 203694) | Sediment microbial communities from Yellowstone Lake, YNP, Wyoming, USA - YL17G06_20 | ecosystem: Environmental > Aquatic > Freshwater > Lake > Sediment | place: USA: Wyoming | collected...
TAGATTCCAGATGAGACCTCTCGTCCCCTGTCATCGATGCCTTTCCAGGTCAACCGATGTGTTCCTTCCGCCAAGGTTCCGTCCACGAGTCGCGCAACTCGTCGCCCTACCAGATCGCAAACGTAGAGATGAACGTTCTGTGTCTCACCAAGTAGAAACGAGATCGTTACGCGTGGATTGAACGGATTGGGGTAGACGTTGAGGTGAAGTGCCACATTCGAGCGGGGCGGTACATCGTCTGAAGAGACAGAAATAACCTCGACTCCCTGATACAGATGCACTAGGCCATCGCCGGCGCCGATCAAAACGTCTAGGAAGCCATCGCTGGCCCAGTCACACGCAAAAGGTCGGGACCGCGCTGAGCCAGGAAGATCTATGGAGACACCGTCGGCCTCGACGAGAACATAGCCTGAAAAGGCCGGTGCTTCGTCGCTCCCCACATTGCTGTAAAAAAGAAGCTGTCCCTCCGTGTTGCCCGTCAGGATGTCCTTCTTCCCGTCATCGTCTAGATCCATGATGTGAGGGCTCGACCGCAAGGTAGGCACAACGAGAGGCGCGCCGTTCTCCTGTGCAAAGGAAACTGTTCGGAAATCAGGCGAAGAATCGGTGCCCTCATTGATGTAAATGTGCAATTTCCCGTCAAGCGCTCCTACCACCAGGTCTCTCTTGCCGTCACTGTTCCAGTCCGCTAGAACCGGCGTGGCGCGTGCTCCCACGTTGATGTTAGCTTTTGAGCCAGGCGGCCCTACTTGTAGAAACGTTCCGCCGTCAAACCGAGGGTCCTCGTCTGTATTTACATTAAGATACAGTTTAACGCTTCCATCGGCCAACCCCACAAGCAAATCCTTGCGTCCGTCACCGTTGGCCTCGACCACACGCGGGAAAACTCCCTGACACCCGCTTGCGGGCACGACAAGGTCGGACCCTTGTGACTGCGCATAGAAATAGCTAGCAAAGTGGGGTTCAAACTGGGTGCCTACGTTCAAGTAAACGCGTACTTTTCCCTCAGGGCTTGAGCCACCCCCTTCACCAACGACGAGATCTTTCAAACCGTCGCCGTTCCAGAATACGAAGGAGGGAACGGAATAGCCCGACACGAACACGTTAGTACCATTGGCCTGGACCAGCTCCTCCGGTCCCAAGACCAGGTCAGCATGAGTAGGAACAGAGAACAAGACGAGCAGGGTGAACGCAAACAACGCAGAACCCAAGTATCTCCTTTTTGCCTCGCTCATTATCGAATCCTCCATACCGCGCAGCCCGACCATCCGCGGAACGCGTAACCTCCATACTCTGCGCGAAACACTTAGAACCGGCTTGGGCCATACAAGAACCGCACGGCCACACCTTACGCAAAACGTGCCGGCGGCACACCGTCAGGACGGAATGACGAGCACACAATATCCGCATAATGATAGCAGATATTCAAGGTTTTCGCCAGCGTGCAACAAAGGGACAACGTAACACAAAACTGTTGGTGCTATTACACGGGGCGTGGTGTTCGACTCCACTAGCAGACACGTTTGGGAAATTGCTGGCCCTTGTCCCAGAGTCGATGCCCTAGGCTAGCGTTGCCATTTCGAAGCGCTATCGCAGTGTTACCATTTCGAGGCCCTACCCCAGTGTCACCATGACGATCCCCACTATTGCGAGTACTGAAGCGATCACCTTCCGCACTGTGAACGGTTCTTTAAGGAAGATCGACGCCAGAATGAGAATATAGATAGAGCTCGTCTGGTTGAGGATTGCGGCAGGACCCGCCGATGTGTATTTCATTCCGGCGACCCAGAATATGAGTGCGAGGTACGAGCCGAGGAACGTTCCTGGCACCGAGTACCTCCAATTCCGTGCGGGCCGAAACAATAAAAATATCTTGCGTCGGCTCGGTACCACCAGGGCCACTGGAACCATTACAATGAGCGCGCCGATCTGCCGCATTGTCGTTGCCCACAGAACTGGCGAGCGGTTGAGCACCGGTTTGGCGATCACAATTCCAAGCGCAACGGTGGCCATGGACAGAAAGCCGTAGAGACTTCCGATTAGGATCTGCTTCGCCTTCATTCCCGCAGGAGGTTCGTGGCGAGCTGCAATGAGAGCGCCCGCGATTACAAGCACCATTCCGGCAGACTGCCATGGCCCCAGCTCCTCGCCGAGAAGGAGAAAAGCGAACAGAACGACAAACGGTGCGTAGAGGCAATCGATGATGGCCATGATCCCGGCCCCCACACGGTTGAGGGCCATGAGGAAAAGGGTATCGGAGATCGCGATGGCAATGACCCCGCTCGCGAAGAGCGTGAGATAATCCCTCAGGGGTGCTTCGCGCAGTACCTCCTGTTTCATCGCAACGATGGAAAGGAGGAGAGCCACTGTCGAGAGCGCGACCCTGAAAACATTGAGAGCGAATGGCGGGATGGTCTCGCCCGACCACTTGAGGTATATGACCGCGGAGGCCCACATAAGCGCGGTCAGAAGTGCATAGAATTCACCCATGCAGTCTACAATGTAGGATGATATCTCCCGGGGTCAAGCAGTTTTGCACCCCCAGAACCGTGGGCAAGTCTCACGTTCGGGCCCGAGCCGCCGCGGGCAGGGCAGCCGCCGCCTTCGATTGAGTCCGGCACGAGTCTGTGGTATAAATCAAAAGATGCTCTGGTCCTTCATTTGGCAGCCGGGCTGGGCATCCCTGGGACAGAACAGGAGAGGATAGCTTCCAGTGAGCAATTCAACCAGGCTATTTTGGTCCATCTTGAAGACAACATTGCGATCCAAACACTTCGTGCCGATTTGCCTCATAAGCGCTTTCATCATTAGGATGTGCTGGATCCATTTTGTGAGTCCAGAGCCTGTCAGTGACTTCGGCTGGTATTTTCATAGAGCCGTCGATATATCACAGGGCAAGGGATACTCGTCCGGCGGGACACCAACAGGATATTGGCCGGTAGGATACTCTGCATTCTTGGGTGCGTTGTTCTTCATATTCGGCCCGTCCCTGTATGTGGGAAAGATGGCGAACGTAATTCTCTATATGGGGATTTTGTTTCTTGCCTATCGCTTGGCCAGGAGATTGTTCAAGTCGGAAATCACGGGTAGAACAACTCTTGCTATTCTTTCGTTTTACCCAAATCACATCGCCTATTGCTCGCTGCTTGCCTCTGAAATTCTTTTCCTGTTTTTGCTTCTGTGCGCCGTCAACTTGCTCGTCGTGGAAACACCTAGGGTCAGTAAGGCGATTCTGTCAGGAATAATATTCGGATTGGGTTGTTTGGTAAAGCCGCAATCGGTTTTTCTACCTGCGATATTCTTTGGTGCAACTCTGACAAAAAGGATCAGAGAAAAAACACTCAGGGAGACCCTGGTATTCTTTCTGATTGCATATGCTTCGGTGGCATTGACTCTACTTCCTTGGGAGATAAGAAACTATCGGAAATTCGAACACTTTGTATTCGTGACGACCTACGGCGGAATAAATCTATTCATTGGAAACAATCCTGATGCGACTGGTAGTTACACCGTCAATGAGAAAATGGAAGAGATGTTGAAAGGCGCTCGAAACGAATATGAAAGAGACAGGAAAGCTGGGGCTCTCGCGTTGGAGTATATCAAGCAGCATCCGTCCGGGATCGTCAAACTATTGCCCAGGAAGTTATACTATCTCTACTACAAGGATGTAGAAGGTATCGATTGGAACGAAAGAGGAATCGAGTCAACGCAAACACGAAGCATAATGTTCTTTGAGCGATTCAAGATCCTTGCTCAGGGCTACTATATGTTTATCATGACGGCGTCTCTGTTGGGTATTCTTGTTTTCCTCGGCAAGAAGAGCTACCGGGCCAGATTCCCGGCGTCGTCAACGGTGGGGCTATCGGTCATATCGTATTTTACCATAGTAGGGCTCGTTTTCTTTGGCCATGCCAGGTTCCATTTTCCGATAGTGCCCTGGGTCACAATGTATCTTGGGGCCCTAGTGGATACAAGTCTGACTTCGCGCTGAACCCAGGATATCGAAAGATGCTAAAGTGCAAGAAAGGCGCCGTGCCCTGAGGGACGATTTTCGGGCTTGGGCGGTGGTTGCGTGATCTGCCTCTCACTACAGATGTGCGTCAGTCCTCCTGCCGGGATTCGGAGCACCAGAGAACGCTTCTCGTTCACATGCGTGCTCCTCTGGAAGGAGTGAGTTCGATCAAGCCTAGGAATCTCCCGGTACTAGTTCTAGCCCTTCTTCTTTCTTGTCTTACGTTCTTCTCAGGTTGTGAGAAAGACCACGCTACTAGAACCAACAAGCCTCCGCATGTGACAGTAACCGGTGACCCGCCACAGGGCGGAGTTACCAATTACTACGTTACGATCTCATGGGTTGGATCGGACGAAGATGGTGTCGTCAAGTACTTTATCTATGCCATCGACGACACAACCGTTTGGACAGAGACTAAAGAGCTTCAGGGAACCTTCCTTTTTGCGGCTGACTCCCTGAGGGAAGGGGAAGAATTCGGGCGGTGGCACACCTTCTGGATCAAAGCCGTAGATAACGATGGCGCCTCTTCGCTGCCCGGCTACCTCACTTTCGACGCGAGGACTGTCGCTCCGAAAACCACTATCCTCATCCCGACGTGCGACCCGGAAGGACAGATTATCTGCCAAGATCCTCTTCCACTTGGCGCATCTGTGAAAGTTGTCTGGCAAGGCGAAGACCCCGACAGCAGAGATGCCAGCAAGAAGCCCGTTGCTTACCAGTGGCGTCTGCTCAACCTTTCCAAGGCCGGTTTTCTGTCAGGATGCACCTTCGGCACGCTGGGTTTGTGTGCCGGGGTACTTGACGACATACCCGCGTACTCGCCTGACAGCACATCTTTTTGGTCAGAGCCAACCACGGAGACCGAGATTCGATTTACAAATCTGCAGGCAGGCGCCTGCTGGTTGTTCGGCGTAAGGGCCATAGATGAAGCAGGGGCTGTCGAACCATTCCGGCACATGTGGGGAAATACCATATATTTCAGAACAATATCGTGGGGCGGGACACCTAATCTCACGATTTGTCAAACTAGCGCATGTCACGAATACCCCGCTGAGGGATCGGTGTGGGAGCTGCCTACCATGGTTGGTAGGCAGATTAACTTAACATGGAAAGGCGATGTCAGTTATTACGGTGGCACCATATCCGATTACAGGTGGGGTATCGATATCGAGAACCTCGACGATCCTTCTCAATGGGAAACTGGTTGGAGCCCGGAGAACGTCAGCGCTACTCTGTCATTCGACCAAATCGGTTCGCACCGCGTTTTTGTACAGGTGAGGGACTACGCAGATGCTGTGCAACTCGGTATCGTTCAATTTGAGGTGCGAGAGTTTTTGTTCGATCGAGACGTGCTCTACGTTGATGACTATTTTGACTTAGTTCCTGGCGATGCAGCTCACGACGCCTTCATCAACAGTATCCTGACCAGGTGCCGGCAGTACACGGACTCTGTCTACGTATTCAACACGTATCCTTCTGGGCCGGGAGGGCAGCCGCCAGAATTAGCGACTTATCTCAATGTGCCTTCTTTGGAGGAGCTGACCAGATACAAATTTGTGATTTGGGACTGCTACGGACCGATGAATAACTTCACCGTGGGTCTCAATGAGGTAGTCACTAGGGGCGTTCTACAACAGTATCTCGATCTCGGTGGCCGTCTCTGGGTATACGGGAATCAGACAATAAAGGCCAGCCTTAAGGGTCTCAACCCTACTGTGTCATATCCCATAGACCTCTCAGACTCCAGATTTTGGAATTCTTTTCCTCGCGCATATCTCAAAATCTCCGATCTGGTTAATAGATCGTGGTATACATCGACTAACAAGGGGGACGGGTTCAGAGGCGCAGTACCAAACAGAGCCATCTCGGACATGCTGCCCACACTCGACGTAGATTCGACGAAGGCTGGATCGAGTCCCCAAGGTCTCTGGCAGATCGAAGCCGTGATGAGCGCCATGCAGGAACCTGACTTTATGCAAAGGCCCGACACGCTCTTCTTCTATCGCGCAAACTACAGCACGTCTCCGTACAAAAGCAAGGCCTGTGGTCTCAGGTTCTTCGACCGGCAGAGTGGTTCAAAAGTAGTCTATCTTGGATTCCCGATACACTACTTCTCGGAGGCTTCTGCTGAATCACTGGCGACTTTCGTCACTGACTGGATGTTTGAGGACATGTTTGCAACTCCACGAGGGGTTGTATGGAGGTGAAAAGGATCACGCCGGTAGCCCGGTAGCGATGAGAGCACTCCGTTCCCAGTACAAGTCGATTGAAGAAGGATGTATTAAAGAATCATTCCGAGGCGCAGACGGGGTCAGGCTAATACCTGACCCCATCTGCTTCAGAATCTGAGGTCCTCGAGGAACGATTTTAGAATTTTGTGTTTAGACGTGAAACGCCACCGTCTCTTGAACAGTTCGGGCAATCACTTCTCCATTCCTATTTTATTCAGCAATGCGATCAACCTCTGGTCCGAACGGAGAGTGCTATCCGAAACCGCAACTGCGGCTAGGAAAACTAGCCTGACCTCTCGCTCCTGATAAGCCTTCTCGGCCCATTCAAATCCTTTTTCTTTATCTCCAAGTCCATAATAGATGCTGGCAATTTCGGCAGATACTGAATACCCGTGCTTCGAGAATTCAAACAACTCATTAAGTATCTTAACGGCGGCACTTTTCTTTCCGACTCGTGCGTAACAGTACCCTAGGTTTGCAAGCCCAAAAGGACCGCCCCCTACGAGTTCCCTTACCTTTCGAAACTCTGCGATAGCTTCGTCGTATTTGCCTTGCCTTGCATACGTTGTGCCCAGATCCAAATGAGTAGCGGAGAAGTTTGGGTCGAGCTCAAGTGCTCGTTTGAGTTGATCTATCGCCTTGTCAAATTGCCCCGTGGAGGACAAAATAGCTCCCACATTCTCGTTGATGACAAGCGAGAGCGGATCAAGCTCCAGCGCGCGCTTGCTCTCTGAAAGAGCTTCATCAAACCTGCCGAAGCGGGATAACAGACTGCTATACCAGTGGTGGGCCGTTGGATAGTTTGGGTCAAGTTCGATTGCACGCTTGAATTCACTCTCTGCGCCTGCCCAGTCCCAGTCAAATTCGTATCTAATCAATCCCAGAACCGCGTGGGCCTCTGCAAGCGTAGAATCAAGCTCCAGTGCCTTTGTTGCCGCAGCCTCTGCTTTCGGCATGATCTCTTTTGGCGGGAGCCCGGCATACTCCGGAAGCAGGACATATGTGGAAGCCAACCCTGCATAAGCCGTGGCATAGCTCGGGTCTTTCTCAATCGCTTGGTCGAAGTATCCGATTGCCGTCTTGAGATCCTCCCCTCGCCTCTTGTTCCAATAGAAACGTCCCTTGAGATAAGCCTCGTGCGCCTCTGGATTGACAGATCGGGAGCTTGCCATCCGCTTCTGCTCGTCCGGTGTGACAACGACCCTGATTTCCCGAGCAATTGCCTGGGCAACGTCGCTCTGCAATGCGAGGATGCTCTTCATGGTCCTGTCAAAATTCTCTGCCCACAAGTGCTTCTCGGGAGATGCTTGTATCAACTGAACGTTGACTCGTACGTTGTCACCCTCACGCAGGACAGAACCCTCAACCACTGCTCTTACATTCAATTCCCTGGCAATCTCAGGAAGCAGCTTCTGGGCTTTTTTGTACCGCATCACCGACGTTCGAGAGATCACGCGCAACGATCTGATCTTCTGCAATTCCGTTATGAGTGCCTCGGTCATCCCGTCAGAGAAGTACTCCTGATTAGGATCACCAGATAGATTCTGAAGGGGCAATACGGCAATGGAATCAATAGGTCCTCTGGGGGGAGGGAAAAGATAAATCTTGCCCACGACAAAAAGACCAATAATGACTGCCAGACCCGCGGACAAATACAATTGTCTTTTCTTGGTCCATCTGGGTTTGGCAGCTTCGCTGGCGGCTGATGCTACTTCCAGCTTCTTCTCGCACGACTTGAGGTCTGCGAGCATCTCGCTCATATGCTGGTAACGTCTACCCGGTTCTTTAGCGAGGGCCTTCCCTAGAATGGGCAGGACCTCCTTTGGCGCTTCGGAGCGAAGAGACACAAGCGGCGCCGGGTCCTCGTTCAAGATGGAATACATCATCGCCTGCTCGTGTTCACCCTTGAATGGCAGCCTGGCGGCAATCATTTCGTATAGCACTACACCGAGCGACCAAATATCGGTGCGGCTATCAACTTCTTTGCCGCCGGCCTGCTCGGGCGACATATAGGCAACCGTCCCAAGCGTTGAAGACGTTTTCGTAAGTCTCACCTGTCCTGCTAGCTTCGCCAGACCGAAGTCGAGGATCTTGGCTACATTATCGCCCGTAATCATAACGTTCGCTGGCTTGATGTCTCGATGCACAATTCCCAGCGAGTGAGCTTTGGCGAGCCCTTCGCCGACCTGGATTGCGATGCGAACGGCCTGATCGAGATCCATGGGCCCGCGCTCAATCTTCTTCTTGAGGGTCTCACCCTCATAGCAAGCCATGGCGATGAACATCTGGCCATCGTCAGTCTCGTTGATTTCATGAATCGTGCAGATGTTCGGATGATCGAGCGCTGAGGCTGCACGCGCTTCATGTTTGAAACGTTCCTTTGCGGCAGCATCACGCGTCAGTTCTGGCGGCAGAAACTTGAGGGCAATCGTGCGGCCGAGGGTAAGATCCTCGGCCTTGTAGACGACGCCCATACCGCCCTCGCCGAGTCTCTCGAGGATGCGGTAATGGGAGACTGTCTTCCCGATCATGTGCAGTTCCTTGGAACGATTGGTTGACCGTTACCGTAGTCTAGCCAGCAGCTACAATGTAGAACGACACGTCACAGGGGTCAAGCGGTATTGCTACCGAGGGAAAGCGGGAATATTCTGGAGTTAAGATTGGGGCCCTACGAGCAAGGCTCTGACTCTCCTCACGCTGTGCCCAAAAGCCGCGCGAGCCAGGCCAGTAGTTCACAGATGATTGCGGGGAAGCTCACTGAGAAGAGGTAACGTGCCCTAAGGGATGATTTTCGAACTTGGGCGGTGGCGGCGTAAAGGCAGGGGGCTAAAAGGTATGCACCTCTTTCGCTACAAGGCTCTCCATTGGGCCACTCTCACTCCTCAAAACGCTCCCATTCGTATTTGACTCGCTCCATCAGCTTCTTGAAACGCTCTTCGTCGCGGATGTTGGCGAGAAAAGGTTCACGCCCCAAGGCTGGATAATTGACGAACCCTCGATTGACCGCGTTTTCGAGCCAATCCAGGGCCTCCGCCTTGGCTTCCAGCAGGGACAGCATGAGCGCGACATAGTATGACCATTCAGGATCTCTCTTGCACGTCTTCTGGAAATCGGGGGTCATTTCCCGGAACGCTTTTGCTCTATCTTTCAGCAGTCCGTATTTGAGCAAAAGACCGAACTTGGTGCACACGTTGTCTGGAGTCATCTTTGCACTCTTGTCAATGATGGAAAAAGCTCCTGTGCGCTCTTTGTTGCAGACGAGCACCCACGCGTAGAAGAATTGGGCAAGCGGATTTGTGGAATCCGCGTCATAGAATTCGCGGTACGATTGAAGAGCCATCTGGTACTGCCCATCATAAAGATACAGCGTCCCCTCGGATAGATACCTAAAGGGTTCCAACGGATCGACCTGCCTGGCCCTTTCCATAAGGGGGGTGGCCTCAGACGGCCTTCCGACAATCGTGATGTAGGTATACGCAAGCTTTCGCAATGCGTTCAGTTCATTCAGATTTATCGACAAGGCTTTTTTGTAATGACGAATTGCGTCCTGCGGCTTACCGAGGAAGTCTTTGTAGATCGTCCCAAGGACTTCATGTGCTGTCGAAAAATCAGGATCAATAGTCAAGGCCTTCTCGGCATATTCGTCGGCTAGCGCAATGTAATCCTCTTGCCTGGCGCCGATATTGACATATTGCCAATAGACCAACGCCATGGCTGAGTACAGAAGGGCGTTGTCGCCGACTATAGCAATGCCTTCCTGTAGATACTGAGTCGCGCTGTCGAGAGAACTCTCGTTGAACTGCCAGATCTTCTCGTAGGCTTTCAGGTAGCACTCATAGGCCGCTACATTGTCAATGGGTCTCTCTGATATCTTGCGTTTTTCTTCGGATGTTATTTTCAGCTTGAGCGCGTTTACGATTGCCGAGGAAATGTCATCCTGAATGACGAAGACGTCCTTCAATTCGCGGTCGTACGTATCGGACCATATGTGATAGCCGTCGGCGATGTTGATGAGCTGAGCCGTGATCCGAAGAGTGTTGCCGGATTTCTGCACGCTTCCCTCGAGGACTGTCTTTACCTGGAGTTTCTCCCCGATCTCACTAATATCATGAGCCTTTCCCTTGAACGCAAAAACCGAGGTCCTCGCCGGAACCTTCAGTTCTTTGATGTTGCTGAGGCGATTGATAATCGCCTCTGTCATTCCATCGCAGAAGTACTCCTGATCTCTCTGCGGGCTCATATCAACGAAGGGTAGGACGGCGATGGATTTCTGGGTCGGTTCTGCTTCGTGCGATGACAATTTCAGAATTACAGTTACAGCAGTTGCAGCAACCAGCAGAACAGGAGCCACCCAAAGCCACCATCGCGTCCTTCTCTTCTGTCCAATCGTTGCTCGTGGCGGTTGCTTCGATTGTCTTTCGCCACTGGTCGTTCGCTGGAGATGCAGTAAATCGGCGATGAGATCGGCTGCGGTCTGATACCGCTCCAGGGGATTTTTCTGGAGGCATTTATTAACGATCCTCTCGAGCTCAAGGGGGATCCTGGAGCGCAGAGCCGTCACGGGCTCCGGCTCCTCGTTGAGGATTGCGTAGAGCGTCGCCTGCTCGTACTCACCGGGAAATGCATGCTTGCCCGTGAGCATTTCGTAGAGCACGATCCCGAGAGACCAGATGTCGCTCCGCTGATCGAGCTCCTGACCACGCGCCTGCTCCGGCGACATGTACTGTGCCGTTCCGAGCGTCGTGCCGGTCTTAGTCAGCTTCATTCCCGTGAGCTTTGCGAGACCGAAGTCCACTATCTTTACGACGCCGTCTTGCGTGAGGAGAACGTTTGCCGACTTTATGTCCCGATGAACAATTCCCTGACCGTGCGCCTTTGCTAGACCCTGGGCGATCTGAACCGCGATGTCGAGTGTTTCGTCGAGCTTGAGGGGCCCACTCTCAATCCTGCTCTTGAGGTTGTCTCCCTCATAGTAGGCCATCGCGATGAATGTTTGACCGTCCTCCGTTTGGCCGACTTCATAAATCGTGCATACGTTCGGGTGGTCGAGCGCAGAGGCAGCGCGCGCCTCGTTGACAAAGCGCTCCTTCGCAGCAGGATCGCGCGTGAGTTCCGGCGGCAGAAACTTGAGCGCAACAAACCGCTTGAGCTCGACGTCCTCCGCCTTGTACACAACTCCCATCCCGCCTTCGCCGAGCCTCTCCAAGATCTTGTAGTGCGATATTGTCTTCCCTATCACGCGCAGTTCCTGCAAGAGGTAGTAAACTGTTACGCTATCAAGCCAGCAGTTTCAATGTAGGACGATAGCTCGTGGGGGTCAAGCGGTATTGCTGCCGAGAGATGTTGGACAGTGTTCAGGTCAAAGGCAAGGCCCTGCGGGCAGAGCTCCCGTAAGGAAGATCCGGGCAATGTTCAAGTT
>Ga0315279_10009399_pt1 | contig 11659 bp, 9 predicted proteins | sample YL17G06_20_MG_FD_203694 | JGI IMG/M metagenome (GOLD analysis project Ga0315279, IMG submission 203694) | Sediment microbial communities from Yellowstone Lake, YNP, Wyoming, USA - YL17G06_20 | ecosystem: Environmental > Aquatic > Freshwater > Lake > Sediment | place: USA: Wyoming | collected...
CTTGTCGGGAGGGCAGAAACAGCGCATCGCCATCGCCCGGGCGCTGCTCACCCGCCCGAGAATCCTCATCCTCGACGACAGCACGAGCGCGGTCGACGTCGAGACCGAGACGAGGATCCAGGATGCGCTCGACGCGCCGGCGTTCGACCATACCACTCTCGTCGTGGCCCAGCGCATCAGCACCGTGTTGAAGGCCGACAAGATCGTCGTCATCGATGAGGGCCGCATCGCCGCCGAGGGGACACACAGGGACCTGATGCGGTCCAGTCCCATCTACCAGGAGATCTACGAGTCGCAGTTGGGAAACGGCCTTCCTCCGGGAACAGCATTGGACGGTGACGGGCGGAGGGTGCCTGCATGAACACGCAGCACTCGAGCCGCGACACCAGCAGCATACGGGCGAGCATGCAACCGAGGCGTCCGGCGGGCGTGGGCAAGATCGAGAAGGCGAAGAACCCGCGCAGCGTCTTGATCCGTCTGCTGCCCTATCTCAGCGCCTTCAAAGTGCCCCTCGTCGCAGTGTTCATATTCGTCGTGATAGCCACCGTCCTGGGGCTTCTCGGGCCATACCTGATGGGCGTGGCCATCGACCGCTACATCTCGACGCGAGAGGCGGCCGGGCTGGCGCGGATCGCCCTCCTGATGCTGGTCGTCTACCTGGCGAACAACCTGTTCCAGGCCGCGACCGGATGGCTGATGTCCAGCGTCTCCCAGCGTGCCCTGAAGCAGGTGCGCAAGGACCTGTTCTCGCACCTGCAGACCCTGCCCCTCAGCTTCTTCGACCGCAACCCGGCGGGCGAGCTGATGAGCCGCCTGACGAACGACATCGACGCGATCAACCAGGCCGTGTCGCAGAACGTCACGGCGCTCCTGGCGAGCGTGCTCTCGCTGGTCGGCATCCTGATCGCGATGTTCGTCCTCAACAAGTGGCTCGCGCTCGCCTCGGTGCTGGTGGTGCCGATCATGTTCTGGTTCACCGACTTCGTCGCGGCGTACACGCGCAAGGGGTTCCGAAGGCTGCAGAAGGCGCTGGGGGAGCTCAACGGCGTGATGGAGGAATCCATCAGCGGCCAGAAGGTGGTCAACGCCTTCCGCCGCAACGAGTCGGTCGTCGCCGCATTCCGCGCGAGCAACCAGGAGGTCTTCCACGCGGGCGTGTACGCGAACACGTACGCGCTGCTGTTGATGCCGATCACGAACGTGCTGGGGAACTTCTTCGTGATCGTGCTGGCCGGATTGGGCGGCTGGCTGGCTCTGCAGAACCTGGTAAGCGTGGGCGTCATCGCCACGTTCATCAGCTACGGGCAGAACTTCACCAACCCGTTGCGCCAGTTGGCGAACATGTACAACTCCATCCAGGCCGCGCTCGCCGGGGCGGAGCGAGTCTTCGAGATCATCGACACGCCGCCCGAAGTGGACGATGCGCCCGAGGCCGTATCGCTGCGTTCGATCCGCGGCGACGTGCGGTTCGACCACGTCCAGTTCGGCTACCGGTCGGATTCGCCCATCATCAAGGACATGACCATGGAAGCAAGGGCCGGGGAGACGACGGCCCTGGTCGGGCCGACCGGCGCGGGCAAGACGACCATCATCAACCTGCTGACGCGCTTCTACGAGATCGACGGCGGCAGCATCTCCATCGACGACACGGACATCCGCGACATCAGAAAGGCGGACCTACGCCGCCAGCTCGGCCTAGTACTCCAGGATACCTTCCTCTTCTCCGGCACGGTGATGGAGAACATCCGCTACGGTCGGCTCGACGCCACCGACGAGGAGTGCATCGAGGCGGCGCGGATGGCGGACGCCGACCATTTCATCCGGCAACTGCCGCAGGGGTATCAGACGAATCTTGCGGAGCGGGCCAGCAATCTCAGTCAGGGACAGCGCCAGCTTCTTGCCATAGCCCGCGCCATCCTCGCCGACCCGGGCATCCTGATCCTCGACGAGGCCACCAGCAGCGTCGACACGCGCACGGAAGCGCGCATCCAGAAGGCCTTGCTGCGCCTCATGGAAGGACGCACCAGCCTCGTCATCGCCCACCGACTCAGCACGATCCGCGACGCGGACCAGGTGATCGTCATCGACAACGGGAAGATCGTCGAACGTGGGACGCACGACGCTCTGCTCGAGCGGCGCGGGTTCTACCAACACCTGTACATGAGCCAATTCAAGGGGCAAGCGATATAGGGTCGCCTCCGCTCCGCTCCCCACGAGCTGCACCCCACCTCGCGCCGCGGTCCGTCACGGCCGCTCGACGTCGGCCGGTGTCGGCGAGAAGGCCAGCCCCTCGAGCGGGCGGCCGGCCTCATCGGTGACGCGGAGCGAGAAGCCCCACATGTCGACGCGGTTGTAGACCTTCGCGAGGATGCGGCTCGTGCCCGCCGGCACCGTCACCGGCGCGACGTCCTGGTCGCGGTGGATGCCTCGCTCGCCGTCGTGCCGCCACACTTGGCGCCCGTCGATCCAGAGGATGGCGTCGTCATCGCTGCCGATCCGCATGATGCCTCGCTGCTCGCGCGGGCTCGTGACGGTGCACGTCACGTACGCGACCGCGTTCGCCACCTCGTCCGCCCATTCCCTCGCATTCACCGGATCGCCGCCGAGCACCCCGGCGAGTTGGTAGACGTCCTCATGGGAGTGGATGCGCCAGCGCACCGGGCCGCGCTTGCCGTCGTAGGTCGCGCCGAGGTCGATCTCGTGCTCCGGCGGGAAGATGGCGTCGAGGATCTTCCGGCCGGGGTCGCCGAAGGGACCGACGACGTGCCATGCCTCGACGAGGCCGGGGATTTGCCGCGGATGCGTCCAGTGCCCCATTGGCTGGATGCGCAGCCGCGCCATCTCCTCCGGCTCCGGTGAGAGGCGAAGACCGCCGGTGCTGCGGATCTCGTCGTGGATGCTCCGCATCTCGCGGCAGAGGTCCGGCCGGCTGTTCCAGCCGTCGAAACGAGCGCCCCGCGACCGCGCGCTTGCGGTGAACGCGATGAGGCCGCAGGCGCCCTCGCGGATGAAGTCCTCCATCTGATCGCGCAGTTGCCGCGGCGTGACCGGCACGTCGGGGAACCCGTCGATCCCCCAGAAGCCCTGGTACACGCCGATGAACGGGACCCCGGGGACGCGCTCGCGCGCCTGGCTGAGCAGCCACTGGACCTCCTGGCTGATGAAGGTCCGGAGGTAGCCACCGCTCATGCAGGGGTAGAAGTAGATCATCATGATGTCGCACACGCCGGGGACGAAGTTGCGGATCGCGGCCGCACCGCCGTATCCGGCACAGACCGGATGGCCCGCGGGATCGGCCCGCCGGATGCCACGGTACATCGCCCGCAGCGCGGACACCGCGTCGCCGGGGCTGTCGTCGAGGACGTACCACCCCCACAGGTTCGGCGAGTTGCGCGCCGCGGCAACCTCCGCGGCGAGCGGCTCAGGCCAGAACAGGATGACTCCCCGGCGATGAGGCGCGGGCCGTGTCCCGCCGACGCCGCGCTCGCAGCTGAGCAGCGCCGTCGGCGTCATCTCTTGGTACCGGATGCGCTCGTCGTCGATCTCGATCGTGCGGGATTCGCGGCGCGCCTTGGATACCCGTCCGAGCGGGATCGTCGTCTGCGCCGCGTCGATGGGTTCGGCGAGGATGGGGTTTCCATAGAGGTGCTGCGTGAGGTGGTACATCACCTTGATGCCGTTCTCGCGGCAGAACGCTCCCTCGGGCGTCCGCGGGTCGAGCAGGGCGTCGCCGCCCAGCACGAGATTCATGCCGGCTTCCTTCACCTCAGCGAGGTCGGCGATGGTGCCGGCGCCGTAGGTGCCCATTGCCGGCTGGCCATCGACGGTGTACGGCGCGCGGATCTCCATGCAGGTACCCCTTTCTCGCCGGCGCTGTCGCGAAGCGTCGGCGGTTGCGTCTCGCTCTCCTGCTCGACGGACGTCTATCGGCACGCGCGGCACGCCCCCGTCGTGCGGGGTGACCGCCTCGCGCGCCAGGGTACGTACGAAGCACACGCGGACGGGACAAGGCTGTCCACATGGGAGCGCTGCCGGCGGCGATGGTGCCGGCGTCGGGTGTGGGCCGGGCGCCCGCGTTCGGCGGCCGACTCCTTGACGAGGCGTACCGCGTTCAGTTCCTTGGTAGAGCCATGATCGCGTTCATCCGTCCTGTCTGGCAGGCCATCGCCATCGCGATGGTGCTCGTGGCGCTTCGGCAGGGGATGGGCATCCGCCGCGCGCGGCTCCGCGAGAGCGGCGTTCCGCGGCCACCGGCACGGCGGCGTCACGTGGCGGTTGGGCTGGCATCGCTCGCCCTGCTGGCGATCGGGGAGGTCATCGGCGCCGCGACGATGCATTGGGCGCGCCATGAGCCGGTATTCCGCACGTGGCACGCCTGGATCGGCACGGCCGCGGTCGGCCTGTTCGCCCTTGGCGGATGGTACGGGCTGCGTCTGAAGAGCAGCATGACGGGTCGACCGCCGCGAGAGGAGGCCGCGTTCCGCGGACTGCACGTGTTCTGCGTCGGGGTTGCTCTATTCCTGGCGCTTGTCGAGGTCGTCGTGGGCCTTCCCCTCCTGCCATGAGGGGACACCATGCGCGGGAGGGACCGGATGGCGCGCATGCTCGTCGGCCCCGTCGTTGCGTGCGTCGTCGGCGCGTGCGCGGTATGCGCGTCTCCGTCGGAGGTGGCGGCGCCGCGTCCGCCGCCGGCCGACTGGCTCCAGCCGGAAGAGGCGCCGCCGGACACCCACAGCACGAGCGCCGAGGACCTTCCGCCGGAGGGGACTCCACAACTGCCGCGGGAGGAACCGTCAAGGCCATCGTTCCCGCCAGGCCTCCTCCGCGGCCTCGGCAACTTCCACCCATCGTTCTACCAGACGGTGGACGAATCCGACAGCGCGTTCCACGGCCGACCGGCCGTGCGACCCGTGCGCGACCGCCGCGGACGAGTCCTCGCGCGGGTATCGCGGCAGTACTACGCGCGCCTGCGAATGGAGGGCTCCGGCCGCCTCCGCGACGGCCGCGTGCTGAGCTACCACGCCCGCCTCCGCGGAGAGGCGCGCTTCCGCTTCACCCGCGCGCAGTACGGCCTCTCCCGGCGCGGCCTGCCGCTCGTTCCGTTCCGCTCGGTGGCGGTCGACCCGCGGCTGATCCCACTCGGCTCGGTCCTCTACGTGCCCGAGGCAGCCGGCACGCCCCTCGAAGACGGGTCGCTGCACGACGGCGTCTTCGTCGCCGACGACGTCGGCAGCGCCGTCCGCGGCCGGCGCCTCGACTTCTTCGTCGGCTTCGAGGATCACATTCGGAACCGGTTCTCCCGGAGCGGCAAGCTCGTCCACGGCTCGCCGGTCCAGGTGTACCTCATCCCGAGGGAGTTCGCAGATGAGATTGCCGAGCGATACCATCCGGCCTCGGCGCGGCAGTCGCGCTGAGACTTCGCACGAGGCGCGCCGAGCGCGACTCGTTGCCGTGCTGACGGCCTCCGTGCTCATGGCGAGCGCCGCTGGAGCCGCTGCCCCGCCCGCGCATGGTTCCCAAGCGACTCCGCAGGCCGCCGTCGGAGAGGCGGCGCCGCGGTTCTTCCTTCCCGTCATCGACGGCACGAGCGGGGTCGGCGCGACCGACTGGTGCGGACAGCCCAGCCGGCCGATGGTGCGCCGTCCCCCCAAAGAGGTGCTCGTCCTGGCCTTCTTCACGACCTCGTGCGTGCCGTGCCGGCACGAGCTCCCCGAGCTCCAGGCCCTCAGCCGCCGGTACACGGGCCGCCTCGTGCGATGGTACCTCGTCGACGTCGGCGATCCGGCGGATAGCGTGCGGGCATACGCACGGAGGATGTCGCTGCGCATGCCCGTCCTCCATGACCTGTACCGGAACGTCGGGGGGCGCTATGGCAGCGCGACGCCGACCGTGGCGGTCATCGATCGGGACTGCATCCTATGGTACCGACACCAGGGCTTCCGCTTCGACATCCCGGACAGCGCCCGGGCGGAGCTCGCCGACCTGGCCCACGCGGTGGACGCGGCGCTTGCCATGCCGGCGGACGACGCGGGCCCATCGCCGCATCCGCCCGCCACAGGGACGCCGCAGCGTCCGGGCGCTTCCCCGGGGAACGTCGCCCGCTGAGGCGCGGCCTCCGCAAGACCCCAGCGCCGCGCGCACTCTCCCAAGGGAGGGGTACGTCCCATGCCATCGACGCTCACCGACGCGCCGCACCTCTTCGTCGATCTCCGCGACGTCGAGCGGCGGGAGAACATTCATCGCGTCTTCCATCAGGCGGTGAAGCCCATCCGCCATCCGGTGCTGAGGCAGGAGGCGCCGTGGGAGAAGCACGGCGGCATGACCGCGTCGGTGATCTACGACGCGGACCAGCGCATCTTCAAGGCGTGGTACATGGCGGGCTTCTACGCGCCGGGGAAGAAACACGTCCAGTGCCTCGCCACCTCGGCGGACGGCATCCATTGGGAGCGGCCCGAGCTCGGCCTCCACGAGGCCCTCGGCTCGACGCGCAACAATATCGTCATCCCGGCTGACTACCACGACGGCATGGACCACTGGGAGTCGATGCTCAAGGACCCGATGGACCCCGATCCCGCGCGGCAGTACAAGGCCGTCGGCTGGTCGAGCTACGACTGGGACGGGCCACTCTCCGGCATCTACACCGCCACGTCGCCCGACGGGATGAACTGGACGCACGCGCCCGAGCCGATCATCCGCTTCCATCCGCGGCCGGGCACGAACGACCTCGGCCCCATCGGCGACGCGCAGTCGTTGATGATCGACACGCGGAGGCGTCGGTACGTCGCGTTCCTCCGCTCCACCGACGGCATCAGCCGGTCGACGAGCGTGAGCGAGGACTTCATCCACTGGACGCCGCCGCGGCCGTTCCTCCAGGCGCTCTGGGACGAGGAGACGCTCTACAACAACACCGGCTTCGTCTACGGCCAGCAGTACCTCGGCTTCCTCACCCACTTCAACCGGAACGCCTGGCGCCAGACGCAGACGCTCCAGCTCCTGGCGAGCCGCGACGGCGAGACGTGGATGCGCCCGCAAGGCGCCGATGGGCCGACCGAGCCCCTCGTCACGCTCGGCGGCATCGGCGAATGGGATCGGTCCCAGATCATGTTGACCGGCGGGCCGCCGATCCCGGTCGGCGACCGGCTGTACTTCTACTACCGCGGCACGGCGCGGCGACACAACAAGGTGAAGGGCGAGTTCGAGCCCGCGATCGACCCGGATCAGGACCGGCGCACGATGTCGATCGGCCTGGCCACGCTGCGGCTCGACGGGTTCGCCTCGGTCGGGGCGAGCTACGACGGCGGGTCGATCACGACGCGGCCGCTTCTCGTCGGCGGGACCGAGCTTGCCGTCAACGTCGTCTCCGACTACGGCCAGCTTCTCGTGGAACTGCTCGACGAGAAGGACGAACCGATCCCCGGATATGCGCGGGACGACTGCGTGCCCATCGTCACCGACAGCGTCGATGCCCGCGTGGCGTGGAAGGAGCGGCGCTCGCTCGCGGCGCTTGCGGGCCGGCCGGTCAAGCTGCGGTTCCATCTTGCGAACGCGCGGCTGTACTCGTACCGGTGCGTCTGACGTCGGCGACGGCGGGCGGCACCGGCCCCTTTGAGGCTCGCACGATGCCGCCGTACCTTGAAGCGCCGGATTGCATCGTGATCCCAGGTGATGCCAGCGGGAGCTGCTGCGAAGATGTACAAAGGGCGGAGAGTGGCGGTAGTCATGCCTGCATACCACGCGGCAGGCACCCTGCGGAAGACGTACGACGAGGTGATGAGCCAGGACGTCGTCGACATCGTGATCGTCGTCGACGACGCCAGCCGCGACGAGACGGTGGAGATCGCCCGCGCCCTGCCGGCTGCCCGCGTGCACGTCCATCCCAAGAACCGCGGCTACGGCGGCAACCAGAAGACCTGCTACCGCCTTGCCCTGGAGGACGGCGCCGACATCGTCGTCATGGTGCATCCCGACTACCAGTACACGCCGACGCTGATCCCCGCGATGGTGGCGCTCATCGGAAGCGGCCTCTACCACTGCGTGCTCGGCTCGCGAATCCTCGGCGGCTATGCCCTTAAGGGCGGCATGCCGATCTGGAAGTACATCTCCAACCGCTTCCTCACCCTCGCGGAGAACCTCATCCTCGGGGCGAAACTCTCCGAGTACCACACGGGCTACCGAGCCTTCTCCCGGGAATTGCTCGAGGCGCTGCCGCTCGAGGAGAACTCCGACGACTTCGTGTTCGATAATCAGGTCCTGGCCGAGGTCCTCTGGCTCGGGTGCACCATCGCGGAAGTGAGCTGCCCGACGAAGTACTTCGCGGAGGCGTCGTCCATCAGCTTCCGGCGGAGCGTGCGGTACGGCGTGGGCTGTCTGCGGACGGCCCTCGCGTACCGGCTTGCGGGAGCACGCCTTCTGCGGTCCGCGCGATTCCCTCTTGCCCTGAGAAACCGCGGCGTCCGGCCTATCGGCTCATAGCGCCAGGTCGCGAGGGCATTCCTCGCCGCCATCTTGGGCCACGCCGGCGGATGAACCACCGCTTCGGCCACCGCATCCTCGCTCCGGAGTCCCTTCCACGCCGTGTGGTCCGCCGGCGCACCTCGGGCGGCTCGCGCAATGGCTGAGCGGCCCGCACGATGCGTCGTGCCGCGGCGCATGGTCCTATGGTTGCGGCGAGAGGAGCGCGCTTCCGATATTCACGTAGCCGCACGCAATGGAGCCGCCGTCCGCTCCCGGCCGGGAGCGCGTGCGCGTTCCGCAAGGAGTTGCTCATGCGCGAAGAGAGCCTGACTTTCCTGAGAGATATGCTGGCGGCGCCGAGCCCGTCCGGGTTCGAGCAGCCGGCGCAGCGCGTTTGGCGGGAGTACGTCCGTGCCTTCGCCGACGAGGTGAGGACGGACCGCCACGGCAACGTGATCGCGGCGGTGAACCCGGGTGGGTCGCCGCGCGTCATGCTGGCCGGGCACTGCGACGAGCTCGGCTTCCTCCTCGTGTACATCAACGACCAGGGGTTTCTCCACTTTCAGCCCATCGGCGGGCATGACGCGGCCATCGTTCCCGGCCGCCGCGTGACGATCTACGGCGCGAAGGGGCCGGTCCGCGGCGTCATCGGCAAGCGGGCGGTCCATCTCATGACGCAGGAAGAGCGTGAGAAGCCCAAGCCGGAGTTCGAGAAGTACTGGATCGACATCGCCGTGAAGGACAAGGAGGAGGAGGAGGGACTCGTCTCCGTGGGCGATCCGGTCACGTACACGGTCGCGTTCGAGGAGCTTCGGAACGGCATTGCCATCTCGCGGGCGTTCGACGACAAGGCGGGCGCGTTTGTCGTGGCGGAGGCCCTGCGCGCACTTTCCGAGCGGCGTGGCGAGCTCAAGGCCGCGGTCTACGCGGTGAGCACGGTGCAGGAGGAGGTCGGCCTGCGCGGCGCGCATACGAGCGCCTTCGGCATCGACCCAGAGCTCGGCATCGCCGTCGACGTCACGCACGCCACCGACTCGCCCGACATGGACAAGCGGAAGGCGGGTGACATCAAGCTCGGCGGCGGCCCGGCGATCTCCCGCGGCGCGAACATCAACCCCGTCGTGTTCGATCGGCTCATCGCGGCGGCGAAACGGGAGGGCGTGCCGTACCAGCTCGAAGGCGCGCCGCGCGGCACGGGGACGGACGCGAACGCGATCCAGCTCACCCGCGCGGGCGTCGCGGCGGGGCTCGTGAGCATCCCACTGCGGTACATGCACACGACGGTGGAGATGCTCGCCCTCGCCGACGTCGAGCGGGCGGCGCAGGTGCTCACGTCGTTCTGCGTCGACCTCTCGCCCGAGACGAACCTGATCCCGGAGTGAACGGCCGTCCCGTCGTGCGAGCGGGAACGCCAGGGAGGCGTCATGACCGACGTGCTCATGTGGGGAATCCTCGGCACGGCGAGGATCAACCGGAAGGTCATGCCCGGGTTCCGCGCCGGCAGAGGCATGAAGCTGCTCGGCATCGCCAGCCGTGACCGCCATCGGGCCGAGGAGTACGCCGCCGAGAACGACATCCCACGGGCGTACGCCGGCTACGAGGAGTTGCTCGCGGACCCGAAGATCGACTGCGTCTACATTCCGCTGCCGAATCACCTGCACGCCGAGTGGTCGATCCGAGCGGTCGAGGCGGGCAAACACGTGCTGTGCGAGAAGCCGTTCACCATGAACGCCGCCGAGGCCGACGCGGTCGCCGACGCCTCCCGCCGCACGGGGCGCCTCGTCATGGAGGCGTTCATGTACCGCTTCCATCCGCAGTGGGCGCGCATCCGAGCGATGGTCGAGGGCGGCGAGATCGGCGAGCTCAAGATCGTCCGCGCGCAGATGGGCGGCCACATGCGCGACTTCGGCGACATCCGCATGAAGCCGGAGATGGGCGGTGGCGCGCTCATGGACATCGGCTGCTACTGCCTGAACGCCTGCCGCCAGGTGACGCGCCGCGAGCCGACGTGGCTCGTCGCCACCGCCAACTACGAGCGCGGCGTCGACGTGATGCTGACGGCGCTCCTGCGCTTCCCCGGCGACGTGCTCGGCGAGTTCAACTGCGGCTTCCGCAGCAACCCGCACAACGACGTCGAGATCATCGGCACCGAGGCTTCCGTCCATACCGGGAATCCGTGGGGCCCCGGTCCCGAGGAGCCGATCACGCTCACCATGAACCGCGACAACCGCGTCGAGACGGTCACCATCCCGCCGTCCGACGAGTACCTGCTCCAGGCCGAGCACTTCTGCGACGCCGTGCGCGGGCGCGCGCCGCTTGAGTGGGGCATCGACGACGCCGCGCGGCAGATGCGCGGGATGGACGCTCTCGCCGCGAGCGCCCGGACGAGCGAGCCGGTCATCCTCGGCTGAACGGAGACCAGTAGGAGAGGGTTTGAGATTCTCCCCTGCGATGGCCGCGGCCGCCATTCACCAACAAGTACCTCTTCTCGCGGCGCGCGTTCGGCGCCGTCTCACGCGCAGCGACGGGACCGGACGCCATGGATGCACCACGCACGCAGCCGCGCACCTTCGACCCGATGGTCTACCTTCGAGCCGTCTACGACAGCATCATGCCAAAGTACAACTACCAGGCGGCGACGCCGGCGGAGCATGCCGCGTGGGCGGAGAAGTTCCGCGCGAAGCTCATCGAACTGCTTGGTGGCTTCCCGGAGCAGGAGGAGCCGCTCGCGCCGGAGGTGGTCGAGGTCGTCGAGTTCCCCGACTACGTGCGCGAGCGGGTGATCTTCAACACGCGGCCGCTGATGTCGGTGCCGGCATACCTCCTGTGGCCGAAGGGTCGTGCCGGCCGCGGCCCGGCGATCGTCTGCCTGCCGGGGCATGGGCCCGGCAAGAATACGATCATCGGCTACGATGACGGCGGCATGCCCCGCGGGCAGATCGGCGGCTATCAGGCCGACTTCGCCATCCAAGCCGTGCGCCGCGGGTACGTTGCGCTGGCCATCGAGCAGTGCGCGTTCGGCGAGCGGAACTCCGCCGATCCGAAGGCGGGAGGCTGCCACGTGCCGACCGTGGACGCTCTCATGCTCGGCATGACCATGATCAACCTCCGCGTGTGGGACGCCCGCCGCGCCCTCGACTACCTCCGGACGCGGCCCGAGGTGGACCCGCAGCGCATCGGCGTCATGGGCATCTCCGGCGGCGGC
>Ga0315279_10009400_pt1 | contig 11658 bp, 8 predicted proteins | sample YL17G06_20_MG_FD_203694 | JGI IMG/M metagenome (GOLD analysis project Ga0315279, IMG submission 203694) | Sediment microbial communities from Yellowstone Lake, YNP, Wyoming, USA - YL17G06_20 | ecosystem: Environmental > Aquatic > Freshwater > Lake > Sediment | place: USA: Wyoming | collected...
AAACTATGGCCACTTTGCGATAGTATTGTTCTATGATTTCGCAGAGCTGCAAGGTCATACGTTTGCTTATGTCTAGACAGCCCTGGCACACCTTCCACTGTTCATCTAGTCTGTGGCTATGTTTCCAGAGAACCAAATAGGCGTCAACATCAATTACGTATTCACCATTCAAAGGGACACAATACCTGGCCTTGTACTTCTTTCCGACTCTCTCAGGGAACAGCCAATTCAAAATGCTGAAGTAAACGTGGTGCGGCTTGAGTTTCCAGCAGTAAAACTTCAAATCTTTTGTGTTCAAGCGGTTCTCGAACTTGTTGAGTTTGACGAACCGTCCTTCACCAAGCGAAACTCGGAAATGTTTCCGGCTGAGGTTCCAGAGACATGGCACTTGGCGCGCGCTAAGAGTTTGACATAGGCAACGCCCATATTGTTCTCTCACCAAACCCGATTGACGTTCACGACATAGACAGCCTTGATTTCATTTTCTGGGTTGAGATATCTCTGAGAATCTTCGGTCAGGACATGAAATTACGAGTCCCGCGCGCGGGTTGATTATGTTTCTTAACGTTTCTTCTTCTTCTTGAGTCCTGCGTGTGGTCTTTTCTTTGGCATGTTCTTACCGGGTCTATCTATGTCCATTGTTTCTTATAGGTCTGATAGGTTAGTGCCTACAATCCACACGAGCAATCTTGCATGGTGGCATGGGCATGAGTGGCATACTTTTAGTGTTCAGGCTAGAATGCTAGTGTATCTGTGTTTTGTTGATACCCTGCTTTATGGCCTTCCAGTTATCACGGATCAGAACCTTACCCATTGGAGTTTCCAGAATCAGAATGAAAGCTCTATGCGGTTTGTCCTTATGGCTTAACTGAAAGCGGATTAGTCTTCCGTGAACTCTGAAGTCTGCAACCTCTACGAAAACAGTTTGCCTAAGAAATAGTTTAGAGGATTGGAAAAAAAGGGAATTGTGCGGGAGACGTCTCCACTTTTCATGTTACTGATTAGCGCGCATGCCTGTTCCGAAAATGGTTAAAAATGGTTTTAATTCGTCTTTTATGATTTGGGGGCAATTTTAGGCCTCGCGTCGGCTTTCGGTCTTCTTGCAGCGTCCGCCTTTTTAGAACTGTGGAGGGTTAAGCTGAAGGTCGCGGTGTAAGGCTGTGCGATGATCAGATCGGCTTGATGCCCGAATCCATGATTTTCCATCCTCAGCACGGCCAAGACTTGACTACAAAACAAGCCCGCATCGGACGTGAACAGGCAAAAGAAGAATAAAAACCATTTTAGACCAATTTAGGAACACGCATGCGCGCTTGTCTGTACCCACGGCTGAAAAGAAGAAACGAGATCTCGAGTGGCGGCAGAAAGAAATTAACCGCAACGGAAGAGTCACAGTTGGAGACCTGACGGGGCATGGAATACCACAAAACCAAAAACATCGTGTATGTTCAAGAAAGGCTTGGCCACCGAAGCATAACCAGCACAATGATCTACACGCACCTGGTCAACTTTGAAAGCGACGAGTACCATCATGCGCACGCAAAGACTTTAGGAGAAGAGGACAAACTAATAGACGCAGGGTTTGAGCTTGTCAGATACGACGAAAGACAACAAATCGCAATCTACCGCAAGCGAAAGTGAACTCAAAGTCACCGGTTACGACGACAAGGACCCTTTGGGCCCAAGCTTCATCATAACGTCTCCAATGGGGAACATTCTAAAAATTTCGGACACTTTTGCCGAAATGTTTCCGATGTGGGCTGGCCGAGTGTTAATCACGGCTGATATTCAGAGGTGGGCGTTGACTGCTGCAACTGTGGCAACGGGCCTAGCTACGAGTGTTATTATGTCTCCTGCAGAAGCGGGCATAGAAGGCGTGGTGCCGGCGGACAAGTCTCCAGATGGACGCAATGGTGCTTTGATCCAGATTTACAATCGTAACAGGTTCGATCTTAAAAACCAGATGATACTTCGTATAGGGCAATGCGTCATGACTTGTCCCACTGCTGCGGCGTTCGATGCGATGCCCGACTCCAAGAGGAAGTTGAAAGTGGGCAGAAGTCTACGATTGTTTGGTGATGGGTTTCAGAGAAAAGCCTTGGTTGGTGGCAGGAAAGTCTGGAAGATCCCAACTATGGAGGGTGATTTCGTTGTTGAGGATGCTTTCGGAGCCGTTGAAGGTGTGGCAGGTGGGAACTTTCTGATACTAGCTGAAGACAAGCATGCAGGGCTCGAGGCTGCTGAAGAAGCCGTGAATGCCATCAAAGCTAGGGCGAGCGAGGTGATTTTGCCGTTTCCGGGAGGAATTTGCAGTTCTGGGTCAAAAGCTGGCTCATTGAAGTATAAGCTTAGAGCATCTACAAATCACCCTTTTTGCCCAAGGTTAAGGGCGCTTGTGGCAGACACGCAAGTGCCTGAAAACGTAGGGTGTGTTTACGAGATTGTTATCAACGGATTGAGCGTTGACGCGGTCAAGAGAGCTATGGGCGAAGGCGTCAGAGCCGCTGCAAGCGTTGCTGGAGTTGTGAGAATCTCGGCAGGCAACTATGGCGGGAGACTGGGTCCTTACAAGGCTTATATGACCGAAATTCTGGGAATATCATAGCGTTCTTTCCAAATTATTTATCTGATTCCTTGTCATGTAACCTTAAAGCCATAACAAGAATAGTGAAAACAGTTGAGTGTCGCGAAAAAGAGCTCGTTGGAACTATTCAGATTGAAAAAGACACTGATGACGCTGGCCAGGAAGGAGGGACGCGGCACCGAGCTGGTTTCGGTCTATGTTCCGCCGGGGAAGCAGATAAGCGACGTAGTTAACACGTTGAGGGAAGAGTATGGTACGGCTTCTAACATCAAGTCCACGACTACGCGGAAGAATGTTATGGACGCTATTGTGAAGGTTCAGCAAAGGCTTAAGCTGTTTAAAGAGCCGCCTGAGAATGGGCTTGTCATTTTTTGTGGTGCGATTCCGCAGAATGGTCCTGGGAGTGAGCGGATTGAGACTTATGTGATTGTTCCGCCTGAGCCTATTCACATATATCTTTATCGTTGCGATGCGAGGTTTCATACTGAGCATTTGCAGGAGATGCTGCGGGAGAAGGAGACTTATGGCATTCTTCTGGTTGATGCTTCTGATGCGACGCTTGCTACGTTGCAGGGTAGGAGGCTTGAGATTGTTAGGGAGATTACGTCTGGTGTGCCTGGGAAGACGCGTGCGGGTGGGCAGTCGGCTAGGCGTTATGAGAGGCTTAGGGAGATGAGGTTGCAGGAGTACTTTACGCGTGTGGGTCAGCATACTAATGAGGCTTTTCTTCCTATTGAGAATTTTAAGGGTTTGATATTGGGTGGTCCAGGTCCGACTAAGCTTGATTTTGAGAAGGGTGATTATTTGAATTATATGTTGAAGGATAAGATTATTGATGTTATTGATACGGCTTATGTGGAGGAGCAGGGTGTGAAGGAGGTGGTTGAGAAGGCTCCGGAGATCATGCGTAAGGTGCGTTATATTGAGGAGAAGAAAGTGGTGCAGCAGTTTCTGTACGAGATTGGTCATGATACTGGGTTGGTGACGTATGGTGAGGAGGATGTTAGAAGAGCTTTAGAAGCTGGGGCTGTTAGGACATTGTTGCTGTCAGAAGGAATAGACATTGCTCGAGTCACTTTGAAATGCAATGCTTGCGGCTATCAGGATCAGCAGACGTTGAAGAACCAGATGCTAACAAGCCTTGAGCAGAGTCTGTCTGGGAAGCCCTGTCCAAAATGCAAAGCGCCTGCATTGGGAGTAGCGGAGACTCAGGATTTGATTGAGAATTTCGCTCAGATGGCAGAGTACACTAACGCTGAGGTGGAGATTATTTCGGTGGAGACTGAGGAGGGGCAGATGTTGAAGAACTCGTTTGGTGGGATTGCTGCGATTTTGCGGTATAAGCATGGTCAGTAGTGTTGGTTTGCTCTGTTGCGCTCGGAAAAAATCTTAACCCCCCTATATATAGGTTCAACATGCTTTTGGCGCTGGAAAGCTCCAATGCTGACTGTCCCTATTATTCTTCTTGCCTGTAGTCTTGTCGTAGGGCTGGATTCTTTTGTCTCGACAAGTCGGGGGGTCTTTCTGCATTGAGGAAGAGGTTTGTTCTGTGAGGGGGTCTGCGTGCTGGATGTGGGGTTGACGTGTTTGTTGATGGTTTTGGTCGTTTGTGGGCTTTTTGTTGTTGTTTGTGTTGGGTTGGTAGGGTGCTTTAGGTTTGGGTTCGATTGAGGGTAGTGGGCTCCTTTTTTGGCGACTGCAACCAGATTTTTTGGGGTTTAAGGTGAACGAGACAAAAAGGGATAGCGGAAGCTCTTCCTTGTTCGGCTTTTGTTTCTGGCGGATGCTATGGAAACGTAGTGTAGATGCCCCAGTCGTCGTAGGCGGTGAAGAACGGTATCGCTTGAGTGGGGAGGTTGTTGTCCCAAGTGTTCCATTTCGCGTTTTCGCCTAGCACTGGTTCAACATAGACTGATAAGGTGTATGTTCCGACGTACCAGCCTGTTGTGTTCCATTCAAACGTGAGTGATCTCCACTCGCCTGCATTCAAGCCTATTGTGGAGTTCCATATCTCAGTCTTGTCCGCATAGATGTGATAGGTGACTGAAGTCTCATTCGATATCCCGACGTTGAACAAAGCTATTGTCACGTTGCGTATCGTGCCAGGCGGCAACGGGTCATATGGGTCAGTTCTATCCCAGTTAAATTTGCCTCCATTGAAGTACTTAAACGTCGTTCCATATGGAGGAACTGGCGTGGTATAGCCTTCTTCAGGCTTTCCTTCATTTGTCCATATGCCATCGATTCGTATGTCGTGCTCATATCCTGCTGTCAGATTGAACGGTCCAAACAGAAGCTCGTTGTTTGCAGGCCCTGTGTCATCAGGCACTGGCTCTGAGAAATTGGCTTTGAAGTATAGTCCTGTCTCTGGCGCGCGACCATATGGGTCCCACCATGCCCAGTAGCTAAGACCAGCAACTATTTGCGGGGCGGGTTGCAAGTCGTATTTTTGGTAGAAGTTGCTTCCGTCGTCAGAGTACCAGTAGTTCCTCAATCTCCAGCCAACCCTGTCGAATATTTCCTCTTCCCAGCCCTCCGAGTGTATTACGTATAGGCTCATTGCTGTAGTCGTTGGAAAGTCACCCCTGCTATTGTTAGTATATTCGACTATCGAGCCCACGTTGCAAACCCTGACACCAACTATAACAATCTTGCCTACAGGTATGCTGTGAACCTCTGAGCCTTGGTAATCTTCTATCGAAGGCATTATACAGAATATGCCAAGATCACGGTCAATCGTCAGGCTCTTGTGGAGCGTGAAGCTGTGACCTCCGCTGTCGGTGACTGTAAGAGCCACGTCATGCGGAGTCTTGCTGTAGGCTGAGAAGGTTCCGGTTGTGGTTACGCCTGTGCCATTTGACAAGCCATCAATGCTCCACGAATATCCTGTGATTGGATCACCATCAGCAGGCGCGCAGGCTGATCCATTGAACGTCACAACTTCGTTAATCCTAGGCTTGTCCGGGTTCCAAGTGAAATCTGCGCAAGGCTCCTGTGTATACAAGTAGCCATCGTCAGTCGTTGATGAAATGGGAACGGCATTCGCGGTCCAGTAGCCATGCTCCAAGAATGTGATATTTGTTGCGCCTCCTGCAATGACTTTCCAGCTAACTGTCGCAAGTACGACAGGCGTTGCGCTCGGTTGCGTCAATTGAGTGTTCAATAGTCCAGCGAACACGTTCAGCTGGTAGCCTCCGAGTGACAGCTTAGCTTCCTTACATGCGTCGGGTGCCCAATGGCCCCAATGACGACCCAGAATGCCCAAGTCACTACAGTCTATTACGTCATCTCCGTATAAGTCACACCGCGGGTCAAATCGTGCATCTCCTAAGGATGAACCCCATGCAAGACCCATGATCCCCAAGTCTTCAGCGTCAACGACGTAGTTGAGATTAAAATCGGCGATGTCTTCGACTCCGAGCCAGCCCCATTCAATACCGGAGTACTGCAACATTCTTGGATCCCATCTGAGCTTGAATTGATACGCATTCAGGCTGGGAGCTTCGCTGAGCTTGACCTCGATGCGGGCAACGTCTCCTGTGTGGCAGATCTTTGGATTTGGGTTGAGGTAGAATTGCGGGGTCGTTGCTTCAGCAGGCTTTGGTAGAACAACTGCGATTGCAGAAATTAGCAACGCGATAATTAAGACCGAACTCTTCGTTTTCATTCTTCCATCACTCTCCTCAGCCAGCCTCCTTGTCAAACATGCTGGTCACGAGGCTGAAATCCTGAGCGTCGACCACTCCGTTGCCGTTGAAGTCGCAGCCCGGATAATCAGTGTCGTATTTGCTGGTAACGAGCGTTATGTCGTACCCACTGATTTTGCCCACGTCATACGGTGCTGGCTCCTTTGCAGTCGCGTCTCCTTTGAACTGCCAGAAGGACTCCGTGACGCGGTCGTCTATTTCGCTGGGAGATAGGTAGTAGTTGTTCCATCCGTAAAGCTGGATTGATTGGCCCTTTGTCCAATTGCCATACGTGTAATACCATGGACCAGTGCCAATCATCTCAGTCAAAGTCTCGTTGGAAGCGAGCCTTTCCATCCAAGGTTGATATGCCCTCACAGCGTAAGGGTTGAAACTCGGCAGATTCCAGTCTGGAAACCGAGCTTCCCAAATGTGCTTAGGCAGAATCGGCAGGGTGCCTGACCACCATTTAGCGAAGACGCTTTTCACACCATACTTGATGTTGACATGCGTAGAGTCGATAATCGTGCAGTTGTACATGTCAGCTACTGCACCATAGTAATAGATTTGAGCGTAGTTGTATGCAACTTTCGGGCCGCATGCTTTGGTGAAGTTCCATGAGAAGATGACATCATCTGCGGTAAATGCCGTTCCGTCGTGCCACTTCACGTCTGATCTGAGAGTGAAGGTCAGTTCTGTCACGTCGTGAGTCCCATTGTTCCACGTTCCGACGACAAGGTCAGTAGCAAGCCAATACACGTGGTTTTCAATGGAATAGGGGTTTCTGCCAATGAGACTGTCGTAAACCAAGCCTATGATCTTTCGGTCCAACTCGCTTGAAGAAGAAATGACATTCAAAGCTTCTGGTTCGCCCACTAGGCCACAATCAATCTTGCCATCGACAATGCTTGTTCCTGCCATCCTTAGAAAGGTGTAGGCATTGTTAACTCCAAAAAGATCAGAGTTCACAACCCCTGTCGATCCTTTTTTGTATCCTCTAATCTCGAAGGGAGACCACAAGGGAATTGTTGGCTCATTGTCATGAAATATCTTGGTCGCATTCCAGCACGCATACCGCAGATCCTGTTCACTTGCAGCGTATCTGACTCGCTCAGTCCAGTAGTCATATCCTTCGGTTCGGTTATCGCACCAACCTACATAGTTAGTAGCCCAGCCCTGTTCTGGAGCACCGAAGTCCACGTAGAACTTCGAATGATATAAGTCATATAGCTCATAGGGGGCAGCCGACACGGTCCATCCAGCAGTGTAGACGTTGTAGTCGTAGCGCGCCATGACATTGTAAAAGCATGAATTTCGCTCTAGGATCTTGACATCAAGCTGAGCGTCCGTGAATCCTATGGCTCGAAGCTCGCTGACCAAGTATTCGCCAGCATATCTTCTGTTGGGATCATCCAATCTAAGGTATATCTTTAGCTTCGGAAGCACCTCTCCCCCAGTCCACTTCCAGAGTCCATTCTCATAATAGAAACCACCAGCGGCAAGCTCAGTCAATGTCATAGACCGACTGTACTCATAGTCCTTGGCGTTTTCAAAAAGGTAGGCTCCTAACTGAGGCGGTAGTGGAACTATCATCGGCTCAGCAAATCCTTTCAGAATGTCAGAGACGATCTTGGGCTTGTTCGCCAGATGGGCGAGAGCTATTCGAAAATGCCTCGCTGCCTCATGGCGAGCATTCAGCGGATCAAAATACCCAGGCCACCCTGTAGGCCACTTTTGACAGTAAAGATCGAATTCAAACATACCGTAGGCCACTCTTTCCCTCATAGTGATGTTGTCATAGTAAGCTGGAGAGAGCCACATAGTATACCAGTCGCTACTCAGAGACCAATCATTTATGTCTAGTATCCCGATCTCGAGGTCTTGGCTCCCGAGGTTAGAGTCATTGTAGAAGTGAAATAGTAATCGCTGGGCTTGAGGACCATTAGCCATAGCCACAAGCCCATTACCATTCAGAAACAACACAACAAACAATGAAGATAAAACAAGTAGACTCTTCTTTTCCAGTTTCAACCGGAACCCATTCTCCTGCTGATGATAGTTGTGACTATTTGGACTTAAAACTTTCGGCAATCCCTACATTCAACCCGAATTGCGCACATGATGGTTGAACTTACTAAAAACACAACGTGCATGATAAGCGCTTCATCCTTCGGCTGATGAAGAATAGAAAAAGGTTGGATGGCAGTTAATGCTTTACTCTGCTTCGCCCCAGTGAGCACCCATGATGCCCAAGTCGCTTGAGTCAACGACTCCGTTGTCATCTATGTCAGTGTTGTCGTCGTAGTTCGGATCACCTATGAACGAACCCCAAGCTCCGCCCAGAGTGCCAAGGTCTGTGGAATCAACCACAGTATCCGCGTTCACGTCTCCTGGAATTCGCACCTGAACAAGAGCCTGATAGGCAAGCATGTTATTAGCTGTGTTTGCCTCGTCAAGAAGCGGCAGAGTGATCACGGAAATTTTGTAGCTGCCCTTCGTGAAGTTTCCTGTATCCCAAGTGAAGGCAAGTGTGGTTGATTCCCCATCTGCGAGATAGGGCACTGTAAGAGTGTAAATCAGAGTTGTGTTGGCGTAGACGAAGGCTTTGAGCGAAGTCGCTGGAATCGTGCCCAAGTTCGCAATTGTCACATTGACCTTCGACGTGAGTCCCTGACCGACGATAAGCTTGTTTGTTACAACCTGAGTTGTTGCCAAGTCGTATTTGACAGTGATTGTCTGGTTTTGGCTTTGGGTTTGGTTTTTCAACCAGTCAGTGGCTATCACGTAGTACTTGACAACGCTGTTATCTGGTACATGTGGCACTGTCAGAATGTACGAAGTTGAGTTGAACGTGTCGCCCAGACTCCAATCCATAGTCAGATTGCTCCACGGACCATCGTTCACTGAGTAGCAAAGATTGACATTTGCAATACCTGATCTGTCCTTGACCGTCGTGTTAAACAGCAGATCCCCACCAAGCGTTAGAACAGGTTTCTGAATCGTTTCGACCACGGGAGGCGTATTATCTACGGCAGAGAAGAACGTGTACTGCCAAATCAGCATCCCTGTGGCGTTCTTGTAGGCTCTCAATGTAACAGACCCTACGTCTCCCTCCTGAGCATCAGGCGCGGCTGTTATGTTGACTGTCACTTCATGCGGCGTTTCAAAGAAAGTGCCTACGGGTGGATCAACCGTGTAGCTCCATCCCGGAGGCAGATCGGGCTCAGCTTCAAGATAGATCAGAGAACCCCCGGTCACGGTCCAGTTGAAGATTGCCGTTCCGCCTGCTACGGAGTAACAGCCGTTCTGGCAAACCCAAATGCTAACAATGTTCACGGTAATCTTGAGTCTGTGAGTGCCACAGACTATCAATTCCAGCTCAAACGTGCCCGAGTAGGTTCCAGGATCGAACAGCAGCCAAAGCGGAACCTGAAGCGTGCCGCCTGAAAGGAGAACGTACTCCGCGAACTCGGTGCTGGGGGCTCCGACGCGGAGGTGAATGCTTCCGTTTGACGATCCAAGAATTCTCAGGAACCCTTCGTAGCCTGTTGATTTTATTATCATGTTTCCTAGCGAAAGGTCAAGCGCTCTCACGGACCAGTCGAAGTGAAAGATGGCAGGGTTAAACTCTATGTGGCTGGGCGCTGTTATGTCTATGTCGTAACAAGGCACAGCAGTGAATATCCTGACAATGCCATCGACGTAAAGGTTATCGTTAGGGTCATTCTCATCGGGGACTGCGCTGGCTTCGGCACTCACTGTGTAGTTTCCTAGAGACAGCCCTGTCGTGTTCCACTGGAAGGTCACGCCTGCGAAGCTTTTGCCCAATAGGTCGAGTTCTTTGACGCCGATTGTGATTTCGTCTCCAATCACGGCTGTGTCCTGGTCAGCGTAGGCTGTGATCGTGAAGCTTTCGGGGAAGTCGCCCATGTTCCAGACGCTTGCTTGTATACTTACGTTGTCTCCAGCGTACACGTATTTTGGTGATGCTTGGACGTTTGTGACGGCTACATTGTGAATTGGGTGCGGTGGGAAGATGAATGCGCCGTCGTTCAGGATTACTGGGCTGATTACGGAAGTGTTGCCGTCAACGAGTCTGCAGAGCTTGGTTTTGTAGAACTTTTCGGGTGTCGTCGCGGCGTTGGTAAGGTCTAGAGGAGAGTTGCCATATGCTTTCACACGGAAAGCGAAGGAGAGAAACACTCCTTCACCTGTCCATCCAGGTTCTGTGCCTGCCATGCACGACCATCCGTAGTAGGTGACGTAGCCGTTGTTGTTTTGTATTTCTCCGTTCAGCGTGAGCATTTCTGATGCTGATGGTCCCCATGTGACGTTTAGGCATTCGAGGACGGTTTTGTTGAAGCCTATGCCTACTTGTCCCGACCAGACTGGGATGTCTGGGCTGGACACAGACATGTTCACACTGAACTCGCCTCCGGGCACCAGTTCGGGCCATGTTATCGATGAGGGTTCAACGCTGACGACGGGGTCTGCTTGTGACTTTGCGATTTTGGTTGATGATGCAAAGATGCTTATTGTGAGTAGGATGAGCATTGTTGCAGTAGATAGTTTGTTCATTGTTTTACCCTTCTCCAGTTTGTAGAGGAGTTAAATCGATAAATAACACTTTCGGAGAAATGCTCTATTGGGTGGTACGTTATTACTTGCCTTGTTAAGATGGGTATCGAAGAGCTTATTCTGTTGCGCTCGGGAAAAATTTAACCCCCCTATATATAGGTTCAACATGATGTTCTGGGTTTTGGTTGTGTCTGAGGGTTTTCTGCGTGTCTTGACAACGTTGAGGGTTGTTGCTGTCGTGGTGATGGTTGAAGCAGCTGCCATGTATGATAACCGCATAGGAGATGAATAGACAAACCACTTTCTTACTAACGTAAGGTTAGTTGGATAAAACTTTATCCCAACCAACCAAAACGACGGTGATTTGCGTTCAGGAAAAGACTAACCAAGGCAGTATACATGATTCAAGCTATTGAAGGAAGCAAGAGCATCTATAGGGGTAGTATCGGAATCGAGTATACGCCCTTCAGTTGTGGACAAAAGGACAACGTTTTAGAATGCGTAATGCTTCTATTGCCTGCTAAGGTTGATGAGTTTTTGTCAAGAAGAGAAAAGAAAGCTACAGGTTTAGAGCAGCATAAAAAACTACAGAGAGAGAAAGACCAGAAAAGAAAACAGAAAAAACAGGTTTCGCTTCCTGCAAGAAATTTGAAAGGTAAGAAATAGGCGTTTTTGGATTTGGGATAAAACTATCCCCCAACCTAGCTACGTCAAAAAACTGCATGCTCAGGGCTAGGCTGTTCTGTGGAATAAGGCTGTTTCAGCCTCGTTCTTGCTCATGCCTTTGATCAGCAGACGCTTCTTCTTGGA
>Ga0315279_10009402_pt1 | contig 11657 bp, 13 predicted proteins | sample YL17G06_20_MG_FD_203694 | JGI IMG/M metagenome (GOLD analysis project Ga0315279, IMG submission 203694) | Sediment microbial communities from Yellowstone Lake, YNP, Wyoming, USA - YL17G06_20 | ecosystem: Environmental > Aquatic > Freshwater > Lake > Sediment | place: USA: Wyoming | collected...
GGCCGACAATCAACTGCCGGTCATTGCGCTCAAAGGTCTTTCGCTGGCAAAAAACATCTATGGTGATATTGCTTTAAGACCAATGTCCGATATGGATCTTTTAGTGAAAGAAGAAGATCTGGTCAGGACCGGCCGGATACTGCTGACTCTTGGCTATAAGCAGTCTTTTCCTTCCTGGGAGAGCACGTTAAAGATTTACCATAATTTGCCGCCTTTTATGAATAAAAGCGGGGCGATAATAGAACTTCACTGGAATATAGTGACTCCGGATAGCCCCATTAAAGTAGATCTTGACGGGTTGTGGGAGAGAGCGTGTCTTATCAAAGTCGATAATGTAGAGGTCCGGGCTTTTTCTCCGGAGGATTTATTTTTACATTTGTGTATCCATGCTTGTTTTCATCTGCAGACCGGATTAGACTTGATTCCTTTATGTGATATGGCCGGATTGATAAAAACATCCGCAGATAAAATCGACTGGCAAATAGTAATTGAGAGGGCCACCCGGTGGGGCGGCCAAAAGTGTGTTTACCTGATGTTGCTTCTGGTCCGGGAATTGCTGGGAGTGGCGCCGCCGGATAAAATAATGTCAGAAATAAAACCCGATGATTACCAGCCTGTTTTTTTTGATGAAGCCCTGGAACAGATTTTTGATGTAAACCCGTCAAGTCAGCTAATTAGAATAAGAATCGGCTCACTTTCAAAAATAAAAAAAGTTAAAGGAATTAAAGGTAAAGTTTTGGCTCTTTTAAAAAAAGCTTTTCCGTCAAGGGAGACTCTGGCCCGCATGTATCCGGTGTCGGTTTCTTCCCCGAAGATATATCTGTGTTATTTATTTCGCCTGCGCCGACTGATTGTCTACTATACTATTGTGCTTCTTCGGTTATTCCGCCGTGATCAATCGGTTATAAAAGCGGTCCATCAGGCGCATCGGGTGAGCGCGGTTTCTGACTGGATGTTTTCATAGTGATCTTTGCGCAGAAAAAAAATCTTAAAAATGGAGATCAAGATCGAAACGCAGGGAGACGAACCGTCGGGAAATCCCGTGACCGTGAAAAAGTTCGCCATTTCCGACGCTCCTTCTGGAGGTACCGCATCGCCAGATTGTCTTGATGGCGGCCGAGGAGAGCGGGAAATATTTTTGATTATTCGCGATTACGAGGAGCGGAAGCCTATCGTCTTTTAACCGGGGCGGCGGGGTTTATCGTCGCGACACGCTCTTCGGGCATCGATTTTCGCGGTGATTGACATGGCCGCGCGGTCGGATGTATATTGCCAGTGGGGGCAAGAGGAGAGATTCATGGGCTGGAGTGGCTATCTACCGCGCCGCGAAAAAAGCAATTTCCTATCAAGTCATGGAACGTAGATTCGGTGGAAAAGAAGGAGATTGCCCAATTACCGAAGACATTAGCGACCGACTCTTGCGCCTGCCGTTCTACAACAATTTAAGCGAAGAGGACCAAGATCGGATCATTTCGGTCATTGAAGCTTATCAATAATCTCATGTTTTCAAAACGCATGGATCCACAACGTGCCATTTATATCGGCAAATTTGGGTCCCGGCAGAAAGGGCTCGTAAACTCGGTGACGGCCAAAATGCCCGATTCTGAAGAGCAAAAAGAAAAAACAGCAAAATACGAGCTTTCGTCTCACGAGAACTTAGACTGTTAGGAGCTTTCATTAGCAGCATAAATACGATAGAATATGCCGCTTCTTGCGGAATCGCGTCCACATCATCAACGGCGGAAGCATAGTCAAACGACTGATGACAGCAGCACTGGCTGAGAAAGGAAGATTCGTCCTCGTCGTTCTATTTCTTGCTCTGGCTCTTTTTCTTTTGGTCTACCGGCTTCTTCTTTACACGCCTCCCCTTCTTGACGCGGGCCGAAGGAATATCGTTGACAAAACCATCGATTTTCTCTATTGCGGCTGGCATATGACCAAGGGGTCGTTCATCAAGGATTATCTCAAGGACCAGGGAACAGCCTATGGGGATTTCTTCAAAGCGGGCTGGTATCGTGAAAAAATGCTGCTGAAGGTTTTTCGGTTCAGCAAGGCAGAGCTCACCTTATTTCTGGAATCCCGGAAGGGCCTAGACCGCAGAATCTTGGCGGACCAGCTCTATCAGTTTGCCATGAGCCACCCCGAGGAAAGAGCGGCCCAGTTCCGCCAGGCCGGACTGGATTTCTTTGAACGAGGGAATCGGGACATGGCCGCTCGGGCCTTCGCCTGCGTTTTCTTAGCGAACCCGGCCGATCCCCTGGGCTATCTTGGTCCGGGACTCGGTTTCTTTTATCTCAATCACTGGCTTGAAGCCGCCGTTTATTTTCAATACTATTTTCAAGCTTCAGCCCGACCGGGATCGAACTGATAGCATGGCCCTCTTCACGCTCCAGTTCTTCGTCACCAACATCCTTTTTTCCGTCATCATCGCCACGGCGTTGTTGAGATTCGATCGAGACAAAACGCATTCCGCTCCCGAGCTCCTAATGTATTGTCTCGGCCTGGGCCCGATCGGGACGTCCCTTCTCCTCTATTATGGCCTGCTCCTTTTCCCTCGATGGCCCGTCCCATGGTACGTGGCTGCCGTCCTGGGAGTTCATCTGCTTCTCGCGATCATCGGCAGGAAGCAATGGCTCCGGGCGGCCCGGGAGCTCTCGACGACCATAAAATTGACCGTCCGAAAATTCCAAGGAGACGATCGTCACCGGAAGACCGAAACGGCCATCTTCTCCGCGACGATCTTCATGGCCCTGACCGTTTTCCTCTTCTTTTTCCTGTCCTTTACGCTGCGTATTCCGCTTGATGAAACCGACGCCTTGAAGTACGGCACGCTCGGCAAGATCTTTTTTCAAGAAAGGTCCATGGAGTACAGATGGATTCGCACATATCCAAAATCCGGCTTTTATCAGATCAACAACCATGCTCCCTCCTTTCCCCTGCTCCTCACTTGGGAGAAAATGACGGGAAGCATTTTTCACAAGGACCAGGATGTCTATTATAAAAGCATCAGCGCCTATTATGCCTGGCTGATTCTGGCCGTCCTCCTCTTTTGGCTGTCCAAGCGATCCAAATACCTAGCCTTAACCGGATTCTTCGCCTTGCTCTCTACGTATCCCTTTTTCGTCACTCTTTTCCAGCAGCATCTGGACTCGTTCCGGATCTTTTTTCTGATCGTCTCTTGGATCTATCTTGGATACGCCGTCATTAGACGAGATCGTCTGTCGCTGTTTCTATTAGCCCTCTTCTCCGGGCTCGCCGCCTTTGCCCATACCATCGGAGCGGTTGTCGTGATCTTCAACGTCCTCGCTTTCTTCATTTTGGTCCCTGCTCCTTGGAGGGAGAAACTCAAAGATACCGTTTTTCTGGTGACCTTCATCATCGCTTTCGGTTGGATCCATTATATCCTGGACGTGATCTGGGGGTTTGGCTGGATCTTCTTCAAAAGGAACCTCACGTTCTGGGGATAGCATGATCCATTGGCTCGCCATTCCCTCGTTCCTCCTTTTTTTGATCACGATTAGAAAAAAAGCGGCCTGGGAAAAGGCGGTCGCCTTGGCGGCGTTTCTGTCCTATATCTTTCTGCTGGCCAAAGGCTGGGATTATTCGCGGTATATGATAACGCTTGCGCCGCTTCTTATTCCCTCCCTATTGTATCTATGCTCGGAAGTGATCGGAAATAGACGCCGTGGAATCCGTAACGTTTTTTTTCTTATATGCGCCATCCTCATTTTTTTTAATTTTTTCCGCTCTCGTGCATCGTTTTCCTTTTTTGGGAGCTATAAAATTCGAGCGGTGGAAAACCATTTTCCGAAAGATATTCTTCGTTACGTCCAAGAAATCCGGGATCTCGGCCCGGCCGAAAACGTCCTGGTCCTGAGCGAACGGCAGCTGTTCTTCTATTATACCGGGAAAAATGGCATCGATTTCCGCGACCCGAAAATGGGAATTTTCAACAGAGCGGAGAATAGGGAAAAGGCGTTGGATATCCTAAAAAATCGGTTGAAAATCAAATATATCTATGTCAACTGGCAGACGATCCCGAGCCGAATCTTGCAGGACATCATGGCCAAAGACTGCGATCTCGTCTATCAAGATACCATGAATGGTTTTTATCTGTACCGGCTTCGCGAGAAGCCGATGAGCAAAGGGGACCTGGAAAAATATTTCCCCAATGATTCCCTTCTTCGAAACGGTTCATTCGAAAGCTGGAGTCTGGGAGCCGAGGGACTGCCGGACTATTTCACGAACAATGACAATATCATCGAAGGGATGGTTGTCCGTGAAGAAAATGACATCCGGGTCGGAAAATACGCGGTAAAAATCACGGGGGACAATTTTAATTTCGCTCAGAATCTATCCAATGCGGCCTCTTTCAGAGGAAAAGCCTTGACCTTTTTTGCCTGGATGAAGACAAACGTCCCTAACAAATATCGACTCGAGATTTATGATGGGGTCAAATCCACTTTCTCTAAACGGCATTCCGGAGCAGGAGAGTGGGAATTGCTCCAGGCCAACTACACGGTCAGCCCCTCGGCGGAGACGATCACCTTCCGCGTCGTTCAAGCGGAGAAAACGGGAAATATTCATGATGTCGTTTACGTCGACGCAGCTCTCCTCGTCGAGGGAAATTGGAACACTTTCTATTTGTATTCGCGACGAGATCACGTAAAATAACTGACTGTGGCGAGGAACGGCTTCTTATGTTCTCCTGCCGCACCCGTGGTTTTTGCCCGTCATGCCACGCCAAACGCCTTGAGGAATGGGCCGAGCGCATTCTCTCTTGGCGGCATAGTGGCTTCTAATGTCCACAGCCTCGTGCGGGCCAAGACGAAGCTGGAGGCCGAACGGGTCGGCAATACATGATCCGGACGGTGTTGTCGTTGGAGAGGCTCTCGTTTTTGGAGCCCGCGGGCAAGGTCGGTTACCGATATGGCCAGGACGCGGCCGATCTGGAGACGATGGATTATCTGGAGTTCATCGCCCGGGTGACATTTCATATCCCTGACAAGGGGCAGATCATGGTCCGTTACTATGGACTTTGCGCCAATGCCCATCGGGTGAAGGTCAAGAAGGCGAGCCTTGTTCCCTTGGTCCTCCGGATGGCCGAGGAGGAGCCGAAGCCCGTCCCCTCCAAGGGCTGGGCGGCCATGATCCGGAAGGTCTATGAGGTTGACCCGATGGTCTGCCCCAACTGCGGGGGGACGATGAAGATCATCGCTTTCATCTCGGAGTTCGGGGCCGTGGACCAGATCATCGATCACATGAAGCTGACGTTTGCGGCGGCGAAGCCTCCGCCCTCGCAGGTGTTTGAGTAGGTATCCCTGACGCCGGCCGAGGAGAGCGGGGAATATTTTTGATTATTCGCGATTACGAGGAGCGGAAGCCTATCGTCTTTTAACCGGGGCGGCGGGGTTTATCGTCGCGACACGCTCTTCGGGCATCGATTTTCGCGGTGATTGACATGGCCGCGCGGTCGGATGTATATTGCCAGTGGGGGCAAGAGGAGAGATTCATGGGCTGGAGTGGCTATCTACCGCGCCGCGAAAAAAGCAATTTCCTATCAAGTCATCCATATGAACGACCTGCGCGTCTTCAACGACCAGGTCCTCCACGGCGATCATTTCTTGTGCGCCTGGGAGCGGCAGAAGGACCTGTTTGTCGGGTCGCTCCTGAGCCTCCTCCGCATCAACCCGGAGATCCTCGACATGATGCCGTCTCTCGACGACCTGATCAGCGTCGTCCATTTCGGCATCACGCCGGACGGCGGAGAGGAGACGGGGGAACGCGTCATCCGCGGCCGCATCCCCGGGATCGAGGACGACGATATCCTGCTCTTCTGGGGCGGCGTCATCATCAACTAGTACGACCCGCCGACGCTGCTCACGGCGTTCCGCGACGCCCTCAAGGAGAATCCCAAGCTCAAGCTCTTTTTCATCGCCAAGCGGCACCCCAATCCGCTCCTGCCCGAGTTCGAAGCGGCCAACGAAGCGGTGAGGCTTTCGACCGAGATGGCGCTCCTCAATAAACACGTCTTTTTCAACGAGAACTGGATCGAATACCGGAGGAAAGGACACTATTTCCGCGAAGCGGACATCGGCATCTCGATCCACATGACCCATTTTGAAACCTACTACTCCTTCCGCATCCGTCTGCTGGATTATCTCAAGTATCGTCTGCCGATCATTTGCACCGAGGGCGATTTCTTCGCCGGGCTGGTGGAGAAGGAAGGGCTGGGCATCACGGTCGCTTCGCAGGACCGGAAAGACCTGACGCGGGCGATCTTGAGGCTGGCGGATGACCGGCCGGAGAGAGAGAGAATCCGGACGAAGCTGGGCGAGGTGAAGACGCGCTTTTTATGGGACAACACGACGAAGCCCCTGATCGATCATTGCGCGAGGGTGCTCGGCGGCGAGGCGAAGAAAAAAACGCGGCCGAACGCGGAGGATATCGCCTTCGTCGCGGCCGTGGGCTTGAAGCCGTCGGCGCCGCGGAGCTTCGGCAAGCGCTACCTGGGCGCGCGGATCAAGCGCTGGCTGCGGCCGATCAGGTAAAAAATGAAAATCGCGTTGATCGGCACCCGCGGAGTTCCCGCCCGTTACGGGGGGTTCGAAACCTGCGTCGAGGAGATCGGGAAAAGGCTGACCGCGCGGGGCCACGAAGTCTGGGTCTACGGCCGGTCGGCCTATTACCAAGAACGGCCGAGCCATTATCTCGGGATGCGCGTCCGCTATCTTCCCGCTCTCAACGTCAGATCCGTCGAGACGCTTTCGAACACGCTCCTGGCGCTGCTGGACGCCGTGGGACGGCCGTTCGATGTCCTGCTGGTATTTAACAGCGCCAACAGCCCGCTCCTTCTCATTCCCAAACTACTCGGGAAGAAGGTCGTGCTCCACGCCGACGGTCTCGAATGGATGCGGGGCAAATGGAACGCTTTCGGCAGGGGATATTATCGCTGGGCCGAGCGGGTCGCGGCGAAATCGGCTATCGAAATAATCGCCGATTCCCGGGAAATCCAGCGCTATTACCGAGAGCGCTACGGGAAAGAAACGCATTATATTTCCTACGGCGCCGAGATCCGGACAAGCCGAGATCCTTCGGTCCTGAAACGCTACGGCCTCGAACCGGAAGAATATTTTTTGCAGATCACGCGGTTCGAGCCGGAAAACAATCCCCTATTGCTCGTCAAGGCTTTCGAAAAGCTCACGACGGATAAAAAACTCGTCCTGGCCGGCGGAGCCAAATATCCCACGGCTTATTCCAAGGACGTGTTCGCCACGAAAGATCCGCGGGTGAAATTTCTGGGATTTCTTTACGATAAAAACATCTTGAGCGGGCTCTTAGGCTATTGCTACGCCTATATCCACGGCAACGAAGTCGGCGGCACCAACCCCGCCCTTCTCGAGGCCATGGCCTCGGGTTGCTTCGTCCTTGCCCGCGACGTCCCGTTCAACCGCGAGGTTTTAGGGGACAAGGGAAGCTATTTCGAGAAAGACGTCGATGACCTGGCCGCCCGCATGCAGTGGTCTTTGGATCACGCTCCGGCCCTTCCGGCCGCCCGTCAGGCCGCCCGGGACGTGATCCGGTCCCGCTACGACTGGTCCCGCGTCGTGGAGGCGTATGAGCAATTATTTGCCGGTTTGCGCCGGGATTAAGGTTCTCTTCCCGGATCCTCCTCCTGAAAGACCTTTAAATTCTCCGGTTCGTCAGACTCATTCTCGAAATAGGAGCCCGGCGGCGTCCTCATAGATTTGGAGCGTCTTTCGGGCCGCGGCGTCCCACGAAAACAATTCCGCCCGGGATCGTCCCTTGTTCCGGCATTCCTCCCGGAAGCCGGGATCCGTCGCCGTCCGGATGAGGGCCCGCCCCATTTCGTCCAAGTCGAGCGGGTCCACGACGAGCCCGGCGTCTCCGATGATCTCCGGCAGCGAGCTCACGTTGGACGTGACAACCGGGACCCCGGCCGCCATGGCTTCGAGCACGGGCAGCCCTCCGCCTTCAAAAAGCGAAGGATAGATGAAGACGTCCGCCTGCCGGTAGAGCGACGGCAGATCGGCATCGGGGACATATCCGGTCAAAACGACGTCCCGGCGGATGTCGTCAAGGGAGGCGAGAGTCTTCGCCGTTTCAAAATCTTCCTTGCCCACGATCACGAGCCGGTGGGGGAGTCGGGTTGCGGCTTTCATGCGCTCGAACGCCCGGGCGAGGGAGATCAGATTCTTTCTGGAGTTCAGGCGGCCGACAAAAAGAACATAGGGGCGACGAATGCCGTGCGCGGAGAGAACTGCCTCGTCGCGGGCGGGATCGTTTTTAGCGAATTCGGGCGAAACGCCGTAAGGGACTACCTCGATTTTTCGGGGATCCAGCCCATAGGTCGCGACGATGTCGTCGCGGGAAAAGCAGGACCCGGTGATGACGCGGGCGGCCCGGCGGGCCGTGCGGCGGATGAACACCTTGGACCGCCAAACGAAAAACTTCGAGAACGTTTCGGGAACATGGAGGAAGGCGAGGTCGTGGATCGTGGCCACGAGCTTTCCGCGATGAAAAGGCGGGGCGATGTACTGGACATGGAGAATGTCCAGCTTGTCCCGGACCGTTGCGCGCGCGAGAAAGAAGGGGATGCGGAGGAAAGGCCGTCGGACCGGGAGTTCGCGCAGGTGGATGTTGGGCCGGTTGGGGATGTCGCCGTAAAACGGATGATTGCGGTCGGTTGCATATAGGAAGAAATCATGCGGCGGATCGAGGGCGAGCAGGGCGAGGAGGATCCGGCGGATGTACGTGCAGTTGCCCGAGCCGTCCGCCTCGGACGCGTGGACGTCAATCCCGATGTTCATGGGCGTTACCGATCAAGACTAAACAATTATTTTGATATCAATATGTTAAAAGGCTCCGTGCCCTGACGCCGTGACCTTCGCCGTCTTCATCAGGATGATCAAGTCCATCCACAGCGACCAATTGCGGATGTAATATTCATCGAGCTTCAACCGTTCTTCGAATGCCACCAGCGATCGCCCGCTCGTCTGCCACAGGCCGGTGATGCCGGGTTTGACCTGGAACAGGATGGATTTCATCTGCTTCACTTCTTCGAGCTCTTCGTGGAGGTAAGGTCGGGGGCCGACGAGGCTCATGTCTCCCTTGAGGACATTGAGGACCTGGGGGAGCTCATCCAGACTGAATTTTCTAAGGAAAGCGCCGACCCTGGTGACGCGCGGATCGGACGTTTTCAGTTTTTTGAAGGTCATCCATTCTTCCCGGGCTTCCGGATTTCGCTTCAGATAGTCGTCCAGGCGTCGGTCGGCGTCGAGGAACATCGAGCGGAATTTGATCACCTTGATCCGTCGACCCCGCCTGCCGTAACGCTCCTGCCGGAAAAAGGCGGGGCCCCGCGAGTCGAGCTTGATGGCGGCCGCGATCACGAGGAAAAGCGGGAGAAGCGGGGCGAGAAGGATGACGGACAAGACGAACTCGAAGAGAGTTTTCATCAGGACGTTCCAAGGCTTGTGCAGGTTTTTCCGGACGACGAGCGACAGGATCTTGCCGATGTTCTCGATCTCGATGCCGGTCGTGATCAGGTCCCCGGTCCGGGGGATATAGCGGATGGTCTCGCTCACGCCGTCCCAGCGCTTGAGGAGCGAGATGAACTGGTCGCCCGGGATGTTGGGCAGGGTGACGATGATGTCTTCGAACCCGGTCCTGTCCTTCCAGGTTTCGATTTCGTCGTAGTGGCCCAGCATGGGAACCCCCGCGTCGACCAGCCCGTTCTTCGAGCGGTCGTCGGTCAGACATCCGACGATGTCGTAACCCATGCTTTTGCTATGCCGGATCGCTTCGATCACGGTCGAGATCCCGTTCGCGGAGCCGATGATGATGACCTTCTTCTTCCAGATGTTCAGGCGGGACAGGAAGCGCTTGTTCATGGCCCTGAAGCCGGGGAGAACCGCAATGCTCAGCAGCCAGGCCATGAAGATGATCGCCCGGGAGTAGAGGACATTGGATTTCGTGGCGAAAACGAGCGCCATGATCAACGCCGAGGAGATGGTGGAGCTTTTGATCAAGGCCCCAGTTTCTTCCCAGAAAGCGTGCCGTTTGGTGTAGAGCTTTTCATAGCTGAAGACGGCGATCCAGAGGAGGATGAAGTAGAAGCGGTCGAGATAGAGCGACCACAGAACGGGGCGGGCCAAGAGCGAGGGAAAGATCAGCGGAAGGACGTTTTCCCGAATCAGGAACGCCAGGAAATAACAGGCGAAAACGGCGGCGCCGTCGGTGGCGATCAGCCACAAAAAACTGAATATTTTTTTTGCCATCGTCGATATTTTCGCTGATTTGAGCACATTTTTCCAGCAAAAATTTAATACACCGCCGCAATTCTGCGGACGTAAGTCCGTAGATGGAGTGGGTTCCTAAGTCTTTGGGGAGATATGATAGAATCGAAATGTGGAAGTCAGGAAACCAGCCCACTGTGCATACAGATGCATGTATCATATCGTCTGGATCCCGCGATATCGATATAAAGTCTTGGTGAACGGGCTGGACGAATATCTGATGATCAAAATGGAGGAGGTAAGGAAAAGATATCCGGAGATCGAGTATCTGGAGCGAAATATCCGGCCGGACCACATCCACATAGTGCTGAGTTTTCCTCCCAAATACAGTATTGCTAAAGTTGTCCAGATCATCAAGCAAAACACGGGAAAAGCGGTGTCGGAGAAATATGAATTCATACGGAAACGGTATTATGGGGCAGGGGGAATGTGGTCGGCCGGATATTTCGTGAGCACAGTGGGCTTGGACGAACAGACGATCCTGAACTACGTAAAGCACCAAGAACAAGAAGACTTAGGACAAGCGAAGCTTGCATTGGATTAATTCCTCGGTCGATATTGGAATCTCTCACCCAGATTCTCACAAGTTTTGTGTTTTTGAGATTCTCTGCGATAATAGCGGGCAGCGTATTTATGTTGAGATTTAATTCCGCGGCGATAAGGCCGCTGTAGACTTGCTCATTGATTTGGCCGGCGATCTGTTTTGGGTCAACGACGAGGACCTCTGAAAAATGGCCATTCTCAGCCTGAACGAAAAATTTGCAATGGCATCGACTTCCCAGACAGGAGTTTGCAGGAAGCTCAGGATCCCGACAGCGATTGAGATCAAGATGGTCGGGACGATGATCATCCATTTTCTTCTCCAAGGGACTTCCAAATATTCCATTAGATTGATTTCTTCATTATGTTCGGTCTGATTCATGATTACCTCGCCTTCTTTAACAAGAAGCGCAATCTTAAGTAGCTATCATACTCGTCCTCAGTCAAATTTCAAGCCGATTCTCAGGGAAAGAGAAACCCCCGATTTTTCCATTTCCGCCTCCACATAACGAGGTTCCCCAAAACTCAAAATTGCGAATTATTCTTTATTGCAATCGGCCTACGCCTGTCAATTTCTTGAAGTTGTCCACTTTTAAAACACAGAGGGAGTGCGCATAGCGAATTCCCATGTTTTCATGATCGTCGAAAAAGCAGATATCAACGGAATTCCATATTTGCACCTAAAGAAGGAAGCTACTTAACGGGCCGGCTAATCTGTCGATCAAAAAAACGAATAGCTGATTAAGAAAGAGACGACTCGGTTTTTATCTTTATCGATCCTGAAAATTTTTGAATAGC
>Ga0315279_10009403_pt1 | contig 11657 bp, 14 predicted proteins | sample YL17G06_20_MG_FD_203694 | JGI IMG/M metagenome (GOLD analysis project Ga0315279, IMG submission 203694) | Sediment microbial communities from Yellowstone Lake, YNP, Wyoming, USA - YL17G06_20 | ecosystem: Environmental > Aquatic > Freshwater > Lake > Sediment | place: USA: Wyoming | collected...
AGCTGTTGCCAAAGTCCTCCCAAAGAACTCACCATGAGATCTGTGCCAAGCAGGGTTCAAATAACGAATTTCTCCCCAAAGGCGTCACAGGTATTGGTGAGCCGATTGACTTCGTCGCCGCTTAAGGGTTCTCGTTTGTATTGGTAGGGTATAGAATTTCAGTCTAGGGGACCGTTAAGATTTTTCAATTAATAGTTCTACTTTAGGGGGATCAGTTTGCATTCGTACGATACGGACATCTTCATCCGGGAATAGAATCTTTGCTATCTCAGTAAATGCCTCTTCTGTTGTCAACGACCGCGCCCAGGGTTTACCCTTTTCATGAATGACATATGTAACAAATTTAGTATCTCTGCAGGATACTTCTAAATCAGAATTTTGCTTTTTGTAATGTGATTTGAGCATTTTTTCGAATTCGCGGAGATTAAATAATCTTCTTTCTTCTTGCATTTCCGTTCGGCCTCCTTATGCTTATTATACCAAAAAGCGACAGGGTGTCGAGAATTATTTATCCACAAGTAAGGAAAATAAAGGACTCGTTAAGGAAGAGGAAATAACAATGTGGCCTTTTTACGCAGAAGGCGACAGCGACTTAGGCAGCAAAATAGCGCCGATGATACCTCGCCCCATCAATTACTGATCGAACTCTTCACCTTTTGGAGGGTTCTGTCAACTATCGAGTACAGGAAGAAAGCAACTGACCATAAGTCCTTAACCCCGTTGTTGCATAAAGATGTGAGCGAATCAAATGGTTGCTCCCATAAAAAGGCGTTTTCCAATCTTTTTGGGATGCTTTCTAAAACCCACTCTTGGATTAATCCAGGGGATGACATTGATTTCACGGCCACCCCTCTATGGTTAAGGGTTTGATGAATCCAGTCCCCGAATTTAATGCAACAACGGGGTTAACTCATCATCCAGAGGGATTCTTCTCTGAGGGCTATTCGGACCTTATTTCCGATCGAAAGATTTAGATTCCGAAAAGTATAATTGGGAATGGAGATTTCAAAAGGGATCCTTCCTTCGGTTGTTTGAAAGTAAACCAGGTGATATCTCTCTTTATCGGTCATATCGAGTACTTCTCCTTCAAAGACATTCCGTTTTAACGAATCCTTAACAGGTTTATCTTCGCGGAGGATCATGACTTCTTCGGGTCGGATGAAGAGGTCGACCTCTTTTCCCACTTCTATTTTGTCTTGATACGAACTTATTGGAATAGAAAATAGGAGACCGTTTACCCCAAGGATCAAGCGTTGAGACGATTCCTCATTCTTTAAAACCTTTGCTCGATAGATATTTTTTGCACCCAAAAATTGAGCTACCTTTTTTGATTTAGGCCTTAAAAAAACATCGTCTCGTTTTCCGACCTGCTCCACCTTTCCATCAATAAAGATGGTCATCCCATGCGCTAAAGAGTGGGCCTCTTCGAAGTCATGGGTGACACAGAGAGTCGTTGTATGAAAGGCGGAATGGAGATTTTTTAGAAGATGTTGAATATCGATTTTAATGGAAAGATCGAGGCCGGAGAGGGGTTCGTCGAGAAGAAGGAGTTTGGGTTTCGGGGCTAATGCCCGGAGGAGGGCCACTCGTTTCTTTTCTCCTCCGCTGAGATGGGCAGGGTATCGTTCGAGAAGATGATCAATTCTCATCACCTCAACCAGAGTATAGACATGTTCTTCATAGGTCTTCATATCCAGATCTCTTGCTTTGATTCCAAAGAGGATGTTCTCCTTTACATTGAGATGAGGGAAGAGGGCCAGATCTTGCGGAACATAAGAGATTCCCCTACGCTCTGGTGGCAGACTTTGAACTTCTCTGTCAGCAATCCAGATTCTACCCGTCCTGGGCTTACGCAATCCCATGATGGATTCCAAGATCAGGGTTTTTCCACTCCCTGTTGGGCCGAGGAGGAAATGAAATTCTCCCTCCTCAATTTGGATATTGAGATCGATTATTTTAAAAGTGTCAAAAAGGATATGTAAGCCTTCAATCTTAATCATAACGATATCTTTTCCCAGTCAATCGAACACCGTAGAGAGTTAAGAGTCCGAAGCCCACTAAGATAAGGATCAGGACGATCGCCTTCTCAATATTAGCAGAAGCTAAAGCAGTAAAAATGGCAATGGGCATTGTTTCCGTCTTCCTCGGCATTGCCCCTGCAAGGGTGACTGTCGCTCCAAATTCTCCAAACGCCTTAGCCCAGGCAAGGATCACAGAAGCGAGGAGCCCCCGAAACGAAAGGGGAAGGGTAACCCGGTAGAAGGCCTGCCATGGAGATGACCCGAGAGATCGAGCCACCGCTTCATACCTTGGGGAGATTTCATCCAGAGAGGCCTTCATCAGTCGTGTGGCCAGACCCGCGATCGTAGCAAATTGGGCTAAGATAATACCAGGGACTTCGAAAACAAAGAAAATACCTTTATTTTGAATCAGTTCCCCTAAAGGGGTGTTGAAGAAGACGAGAAAAGCGGCGCCAAGTGCGATGGGTGAAATGATCATCGGAATCTCTAAAAATGTGTCCAAGATTTCTTTACCAAAAAATTTAAAGCGAGACAAGGCATAGGCCGATGGAAGTCCAATGATCACAGCAAAAAATGTTGCGATGGTAGCAGCGATCAAGCTCATTCGGATAGAAAATAGAGTATTGGGATGGGATAGGGCATCCCAAAATCCTTTCCCACCCACAAAATAGAAGAGGGAGAGGATGAGTCCCAGGTAAAAGATGAAAATACAGACAGCCGCTCCGATCATCGTATAGCGAAAATTCATTTCTTCATCGTCCTCCATCCATTAGGAAGAACATATTCTCCGCCAACGGGAGTATCAGACTTGGCAAAATATTGTGCTTCTTTAAGATCTATCAAATAATGGTGCTTCCGAAAGACGGACTTTCCATGAGGAGAAAGGAGGAAATCGATAAATTTTTGGGCCAGGGCTTTGTCCCGGGTAAATTTTGAAATGGCAATCGGAATATACCCGATTCTGGGGATCTCTTCCGGCCTCAAATAGATTGTCTCAATCCGTTCAGGATCCCAATATTGGAAAACCCTCCAGCCCAAAACAGCATCCACAGCCTTGAGGGAGATGATATTTGCCGTTTTTTCACAGCTTTCCGTATAATTTACCAGATTTTTTTTGAACTTTTCTTTTTCAGCTTGGGTAAGATTCCTTTCGATGATCTCCACCGCATAGGTCCCGACACAGACCATTTCAGGATTGGCGATGGCCACCCGGAGTCCCTCCCGGGTCAGATCTCTGAGAGAATAGATCCTCTTCGGATTCCCTTTTTGTACATTGATGGCAGGGATGAGATAGACCAGGATCTTCTCCGATTCAGGAAATACGAGTCCCTCTTTTTTCGCTAATTCCATGAAGTCGGAGGATCCCGGGAAATAGAGGTCTCCCTTTTTTGTCAATTTCATTTGAGAGAGGGCAAATCCAGAACCTCCAAAGATCACATCGACAGGTGTTCCAAACCTCTCCTGGAAAATTCGGACGGTTTCTTCTGTAGCGGGTTTGCTTGCAGCTCCAGCGAAGATCATGATTCTCTTTGAAGAGGGGTAGGCATTTTGAATAGAAACGAATATTAGGAATATAAAAATGGAAAAGGAGATCTTTTTTATTTCCATAAACTGAAATGCTTTCGATAGATTTTCTCAAGACCTTTTTCTGCGTCCTTCCGAAATCCCTCATAATGGTTCATAAGAACTTTTCCCTTAGGGGTCACCTGGGAGCCTCCTCCAAACAAACCTCCTGTTTTCTTCTCCAGGAGCGCAAAGCCAAGCCTTTCTTCCAAGGTCTGGATTAACCGCCAAGCCTTGCTGTAGGACATGCCCATCTGGTTGGCTGCCTGGTGGAGGGACTTAGTTCCTTCCACCCGCTTTAAAAGTTCATACGGGCCATCCCCAAAGGCCTTTCCATTGTTATCCAACCAGACTTTAAAACCGATCTTCACGGATCTCCTCTCCATCGTTATTCTCATTTGAGAATAACGATAATATAGTGAATTTTCTTGAATCTGTCAAGGCGATTAATGGAGATTTCTGAAAAAGTCCAGAAATCTCTGATTACGCCGATTAAAAACCGATTACACAGATGCGAGATGTATTGGAAAACCAGGAAAATCTGTGCAATCATTTTTTAAAATCTGTGTCATCAGGAGAGCGCTCAAAGTTTTTCAGAGCTCTCTAATGGTTTGCGTCTGAGAATCCTATTTGTTAAGATCATAAAGGTTTTGGCGAGCGACGATGATGGCAAAAAGAATCATTTTTGTAATCTTAGCTATTGGGATTTCCTTGCTGGTCCAAGGAGTTTCTAGCAAGGCAGGGGGAGAGGATCAGGAATGGATGACGCTTCAGGAACAACGAGTGATGGAGTGGACAAAAGAACGGAACGCCTTTTTTAAGGACCATCAACGTTCCCCTCTTCTTCCCCAAGATAAGAAACATTTTAAAGGGTTAAAATACTATCCATTTGATTCAAAATATGCTTTTTCCGGAAAGATTGAACGCACCCTCCTCCATATCAACAACCCACACTATTATGCTACCTTTTTAACCAACAAGGGGACCAACAAACGTTATATTCGGTATGGAAAATTCCATTTCCAACTCAATGGAAAAGCATATGTACTTGAGATTTATAAATCGATTTTAAGTGATGCCCTCTTTATTCCTTTTAAAGACAAGGCAAATGGGAAAGAAACTTATGAGGGGGGAAGGTATATCGATGCTGAGATCCTGACAGATTATAAGATGATCTTGGACTTCAATATGGCCTACAACCCTCCCTGTGCGTATAACGAAAAATTTGTCTGTGTTCTGCCCCCACGAGAAAATATGCTGGATATCGAGATCCGAGCCGGCGAGAAAAATTTTAAATAATCCATTTGTAACTCAAAACCTCCATGCAATCCCTGCAAGAATGGTTACGTCCGTTTCCTGTTTATTCAGGCCGCCTTTTATCCCAATATCTATATCAAAATTTTCAAAAATGGAGTAAATGAACCCACCCAGAATAAAGGCAGGGTGTTTATTGGATGTCCTGTCAGGATTTCTCTCCATTCCGATATTAGTAACCAGTCTCAAATCTTTGATAAGTTTCAATTCCGAGGCCAGAGAGATATGCCATATATCCTTTCTCTCATCAAGCTTGTTTTCATTTCTCATGTACCCAATATTAAGATGGAATGCCAAAGGTTCAATCTCTTTTGTAGTAATGAAAAAAATGCTGTAGGTGACCCTTCCTGTACCCAAATCCTTTTTCTCATTACCGGTTGGGAAGGTCGCACCAGGTTTTAAGGCAAAGCTCCATCCATCTCTTTCGTAAAATCTCCACTTTAACTCCAGGGAGATGTCAGAAATTCCACTCTCCCTCGATAGGATCTCTCCGTTTTCTTTTTCTTTAAACCACTGGAAGGGAATGCCCAGCACGATATCCACCTTATCTATGATTCCAAAAGATAGAATCGTTGCCACTTCACCCCCTGTGGTTTTCGTTTTCACTCCAGCTTCGGATTCTTTGCCATAATTCACTTCGCTGTTCACCTCCAGTTGAAACCTTCCCTTCCCCTGCGTACCTGTGTCATCGGTGATAAGCGGATGGGCAGCAAAGACAGATGTTGAGAAAAGGGGCAGAAGAAAAAGAAGAAGAGATAAAATCCTCTTTACTGGAGGGGATTTTTTGATTAATTTGCCAATCCCCAAAGCAATAAAAAAAATGGCCAGTGTTCCGATCAGGCCGGAAAGGGCCGTTGATACTTTTTCATTCTTGATCCATGGGATCGTATAGTCAGAGAGAGGTGCATGTTTCCAGAATTTCCAACTCCCCCCTTTCCCAGCGAATCCTTTCGTCTCTGCCACTTTTTCAAGACCATCCGGAGAAGTGGAGGCCAGAGGCGAAAGGAAGAGTGCGAGCATGAGAGAGATTCCTAGTCCGATCCATATCAACCCATCAAGTCGTCTTTTCACGGAGGACCCCTTTCTTTACATAACTGGTAACCAAATCCGGTCTTGTTTTCAGGATAAGGGAGATAGCTGCTGTGGTAATGATGGCCTCTCCCACGCCAATGATGGCGTGAATCCCTGCCATGGCGGTTAAAGCTATTTTTAGGGGTGAGGTTCCTGAAATCGCTAACTCGATGGCTGCTGCAGAGGCTCCCATCACAATGGAGAACCATGATGAAATGGCTAAAGCAATAAAGAACCCCTTACGGCTTTTTTGGAGGAGGGTATAGATTAAGAAAAAAATACCGTATCCTCCTAATGCTCCGATAACGCCCATATTGAAGATATTGGACCCAATAGCGGTCAATCCTCCATCGGCAAATCCAAGGCATTGAACAACAAGGACAATGGTTATGATGATGAGACTTGCCCAAGGGCCTAGGAGGACCGAAGAAAAGACCGCTCCCAGAAAGTGACCACTTGTTCCTCCTGCCACAGGAAAATTGATCATCTGGGCGGCAAAGATGAAGGCAGCTGTCACGCCCATCAAAGGAACTTCTCGTTCTCCAAAGTTACGGTTCACCCGTTTCACTCCATAGGCACAAGCTCCCGCAGAGACAACAAAGGTGGCTGCATTGATGCCGTGGCTTAAAAATCCATCCGGTATATGCATCTATTCTCCTCTCTGTCCCGTGGCTGAGTTTTTGGGAATAAAAAAGCCACGAAGACTGCTCCAACTTCTGCAAGAGCATATGGCCTTCATGGCCCATATTTATAATGGTAAATAGGTCGTTAGGTCATTGAGTCATTGAATGACTTAATGACCCAATTCCATAATAATCAGATAAGGTTGGTTTATCCTTCTTCGAGAAGGATTCGATGATCGATCAGGTTCATCTCCTTAATGCGAGCCTTAATCCGTTTTTGTTCACCAAAGATATTTTGGAGGTAGAGTTCGTCCTTTTCTGGCCGGAGGATTGAGATGTCCTCCAAAACTAATTCTTCCTTTCCTTCTTTTACTAAATAGACATTGGCTTCACACATGTTTTCCTCCTATAAAAAACGTGTCCGCCCTGCACCACGTAGGGTGCAGGACTGGCCCTGAACTCTATGTAGTTCAGGGTATCCCTGCCTGCGGCGGGCATGTTACGTTTCCGTCATCTGCTAAATTTTATGTCATAATCATTTCCTGGATCCGTTTAATCAACTGATCAACTAAATGGGGAAGGGGTTCTTTAGGGGCTCCAATCATTTCCACCTCTGGTATTTTTAAGGGGAGGAGGCATTTCGTTGCAGGGGATGAGGCAATGGCTACTGCCATTTTAGGGGTTAATTCCCCCATCATCGAATTCGCCAACACAATACTCGTTGGCCCAACGATGATATCTACTGTTTTCACCGTTTGGACAATGGCATTTTCCCCCGATGCCCCTTTATTGGCCCCCGCCTTCAACATGGCCCCTGTTGCCATTGCGTTCGTCCCCAAACCGATGATCTCGACTTCTTCGGCAATGGCTTCGCGAAGACGCTTAATCACGGCACTTCCAATCCCCCCGCCCTGACCATCAATCACAGCAATGGACTTTTTTCTCTTTTCCATCCCCATTCAATTCAATAAAAAAAGCCACTTCTGGCCGCACCTTCCATAGGGGCTTCTCCTTCGTGGCTGATTATTATTTAAACAACAACGATTTGATTTGTCAACAGTTATTTAATCCATTAGGGTCTGAAATATTTTTTTATGGAGGTGTTGAGGGTTTTAGCCAACTTTTCCTGAAATTCTTTATGGTTGAGTAAACGTTCATCCTCCTTATTGGTGATAAAAGCCATCTCTACCAGCACAGAGGGGATGTCCGGGGCTTTTAATACAATGAAATTGGCTTGCCGATAGGAAGCGTATTTTAATGGATTGATCGGTCGGATGTCTCCGAGGAGGGTTTCAGCAAATCGGAAGCTATCTCTCATCGTGTTATTTTGCAGGAGGTCTAATAGAATCTGATCCACATTGGGATCCCTGGAAAAGGAGGCAGGCTTCACCGAGACACCGCCTAAGATGTTTGACATATTCTCCTTATCGGCCAAGATCTTGGCGGCTTCATCCGTTGCTCCTGAGAGAGAAAGACAATAAACTGACGAGCCTCTTGCTTGAGGATTGAAACTTCCATCGGTGTGAAGGCTAATAAAGAGGTCCGCCCCATACTCCCTTGCTGTCTTAATTCTTTCTTCTAAGGGAATAAAATAATCTCCTTTTCGGGTGAGAAAAGCCTGAAATTCTTTATTCTGATTGAGGAGATGAACCACTTTCTCTCCCACCTTTAATACAATCTCCTTCTCCATCGACTTTTTTGGGCCAACGGCTCCCGGATCTTCTCCGCCGTGGCCAGGATCAATGACGATAATCTTTGTCCCCTTGGGTTTAATCTCTTTTTGCTTTTGTCTCTCCTCCAGTTCCCTTTTTTCCTGTGCGACATCCACCAGATCAATCACGAGGCGATGAGGTTTATCTTGGTAAGGCTTCAAGATGAAAACATTGGCATTTAAAGGCTTTTTTTGATGAAGGATTAGTTTCGCTTTGTCTTTCCCGAGTTCAATTAGATTAATTTTGGTGAGAAATGGATCTTTGACCTCCATCTCTCTCTTGGGTGTACGAAGACCAACTCCTTTCAATTCTAAATGGAATTGAGGAGGGGTTTCTTGGGAGGAAGTTTCATACTGAATAGGTTCTGTGAGATCGAGAACAATTCGGGTATGATCGGGGGCAGACCAGAGCCTTACATCTGTGATCATAGCACCCAGAACAGTAAAGGGTTGTGAAAGGATGATGGAAATTCCGAGGAAAGATAGGGAAATAATTTTAAAAAATTTAGTTCCCATTTTTGAGTAAGCGATATCACAAACCATTCAATATGTCAAACGCTATATCGTGCCTGCACGCCGCAGTCCGTTTCGGCACGCAGGCGTGTCCGTGATGGTGTAGTCTTGTAGTCCTGTAGTCCTATAGTCTGGTCGTCCTCGTTTATTTAATTATTTAGATCCACGACTACTTGGCTGCATGACGAGTTGACTACGCGACTCCGGAATTTTTTGATTAAAAGCCATGGGCTTTATAAACCCGACAGGGCACGGCTCGAAGTGGAGTGGAACCAATCGCCGGTTCATAAGGAGGACCATTGTGTGTGAGGATGTTGAGGTTTGATTCTTTCCACCCAGAGAGTTCGAGGTCTTTCCGTTCGGGAAACCACCATCCAAAACTGAGGACGATGACCCGGGGATCAATGTCTGGACTCAGTTTTGCCATCTGCCGTATCGTTCCCCTTTTGGTCTCAATGGATACCCAATCTCCTTCGCTAATCCCTAAATGGGAAGCGGTCTCAGGATGGATGAGAACCATAGGGTCAGGAGAGAGTTTTCGAAGGGAGGGGATATTTCGGTTAGAGGAATGGAAGTAGAAGGGGTCTTTTGCAGAGGTGAAGATCAGAGGATATTCTTTGAAAAGTTCGGGAGTGCTGTAAGGAGATTCGGGACATTCCCGATAGTCTGGCAGGGGATCATATCCCCATTCCTTTAGTCGTTGAGAATAGATCTCTACCTTTCCAGAGGGTGTGCTGAACCCTTTTTTCTCATAAATTTTATATTCCCACTTTCCCTTCAAAATACCGATGTTTTTGAAATCGTCATAAGTCATCCCGGCTGGCTTAAGGATTTCGTCAAGACATTCTCCTATATCATTCCAGAAGTATTGGGCAAGACCTAGACGCTTGCCTAATTCATTCAAGATTTTTGAATCGGACCAGCATTCACCCCGTGGCTCAACAATCTTTGGTCGGGCGAGGATGAACCCGTGGGGGAGCCCAAAATGTCCGATGTCGTCAAATTCAAAGTTGGTAGCAGCTGGAAGGATGACATCGGCTAACTGAGCTGTGGGGGTTAAAAATATTTCGGAGACAGCGAGAAAATTGAGTTTTTTTATTCCTTCAAAAGTCTCCCTGGCATTGGCGTAACTGAGGAGAGGATTGCCACCCTGGATGTACATCATTTGAATGGGATAAGGTTTTCCACTGAGGATGGTTTTTACAATCATTTGAGAAGGAACAAAGCCCATACTTGTTGCCAAACGAAACTCGGGGCTCAAGATCTTCTCTTTTTTATCAGGAAACTTCTTAATCTGAACCAACTCTCCTGGCTTCATGATCGATGGGTCTGGTCGGTTTACATTCCCTCCTCGTACCTCTAAGTTTCCAGTCACAGCCATCAGAGTCAATAGCGCCCTTGCGCACTGGAAACTGTTGAGATTATGTTCGATGGCATTTCCCCACTGAATGCAGGCTGGTTTTGTCTGAGAGAAAAGTCGGGTGGCTTTAACAATCTGTTCTTTCGGAACCCAGGTGATTTCTGAAACTCGATCGAGAGGATATTTCTGAAGATGGTCAACCAATTCGGAGAAACCTTTCGTCCAGTTTTCTATGAATGTCTTTTCATAAAGGCCTTCATCGATCATCACTTTTAACATTCCCAATGCCAGAGCCAAATCACTTCCAGGCCTTGGCTGAAGCCAGAGATCTGCTCTGGAAGCCAATCCTGTTTTTCTTGGATCGATCACAATCAGTTTCGCCCCTTGATCAATGGCCTGTTTCAATTGGGAGCCAACGATCCCCTCTTCATTGGTCTGAAAAAGATTACTTCCCCAGACGATGACGCAAGCAGGAAGGCCACTGTAATCCGGGATCGGAAAGAACCCACAGGTAAGATTGGAAGCAGTTTCCCTTGGCATATGGCAAATATTCCCAGGTGTAGAAATATTCGGGATATTCAGGATATTTGCTAAGCGGATCATTAAGTAGAGTTCCAGACCTTTTGGCGCCCCTTGGGCAAAAGAGATGGCTTTCTGGCCATCTCGCTCAATCGTTTCTTTAATTTTCCCAGCAATCGTATCTAAAGCCTCATCCCATGAGATACGTTTCCATTTTCCTTCTCCCTTATCACCCATCCTTTTCATCGGATAAATGAGGCGGTCAGGGTGGTTGAGTCTCTCTATTTGAGCAATTCCTTTCGCACAGATCGTTCCTCTGTTTAGGGGGGAATCAGGATCCCCCTCGATCTTCACAATTTTTCCATTCTCTACATGGGCCAAAATCCCACATCCGCCATGATCCATCCTGGCACAATAGGTCCTTACAATCATCATAAACTCCTTATCTTTATTGATTTTTCTAACATTTCACAGGTTCTTTTACAAGCTCTCATTTTCTTTGTTCTTGACTATTCGGACTTTTGATATATAATCTTATAAAAACTATAGAAAGGAGCGGTTATGAGTCAGAAGGTTATTGATTTGTTAAACAAGGGACGGTCCAGGGAACTGACAGCCATTACGCAGTACATGGCTCAACACTACGAATTGGAGGATAGTGATTTTGGTAAGTTAGCCTCCAAGTTTAAGGAGATTGCCATTGCAGAGATGAAACACGCGGAAAAACTCGCAGAAAGGGTTTTATTTTTGAAAGGAGAACCCACTTCAAAACCTGATGGCCTAGCCAAGAAGGGGCAGAAGGTTTCTGAGATGTTGAATACCAATATGGCCCTTGAGGCAGCGGCAATGAAGATGTATAACGAAGCCGCCATGGTCTGTGCTGCTGAAAAGGACCAGATTTCAAAAGAATTGTTTGAAGAACTCCTCAAAGACGAAGAAGACCATTTCAACTATTTTGAAAA
>Ga0315279_10009404_pt1 | contig 11655 bp, 8 predicted proteins | sample YL17G06_20_MG_FD_203694 | JGI IMG/M metagenome (GOLD analysis project Ga0315279, IMG submission 203694) | Sediment microbial communities from Yellowstone Lake, YNP, Wyoming, USA - YL17G06_20 | ecosystem: Environmental > Aquatic > Freshwater > Lake > Sediment | place: USA: Wyoming | collected...
GCTTTTCGTAATGAAAGCACGGCAATTAGCAGTTATTTTACGAATATAATACATCTTTCTCGACAATATTAGAAAGGGATATATCCCAAACCGTCGTTCGCCCTTGAGTAAGTCGACCGACGCCCACATTGGAACGAGACCTCGAGGGAGGCGGGTGGGATCTTCCATGAGATGCTCGCACCTCCTCCTCTTGTCCGGCCAATCATCCAGGACCGCGGCCGCATCTGACGCAGGGAGGAATCTTCGTGTTCAGCTCCAATGTATGCCGTATCCTATCCAGTTGCCCGACCATAACGATATCTGAGACATCCAATGGATCGGATTCGATCGTGGCGCAGCCCCGTCGCCCGGGCGTATCAATCACCTCAGAGGTGGACCCATGAATGCCTCCTCATCCGATTCCCCGGTCACGGCGTCGGCGCCCATCCCGAACGGGAACGGCCTACCATCTCCTTGCCCTTCCGAGGCGTCCCCATGGAGGGTAAGACAGTCTCCGAAGGACCTCTTTCCGGCGGCCGAGGAGGTCATCCAAGGCGAGGTGGCAAAAGGCCTGGTGGGAATGGGCATTCCGGACCTGAAGGTCATTTCCGCGCCTGGGGCCCTGGCGCTCTACTCTCGCGACCAAGCGGACGTTCCAGATGTGCTAAGGTCGACCCTCTTCGATTCCTTCCCTGAGGCGGTGGCACAGCCATTCTCCGTGGAAGCGGTCGCGGCGGTCATGAAGTTCGCAGCAGCCCGGAACATCCCGGCGGTCGTCCGCGGGGCTGGCTCCTCACCTTTTGGAGGCTCCATGCCGGTGAAGGGCGGCATCGTGCTGGACATGAACGCCATGGACCATGTCCTGGAGTTCGATGAGGTCAGCAGGACGGTCAAGGTCCAAGCGGGAATGCGCTGGGCGGACCTGGACTGGTTCTTGGAGAAGCACGAATTGAGCGTAAGGTCCTCCCCATCCAGCCGGTTCTCCACCGTCGGGGGATGGGTCGCCACCGGCGGCATAGGCATTAGCAGCGTCTCCGGCGGACATCTTAGCCGCTCCGTCAAGGCGCTGGAGGTGGTGACCTCGGACGGAGAGGTCAAGAGGCTCGCTCCTTCGGACCCGAAGTTCAAGGCGCTCTTCGGGAGCGAGGGCCGACTGGCGGTGATAGCATCGGTCACTCTGGAGGTCAGGAAGAGAGCGAACGCGCCCGCGCCCAGACTGGTGTTCTTCAACGACCATGCCACCGCCCTCGCTTATGCCATGTCGCTCGCTTCCTCCAAGAACAGGCCCATGGACCTCACCTACTACAGCCCGGCCAAGTTCGTGGCCTTCAACCAACTCCTGGGCAAGGAGCATTTCCCGGTCGCGCACGGGGTGCTGGCCACCTATGAGAAGAAGGAGGACCTGGTTCGAGCGTCCGAAGAGCAGGCCCCGATCATGCTCAGGGCCTCGCAGACGTACCTGGCTTACCTGCTCTGGAACGAGCGCTTCTTCCCCATGAACTTCCGCAAGCTCGGCCCGGGGCTGATGGGCGCCGAGGTGCTGGCTCCCAAGGCGCAGCTGTCGGCCATCGTGGCCAAGGCGCAAGAGGTGTGCCAACAGCACCAGCTGGAGCCGATGATCGAGATACACTTCCTGGAGGGCGGCGACGGCATGCTGCTCTGCTACTATATCACCGACCAGGCCCGGCAGCTGAAGTACGCCATGGACTCCTTCCGCGGCCTGCTCATCACCAGCGCCTTGCTGGATGCGGGCGCCCGCCCCTATTCGTTCGGCGTGTGGAACAATGCCTTCTCCGATCACGCGGAGGCGGAGGAGATGGACGGACTGGCCGCTGCAAAACAGGAGCTGGACCCGCAGGGGATCATGAATCGGGGCAAGTACCCCCGGCTGAGCGGTCGCATGGGCGGGATCCCGGCGGCCTTTTTCAGTCCGGGCGTTCTAGGCTCGGCCTTGAAGCTGGTCAACCGGCTCGGGCCTCTGTCCGCCACCGCCGTGAAGGCGGTTTCCTCCAGCAAGGCGTTCGACCGCAATGAGAACGATGTTCTCCTCACCACCGCGGACCAGTGCGCCATGTGCGGCGCCTGCGTGGGCGTCTGCCCGGCCTATCTCGCCACCAAGGATGAGAGGGTCACCGCGCGCGGCAAGCTCCTCACCGCCCGCAGCCTGGCGAACGGCGGAGAGGTCACCAAAGAACACGCCCACCGCACCTTCCTGTGCATGCGCTGCAGGGCCTGCGAGCAGGTGTGCCAATCCAAGCTGCACCTCATCGAGGTGTACGACGAGCTGGAGAAGAGGCTCGAGGCCGTGCACGGAAAGGACGGGGAAGAGATCAAGCGCTTCGTCGAGCAGACGGAGCATTCCGTTGCCTACAACGCGCTGGTGGAGAGGGGGCTCGTGCTTGGCTCCGCCTCCAAGACGGTCGCGGGAGGCAGCTGAGATGTACGAGCGCTATCATGTCCCGAAGAAGGAGATGGCGCCCCCTGGCACGCCCTTCTCCAAATCCTTGGTGGTGCGCAGTGACCGCTGCATGAACTGCGGGAAGTGCTTGGAGGCGTGCATCTACAGCGTGCACGAGCGCGATGCCAAGGACTTCCGCCTCATGGCAGAGCCGAAGAGCCACCTCTGCAAGAACTGCCTGCGCTGCGTGGAGAACTGCCCCCAGCGCGCGCTCACGGTCGAGCTGTCGCCGCAGTACCTGGCCCTGGGAGGCGGGGTCTGGATGCCCCAAAGGGTCTTCACCATCTGGAACGAGGCATGGACCGGCAAGATCCCGGTGTTCGGGGCCGGCTACCGCGGGCGGTATGTGGGACCGGGCTACGATTCCATGTGGACGGACATGTCCGAGATCGTGAGGCCCACCAGGGACGGCATCCATGGCCGCGAGTTCATCTCCACCAGCGTCGACCTGGGAAAAAGGGTGGACCACCTGGAGTTCGACGCTTCCGGCCGGCTTCTCACCGAGATGCCGCGCTTCGTCGAGCTGCCCATCCCCATGCTCATGGATGTGACCAGGAATCAGGACCTGACAGCATCGATGGAGGGGCTCGCGCAAGCCGCCCACGCCCTGAGCACGCTCATCATCGTGCCCGCATCGGCCCCATCGCCCAAGGCGGCGGAGGCGGCGTCATCCCTGGTGCCAAAGTTCCCGGTGGGGAAGGTCTCCGCGCCCACCGCCATCGCCCATCCGAAGATGGTGGAGATGGAGATGTCTCCTGACTGGGTCTCCGAAATGAGGCTGCTGAGGAAGCGCTTCCCCGAGGCCGTCGTGGCCGTGCGCTTGGAGGCGAAGAGCGGGGTGGAGAAGATCGTCATAGAGATCGCCTCCGCCGACGTGGACATCATCCATGTCCTCTTCGACGAGCAGGGCCAGGAGAGCGGTGCCTCTCCGAGGCTGGCCAAGGATAGTTTGCTGGCCATAAACAAGGCCCTCGTCTCGCAGTCCTTGCGTGAGTCCATCAGCATCATCACGGGCGGCGGATTGGCGGCGGCCGAGCATGTGCCCAAGACCATCATCTGCGGGGCCGACGCGGTGGTCCTGGAGCGGGCCCTGAACGTGGCCCAGGGTTGCCATGCCTGCGTCCACTGCTCCAAGCACGATTGCCCGATAAAGGACTTCAGGCCGTCCCCCGATTGGACCAAATGGAGGGCGGTCAACATGGTGGGCGCTTGGCGCGACCAGCTGTTGGAGGTCATGGGCGCCATGGGGATCAGGGAAGTGCGCCGCCTGCGCGGCGAGATAGGGCGCGCCATTTTCTACGAGGAAGCGGAGAAGGACGCCTTCAGCAGCATCCCGGGGGGTGCTTAGAATGTCTGGCTTTGAACCACTGCCAGAGGACGATTTCACTCATTACCCGCCAGAACTCCTGAAGAAGATGGCCCGCTTCCGCGTGGCCAGGGCTGACACCTGCATCAGCTGCGGGCTGTGCGCCTCCGTGTGCCCGTACGGCGTGCATCGGCGCATCGAAGGGCATGTGAAGATCATGCCCCCCGCGGACGTCAGGTGCATCGGGCCGAGCTGCTCCGCCAATCCCTTCTTCTGCGTCAAGCACTGCCCCACCGGCTCCCTGTCCGTGGGCATGAACCCCGTGTACGCGAGCATGGGCGACCCGCGCTGGACCGCGGACATGATCGTGGCCACCTGGAAGCAGACGGAGAACGGAGACCCTCTGCCGCTGGACCACTATGCCCAGGTCGGCAACTCCGGCGGGGGCTTTGACCGCATGGCCTTTTCTCTGCCGCCCATGCGGGGCGGCTTCGAGCCGGAGGAGATATCCACCGCCATCGACCTTAACCGTCGCAAGGAGGGGCCCAGGGTGCGCATCTCCATCCCCGTCTACGGCGCCGGCATGTCCTTCGGCTCCATCAGCCAGAAGACCATGCTGGCCAAGGCCATGGCGGCCCAGGAGTGGAACACCTTCACCAGCACGGGCGAGGGAGGATATCCCGAGGTGCTTGTGCCCTACAAAGACCACGTCATCACCCAGATCGCCACCGGGCTCTTCGGGGTCAGGGAAGAGACCATCAAGCGCGCGCGCATCGTCGAGTTCAAGTACGCTCAGGGCGCCAAGCCTGGACTGGGCGGCCACCTGCTGTATGAGAAGAACACCCCCGACGTGGCCAAGATGAGGGAGGCGGTGCCGTTCACCAGCCTGTTCTCGCCCTTCCCCTTCCACAGCGTCTACTCGGTCGAGGACCACAAGAAGCACCTGGACTGGATCCACGCCGTCAACCCGCGGGCGCTGCTGTCCGTGAAGGTCTCCACTCCCAACGACGTGGAGATGGTGGCGGTCGGTTCGTACTACGCCGGCGCGCACATCGTGCACCTGGACGGCGGCTACGGAGGCACCGGCGCGGCGCCGGAGATCGCCAAGAAGAACATCGCCATGCCCATCGAGTACGCGGTCCCCAAGGTGCACCGCTTCCTGGAGAAGGAGGGCATCAGGGACCAGATCACGCTCATCTCCAGCGGAGGGATACGCACCGCCATGGACGTGGCGAAGGCCATAGCTTTGGGAGCAGACGGGGTCGTCATCGGCACCGCCGAGATGGTGTCCATGGGCTGCGTGCGCTGCGCCAACTGCGAGAGCGGCCGCGGCTGCCCGAGGGGCATCGCCACCACGGACAAGGAGCTCGAGACGCAGAACCAGACAGTGGTGCAGGCCCGGCGGCTCATGAACCTCTACCGGTCATGGCAATGCCAGCTCCGGGAGCTGCTGTTCCGTTACGACATGAAGGACCTCAGCGAGCTGAGAGGGCGCACGGACCTGCTGCGCTACCAGGGCACGCCCGGGAGGATGCTCCCATGAGCGACGCTGCCGCCCTCCTGCGATCGAGGAGGAGACTGGTCCGCGAACCGTTCAAGTACCTGCCGCAGGAGGCTGAAGGAGGGTGCGGGGTGGTCGGCCTGGCCGCCTCCAGACCAGTGATAGGGTCGCACATCCTGCAGCCGTTGGAGCAGATGCACAACCGCGGCAACGGGAAGGGCGGCGGCATCTCCGCCGTCGGGCTGTGCCCGGAGCAGCTGGGGGTGGACAAGAGAACGCTGGAGCAGGACTACCTGGTACAGGTCGCCTATCTGAAGGACGAGGTCAGGGAGCAGCTAGAAAAGGAGTTCATCTTCTCCCGGTACGAGGTGCATTCCTCCCACCAGGCCAAGCAGAGCACCGACCCGGTGCTGCTGGCCCGGCTGGAGGTCCGGCCGCCGGTCGTGTACCGCTATTTCTGCCGGGCGAAGAAGGAGATGCTGGACAAGTTCATCGGCGAGGAGGAGTTGCACTCCATCGACCGGCGCCGGGCGGAGGACGAGTTCGTCTACCAGACCAGCTTCCAGGTCAACCAGAAGTTCTACGCTGGTTCGGCCATGTCCGCGTTCGTCATGTCCCATGGCCGCAACATGCTCATCATGAAGATCGTGGGCTATGCGGAGGACGTCATCCGTTACTACAGGCTGGAGGATTTCAAGGCCAACGTCTGGATCGGGCACCAGAGGTATCCGACCAAGGGGCGGGTGTGGCACCCGGGCGGGGCCCACCCGTTCATGGGCCTGGACGAGGCCTTGGTGCACAACGGCGACTTCGCCAATTATTATTCCATCACGGAGTACCTGGGGCAAAAGGGCATCATCCCTCTCTTCCTGACCGATACCGAGGTCTCGGTGCTGCTGTTCGACCTGCTGAACCGCGTGTACGGCTATCCGCTGGAATACATCCTGGAGGCGCTCGCCCCCACCACGGAGCGGGACTTCTACCAACTGCCAGAGGAGAAGCAGAAGGTGTACCGGGCCATCCAGTCCACCCATCTGCACCGCTCTCCGGACGGGCCTTGGTTCTTCATCATCTCGCGCAACGACCACTACCACGACGCGCTGCAGCTCATCGGCATCACGGACACTTCCATGCTGCGCCCGCAGGTATTCGCCCTGGTCGAGGGAGAGCTGCAGATCGGGCTGATCGCATCGGAGAAGCAGGCCATCGATTCAGCGCTCCATAGCCTCGCGAGCGAGTACAAGTCCCTGCCCCTGCAGGCGGACATGTACTGGAACGCTCGAGGGGGAAGCCACACCGACGGCGGGGCGTTCATCTTCAGTCTCGGGAAAGAGGACCCGGTGAAAGGCAGGGAGCTGGTATGCACGAACAAGTTCGGTGCGCGCGTCTCCGTCCCGGGCAGCCAATTCGATGCGGCGCAGGACGCCATCCTGGCCGGACCTCTGTCAACGTCGGCGAACTCCCCTTTGGCGAAGACCATGCTCGCCGGCACGGTGGAGCAAGGCTTCCAGGCCTGGAGGGAGGCGGTGGCCAAGGCTTCCGCCAAGGAGATACTGGAGGCCATCGCTTCGCTCTCCGCCCCTTCGGCGAACGAGGAGGAGCTGGAGCGGAAGCTGGCCCTCCTGACCATGGCCATGGACCGTCGCTATCCGACCGGACAGCTGAGGCGCAGCCGCATCCTGACAAAGTTGAACGAGGCGGTGCAGGTGATGATGCGTTCCGCACCCATAGTGGGCGGCGCCGGGTCACCGGTGGCCAGGATCAACAAGAAGAACCGGGTGCTGCTCAAGCCGCCCACGGCCGGGCAGAGGATCCTGGCCATCGATGCGGAAGGCTTCCCCATGGAAGGGGAGGAGGGCGTTTCGCACGTCATCGTGAACGCCAGTGAGCTGGGATGGAAGCGCATCGTGGTGTTCGGGTGCACCGGCCAACGCTTCTTCGGCTGCGGTCTGGGGCCGCGGACGCAAGGCATCGAGATCGATGTCTACGGGAGCTCCGGCGATTACCTCGCCTCCGGCCTGGACGGGGCTAGCATCGTGGTGCACGGCAACGGCCAGGACCAGCTGGGCCAGATACTGGCAGCCGGCAAGCTGGTGGTGCATGGTGATGTCGGTCAGACCTTCATGTACGGTGCCAAGGGCGGGCATGTGTACATCCTGGGGAACGCCGCGGGCAGGCCGCTCATCAACGCGGTGGGAAAGCCCCGGGTGGTCATCAACGGCACCTGCCTTGACTATCTGGCGGAGTCGATAATGGCCGGCGATCCGCTGAACGGCGGAGGCTTCGTGGTCCTGAACGGCCTGGGCTTCGACGCGGACGGCCGGGCCTTCGACCTGCCTTCCCCGTACCCAGGAGGCAATCTGTTCTCCCTGGCTTCCGGTGGCGCCATCTACGTGCGCGACCCGAAGAACAAGGTGGGCGAGGACCAGCTGAACGGGGGCCGCATCGGCAAGCTGACCGACAAGGATTGGGAGCTGCTCCTTCCGTACCTAAGGGAGAACGAGCGCCTCTTCGGCATCTCGGTGGAGGATGTCCTGCTGCAGAAGAACGGGGCGGCGGTCCGGCCGGAAGAGATGTACAAGAAGATAGAGGTGGTGCCGGTATCCGCCTCTTCCAAGACGGTAACGCCGGCCGATGACGAGTCGAACTAGTCCGTTCCTAAACCCTTCAACATCTTTCCATTCCGGTCCAGCAAGGCCGGACGATCTCCTTTTTTCTTTTCCATTAGGCAGATCAAACCGGTTCAGGGGAATTGATCGGCGTTCGTTATATCATATGGGCCGTCGATACATTTGTAGGTGATACAATTACGGACGTGAATGAAGTCAAGTACCGTAAATTGAGGCGGTTCAATCTGGCGGCGGGCGTCCTGCATGCTGTTCAAGGTTTGATCATGCTCCTGCTGGCCGGGAACTTCAGTGTCTGGCTCACGACCGACTTCCTCAAGGCGGGCGCAGGCCCTCCGGTGCACCAGCTGAACAACGTGGTGCAGCTGCCCCTGGGCCCCATGATCGCACTGTTCATGTTCATGTCCGCCTTCGCCCACTTCTCCGTTTCCACTTATGGCTATAAGTGGTATGTGGATAAGATCTCGAAGGGCATGAATCCGGCCCGCTGGTATGAGTACACGGTCTCGTCCTCCCTGATGATCGTCATCATCGCGCTGCTGAGCGGCTTCTCGGACGTCGCGGCCATGGTCCTGCTCGTCGCCGCCAATGGCAGCATGAACCTGTTCGGGCTGATGATGGAGCTGCAGAACCAGACCACAAAGAAGACCGACTGGACCGCATTTTGGCTCGGGAGCTTCGCGGGCATAATGGCCTGGATCGCGGTGCTCATCTATTTCATCGGGGCGGCGATCGACGCATCCGGGAACATCCCGAGCTTCGTGTACATCGCCGTGGCTACGCTGATAGTCTTCTGGTTCTCCTTCCCCATCAACATGATCCTGCAGTACCGGAAGAAGGGCCGCTACGCTGACTACCTGTTCGGGGAAAGGGGCTACATCATCCTGAGCCTGGTCTCCAAGTCGCTGCTGGCGTGGATAATATTCTTCGGCATCCAGGCAAGGGCCTAGGAACGCGACCGGCGCTCACAGCGCCGTTCCTATCTTTCTTTTTACCTTTTGAATAGAGGCCGGTGCAGTTATAAAGCCATTCCTGCGTGAATGGTATCGGTCTCAAGGAGAGCAGGTCATGGTCCAATGCGGCAAGTGCGGGAGCGAGGCGCAGCCCAACGCCTTCTGTTGCAGCAATTGCGGGATTCCGGTGTGGAAGCTGGCATCGGGCGGGCTTCGACACCCGTCCTGGGTCTGTGGGCCTGCATCGTGCTCATTATCGTTGGGGCCGTCATGTTCTTCACCGGCATGCTGCTGGTCCTCGCCGGCAATTATGACCATAAGAGGATTGGGGACTGGGCCGGGCTGTTTATGATGGTCTTCGGTCTGGCCGTGATAGTGTTCAGCATCCTCTTGTACAGGAACATCAAGTGAGCTTCAGCGGACCGAACTTTGGACCAGATCGGCGCAAATCCTATGACGAGATGCCATTCGCTTGGATGGAATCTTTAATAGCACGGCCCTCAAAGTCATATCAGGTGCGATTATTGGCTGAGGACGTTCTAGCTCGCCGATTGAGAAGGCTCAAGGACCTCCCCTACGAGGCAGGGGCAGTGGTCTATTGGATGAGCCGAGATCAAAGGGCCAGTGATAACTGGGCCTTAATATATGCCGCCGAGCAGGCCAACATCCATCACGCACCCTTATGTGTGGTTTTCTGCCTCGCACCGGAATACTTGGGCGCGACCATCCGCCAATACGGTTTCATGCTCAAGGGGCTCCAGGAGCTGGAAGAGGACCTTAAGGGCATGGGCATCGGCTTCGTCCTGCTCGAGGGGCAACCAGAAACGGTGCTGCCCTCGTTCCTGCACGAGAACAAGGCGGGCCTGGTCATCACGGACTTCGATCCTCTGCGGATCAAGCGTTCTTGGAAGAGACGGTTGGCGGGAGAGGTGTCCATTCCCATCCATGAGATCGATGCTCACAACATCGTTCCTTGCTGGCTGACCTCCCCGCGTCGCATCATCACGCAGGAGACCTTCCGGGCAAGGATCATACCCATGCTCACCAAGTTCCTCACCGAATTTCCGCCGACAGCGGAGATGGAGCGCAAGTGGATCACGAATTCAGAGCGGACCGATTGGTCTGCGGTCGACCGCCGGCTGAAAGTGGACCGATCGGTGCAGGAGGTCGATTGGCTGGTGCCCGGCGAGAGAGCGGCCAAGCTTTCGCTGCAAAGATTCATGGAGGAACGCCTTTCCGCTTACCCGCAGAACGCTCATAATCCGGTGGTCAGCGGCCAGTCCGACCTATCCCCCTACCTGCATCTCGGGCAATTGTCCCCGCAACGAGTGGCGCTGAAGGTCAGATCGTCATCGGCCCCCGGAAGAGCGAAGTCGAGGTTCTTCCATCAATTGGTGGTGATGCGAGAGCTCTCGGACAATTTCGTCCTGCACACCCCTGACTATGACACCGTGGGAGCTTTCCCTGAGTGGGCGCGGAAATCGCTTGATCGCCATCGCTCCGACCCCCGGGAGCACCTCTATTCCCTGGAGGATTTTGAAACGGCCAGGACGCACGACCCTTTGTGGAACGCGGCGCAGTTAGAGATGGTCAAGATCGGCAAGATCCACGGTGGCCTCCGCGAGTATTGGGCCGAGAAGATTCTGGAATGGACGAAGAGCCCGGAAGAGGCGTTCCATATCGCCATCTATCTGAACGACCGCTATGAGCTGGACGGTCGGGATCCCAGCGGATACACGGGGATCGCCATGGTCATCGGCGGCCTGTTTGGCCATCCGTGGAGGTCAAAGGAGGTCCTGGGCAAGGTGCAAAGGCTCACCTATACTGAAATGCGCCTACGCTATGATGTCCACGCCTTCCAGGAAAAGGTGAAGAAGCTGTAGCTTCCAGCTCCTCCAAAGTCTCTTCGTATGTGTCAGCCCGGAGCGATGAACCAAGTCTGCGATCAGAACATCGCATCAGTCCAGGCGAGCCAACGTTCGATACGCCGAGAGGGTCATCCAACGGGAAGCCTGCTTCTTCTGCCCGAAGTCCCATCCTTTCCAATCCTGCCACACCGATTCCGGCCGATAGCGCCCTTCACGGTCGGCCTTGGACTCGATCACACTCAAGATCTCCCGCAACCTCTCGTCCCATCTTAACCAGGAGAATCGAGTAAGGACATCGGCCAAATGCAGGATGTCGTACCAGATGTACGGCATCTTCAGTTTTCGGAAATCGGTGCCCATATGAAAGAGGTAAGGATGTCTTTCGCGGCTCTGCGACCAAAGCTGGAGCAGCGTTTCCGCGGCCATCCGAGCAGCCTGCGAATCCCTCCATGCTTCTTCTTGTGCCAACAGCTGGAGCATCAGCAGGTTTGCGTAAGGGCAAGGGTCCTTCTGGCTGCCCGGACCATGGAATCCCTTGGACGTGCTCGAGACTACGCAAGGGAAACCGTTGGCCCTGACCAGACCGAGCAAATGGGTCGCGGCGCGCTCCACCCGTCGGTCCTCGCCGTAGCCGAGCCTGATCAAGGAAGAAAGCACCAGGGGTGCATCGCAGAGCATCCAGCCTGACCTTGACAGGTGATGGGACGGAAATGTCCCGGGTCCGATTCTTATGATGACGCTGGCCCTTGGCCAGCGGCGATCGTCCGAAAATAATATGAGGTGTCCTTAGCCGTGTCCTGATTGTGACCTCAAAACAGCAAAAGCTAAGGACAACGCAGATTACGCCGAACGATAATAAATCGTTTTCCATCGGCACGATGCTGATGGTCGATCACTGGTATGAAAAGATGAAGATGGACGAGACGATCGGCCAGCTGAAGGCCAAGGGCGTCGATGTCGATG
>Ga0315279_10009405_pt1 | contig 11654 bp, 9 predicted proteins | sample YL17G06_20_MG_FD_203694 | JGI IMG/M metagenome (GOLD analysis project Ga0315279, IMG submission 203694) | Sediment microbial communities from Yellowstone Lake, YNP, Wyoming, USA - YL17G06_20 | ecosystem: Environmental > Aquatic > Freshwater > Lake > Sediment | place: USA: Wyoming | collected...
CATCAGGACAAAGATTCTGGACAGGGTGGTGGAGGAGGTAGCCGGCATAAAAATCGAGGATGCGCAGGTAGTGGTCGCCGGAGGCAGGGGAATCGGCAGCGCCGAAGGATTCAAGCAGCTGGAAGAGCTGGCCAAGGTGCTCAAGGGGGCGGTAGGCGCCAGCCGGCCTCCCTGCGATAACGGCTGGGTACCGGACACCGTACAGATAGGCCTGACCGGCAAAATTATCGCTCCCGAACTCTATATCGCCGTTGCCGTATCAGGCTCCAGCCAGCACATGAGCGGTTGCTCCGGCTCGAAGACTATTATCGCTATTAATAAAGACCGCGAGGCCAATATTTTCCGGCAGGCGCGCTTCGGCGTTGTCGGTGACTGGAAAAAGGTGTTGCCGGCCTTTACCGCTAAAGTGAGAGAACTTTTGGTATCATGACGTTTACTTCCTCTCCCCTTGTGGGAGAGGATTGAGGTGAGGGGAGATAATAGTATAACGGAGCTTCACCCTCACCCTGCCCTCTCCCATCAAGGGAGAGGGGAAAATAATAGCCTTGAACGTAAAATAACATTTTGTTATAATATTTAGGTTGATTAAAAATCGGCTCTTCATTAATATATATTTTCTGTGAGGTGGTATTGCGATGAAAATGGCGAGACTTATATCTTTTCTTATAGTCCTGGTAATGACGCTATCAATATTCTGCTTACCCGGCGTAGCTCTGGCCCAGGCTGAAACCCCGACCCCAGCTGAAACCCCGACCCTAGCTGATAATATCACGATGTCGACACAGTACCCTAAAATCGACGCTATTGCTACGGGTACGTTTCAGTTCAGCGTAGACATTAATTACAAGGGCTCCAAAGACCGTATCTTTGACCTGAACGCCACGGTACCCCAGGGTTGGGATGTGTTTATCACCCCGCAATATGATGCATCAAAAAGAATATCATCAATATCATTAAAGTCTTCATACTCCGGCATGAGCGAGAATCTGCTGATAACTACCACCCCTCCATCATGGTCGTTACCCGACCCCGGAGAATACAAAATAAAGCTGCAGGCAGTATCCGATAGTGTAGAGGGTAGTATTGACCTTATCGCGAAGGTAACGGCCAAGTATGAACTGAAAACTGCTCCGACCAGCCAACGCTATGATACGAAAGCCAAGGCCGGTCAGGATAATACTTACTCCATAATTGTTGCGAATACAGGCACGGCTCCTATTGAGAATATCACGTTTTCTACGGACAAGCCGGAAGGGTGGGAAATAGCTTTCAAACCGGAGAAGATTGACATCCTGGAAATTAATGACCCGAAAACGGTGGATGTCAATATCAAACCGCCGCCAAAGACGGTATCCGGGGACTATATGATTACCCTGCGGGTATCCGGGAAACAGGCTACGGCTGATAAAATGGACATAAGGGTTACCGTAGAAACACCCACTGTCTGGGGATGGGTCGGCGTAATTATAATATTAATAGTGGTTATCGGTCTGATTGCTATCTTTATGAGATTCGGGCGGCGTTAGCAGATGGCGGATACATTAGCTATAGAAACAAAAGACCTGACCAAGAATTATGGCAAGGTCACTGTGGTTGACCACCTCAATTTCCATGTTAAGGAAAGCGAGGTGTTCGGCCTGCTGGGACCCAACGGCGCCGGGAAAACGACCACAATTCTCATGATGCTGGGACTGACCGAACCAGTGTCCGGTACGGTCAGAGTATTTGGTTTCGACTCCACCCGCGAACCTATCAAGGTCAAGCGAATTGTGGGATATCTCCCGGAATCGGTCGGTTTTTACGATAACCTCACCGCCCGTGAGAACCTGGAGTTTGTTGCCGACCTCAACAATATCAGCCGGGCAGAATCGAAGCAAAGGGTAGATAAAGCGCTGGAGATGGTGGGACTAACTGCCGAAAGGGACATGCCTACCGGTAAATTCTCCAGAGGTATGAAACAACGCTTAGGGATTGCCGATGTGTTAATCAAGGAGCCGAAACTGATTATCCTTGATGAGCCCACCTCCGGCCTCGACCCCCAGGGTATCAACCAGCTCCTTGAACTTATCGCCGGTCTGCCTAAGATGGGGACTACCGTATTGCTATCCTCGCACCAGCTTTATCAGGTGCAGAAGGTATGCCAGAGCATCGGCATACTTTCCAAGGGTAAGATGGTAATAGAAGGCACCATCGATAAGCTGGGCAGGGAAGCCATGGCGGGCGGGCGCTATGTTATAGAAATTGAAACGGTCGAACCGAAAGCAGAGCTCGCCGATATCATCAAAAAAGTAAAGGGCGTGGAAAAAGTCGAAGCTGACGGCAATATGCTTAAAATTAGCGCCGCCTCCGATTTACGGTCGCAGATTGCAAAGGTGGTGGTAGGCAACGATGCCTTACTAGTACAGATGAAGGTTCATGAGTTCTCCCTGGATGATATCTATATGAAATATTTCAAGGAAAGTCAGGATTGACATAATGCTAGCGATAATACGCAAGGAACTGGCCGACTACTTCAACAGTATCCGATTTCTTGTGCTGTTTCTGCTGGTGCTGGTGGCAGGTGGCTGCGGTCTTTACGCCGCTCAGCAGGGTATCCGCGCCGCCTTGGAACAGAGCCAGGCGGTAACTGAAGGCGGTTTTATTTTCCTGGCGTTGTTTACGTCGTCCTGGGGCGGCCTACCAATCTTGACTCTGGCTATCGCCATTATTGTTCCGATTACCGGCATCGTTTTAGGTTTTGATACCATCAACAGCGAGCGTTCCGGCGGAACGATGAGTCGCCTCCTAGCTCAACCTGTCTATCGGGACAGCGTTATTAACGGCAAGTTTCTGGCAGGAATCATGGCGATGGCCCTCATAGTAGGCACAACAATATTACTGGTGGCCGGTTACGGCCTGAGAATGATTGGCGTCCCGCCTACCGCCGAGGAAATCATCAGGCTCTTCCTTTTCCTGGTTATAATCATTATTTATGGAGCCTTCTGGATGGGGCTGGCAATGCTGTTTTCCGTAGTCTTCCGGAGGGCGGCTGGTTCTCTCCTGATACCGATAGTTATCTTTCTTATATTCTACTTTTTCTGGGTGTTTTTAGGATTTGGCCAGGCTATCGCCGAAGCTGTTGCTCCTATTATCGCAGGCACCGACGTGGCTACTCAAATACAGCAAGCAGGGTTGCAGCAGACTATAATGCGTCTCTCGCCAAGTTTTATCTTTCAGGAAGCGTATATTGTGCTGCTTGTTCCCATGTGGAAAGGCCTGGGTGCCATAACGTATAGTGATTTGGCTTATATACTGCCGAATCCCCTCAGCCTCGGTCAGTGTCTTCTGGTTATCTGGCCTCACATGGTTGGCCTGATAAGCCTGAGCGCCATCTGCTTCGGTATCAGCTACATTGTTTTCATGAAGCAGGAAATCAGGGCAACGTAGTGAATAATAAGTAACAAGTATCAACTGTCAAGTATCAAGCCCCTCCTCCCCTTGTTACTTAACCCTTCTCGGCCTTTTCCGCCTGTTTCTGGGCGATTATCCTCTGGGTGATTTGCGCCGGCACTTCTTCGTAGTGGTCGAACTCTATAGTATAGGTTGCCCGTCCCTGGGTCATTGATTTAAGGTCGATAGTATAGCGCTGGATTTCAGCCAGCGGCACCTGAGCTTCGATAACGTTGGTATCGCCCTCTGGATTCATCCCCATGACGCGGGCCCGCTTGGTGTTGAGGTCGCCGATAATATCCCCGGTAAGGTCGTTGGGTACAGTCACTTTCAGATTTATTATCGGTTCGAGAAGAATAGGACGACCTTCAAGGATTCCCTTTTTAAACGCACCGGCTCCGGCTATTTTAAAACATATCTCTGAAGAATCGACAGGGTGAAAGCTCCCGTCATAGAGGGTCGTCTTGACACCGACGACCGGGTAACCGGCTAACCCGCCTTCCCCGTAGGCTTCGACGACTCCTTTTTCCACAGCTGGGATATAGTTCCTGGGCACGGACCCGCCAACTACATGGTCGGCAAACTCGTTGGCACCGCGCTCCGGTAATGGCTCAAGTTCCAGCAAGACATGGCCGTACTGCCCGTGACCCCCGGACTGTTTCTTGTGTTTATATTCGGCTTTTGACGGCACCGTGATTGTCTCCCGGTAGGGGACCTTGGGGATAGACAGTTCCACGTTCACCCCGAACTTACGATGCATTTTTTCGGCAGCTACAGAGAGGTGAGTATCACCCATCCCGGAAAGAATTGTCTCACCGGTACCAAGCTCACGGTGTACTTTAAGGGTGGGGTCTTCTTCGGCCAAACGGGATAGGGCCGTGCCCATTTTATCGATATCGGTCTTCGTCTTGGGATACACAGCTTCCCGGAAAATAGGAGTGGGGAAAACGATAGATGTCAGTTTGACCTGCTTGTCCTGGGCGCAGAGCGTATCGCCGGTACTGGTCACGTTCAATTTCGCCACCGCTCCGATGTCGCCGGCCCTGACCTCGGTGACCGGCTCCTGTGATTTACCCCTCATCGTATATAACTGACCGATGCGTTCCGCTGCATTCTGGCTGGCGTTATATACCTGGGAGTTGCTGGTGATAACACCGTTGTAGACGCGGAAGTAGGTAAGTTTACCGACATACGGGTCGGCGGTTGTCTTGAACACCAGGGCGGCCAGCGGTGCACTTTCACTCGGTTCGATGGCGCCGCTGCTGGTGGATACTTTTTGCTCTTTGGGCAGGGGAAGGTAATCACAGATGGCATCCATAAGCCGGTTGACAGCCACGTTCTGCAGTGCCGAGCCGGCTAATACGGGCACGATGCGGCCGCTGACCACGGCCTTTCTTAATGTCCTGGCAAGCTCCTCCAGGCTGATTTCTTCGCCACCCAGATATTTTTCGATAAGAGCATCATCAACCTCGGCAATTGCCTCGACCAGCTTTTCCCGTAAAGAATCGGCCTGGGCTTTCACTGCCGCTGGCACCTCCACCTCTTTAGTCGGGGAACCGGTATAAGCCTTCATGGTCAGCAGGTCGACTATTCCCTGGAAGCCGGTATGAGCGCCTATAGCTACCTGTAAGGGCAGGCACCTGGGGCTGAGCTTAGCCTTGATTTCTTCAACAACCTTAAAAAAGTCGGCATTTTCACGGTCCATTTTATTAATAAAGATAAGGCGAGGCATCTTAGCCTCCTCGCAATAACCCCAGACCATTTCTGTGCCGACTTCCACTCCCGAGGCGGCACACACGACGATAACTGCCCCTTCGCTGACCCGCATACCGGCCTTAACTTCCCCGATAAAGTCGGCATAACCCGGGGCATCAAGAACGTTAATTTTATTATTCCGCCACTGGCAGGGAAGCAGAGATAGGTTAATGCTGATTCTTCGTTTCATTTCATCAGGGTCATAGTCCGAGGTGGAAGACCCATCGTCAACTTTACCCAGCCGGCTGATAGCCCCGGCATTAAAAAGTATAGCCTCTGAAAGCGATGTCTTACCGGCACCGCCGTGAGACAATAGAACAATGTTGTGAATATTATCCAGTCCGTATTTAGGCATGAAATCACCTGCTCTCTATATTCTTCGAATATTATTATACCCGCAGTCGACCGAACACGGCAAGCGCTTAATGCTCCTGAGAAGTAACATTCTTGTGAACGATTGACTACCAGCAAGAATTTTCAATACACGCTCATCTCTGAAAACGCTGACTTAGACAAGTTTATAGATAGCAGTAGTAAGGCGATTTCTTATCAGGAAAGGGCTTGACAAGGTTCAGAGAATAGGGCTATGCTCGTGTAAAGAAACATAAAGTACCCCCAAAAACAAGCTGGATATGACGGATGACCCATGAAAGATAGGATAATAGCCAGGCCGGAAAGGGTACGACGTGAAAGGCAGTTAACTATTGGGGATACGGGAGGTCCAGATGGTAAATCAAGATGCAGATCGTAAGTATGTAAGAGATAGTACATCGCCGGTAACAAAGCCGGAGAAATGCCCCAAGTGTGGTAGTAAGAAGGTTACCTCCTGCCCTGGCGGTTCCAGTCTCACGGCAGTGCCAGGAATCTGGTGGATTTGTGACGACTGTAAACATCAATGGTAAACTCAACCTGTTAAATTTCCTCCACCCCGGTAGTAGGACCAACGAAGTGGCTGGATAATTGAGTTTACTTCCTGACCGGAAGGCGGCTTGAACACTTTAGAGAGGAAGCTTATGCTTAGCGGTAGGTATAGTGTTACACGATTGTCCAGATTGGTCAATTATTTTCTCGAGGAAATAGCTATCTATTTTAGAAACAGCGGCGTCACGAATGTTTCCATAATTGCGGCGGGGCCCAGCAGAGCCAGAGATATGAGAAGATATTTGAAGTTCTCTTTAAAACTATAACGGAATTTTTCGCCTCTTGCCCTGGAGAAAAGGGCGATTATAGTTGCCACTCCGAAGCTGAGAGACGCGGCTTCGCCGATGAGAAGAGCCGGGATTTCGAAAATGCCATGAGGCAGCACACCGGCCAGCAGGAACCCCAGCGATTTTTTCTGAATTACCTCTATCGAGATGTAAGAAATGAACGCACTATTGAAAAGCAAAGCCAGAATGGGAACGAGACATAAAAAGGGGCTGAACAGGAAGCTGAAAACCAGGGCCAGGGCATTCTTGAAATAAATGAATATCAGAATCGCAACATGGGACGCACCAAGAGATGTTGCGATATCACTGAGGGTGGTTTCCTGCCCCGAGAAAATGTCGGCGATATTGGCTGGCATGGTGTTACGGATTGCTATGCCAGCCAGGATACCAATAATGAATAGCCCTGCGGCAATGATAACCCAGAATCTAAAACGCATATAGACCGCGCTCTGGCTACTTGCCCCATTTATCCTTGACGACAATTTCGGAGAGTTCTTTCCTGGGCGGCGCTTTGCCTTCCTGGTCAGGTACGCCTACCGGGAACATGGTAACCACCCGGTAACCCCTGGGTACGCCCAGCGCTTTCTCCACCTGTGCAGCATCAAAGGTACCGAGAATTACCGTGCCAAGCCCCAGGGCATGAGCCGCCAGCACCATGTTCTGCACCGCCAGCGCGCTATCGAACATGAACCAGTCGCCTTTATCGGTGATAAAAGCGCCGCCGCCGCCACCGCCGCGGCCGGGAGGTCCGCCCGATTTTCCCATCTCCGCACAGACAACGATTAATACCGGCACCGTATTGATAATATTAATTGCCGGGTTGGGTATTTCCTTATCTGGCAATTTAAATTTAAGCAGGGTTTCGGCTACATTGGCCTTTATTTTGGGGTCGCGCACCACGATAAAGCGCCAGCACTGCGTATTAGACCATGATGGCGCCCAGCGCCCGGCTTCCAGAATAGCTTCAATCTTCTTGTCGTCAACAGGGTCGGATTTATAGTGTCGGATGCTCCTCCTGGTTTTAATAGCTTCAAATAACTCCATGTTTGTTATCCTTTTTTTATTTTATTATAACCCGTATTATTAATAGATTGAAAAAACAGGGCATTACCTGCCGGGTATAGATAGTATCTATTATCGGTAAATAAAGCTCATGGCATGGCTATTTGCCGTATTTTTCTCTATAAAGGACTTCCGAAAGCTGTCTCCGGGGGGAGACCTGGCCTTTACGGTCGGGAACGCCCAGAGGAGTCATGGTGACCACGCTGAAACCGGCTGGCACCGCCAGGACCTGCGCCGCTTTAACGGCATCAAAGCCGCCTACAATAACCGTGCCCAGCCCCAGGGCGTGAGCCGACAGCACCAGGTTTTCCATTGCCAGGGCAACATCGAACATAAACCAGTAATCACCCTTGTCGGTAATGGGCGTGCCATCAGGATGGCATCCCGCTTTGCCTTTTTCGGCACAGAGCACTAACAGCACCGGGGCCTGCTTGATAGCCTTAGCTGCGGCGTTTTCCACCCACTCGTTATCGATTCTAATTTTCATCAGGGTATCGGCTATAACGGACTTGATTTTGGGGTCACGCACCACGATAAAGCGCCAGCACTGTATATTACCCCAGGACGGAGCCCAGTGGGCCGCTTCCAGGACGGCTTCCACGGTTTTATCGTCCACGGGGTCGGTCCTATAGTGCCGGATGCTTCTCCTGTTTCTAATTGCCTCGAAGACGTCCATAGCCTTCCTCCATATCCACTATCGAGTTAGTTTTCCCAGGCATCTTTACCTATAAGAGCAACGAAGCGGCAGCCGCCCAGCTTCTGAACCTTATTGCCTTCCTGATATTTTGTTACCTTGCAAAGTTCCTGAACATAGCGTGAGCCCACTGGAATCACCATCCTGCCGCCGACCGCTAATTGGTTGAGAAGCTCACCGGGTATATCGGGCGCGCCGGCGGTGACCATAATGGCATCATAAGGTGCTCCCTGTTTCCAGCCCAGGGTTTCTTCGGCGAGATGTATCTCAATATTCTTATAGCCCAGGCTGTCCAGTACTTTCCGGGCGGACTCCGCCAGGGCCGGTACACGCTCCACCGTAACTACCATCCTGGAAAGCTCGGTGAGAATAGCCGTCTGGTAGCCGCTGCCGGTGCCTAACTCCAGCACCTTTTCGCTGCCGGTGAGTTCCAGCACCTCCGTCATGAGAGCGATAATATAGGGTTGGGAAATCGTCTGCTCCCAGCCGATAGGTAATGGCCTGTCTTCATAGGCCATATGACGGCTTTCCAGGGGTACGAATTTTTCCCGGGGTATGCGGGACATGGCAGCCAACACCCGCTTGTCTCTTATCTCGGAACTGAGGTGCTCAATCAATTCGGCTCTTGCCGTTTTAAAGTCCTTCATGGCCGCCACGAGAGAACTAGGTGAGAACAATATACAATATAACCAGGATAATGATAATTATCGCTGTTAAAATGCCGATTCTTTTCAGCTCACTAACGATAGGATACTGGATTGTTGCCGTAGTTGCCGAAGGCGCCGCCGCCTTTGAGACAGGACGAGCGCTGATGGGTGCGGCTGGTTGCGGTACACTGGCAGCTGCTTGCTGCGGTAAACCTGCACCTGTCGGCTGCGGCAGACCCGCACCTACCTGGCGCTGCCTGATTTTACTTTTTTTACTATAGTGAGGATGCTTGCCTTTACCGCGTCGCGATTTACCCGGCATCCGTTACCTCCTTAGAATTACTCTTTAGCTCTGGGATGGGACTTATCATAGGCCCGGCGAACATGCTCGGTGGTCAGGCGGGTGTAGACCTGGGTAGTGGATATATTGGCATGCCCCAGCAGTTCCTGTACCGACCTCAGGTCAGCCCCGCCGCTAAGCATATGAGTGGCAAAGCTATGTCTCAGTGTATGGGGGCTGATTTTAGGGCTCAGACCGGCCGATTTGACATATTCCTTGAGTTTTTGCCAGAAACCCTGCCTGGTAAGCCTCTGGCCGCGGGCATTGAGAAACAATGCCGTTTCCTTCCTGCCATGGGCTAACTTGGGACGGTCTTCATCGACGTATTTCTTCACTACCGTGGCAACCTGTTCGTAGAGCGGGATAATGCGTTCCTTACGCCCTTTCCCCAGACAACGAACGAAGTAATCACCCTCGGTATTGACATCGCCCGGGTTTAAAGCCACCAGCTCGCTTATCCTCATACCACTGGCATATAACAGCTCCAGCATGGCCCTGTCCCGCTTGGCTTCCGACGTAGACAGTTTGGCCGGTTGTTCCAGCAGGAGGCGCACCTGGTTAATGGGTATCGGCTTGGGTAATGCCTTCCCCACGCTGGGCGAACTCATGTTTTCGGTGGGGTCGGTTTTTATATTGCCCTCCGACACCATGAAGCTGAAGAAAGACCTCCCCGCAGCCACTTTACGCGCTATCGTGGTCGCCACATAGCCCCTCTCTTTGAGGTTAAGCATGTAGCTCAACATATTCTGTCGATTGAGATTAGCCCAGGAAGGTGTAGCACCCTGCTTCGACGCCTCGCTTCGAGTGAATTCAGCTAATCCCTTGAGGTCATTGCGGTAGGCAGATATGGTATGTTCGGAATATCCTTTCTCTACCGCCAGATAATGTAAAAAGCTTTCAATTGCCTCTATCATCGCTTCACCTCATGGTTGAAAATTCTACCGGTCATATCTTTTAGTACTATAGTATATATTTTAACATAATATTATCATATTAAAAAGAGCCGCATTATGTCTTGGTTCTGTTTTTCGGAATAAACTGATAGAAAAAAGTAAAGTCATGAGCTTGAAAAGCTTTATCGCCGGTTTTCTACAATATTTACTTTCAGAGTTCCTGTGCACGGAATCGGTAATAGTCCGATAACAGCCCGATGAAAACTATAGCACAAAGCCGTCAGGGCGGCTACTTTGAACACGGTCATACCGGCAATCATGCTGCCGCTATCTAATACCAGTACTTTAGCCCTATGTATTTCCTATTACCAAATAGCTATTGTAAACGTGACGAAAGGTATATAAGATAAGTTTTGAATAGCCGAAATATCCTGTAAATAGAAAGGTATCCCTTTATGGCAAAATCCGCCGAAGAAGTTAAGAGCATCTTACGTAAAAATACACCTGACCCGGAGGTCTTGCGACTCGTTCCCGAGGCTATGGCCCGCAAGTATATCGCCATCCCCATGACGATAGAAGGAAATGTACTACATGTAGCTATGGCGAACCCGTCCGATATCCTCGCCCTGGAAGCTTTAGCCAGCTGGAGTCAGATGCGTATAGAGTCCGAAGCCTCCAGCCAGGAAGTGGTGCTTGAGGCTATCGACCTAAATTATAAGAACTACGGAGAGATAGAAAAACAGATATCCAACATATCATCTGACGACGATAAAATAGCAGACAAACAACTGATTATCGATACATCCACAGATGCTCCGGTCGCCCAGGCTTTAACACTTATTATTGATGAGGCTGTGAAAGCCAGAGCATCTGATATTCACCTTCACCCGGGTGAGGACAAACTGAGGGTACGTTACCGCATCGACGGTACGCTCCAGGAAATGTTCTCTCTGCCGCTGGTCACGTTAACGCCGATTATCTCCAGAATCAAGATTCTGGCCAATATGAACATAGCGGACCATCACCGCCCGCAGGACGGCCAATTTTCCGTAAAAACCAAAGGCCGTTTAATAGATATCCGGGTAGCCATCGTCGCCACCGTTTACGGGGAAATGGCAGTATTGCGGCTTCTGGACAAGTCCCGGGCTACCCTGGCCTTGCCTGAGCTCGGGTTTCTCCCTGATAGCCTGAGCAAGTATGAAAAAATGATCAAAGTCCCTTATGGCATCATACTGGTCAGCGGACCTACCGGGGCCGGTAAGACAACCACCCTTTATGCTTCGGTCAATTCTCTTAACCAGACAGAACGCAATATTATCACCGTAGAGGACCCGGTTGAGTACCGATTTTCAAATATCAACCAGATTCAGGTCAACCCCCGCGCCGGCCTTACTTTCGCCAGCGGCCTCAGGTCGATACTGCGGCTCGACCCCGATGTGATATTAATCGGAGAGATACGTGATGCTGAAACAGCCGGTATCGCTATCCAGTCGGCTCTTACCGGCCACCTGGTATTATCTTCAATCCATGCCAACGATGCCGTGGGTGTGGTGCAGCGCCTCCTGGACCTCGGTGTTGAGCCTTTCCTGGTATCCTCGGCTCTCATCGGGGTGGTTGCCCAGCGTA
>Ga0315279_10009406_pt1 | contig 11653 bp, 8 predicted proteins | sample YL17G06_20_MG_FD_203694 | JGI IMG/M metagenome (GOLD analysis project Ga0315279, IMG submission 203694) | Sediment microbial communities from Yellowstone Lake, YNP, Wyoming, USA - YL17G06_20 | ecosystem: Environmental > Aquatic > Freshwater > Lake > Sediment | place: USA: Wyoming | collected...
TGCCCGCGCCGTTCGGGCCGATGACGCCAACGATGGAACCGGGCGGGATTTTGGCGCTGAAGTTCTCCAGCAGGAGCCGGTCGCCCCCTCCTCCGTCGGGGCTGGCGTAGCCTTTGGTCACGTTCTCGAACTCGAAGACGATGTCGCCGAGCCGCGGACCAGGTGGGATGTAGATTTCCAGCTCTTCGCGGCGCTTTTCAGTTTCCTGACTGAGCAGTTTTTCGTAAGCCGTGAGGCGCGCCTGTCCCTTTGCCTGACGCGCTTTGGGTGACATGTTGATCCATTCGAGTTCGCGCTCGAGGGTCTTTTGCCGCTTGCTCTCGGTCTTCCCTTCCTGTGCGATGCGTTCCTTCTTTTGCGCGAGCCACGAGGAATAATTGCCCTTCCACGGAATTCCATATCCGCGATCGAGTTCGAGGATCCAGCCCGCGACATTATCGAGAAAATAGCGGTCGTGCGTGACGGCGATGACCGTGCCCTTGTATTCGCGCAGGTGATGTTCGAGCCACGCCACGGACTCGGCGTCGAGGTGGTTGGTGGGTTCGTCGAGCAGGAGGATATCGGGTTCGGTGAGCAGGAGCCGGGTGAGGGCAACGCGGCGTTTTTCTCCGCCCGATAAGATCTTGATGGGCGTATCCGCAGACGGACAACGCAAGGCGTCCATCGCTAGTTCGAGGCGGCTGTCGAGATTCCAGGCGTCGTGCTTGTCGAGTTGCTCCTGCAGTTTGGCCTGCTCAGCGACGAGCGCGTCAAAGTCCGCGTCGGCCTGGGCGAATTTGGCATTGACTTCATCGAAGCGCGACAGCATTTCGACGATGGGACGCACCGCTTCTTTGACGACGCTGATGACTGTTCCCGTTTCGTCGAGTTTTGGTTCCTGCTCGAGCAGTCCGACGGTGTAGCCCTCGGACATGGAAATCTCGCCGACGTAGTCCTTGTCCACGCCGGCCATGATGCGCAGCATTGTGGACTTGCCCGCGCCGTTGAGGCCGAGCACGCCGATCTTGGCGCCGTAGTAGAAGCCGAGGGAGATGTCGCGCAGGATTTGCTTGTCCGGCGCGCTTTGCGCGATACGCCCAACCTTGTTCATGGAGTAGATGACGAGGGTGTCGGAGGGCATGGTGGGGTGATTTTGCCTTATTGATTCGTTTTGGACACGGATTTCACCCTGGCCTAGCCCGCCAGGGCAGGCGGATGGCACGGATATTTAAACACAAAGGCCACAAGGGAGCACTAAAGGAGCACTAAGGAAACCCTTTGTGATCCTTCGTGTCCTTGGTGGTCAAACGCTACTTCAGCATCGGCATCTTGATCCCATGCCGCTTGGCCGCCTCGACCGCGATCTCGTAGCCCGCGTCCGCGTGACGGACGATGCCCATGCCGGGGTCAGTGGTCAGGACGCGCTCCAGCCGCCGCGCCGCTTCGGGCGTGCCATCCGCCACGATGACCTGACCGGCGTGCTGGCTGTAGCCGATGCCCACCCCGCCGCCGTGGTGGAACGAGACCCAAGTCGCACCGCCAACGGCGTTGATAAGGGCGTTCAGGATCGGCCAGTCGGAGACCGCATCGGTACCGTCTTTCATGCCCTCGGTCTCGCGGTTGGGACTGGCGACCGAGCCGGAGTCCAGGTGGTCGCGCCCGATCACGATGGGGGCTTTGAGGATGCCCTTGGCCACCATCTCGTTGAACTTCAGCCCGGCCTTGAGGCGCTCGCCGTAGCCCAGCCAGCAGATGCGCGCCGGCAGTCCCTGGAATGGCACTTTCTCTTTCGCCATCTTCAGCCAGCGGCGCAGGTGGTCGTCCTGGGGAAAGAGTTCCAGGATGGCTTCGTCGGTCTTGTAGATGTCTTCCTTTTCGCCGGAGAGCGCCACCCAGCGGAACGGCCCCTTGCCCTCGCAGAACAATGGGCGGATGTAGGCCGGGACGAAGCCGGGGAACTCGAAGGCGTCCGTCACGCCGTAATCGTAGGCGCGCTGGCGCAGGTTGTTGCCGTAGTCGAACACTTCCGCACCCTTGTGCTTGAACTCCAGCATGGCCTGCACGTGCTTCGCCATCGAGGCCATGGATTTCTTTTCGTATTCTTTCGGATTGGATTTGCGCAGCTCCTCGGCTGCCGCCACGCTCAAGCCCGAGGGCACGTACATCAGCACATCGTGGGCCGGCGTCTGGTCGGTGACCACATCCGGGAGGATGCCGCGCTCCGCCAGCTCGTAATATACGTCAGCCGCGTTGCCGATCAAACCAATGGACTTGGGTATCTGCTTCTCTCTGGCTTCCTCGACCTGCGTCATGGCCTCTTCGAGCGTGTCCACCACTGTATCCACGTAACCGATCTCAAGGCGGCGTTTGGCTCGCGCCGGGTCCACTTCGACGATCAGGCCGACGCCCTCGTTCATGGTGATGGCCAGCGGCTGCGCGCCCCCCATCCCGCCCAGACCGGCGGTGAGAGCAAATTTGCCTTTGAGAGAACCCCAGCCGCGCAGTTTGGCCAGCGCGCCGAAGGTCTCGTATGTGCCTTGCAGGATGCCCTGCGTGCCGATGTAGATCCACGAACCGGCGGTCATCTGGCCGTACATGATGAGACCCTGGGCGGCCAGCTTGTCGAAGTGCTCCTGCGTGGCCCAGTACGGGACGAGGTTGGAGTTGGCGATGAGCACGCGTGGGGCGTCCCGGTGCGTCTTGAAGATGGCTACCGGCTTACCGGATTGCACCAGCAGCGTCTCGTCATCATCGAGATTCTTGAGCGACTCGAGGATGGCGTCGAAACATTCCCAGTTGCGGGCGGCCTGTCCGCGCCCGCCGTAGACAACCAGATCCTGCGGGCGCTCGGCCACTTCCGGGTCGAGGTTGTTCTGGATCATGCGGTAGGGAGCTTCGGTCAGCCAGGATTTACAAGTGAGTTGCGCCCCGCGCGGAGCGCGGACGGTACGAGGCATAGACATGTTGCTTCTTCTCCATTTTGGAAAAAACTCCCCTCACGGCAATTATGGTAGCCTTTGGCTACCATTAAATACCGCGAGGGGCAAAAAGGCGAAAGTTCTTATCCTTCGACGCGAATGGAAATCAGTCGGATTGCCCCTTCACCAACTCGTCGAACCTCGTTTCTCTCAACCGGCTGACCAGATGCTCCTGGGTCTCGCACCAGATGGGCTTCAACGGGCACTCGTCAGCGAAGGCGCACAGCCCCTTTTCACCTACGCACTCATTGAGCAGGATCGGGCCGTCAATGGCTTCAACAACATCCAACAAGGTGATTTCCTTCGCATCGCGCGCCAACGCGACACCGCCGCGCGCCCCGCGTGAGGTATGCAGCAAGCCAGCGATCGAGAGCTGGGAGATGATCTTGGCCAGGAACGATGGAGGAATCCGTTGTTCGCGGGCAACCTGGTGGGTCGCGGCGCGCTGGCTAGGGCCTAGACGAGCCAGGTATAGTACCGCACGAACGGCATAATCTGCCTGACGGGTGATCTGCATGTTACCTTCCTCTCCGCTAATCAGGATAGAAATTATCTTCTTTATTGTATGATTCCCAACGCTTTGGGGCAAGTGATGGAGGTCACTCCTCAAATATGACACTTTACTCCGATTTTTTATGAAAGCAGATATAATCCCAGGCATGGATTTACAGCCAACGATCACGCAGGCGTTCAGGAGCCGCTTCGGGAAGCCCCCTGCCTTCATCGTCCGCGCCCCGGGGCGGGTGAACATCATCGGCGAGCACACCGACTACAATGACGGCTTTGTCCTGCCGATGGCGATTGACCGCGCCGTGTGGATCGCCCTGCGCCCGCGCCGCGACCGTCAGGTGATCGTCCACTCGCTCGATTTCAACGAGGCCACAGAATTTTCTCTCGATAACCTGCACAAGGGAAAAGGGTGGGCCGAATATGTCAAAGGGGTGGCCTGGGCGATGCAGGTTGAAAGGTTGAAGGCTTCGCCCCGAGGCTCAACCCGAGGGGTTGAAGGTTGGGAAGGTGTAGTGACAGGCGATGTACCCATAGGCGCCGGGTTGTCGTCATCCGCCGCGCTGGAGCTGGCCGCGGCGCGGGCCTTCGCCGCCGTTTCGGACCTGGAATGGGAACCTGTTAAAATGGCCCGCCTGTGCCTGAAAGCTGAAAACGAATGGGTGGGGTTGAACTGCGGCATCATGGATCAGATGATCTCCGCGGCAGCCCAGGCCGGTCACGCCCTATTCCTGGACTGCCGCTCGCTCAACTTCGAGCAAATCCCCCTGCCGGGCGGGCTTTCGGTCGCCGTATTGGATACCGCCACCCGTCGCGGCCTGGTGGATTCGGCTTACAACGAGCGGCACGCCCAGTGCGAGGCCGCGGCGCGCCTCTTCGACGTCTGCGCCCTGCGGGACGTGGACAGGCAGGCCTTCGAGGCGCGCGCCGGCCAGCTCGACCCGCTGACCCGCCGCCGCGCCCGTCACGTCATCTGTGAGAACGAGCGCGTAAGCCAGGCCGTCGCCGCCATGAGGCGTAACGAAGTGGAGACACTCGGCGGACTCCTGGATGCCAGCCATGCAAGCCTGCGCGACGATTTCGAGGTCTCCAGCCCGGCGCTGGACAGCATGGTGGAGATTGCCCGTCAGGCCGCGGGCTGCTTTGGGGCGCGCATGACCGGCGCGGGTTTCGGCGGCTGCGCCATCGCCCTCTTACGCGCCGAAAAGGTACAGGAGTTCAGCCTCCACGTGGTCCAAGAATATACACGCCAGACCGGCCTGACGCCCAGTGTCTATATCTGCCAAGCCGCCGCTGGAGCGAGCCCGGTTCCGGCTTGACGCTTTAGAAAGGTTGTGCTAGTATCACACTATTGACCTTAAAGAAACACAGGCTCTCGAACGAGGAGGATGATCATGTCTAAGAAACTTATCTCGATCCTGGCAGTAGGCTGGGTGCTGTCTTTATTCCTGGTTGCATGTGAGCGATCTGCATCAACTGCGTCGCTGCCCACGCCGACCGCAACCGGAAATCCGCTAGTGACCGACCCAATGCTGATGTTGCAGTCCCTGGCCACGCAGACAGCCTTGGCGGGGACCGGACTGCCGACCAGCGGCACACCCACGCTGGATCTGACCGGCACGCCCACCGTAGAGGGTACATTACCGAGCCCGACGCCCACCTCCCTGATTCCTCCAACGGGCGAGCCGGGGATCACAGCCACGCCACTCGCCATCACGATCACGCCCCTTGCCCGGCCAGCAACCTATACACTTCACGAAGGTGAATTCCCCTACTGCATCGCCCGCCGTTTCAACATTGATCCGGAGGCTCTGCTGTCGCTCAACGGCTTGACATCAGGGGAAACATACAGCCCCGGCCTGGTGCTCACGATCCCTAAGACGGCCGCCGTCTTCCCCTCCCCGCGCGCTCTGATCCAACACCCGGCTACATATACCATCCAGGCGAACGACACCATCTACAACATCGCCTGCAAATACGGGGATGTGGACCCGCTGGCCATCGTGGCGGTCAATGGCCTGACTGCGCCTTACACGCTGACCACTGGCCACTCCTTGAGTATCCCCTAGAGGAAAACGCCTTATCGTCACCCAGGCGGCGCCCCGCCTGGGTGTTTGTTTTACATAAGCAGGTTCAAGGAGCAGGTTCAAGGGTAACAACATGTCATTCGAGCTGCTGAAATCCGAGATTATTTATCCCGGCCGCGCTTTTACCATCCGCCGCGACCACTTACGCCTGCCAGACGGGCGCACGACGAAGTTCGACATCGTCGAGCATCATGGTTCGGTCGTCCTCATCCCGATTGACGAGAGAGGCAACCTGCTCTTCGTCCGCCAGTACCGCCACGCAGCGGGGAAAGCCCTGCTCGAATTGCCGGCTGGCACCCTGGATGAAGGTGAAGCGCCAGAAGTGTGCGCCCGGCGCGAGGTACGTGAAGAGACGGGCATGGCCGCGGCCCAAATCCAGCTCATAGGCGGATTCTTCCTCGCCCCGGGTTACTCCACGGAATACATGTACGTTTATCTGGCGACAAGCCTGCGACCCGATCCGCTGCAGGCCGACGATGACGAATTCCTGCAAGTCGAAGCCTTTCCCCTGGCCGAGGTCTTGAAAATGGCCGAAAGCGGCGAAATCCCCGATTCCAAGACGCTGGCAGCGTTGCTCCTGGCGCGCCCGCATCTAGAAAAATACTTGAAATAATAAATTCCAGTTCTCCAGGGGGGATTCGTATCATGACATGTCGCAGCTTATTACGTGTTATAAATAACTATCGCAGGCTATGAGGGGGGTATAAACTTACAAGTTGGTTGAAAATAGCATAGGGCATATTTTGCCCTGTGAAGCTAACCCGATTAGAAGGAGCAATTCATGAAACGCCAAATAGTAACGATTGATGGGAACGAGGCCACCGCCTCGGTCGCCCACCGGATCAACGAAATTTGCGCCATATACCCGATCACGCCCTCCTCGAACATGGGCGAATTTGCTGACGAGTGGTCAGCGTTGAAACACAACAATATCTGGGGCACCGTGCCACTGGTCATCGAGATGCAATCCGAAGGTGGCGCGGCGGGCGCGGTGCACGGCGCACTGCAAACCGGCGCGCTGACGACCACGTTCACGGCCAGCCAGGGCCTGCTGCTGATGATCCCCAATATGTTCAAGATCGCCGGTGAATTGACCTCCACCGTTTTCCACGTCTCCGCCCGGACGGTGGCGACCCACGCTCTCTCAATCTTCGGCGACCACTCGGATGTGATGGCTGTGCGTCAATGCGGCTGGGGTATGCTGTCCTCCGGCTCGGTGCAGGAAGCCCACGACTTTGCCGTGATCGCCCAAGCTGCCACGCTGGAGGCGCGCGTGCCATTCGTGCACTTCTTCGACGGGTTCCGCACCTCGCACGAGGTGAACAAGATCGAGCAGCTTACAGATGATGACCTGCGCGCCATGATTGACGACGAGCTTGTGCGCGCTCACCGCGCCCGCGCCCTCTCGCCAGACCGTCCGGTGCTGCGCGGCTCGGCCCAGAACCCAGACGTGTTTTTCCAAGGACGCGAAACCGTCAACCGCTACTACCAGGCCGTTCCCGGCATCGTCCAAAAGGTGATGGATAAATTCGCCAAACTGACCGGCCGAGCCTACCATCTGTTCGACTACACCGGTGCGCCGGATGCCGAGTGCGTGGTCGCCATCATGGGATCCGGCGGTGAGACTGTCGAGGCGACGGTCAAGTACCTGGTCGAACGCGGCGAAAAGGTTGGGGTGATCCGTGTCCGTCTTTATCGCCCGTTCTCGATCAGGCACTTCATGGCCGCCCTGCCTGAGACGGTAAAATCTATTGCCGTGCTCGATAGAACCAAGGAGCCTGGGGCAGCTGGCGAGCCACTCTATATGGATATCGTGAATGCACTTGTCGAAGGCTGCAAATTAGAAGGTTCGCCTTTCAAACCCGCCAGCCTGCCAAACGTGATCGGCGGACGCTACGGCCTATCATCTAAAGAGTTCACGCCAGCCATGGTCAAAGGTACGTTGGACGAATTGAAGAAGCTTGAGCCGAAGAACCACTTCACGGTCGGCATATTGGATGATGTTACGCACACCAGCCTGGAATACGATCCCTGCTTCTCGGTCGAACATCCCGAAACGGTTCGCTGCCTCTTCTTCGGCCTCGGCTCGGATGGCACTGTTGGGGCCAACAAGAACTCGATCAAGATCATCGGCGAAGAAACAGACAACTACGCCCAGGGCTATTTCTTCTACGACTCGAAGAAGGCCGGGACGATGACCATCTCCCACCTGCGCTTCGGCTCCAAGCCAATCCAGGCCCCATACCTGATCACTCCCAACACCGCCAACTTCGTCGCCTGCCACCAGTTCAACTTCCTGGAACGTTTCGATATCACCAAATACGCCCAGCCCGGCGCAGTGTTCCTGTTGAACAGCATCTATGGTCCCGAAGAAGTATGGGATAAACTACCACAGGAAGTACAGAAAGACATCATCGAGAAGAAATTGAAGTTCTACAACATCAATGCTTACGAAGTGGCTGAAAAGACTGGCATGGGCAGCCGAGTCAACACCATCATGCAAACCTGCTTCTTCGCCATTTCCGGCATCCTGCCGAGCGACGAGGCGATCGAGCAAATCAAGAAGGCCATAAAGAAGAGCTACGGTAAACGCGGCGAGGCCGTTGTCAAAAAGAATTATGAGGCAGTGGACCAATCGCTGGCGAACTTGCACGAGGTCAAGGTGCCGGGCAAAGTAACCAGCACTTCTACACGCAGGACTCCGGTCCCGGCGGAAGCGCCGGCCTTCGTCCGCGACGTGCTCGGGCTGATGATCGCCTTCGAGGGCGATACCGTCCCCGTGTCCGCCATGCCTATAGATGGCACCTTCCCCACCGGAACAACCAAGTGGGAAAAGCGCAACATCGCCTTGGAAATACCGGTTTGGGAGCCGGATCTGTGCATCCAGTGCGGCAAGTGCGTCTTCGTCTGCCCACACGCTGTCATCCGCCACAAGGTTTATGACAAGAAGTTGCTGGAGAAAGCCCCCAAGACCTTCAAGCACATGGAATCCAAGTTCAAGGAATTCCCCGGCATGGCTTATACCATCCAGGTGGCGCCGGAGGATTGCACCGGCTGTACGATGTGCATCGAAGCCTGCCCGGTCAAGGATAAGAGTCAGGCCGGCCGCAAAGCGATCAACATGTCTGCCCAGCCTCCGCTGCGCGAAACAGAAGCCGCCAACTGGGAATTCTATCTCTCCCTGCCCGAGGTGGATCGCGCGCTCATCAACCCTGGCACGGTAAAGAACTCGCAACTGCTCCAGCCGCTTTTTGAGTTCTCCGGAGCCTGCGCCGGCTGTGGTGAGACGCCTTACGTCAAACTGCTATCGCAGCTCTTCGGCGAGCGGGCAATTGTCGCCAACGCCACCGGCTGCTCATCCATCTACGGCGGCAACCTGCCCACCACGCCTTACACCTTCAACAAAGATGGGCGCGGCCCGGCCTGGTCGAACTCACTGTTCGAAGACAACGCCGAGTTCGGCCTGGGCTTCCGTCTGACGCTCGATAAGCACAACGAGTTTGCCCGCGAGCTTCTACCGCAACTAGCCAAAGAGCTTGGCCGCGACCTGGTAAGCGGTCTGCTCGACGCCGACCAAACCACCGAGGCAGGCATCGCCGGTCAGCGCGAACGCGTCGAGATCCTGAAGAAGAAACTGGCAAAGTCCGACGATCCGCGCGCCAAGAACCTGGTCAGCATTGCCGACTCGCTGGTCAAGAAGAGCGTCTGGATCATGGGCGGCGACGGATGGGCTTACGACATCGGCTACGGCGGCCTGGATCACGTGCTGGCTTCGGGGCGGAACGTCAACGTGCTCGTTCTGGATACCGAGGTGTACTCGAATACCGGCGGACAGGCTTCCAAGTCCACGCCGCGCGCCGCAGTCGCCAAGTTCGCGGCCCAGGGCAAGGGACTGCCCAAGAAAGACCTGGGCCTGATCACTATGTCCTACGGCTACGTCTACGTGGCGCGCGTCGCCATGGGCGCCAGCGACCAACACACGCTCAAGGCATTCCTGGAAGCCGAGGCTTACGATGGCCCGTCCCTGATCATCGCCTACAGCCACTGCATCTCTCACGGGATTGACATGGCGAAAGGTCTGGAACAGCAGAAACTGGCCGTCCTGGCCGGCATATGGCCGCTCTACCGTTACAACCCGCGCCTGGCGGCGGAAGGCAAGAACCCGCTCATCGTCGAGTACAAAGAGCCAAGCATCCCGGTGGAACAATACATGTACAATGAGGCACGCTACCGGATGCTGGTGCAAAGCGACGAACAACGCGCCGAGATTCTGATCAAAAAGGTCCGCGAAGATTCCAAGAAGCGCTGGCAGTTCTATTCGCAGATGGCCGCCATGCAATACGGCGTCGACGGGGACCAGAAATAACTTAAAGATATAATAGGGATAGGTCTGACATCCTATCCCTTATTTTTGAAAGGAGTGGATAATGGTTGACCTGACAACCACTTATCTCGGCCTGAAATTAACGAATCCCCTCGTAGCTTCTGCCTCACCGCTTTCCGAACACGTGGAAACGGTACTCCAACTTGAAGAGGCGGGCATCGCTGCCATCGTGATGTACTCGCTTTTCGAGGAACAGATCATCCATGAGAGTCTGGAACTCGACCACTATCTGGAGTACGGAAAGGATTCTTCCCCAGAGGCGATCACTTACCTGCCGGATGTTGGCCGGTACAGCCTCGGATCCGACACATATCTCAATCAATTGGGCCGCCTCAAGCAAGCCGTAAAAATCCCGATCATCGGCAGTTTGAACGGCGTCTCGACCGGCGGCTGGATTGATTACGCCAAGAAGATCGAGGATGGAGGCGCCGACGCGTTGGAACTAAACATCTACTACCTGCCTTTCGACCCAGAACTGAGCAGCACATTATTGGAAGATACATACACCCAATTGGTTAGCGACATCAAAACCAGGACCAAGATACCGCTGGCGGTCAAGCTCGGCCCCTATTTCACCGGCATGGCATCCGTCTGCCGGCGATTGGTCGAGGCCGGCGCAGATGGCCTGGTATTATTCAACCGCTTCTACCAGCCGGATTTCGACCTGGAAGAGTTGGAAATTGTGCCCAATCTGGTCTTGAGCACTTCGCAGGAATTGCGCATACCGCTGCGTTGGATCGCCTTACTCTATGGCCACATCCAGGCCGATTTTGCCCTGACGACCGGCATTCACACGGCCGAGGATGTGCTCAAGGCCATGATGGCAGGCGCCAACGTGGCAATGATGGCTTCCGAATTGCTCATACATGGACCAGGGCGCGCCGCCGAGATTCTGGCCGAGCTTGAGCGCTGGATGATCGAACACGAATATGAATCGATCAAGCAGATGCAGGGCAGCATGAGCGCCCAAGCAATGAGAGAACCGCACGCCTTACGCCGCTCGAACTACATCAAAGTGCTAAACTCCTTCAAATATCTGCCCTGACGTAATATCTCAATAATCCAGGGAACAGACGGGTGCGCGGGTTGTCGCGCAGCATACCCGAAGAGTGCGAAGCCGCCTACCCACCCGCCATCTTCCTCCACTATTGAGCATACACCTCAGTCATCCAAACTAAAAACTTCCGCGATCACGCGGAAGTTTTTAGTAACATAAATAAATGCAAAACGGAACCGGTTATTCTTCATGGGCAGGCTCGGCGCTAGACTTTTTCTGCCGATAAGTAATGCGCCCCCTCGCCAGGTCATAGGGGGAAATCTCCACCTTGACCCGATCTCCGAGCAGGATGCGGATGTAATACTTGCGCATCTTGCCCGAAAGGTAAGCCAAGACATCGTGTCCGTTATCGAGCTTCACCCGGAACTGTGTGCCGGGTAACGCTTCAGTCACCGTCCCCTCGACCTGGATTTTTTCTTCTGCCATAATACCTCCAGTCCCGTCAGCCGCTACTGCAGCAATTCTATTCGTAATCTTTTACCGTTCGCCGCTTGATACGCCGGATGGCCTTTTTCTTCTCCATGCGGCGCTGCTCGCTCTTGGAAACGTACCAGCGCTTGCGGCGCACCGTGCTCAAGACGCCGCTCTTGACGACCTTCTTACGAAAGCGCTTGAGCAGTTGATCTTGAGATTCGTTATTGCGTAGCATCACTACCGTCAA
>Ga0315279_10009407_pt1 | contig 11653 bp, 10 predicted proteins | sample YL17G06_20_MG_FD_203694 | JGI IMG/M metagenome (GOLD analysis project Ga0315279, IMG submission 203694) | Sediment microbial communities from Yellowstone Lake, YNP, Wyoming, USA - YL17G06_20 | ecosystem: Environmental > Aquatic > Freshwater > Lake > Sediment | place: USA: Wyoming | collected...
TTGGGAGCTTACATCGTCGTCGTTTTGAGCCTGCCGTTGATCTATTTCGTAGTCAGGCTGGAGGAGAAGGAGCTGAGGGAGCGATTCGGAACGGCCTATGAAGAATATTGCCGACGGGTGCCGCGCTTCGTGCCCAAGCCGAGGCGGCGGAACGAATAGGAACACATACCGTATGTGTGCCTATTCTTATGGATCTCATCGCTTAAGAATGGTCCAGCCATAACTTGCCGCAGAGCGAAGGCGATCTGCTCTTCCGTGAACTTCGATGTCTTCATCGACAAAACCTCCTTCCAAGAGATTCGGACTTTCACTACACAGGTGGTACATTAAGTGGGGGCGGGTCAGTGACGATATAGTCCCGCCCCATAGAGAGAGGAGACTCAAGTGACAATTTATTATCTTCTAATTATTTTTTGTACATGGGCATTGTTCATTTTTCTGTTTAGGAAGAGCAAGAGCGGAATCCTAAAATATCTGGGGAGCTTAATTGTCGCTTTATTCGTAGTTTTGATAGCAGCTATTGCTATTCGCTTGATGTAGGGGGACTTGACCCGCACCCCGTTTCCCGCCCAGTTTGTCAGCAATTTATTGACTATGCAAGTCCATTATTGACCGCTGCGAAATCTCGGTCAGCGGGAGCATTTGGGGGCAAAAGGAATCGGGATATTCGCCAGCGAAACCGGATGGTCGGCGTTTTCCTTCCGTCAAATCCTGTGTCCGCAATATTAGTCGCCCCCTAAATATCGTAAATAATTATATTCAAGTATTGGACTCTTGGAGACGCAAACGGATTAGCATCGGAACAACTAGCGGGGAGCTTTCAAAGCCCACGGTTTTTCGACCGTTAGCCACTGCGGTATCGACACCTAGAACATATATACTAAGGTAAGTACAATATTACTGAGGGGGCTGTTCGAGCCAAGAAAGGAGCCATAATGAGTTCTCGACAAGGAGATATCCGAGCGATTCTTGAGAAGGTCAATCTTCAGGTCGCGCATATTGAAGAAGGGTACAACAAGTCTCTTCTTGCCCAAGCGATCGATCCGGCGATGCGCATAGATATGAAGAACGCTCTTGAGAATCTCCGTTCAGTTCTTGATTATATTGCATGCGACATTCGTGCGCGGTTTTGCCCGACTTATTCATTGCAAGATCGCTTTTACTTCCCCATTCTTCCCGATAAAGCGACATTTGACAAAAAAATGGATCAGTGGTTTCCTGGACTGCGCCAGGCAGCTCCTGCCGTGGTAACCCTTCTTGAATAAGTTCAGCCCTTTCGAGCCGGCCAGGAATGGATTGCGCAATTTAATCAGGTCACTATCGAAAACAAGCATAGGGATCTAATAAAACAGACTAGAGTTGAATACAAAGAGACCACTGTAAAGGGACAAGGAGGCCAAGCTATTTGGGGTCCTGGGGCTACATTTGGCAAAGGCGCTTCAGTTTCCGGAGTCACAATAGATCCGGCAACTCAATTGCCAATCCCTAATCCTTTCCTTGAAGTGAAGCAGGTCACCTGGGTGGATTTCCAATTTGAAGGCATCGCGGTATCCGCTCTTGGATTGTTAAAGAAGGCGCTATCCGGTGTGGGCAGCATCGAGACAAGTATTCGGCCGCTCCTTTGAAAATTGAGGATTGAGATAAAGACCGGCTTTTTGCCCGTGTAGAGAATTGGCGAAGAAACGAGGAGGTGGCAGGTGAATTATCTTTTTTATTGGAGTCCCGAGAATATTTGGGACCATGGTGGGACTTTATCCCTGAAAAATGGTCCAGCGATAATTTGATCTTTCTGGCGAAAACTCAGAGAATATTGCGAAGCTCGTTTGGACCGATTTAAAAAGGGACAGGTTAGTAAGGGGAGGGGCCCAGCCACGTTTGGCCGCTTTCTCGGTTGTCCGGACCTACAATCTACCCCATGGAGCTCCGGCCCTCAGGTTTCAAGTTCTTGACACCTACGCCGTGGCCGACCGCCGGCTGCGCCTCACCGACCGCCGTTCGCTCTGAAAAGATTTCAGCGCGTCTGGTAAGTCGATATGAAGGCTTTTTTGAATCCGGTCTTGTCCTGGACGAAGAGATAGAGCGAATAGGCGCCCGGGGGCAGCGGTCCGGTCGTCAATTCCAGGAAATAAGTCTCGCTGTGTTCATCTTCCGTCTTTTTAAGGACGACCAGGGGAAGGGACCGGCCCTTTCCCGTCGCCGTTTCGACGAGCCGGGCGGCCAGAGTGAGCTCCGGCCGGGCCACCCCGAAAAATGAAACGGGCAGAACGGCATAGACTTTCGCCGTCTCCGTGCCGATGTCTCCCAACAGGGGGAGGTAAGCCGTCCGCTCGAACGGATAGAAGGAGGTCAGGGCATCCTTCGAGAACAGGTCTTTCCAGCTCGCCCCGGTATCCGCCGTCAGCCAGAGCGGCGGCGCCGCGTTCAAGCCGGCGAAGGCCGGGGCCGGAGCATTCACGTCGACCGTAGCTCGCGCGCATTGCCCGGAATCGAGATCGCGCACGATTAAGCGGCAGGTGTAGCGGCCCGGCAGAATAGGGAAGATTCCGCTGAGAATGATCCGGTCGCCGTCCCTCGGGGTGAGGACAAGATCAGCCCGCTTGATTTCCTTGACGCCCTTTCGCTCGTCAAGGAGGAGGACGAACGCCTCAGTCTTTGGTCCGAATAGAGGCCCGCCGGGATCGCGCGGGAGCCGCCCCAAAACAGCGAGTTTCAATCCGTTTTCGCCACGGACGGGGATAGCCTTGATCGGCATGTCCATAATGCCTTGGATCAAGGGAGCATCGCTCAAGGCCAGGTCGATGAGATGAAGACGCTTTTCTCCGACAGTATATTGGGAAAATGGGACGGGATTGAAATACCCGGACGTGCCCCAGCACTGGAGATTTTTCCGATTGACCGCGACCTTGACCGTATGGTACCGGCCGTCCCAATTTTCGCTGACCCGGTAGCCGAGGACATAATACGAGGCCGTGAGTTTCTGGATGTCCTCGACGGCCTTGCTGGAATCCTGGGTGTTATGGAAGTATTGGCCCTTTGTTTCCGAGGCCAGATTCCGGAGGAATCCGTCGCCTTGGAGATCCCTTGAGGCCGGATCATGCTCGGCGCCCCGCCGCTGAATTTCGTTGATGGGATATATGAAGGTGTTGGAAGCCCTGAGCTCCTTGACCAGCTCTTGAAATTCGTTCTGGCAATCTCGATCGCCGTATCGCGAGATGACGGATTGATTAAATCTAGCTTGGTCCTCTATTGTCCCATAGGGGTCGAACGTCGGGCCCATTTTCGTTCCGAATAACAGGGATTGAGCGATCCCGCCGGAAAATAAGATCAACGATTTTGCGCCGGGAATATAACGAAACGCCTTGGCCAGCGCCCTGAAATCCTTAAGGAACTGAAGAGACATTTGGCGATAGACGTCTTGAGCAATGGCGCCTTCTTTACCGATTATTTCTTTTACCGCTTCTATATCGCCGCCACCCTTAGTATTGCCCATATCGCTGGGCAATCCCGAAGGATCTATGAAACGGGCCCATTCCTGTTCCCGGCTCGTCAGGAGTTCGATTTCGGATAACCGGCCAGCGATTTGTCTCACGTCGAGGGCGTTGACCGCCTGGCGCACGCGGCTGTGATCTCCCGTCAGGTATTCGTGGACGGAAATGCCCTTGAGACTCGAGGATGAAAGCAGAGCGACTTGATCTTCCGGCCGGATCTGGGTGTCCATGAAATGGAGGCCCGCCGCTTTCGCCCGTTTTATGCCGCTCGGGTCGTTGAACCCGAAATCGAACCAAAGGAAGAATTTCCGGTTGAGCTTGGCCGGCGCGGGAGCGGTCGCCTGGGCCGGCGCGTTGTCCGTGGCGCCGGGAAACACAGCGGCGTGGTATTCGAAATCCGTGATGGAAACCGGCTTGCCGTCATCCGTGATTTCGAAGTCCGCCGCGGTCAGGCCAGGCGCGGGATTCCCTTTCTTGTCGGTGACGTAAATTTGGACGAGTTTGAGCGTCACCGATACGTCATGATGAGGATTTTGGGGGGCGGCCGGCGGGGACGTCTGTCCGATGGACGAAAGCGCGCCCGGTATCATGACGGCGAGTCCGAGAAAGAGGACGAATACCCTTCCCGCGATCTTCATCTTTTTATTTTCCTTCATATCCTCGTCTTTCTCAATAGTCCAAATTCTCGAATCGTTTCCTAGCGGCCTTGACGTCGAGGCGGAAGCGGTCCGCGCCTGCGAATGGCGTTTCAGGCCGGTTTGCGGGCCTTGAAGATGAAGTTGGATGAGCTGTTGAAGCGGCCGGAACGGGCTAGACAATTCTCGATGGCGAAGCCTTTGCCTTCCAGGTAGGTCTTGATCTCGTCCGGCCTGCAATAGTGGCAGATGGGGACGAAATACCAATCCAGGATGAGCTCGGACAATGTCTCGCCTTTGCGGGCCTTTTCCCGGCGCTTGAAGACCCAGACGATGGGCGTCCCGAAGATTCCTGCTTGGGTAACGGGAGCCTCACCCAAAATCTGGTCCAGCCAAAAATGGAGTTTTTTGGCTTGCCCGTTTTCTTGGAATTGACCCAACCACTATAGGGGCTCGATAAAGGAGCGAAAATCAGCCCTCAAAACGGCTCCTTTACAAGAGGGATTTGACTTTCTGCTCGAGAATCTAATGCGGAAATCCCAACTATCGAAGTTTTCCTGAAATAGCGTATGTTCGCACCTATTAAATTTCAAAACCTGGAATTGTATTTCAATTCCCTAAAGACTATCTTAAAAATTGTTCCGCCCTTTCTTTGAACCTCCATATTCCCTTCCAGCTGAGTGACAAGCATTTTCACAATCTGCAAGCCAAAGGATTTTGGGTGCTGAATATCCATATCCTCGGGAATTCCCACCCCATCGTCCTTGACAACCATCTGGAATGCATGGTCTCCCGCAGGATGCAACTCAACCGTAATCTCTCCCCCGCTATTCTTAGGAAAAGCATACTTTAGGGCATTTGTAATCAATTCATTCAAAATGAGCCCGCAGGGGATAGCCGTCTGAATATCCAGGAACACATCTTCCAGATCCAATTTTAGCTGAATCAAAACCGGGTTGACTTGATTGAATTGAAATAGATGAGTGGCAAAGCTTCGGATGTAGTCCGAGAAATTTATATGTGAGAAATCTTGGGACTTATAGAGTTTTTCATGGATAAGGGCCATAGAGCGGATGCGACTCTGGCTTTCTTTGCTCATCTTCAGGGCATTTTCATCCTTCATCTGACTTGCTTGAAGGTTGAGGAGGCTGGAGATGATCTGCATGTTGTTATAGACCCGATGATGGACCTCCCGAAGGAGAACTTCTTTTTCTCCGAGAGACGCTTTGAGCCGATCTTCCGCTTTTTTGCGTTCGATGGCCATTGCCACCTGGGATGAAACAAACATGAGGATGTTCTTATGGTCTTCCCCAAATCTCGTGCTTTCTGCATAGTTTTGAACGACCATGATCCCGATGGTCTTATCGTCTGTTTTCAGGGGAACACCCAGCCAGTCCATGGCCGGCGTTCCGATCAACTCAACGTCCCCCCTCGTTTTGAGTTCTTCAAATTTTCGGGGAGAGCTCAACAGAGGTTCTCCTTGGCGGAGCACATATTCCGTCAGCCCTTTGCCCAATTTCTTGGGCGCAGGAGGCTGATCAAATTCATCCCTGAAATAGGGAAAACTCAGGATCCCATTTTCGGAATCATAGAGAGCAATGTAAAAATTCTTTGTCGGGATCAATTCCGTGACGATGCCATGGATGAAATGAAAAAGCTCATTAAGGTTGATGGCAGAACTTGCCGCCTCCGAGATTTTATAGATGGCATTCCTGAGTTTTTCTGATCGCTGGCGTTCGGTGATATCTCGAGCGATTCCTTCGACGGCGTAGGGCTTTCCGGTGCGATAGATGACCGATGCTTGAGTCTCAATATCCACATATTCGCCATCCTTGCGCCTGACCCTGTACTCCGTCGGCACTTTCTGCAGCCCCGTCTTCTTGAGTTCTTGAATCATCTGGAAAGCTAAAGGAATCTGGTCCGCGCTCAGCAAAGTTTTGAAATTGAGAGACCGGATATCTTCTCTCTCATAGCCAAGCAAGGTTAAGGCCGCGCCATTGGCATCGATAAAGGTGCCTTCAAAATCGTGGATATACACACAATCGAGCGAGCATTCAAACAAGGCTTTATACCGTTCTTCACTCTCCCGCAACGCCGCTTCAGCCTTCTTGCGCTCGGTTATGTCATCGATGATGCCGTCATAATATTCAATTTTTCCGAGCTCATTTTTTACAGCCACGGCTGAGACAGAACCGATGAAGGTAGTCCCGTCTTTTTTCTTCAAATGCAATTCTTCATTCCTGACGAAACCTTCCTGGAGCATTTTTTGATTAAACTTTTTTCTATCGTCCGGGTTTTGATAGAGGTCCGCCACACGTAAAGCCAGGAATTCCTCTTTGTTTCCATACCCGAACATCCTGATGATGGCGGGATTAGCTTCCAGGAATTTACCTTTCGACCCGGCCGTATTCCGATATACTCCCGCGTTGACATTGTCTGTCAAAGTCCGGTATTTTTCCTCGCTTTCCCGCAGGGCCTGCTCCGCCTGTCCGTTATGAGCTTTGACGGTCTCCAATTCAACGATTCTTTGACGCAATTCTCGAAGTTCTTTGGTCATCTCCTTCTTGGTTTTGCGTTCGTCTTTCATTTTTTTGCTCTTAAAACTAAAGAGCAATACGCCTTCTTCCCCCATGGTGGAACAAACGAGCAATAAAGAAATCACCTGTAAGAATGAAATAAGAGGTGATTTTTAGCCCGCTTCCATCCCCTGGAAAGGGGATGCCATCCCGGTTTTCCCCGTCTCATGATGTTGGCTATAAAATTACTCGAATCGGCAGGATATTTTTTCAGGATATTGGAGAAGGAGCCATGGAATTAAAGGGAGCGCGCTAGAGAGGACTCGAACCTCCGACCTTTGGATCCGGAGTGAACCGTACCCTGCCCATTAAGGCTCGTGACCCGCTCCCCGTTTCCCGCCCATTTTGTCAGCAACTTTTTTAATATGCAAGTCCATTATTGACCGCCTCGTGAAATTGATCCGCCGTTGTCTTTGGGGGCTCGACTTGAGCCGGGAATTGTTCGGAGCTCGAGTTGATGTGAGCGCTATACGACGGAAAATATTTGAAGGATCGAACTCCTTTAATACAGAGTTAAAAAAAATGGCGGCTTAAGCTTTTTGAATCTTATCCTCGGGAGCAACCGAGGATAAAAAATTAGAATATTTGGAATAATCGGCTGAAACAACTGCGGTTGGCCGTCCCGGCTTAAGAGAAAGAGAATAGGGGATTGCGAAGCTCGTTCGGACCTATTTGAGGGAAGGGGAGGTCATTAACGTCAATTCGGCCTTTATTTGCTATAGGTACAAGTGAATGGATCTGATCGCGACGTTTGAAACCTTGCCAAACGGCGTCAGCTAAATTATCATGAGAGACGGAATCTGTAGCTTAAGAAATCAGGCTGATGAAGAAACTATTTTTCGTATTTTTGCTTTTAGGTTTTGTGAATGTTGCAGAGGCGCAGACAGTTGAAAAAACCGTGGAGAAAATCAGAAGTTTTTACAATGAAGTCGGCAAGAAAGTTGAGTTTATAGAACAAGGCGGCGAACACGGAAACTACGGCGAACTTGTTTGCAACGAGCTTATTGTGAATAAGTACGAACATTCCTGGCCTGCTGTGGGTTTTTACAAAGTCAGCTACAAATTCTTTCATGAATATAGCGGTTATGACCCGATTAAAGACCCGAATCCTTATCCTGACCGAATCGTTAAAATTGTCGAAAAATCCGAAATCAGCGTGAGGCGTTATTATCAAGAGTTTCTTTATGACAAGACGGGCGCGTTGGTTTTTTGTTTTTTGAAAGCCGAGGAAGAAGAAAGGCCCAAAGAAACCCGCGTTTATTTTTCCGCCGGAAAAGCAATTCGCTTTGTGGAAGGCGAGAAGAAGCGCGATAATTTGACGGTTGAAGATATGAAAGCCGTGCGTGAGATTTTACAAAAGAGTTCGCGGGTTAAAGAGATTTTTACAAAGTCTTTAACACTACTTTAGGTTCGAACCTCGTCCTGAAAGACAAAATAATTCGGATTCAGGTCGAAAAAAGCCTCGCCCTCTTCCAAGAGGTCGCTCCAGAGGTGCTAGGCCTCCACAACCAGTTTGAACCTATGTAAGTTACTGACTCTATAACAGATTGGGAACCGTTTTACGCTGAAAACAAGAAATGGGGTGGGTGAGGGGACTTGAACCCCCAGCCTTCGGATCCACAATCCGGAATGTCAGAAGGCTAATATAGCGAATAGAGTGACTTATAGGCTTCGGACGGAAACCGTGTCGAATTTTGACGGGTCGGATCCAGGACTTCGGCCAGGCGGTCGACGGCCCGCCGCATATCCTCCGGCGTCGGGTGAACGTACCGCATTGTTATTTGGATCGAGGCACGCCCCAGGATTTTAGAAACTGTCACAAGGTCAATGTCGGCTTCTACTATTATCTTTGAGGCCGCGGTGTGACGGAGATCATGAAGGCGAAGGCTGACGATCCCCGGGTCATCCTCTTCGTTCGGATCCTTTTTGGCCCTCCGGCAAGCCGGCTCCGCTCGTTTTTGGACGGGAGGACGCGCCCCGATTCGATCAAGCTGATTCTCGATTGCGCGATTCCGGACCGCGCGGCCAGGTCGTACTGATTTCAACGCCGACAACGTCGGGCAATCTTCAATTTCAGGTTCGGATCCTCTTGAAGATTCGCGGTCCCGAGTCTTTTCATCTGTTGTCTATGAAAAGATTATCTCTTAAAATAAGAGTTGGTCATCGGCGTTCGAGAAGGGGTTAGGCATTGACTCTCAAGGAGGCTTGAATGAAAACCTGGCACGCGCTCTACGGCATGGTCTGGCTTTGCTTTGCGACGTTGTTCGTCGCCGTGTTTGATCCGATCCCGTACAAGGGCCATGTGCACGGTGTGCTCGGCATCGCGGTGCTCGCCCTCGCTTTCCGCAACCGTGCTGTCTTGAACCAGAGCACGTGCCCGGCGCGCCTGAAGAGGATCGCCGCGGCCACTGCCAGCATTTGCGTCTTTGCGCTCATAACCGGCGCCGTGATGGCAGTCCCCTCGCTCAAAGCGCACACGTGGATCTTCAACGGTTTGAAGGTGTTCCACATCCTCGCCATCGGCGCGATCCTCACGCAGACCTCCTCTATCGCCACAGCATACGACGTCTGGGAACAGCGCGAATACGAGCCCGGCCCACCGCCGACCCCTTCTCCAGCAGGTGGAGAGGGGAAAGAGCGCCAGTCAGGTTAGCCGACCTCGAAACCATGAAATCCCCCTTTCTCCTTCCCACGGAAACGGATCAAACCGGAAATTGGACCTCATCCCTTTAAAATGGTCCACCCATATAATGGCTCGAACTTTCACTTCACAGGTGGTAACCTAATTGGGGGCGGGTCAAACATCGGTCCTGCGAGCGGGCGGAGAAGAATTAGTGATTTCCTATCCTTAAACGCCTTTCTTGCCTGTTCAGCGGGGAAAGATGTACTTTTCAATATCTTGACAAGTGGCGACCGGGCACCGATATTGTTTCCTTATAGGGAAGGGGAAGAAGAGCTCAATCCAACTTAAGCGCGTTTACCCATAGCGATAAAGGGGTGAGATTATTCTGGAGGAGGAAGGAGAATGATTGAAAGAAAGCTTGTACCGGGCCGCAGGCGATTTCTCGCGACGGCTCTGCCTTTGGGGACGATCGCCTGCCTGGGATGCAAGGGTTTGATGGCGTCACCCGGACTTGGCGGCCGGCCGCTCATCCCCGGCCAGGAGAACAAGTTCTCAGAGAACCTGGGGATGACGGCCGAAGGGGCGTACCGGTTCTTCTACGGTACATTTGTTCCTGTTCTTCAGTCCCTGGCCAAGGACATGGGCCGGGAGAAGATGATTGAGGAGCTGACGAAGGCTTCGGCCGAGAGAATTGCCCAGTTCATGGCCGCTACGACCAAAGGCTTCCCGATAAAGGGCATGAAAGCCTTTGCCGGCTTGATGACGGTCATAATGAACACGACGCCCTACAATAAGGCCATAGCCTATGAAGTCGTCGAAAGCTCGGATAAAGTCTACGCGGCAAAGTATACGCAGTGCCTGCCGGCCAAAATCTGGAAGGAACTGAACGCCGCCGACCTCGGCTACGCCCTGGAGTGCTCTTTCGGGGACGCCATGGGCAAGGCTTTCGATCCCCGGATGAAGTACGTGAGCGTCAAAAACATCTTTAAGGGCGACGATTACTGTTTCGAGCGATTCGAGCTGGAGTAGGTCATTCTTCGGCGCCGGCCCAGCGGATCCTTTCCAGGATAATCTCGGCCAGAACGAGTTTCAGACCCGACGATCGGGCGTCCTTGCCGACAAGGCGCCCTCCGAGGTCGATGAACGCCGGTTGACCGAGTTAGGCTTGAAGATAAAGTAATCAAGGCCTACGGGTTTTCGTTAAAAGTGACTTTTCTGAATCGCGGGGCGTATTCAATCGATATCATTGAATGAGAAAAGAGGGACCTTATCCCTTTAAAATGGTCCAGCGATAATTTGAGCTTTCTGGGGGCAGGCCCGGGAATAGGGGGTTGCGAAGTTTGTTTGAACCGATTATGTGGGGCAAACTCAAAAGTGGGGTACCGTAATATATGATCTTCGAACTGCGTTCGAGGACGTCCCTCTAGAGAATTGTCTTCGTGAAATGCGTCAAGCATTTCATTTGGCGTAAGAGGTTTTTAGAAATTACCATTCTATCGGCAGAAAAATCTTTGATTAATGACTCTTAATCCATTCAATCAGCTTCTTATCGAACAATTCCTGTTCCTCAACCATTGGGAAGTGACCGCTTTTCTCGAAGAGATTGTAGGAGAGGTTTGGCAAAACATCTTTTCTATCATCCCAAATGAAGTAAGGCCATAAATAATCGTAGCGGCCAATCGCTAGAAACACGGGTGTCCCAACGCGAACAGGCCTTTTTGCGATGTCATAATCTTTGAAAATAACTTGAAATAGATGATTAGCAAGATCCCGATGAGATTCCACAACTTCATAGATCCACGACAAATCGTATCTAGGATCATAAAAGAGTTTCGGAGCCATAGCCATATAAGTGCGCACGGATCGGTCTTTAGATGACATCTGGCTAAGTTCATTTTCATTTATTTTTTCCCAGTTTTGTTTAAGGATCATCTTTCTTTCATCTGAAGCATCGGATTCCCAGAATGCATCTGCCACTTCAGCTGCAACGCGATATGGCGTGTTACCCGTCATGATCACATGAGAGGTATTTTTGGGATACTTCCGAGCATATTCAAGAGCGATATAGCTGTGAATTGAGTGTCCAAAAACGGCAGTCTTATCGAGACCCAGAGTTCTGCGGACTTTATCAATGTCATCAAGATATGTATCAAGCGTTATTTTGGATATCTCTAATGAAGAATTAGACTGAGCATCATGCCTTAAGTCCATAAAAACCCACCTAAAATGGTTTCTCAATTCCTGAGATAATATCCGACGTTGGCTCTCTGAATGGCCGAGACCGATACAAGGGGTTCCCGTTCCTTCAATAACATAATGCAGTTCAGCGCC
>Ga0315279_10009408_pt1 | contig 11653 bp, 12 predicted proteins | sample YL17G06_20_MG_FD_203694 | JGI IMG/M metagenome (GOLD analysis project Ga0315279, IMG submission 203694) | Sediment microbial communities from Yellowstone Lake, YNP, Wyoming, USA - YL17G06_20 | ecosystem: Environmental > Aquatic > Freshwater > Lake > Sediment | place: USA: Wyoming | collected...
GTCCTCGCCCGCCGAGGCCAAGGCGGGCGAGGACGCCCGCCCCACCAATCCTGGCGCATTAGCTACGCGCGGGTCAATATGAACGTGGTTTAGGCAATCCACTCCTCGAATGCAACAGCCAGTTGGCCTTGAAGACGGCCCAGCCGTTTACCCAGCCGCTCGATCCCAACACGCGGCCATTCGTCCCCGGCGCAATACGAATCCCGGTGTAAGCCCGTGGCTTTGAAATCAGGATGACTCGCCGGAATCAAAAAGTGCTGTTGGCGATCGTATAGTTCCATCGCCGCCGAAACGAGGGCCAGGATGGCCAGCCCTTCTTCCGGTTCCACGTCAACCACGACGCCAGGCCGGATGTCCTCACATTTGCGCCATTGCGCCCTGACCAGATATATCTCCCCCCGTTGCGGCGTCATCGCGCTGTCTGTTCAGCTTTCCACCGCGCCCACTCTTCCACCCATTCCGGCTCTGGTGGAAAAGGGCAGTCCTTCCCCGCCATTTCCGCCTCGGTGATCACACGCCGCCCTCTACAGAAGAGGGGCTTATCCTCGCGGTTCGCCTTGGCGCGTGGCTTCCGCTTCTCCCCGCGCATCTGGGTAGGGGCGCTCGCGGGAGTGGGTCTATCTTCAGTCTTGGGTTTCACCGGCCATTCCTCCCCCTTTAACTATAGTGCATTCCGGCGTATAAAACAAGGTGCCGTCTTTCGATGAACAATGAATGATGAACTGGCTCCCGCCATTCTTCATTCTGCATTGTGCCTTCTGCATTCGTCTAGTGCGGCGGCGATATTTTCAGCAGCGCCGTGCCCACCTTGACACAGAGGCGATTGTTGCCCTTTTTGGCCGCGAGGAGGGCGAGGAGCCTGGGCTTGGTGAAGATCGCCTGCGTGCCAATCTCGCCGAGCGCTTCAGCGGCAGCTTCACAGAGCCGCTCATCGTCGGTGGCGATGGCCTTTTCCAGCACTTTGATGGCCCCTTTTATCATGCCCGTCTTGTCTACTTTGCCTTCGCCGAAGGCCTGGCCGAGGGCCTGCACGGCCTGGAGCTTGCAGTCGTGCGAATTGTTCGGCTCGCTGATCACATCCACGATGCGCGCCAAGCCGTCCTCACCCAATCCGATCAGGCAGTGGAAAGCTTCCCTGCGCACCTCGGCGGAAGGATCCTTCAGTGTTTCTTCCATTGCCTCCGCGAGTTGGAGCTGTTCTTCTGGAGTCATGTCGCGCCCTTCCGTAGTTGCCTATGCCTGAGTTCCCATATATTCTAAACGGGATTCCGTTTTGCGAGCATCATTTTTCACTTTTTACTTCTTACTTCTGTATTCGTACATCCCGTACCCGACTTGGCGCACCGCGCTGATCGTCTCGGCGTAGGGCGTGTCGGCGTTGTCAACCAGCCCGATCTGATAGTTCTCCTCGTCATAGGGCCGGCCAGTCGTCGCCTCATCCCTGTACTGGAACCAGTGAGTGCCGACGAACTGCGGGTGGCGCAGCGCCCCCTGGACGTAGTCCTTATATGTGCTGGCCCGCTCCTCCTGGCTCTTCAGGGCCACCAAGCCCGTGTGGAACATGCCGCGGTCAAGCGCGCCCAAGTGGAACTCGCCGACCATCAGCGGCACATCGGCTTTGGCCGGGCACTTGAAATCCGCAATGCTCTTGCGGTACAGGTTATAGCTCACCACGTCGCAGTATTTCACGGCAGCGGCGACGGCGCGGTCATTCACCCACGCGAAACGGCAGCCGAGATAAAGCTGCTTGGGCGCGATCTCCTTGACCGCGTCGCGGATGACTTTGAAGTACTCCTCGGCTGTCTTGGTGTAGAAGGCATGAAGGTCTTCCGCCGCCTTCTTCTTGTCGGGCGCGGTCCGCGCTTGCAGGAGCGCGTCCCAGGAGGCGTGCTGGGTGCCCCAGGCTGCATTGAGTTTTTCGACCTCGCCGTACTTGGCCTTGAGGTCCTCAATGAAGACTTTCTTGGCCTCCTGTTCCGGGGGCGACTGGAGCGCCGCGACCGCCAGCGATGTGTCGTCGCCCCACGCGATTTCGTTATCCACGAAGAATCCGAGACACCAGGGGTCGCCCGCAGTCTTGCCCTTCTGCTTGGCCATTTCCTTGGCAATCTGAGCCTTGAAGTCCGGATCGAAGACATCGCGGAATTTGCCCCAGTAACCTTCGCTGCCCTCCAGAAGCTTTCCGCGAAAGTTGACGGTGGCGGTGTAAGGCGTGCGCAGTTCGCCGCGGCCCTCTTTCGCGGCGAAGTAGATGTACGAATCGGACCAGTTCGCGATAGTGTTCATGCCCCAACTGCGCAGGCGCAAGTGGGCTATGGCAGCGGCCGCGGGCTTCCAGTCGGCGCCGTACTTGCGGATCAGGTTGGCTTGGCCGAAGTTGAAGCACTGGACAGTGCGGCCCTTGTAATAGCCGTGCAGCGCGTACTCCTTGCTCAGGCAACTCTTGAACTCAGGCTGCTCACCGGGGTAGTCCTTGAACCATTCCTGGCGCTCCTCGATGGGCGTCGAGGCATGAGCGTTGACACAGTCCACGCCATGCGACCAGAAGAGCTTGCCTTCAGGGTCAACGAACCACCACTTGCCCTCGTGCTTGGCCACGCGAAAGAACCCCGTGGCTTCCAGCGCAGGGCCGTCCTTCCAGCCGCCGTATTGGTCCCACTGTTCGGGGCCTGGCTTGGCCTTTAGTTCGGCAGCTTCGGATTCCGCATGGCGTTTTAATTCTTCCAGCGAATGTGTCTTGCCGGGCCAGTCGGCGTGCAGGTACTGGCCGAAGGTGTCAATGAACGGGAAGAAACTTTTGGCCTCGACAACCGGCGCGGGCGGCGCGCTGTAGCTGCCTCCGGCTCGCACAGTGCCTAGCTCGAAAAGGTGGTCCTCCGTGGGCTTGGGCACGAAGATAAGGAACTGGGTCACATTCGCGGGGTCAATGCCTCCTTCGCCGCCTTTGGTTCCCGGAGGATTGGCGCGCATTCCGAAGAGCTTTATATCCAACCCCCCGGGCGCCTTGCGCTTGAAGACCACTTTCAGCGTCCCCGTTTGGCCTGGCTGGAGTTCCAGGGACTCGGTGTTGCAGTTCTTGACGCCGTCGGCCCCCGGGTTGTCAACGCGGCAGCATACGGTCGCCTTGTTGGCGCCGGTGTTCTTCACATCGAGGCTAAGGTATTCATACTTGGATAGGTCCCAGTGTCCCTGGGGGGCCTTGAACGTCACGCCTGGCCATTCAGCTTTGTGGCCGCTGGCGATCCGCAGCGCGCTGGCGGCGTTCGTTTTCCCCACGCTGACTCTGACGTCCGTGACCGCAAGCTTCGAGGCATCGAAGTCGTTCCGGAAGTCGAAAAGCACTTCGTCGCCGAGCGCTATCGCGCCGCTCGCCCAGACGAAAAGCAACACTCCGCCCCACAAAAGGTGTGCAGAAGCCATAACCCCTCCTGATCATCCCAACTCGCCGAACAATTCCGCTAGAGGAAGCATGAAGCCGGGCAACACATCCTCACCCTCCAGGCTGCCAGTAGCTTGAACCACCCGCACCTCGCGGCCTTTCCTGTAAACATGCGCTGTGCGTGTTTGCGGGTCAATCACCCAAACCAAGGTCACGCCAAATGCGAGGAACATATCCACCTTCTCAGTGATTTTCGGCCACCTGTCGCCGGGTGAAACCACTTCCACACATAGGTCCGGCGGAACCTTGAGATATTCATCAAGCTCCTCCTGCGGCGGCATGCGTCCGGTGCAGATGAAACCGACGTCGGGTCCACGGACCGTGTCTGGATTTCGCTCCAGGACGATTCCAACTTGGCCTACAAAGACCTGCCCCAGTCCTTTATCCTTTGCATAGCCAGCAAGCCGAAACGCAGTCTTTGTGGCCAGCAAACTGCGCATGAGTCCTGAATAGGTCAAGGGCACCACTCTTCCGCGGATCAATTCGCAAGGCTCACAATCCGGGAGCTCGCCAAACTCTTCAGCCGTCAAGGGCCTGTCCACCGGCGGCTTTGGGCGCGTATCCAGTTGTGCTGTTGTCATTGGTGTGCTCCTGATCGCATTATAGCCTCCACCCTCCATCATCTCAACGCCGCAATTGGCTATATGGGCTTTCTGAGGAACTCGCGGCGCCTCGTTCATTTCTGCCAAGGCTCCATATGGGCGCTGCTGCACTGCTGCGCCCGCGCATACAAAAGGCCGAGGGAAAACCAGAAAGGCATGGCGTATGAAGGCCCCTCCAGCCCGACCGTGAAGAAGGCGAAGATGGCCGAGTAAAAGAAGTAGAGCCCCACGCCTTCCAGCCAGCCGTCGCCAACTCCGGGCGGCGCCTCAAGAGCCTTCCTGGCCGCATGCAAGACCGAAAGGACCAGCGCCAGCATCAAAGCCAGGCCTATGGCGCCGAATCGGTACAACATGTTCAAGTAACTGTTATGCGGGTTCAGCCCACTGGGTTCTTGCTCATAATGGAAATGCGTGTCCTTGAATGCCTTGTTGTATTCCCACACACGTCCGACGCCCGCGCCCAGGATCGGGCTGCCGTGGGCCCAGTCAAGAAACATGCGGCGCCACAACAACAGCCGCCACATGTTATTCACAACGCTCTCTCCACCTTCGCCGAAGGCCACGAGGTACACGGATTCCAGCTTATACGCTTCAGGGTCGCTTATATAGACGCCCCTTTCACGTGCCGAAGGCAAGCTGTCTTTCGGGTTGGCCGGCACTGTGGCATGTTCGTAAACATCAAAGAGGTGCAGGTACGTGTGCAACGACCACGCGTTCGCCTCCGTGGACTCCTGGTCATTGGACTTTAACATGCCACGGCCAGCCAGGAAAACGAGGCCAAACAAGATGACCAGGAGACCAGCGCGCAACAGCGTCTGCAACTGCCCGCGCAAGGCCGCAAGAACGCCCAGCAGTACGTACAACAACAGCGCGCCGCCCAAGCCCACAGCCACCACTGATTGCAGCGCATGCTGGCTCTGCCGCCAGCCCGCGAACAGCATTCCCGCCAGCGCCAGCGCTTGCCACGTGAGGCCGCGGCCATGGATGACACACATCCCCAGACCCAGAATGGCGATCGCCAAAGTCTGTTGCCCGAAGATGCTTTCGCCCGGGTAAAGGCTTGTGGGATCCGGTTTCGGCTGCAGCAACCCGAAAGCGTCCAGGAGCGCGCAAAGCATGGCGACGCCCAGCGCCGCAAAAGCGGCCTGGTGGATATGCTCTTTCTTGCTGCCGAAGAAGAGAACCGCATAGAGGAAGAACGCCACATACCCGACCATGGCGCTCTGACGGAGGATCAGGTAGGAAGTAGTTCCGCTGCTACAGAACGCCACCGCGATGTGTGCCAGTCCCCAGAGCACGAAAGCCAGAGCGATGAAGAAGCTCGGTCCTATCCCGCTCGCTGGCGCCGGCATGCCCTGAAGCCGCGGAGTGCGGTCGGTCTTGCGCTGCCAGGCAATCATCACGGCCAGGGGCAGCAGCAAGACAAGGCACAGCTCAGTCACATAAACCCGGGACAGCCAGCCGCTCGTCACGCCAAACAACTCGCCCAGGTTGCGGTGCGCGAACTCGCGGCGGAACAAGAGATGCAATGCCAGGAGCAGCAGGAGCAGCCAGCGGCCCAGCGCGGCGAGCGCATTGAGTACCGGGTGCGGAGTGCTGCTCTCTAAGTCCTGAGTCATATTCTCACCTTTCGATTCAAGCCAAATCCGAACGGCTCTCCTTCACCCATTATACCCGTCAGCCGTCACTCGTCACCCGTCACTCGTCACTCGTCACTCGTCACCCGAAGTTTGTGTGCCAGCGCCCGGCTGGGCGCGTCCAGCCCCAGGCGTTGCAGAGTCAGCCGCAGGATGAAGTAAGGATTATAGAACAGGTAGCGCCGCCAAAGCCGCCGCGGTTCAACGCAGAAACGGAAGAACCACTCCAAGCCCGCTTGCTGCATCCAGGCCGGTGCTTGCGGCATGCGCCCGCTGTGAAAATCGAACGCGGCGCCCACGCCGATCTGCAGCGCGTTGATGCGAGAGGCGTGAGCGTGCATGAAACGCTCCTGTTTTGGCGCGCCCAAAGCCACGAACAGCAGCCGCGCGCCGCTGGAATTGATCGCTTCGAGCTCTTGCCGCAATCCTGAGTCGTCCGCGGACCGCTCGCCAAACGGCGGCGCAAAGGCCCCGGCGATTTTCAGTTCCGGCCAGCGCTGCTGCAACACCTGCGCCAGCTTTTCCGGAACGCCGCCCGAGCCGCCGTACAGATACACCGGCAAACCGCGCGCCGCGGCGCCCTCGCACAGCTTCAGCATCAGTGTCGGTCCGTACACACGGTCCATGAGCCGCCTGCCGACGAGTATCCTGTGCGCCCAGACCAGCGGCTGGCCATCGGGGACTGCCAGCAGCGCGCCGTTGAGCACTTCGCGGAAGGCCGCGTCTCGCCGCGCCAGCGAAACCGTATGCACGTTGGCCGCGCACACGTAAGCGTGCGCGGGACGTTCGCCCGCCGCCCTGTCCAAAATGAAAGCCACCGCCTCGTCATAAGTGACCGAAGCGATACGCGTGCCCAGGATGGGCAGGTAGACGAGTTCCGGCATGGCTGAGATGATAAGTCAAAGGGGAAAAGGGAAAAGGAAAAAGGCAAGAGGCAAAAGTGACGGAACGTGCCGCGGCCTTCGGCCCCTTCGTGATTCTTGCTTTACGGAGTATTGCCGGGTTATGCCGTTCGGTCGCCGCCTGACCCGCTTTCGCGTTCGAGAATCTCACTTATCTGCTTACGCAATGTCGGCACTTTCGTGACGGCTACATCCCAGACGATCTCGTAATCCACGCCGAAATAGTGATGAATAAGTTTATCTCGCATCCCCGCGATAACACGCCAGTCAACGCCAGGGTACTGCGCTCTCACCTCGTCTGGTACTTTCTTGACCGCCTCCCCAATTATCTCTATGCTCCGCGCAAACGCACGCCTCGCGGTTTCGTCCTTGAGGAACTCCTCCAGAGTAAGCCGTTTCACCTGTCCAGCGAGGTAGTCCGTCTCGCCCAAAATATGTCGCAAGTACTCAAGCGGCGATAGGGACATACTCCACCTCCCTCAAGATGTAAGGCCCAATGTGGGGGCTTAGCGATTCGGGGGTCACGACCTCAACGCGGCGCTGAAGAGTGTCCTCCAGGAAGAAACAGAGCGTCATGAAGTGATCGAAACTCTTCTGCCCCGCTTCGAACTCTACAAGCACATCCACGTCGCTGGCCGGGGACTGCTCGCTGCGAACAAATGACCCAAACAGACCCAAGCGCTTTACACCGAGCGCCCGAAGCTGGCACCGGCTCTCGTAAAGCAATCTCAGAACATCCTCTTTCGTCGCGACAATACTCTTCATGTTGAGATGACCCTCACTTTCTTCCTTCAGGTGTTTCTGGCTTGGGCTGGCCAGTCCTGTCAGCCTTCGCTTGCATGCCGCCCGCCGCTTTTTCTTCCTCCGGGTCCTTCCAGCAGATTCTCCAGAGACCGTCTTCCTTAATCGCTTCTTCTATCAGCGGCTTGGGCTTGTCCGCGGAGGCCTCGTAGTAGTCGAACAGTAGTTTGCTCTTGCCCGCAGCCTCATCCGTGTCGGCCTTCTTGAGGATGAAGTCTGCGAACACCAGGATGGGGACCAGATCCTCCGTGGCATCGCCAAGCCGCTCCGTGAAGTCCTTCAGGTTGTTCTTCGGCACGAGGGACTCCAACGCCTTGAGGTTGCGCGTCCTGGCCGCCTTCAGGAAACGCGCGAACGCCCCGGCCGGGCCGGCGTCGGTTTCTAGCGGCTCTTTCTCAAACTTGCCGCCGGCCTTCAGCCGCACCCGCGCCAGGGCCGCGTTCATGTCCTCTTTGTTCACCTCGTCGGCGAAGCGCTCGCGCAACATGGTGTAAGCCCGCTCGGCCTTGCGGTAATCGCGAAAGACGTACTCGCTGCAGCCGCCGCTGCACTTCAGGGCCTCAGGCCTCAGGCGATCCAGCGGCAGCGCATCCAGCAGCCATTCGGCCAACGGCCCGGCCCGCGCATAATCGTGCTCCTCATTCATCAGGCTCTCCCAAAGGCCATAGACCGCGTCCTGCGCTTCCTCGTCCACGGGGAAGGCGGAGAAAAAAGCCCGCGCCTGCCGCTCGGCCTCGTCCCAGCGTCTGGCCGCGGAGAACAGATTCAACAGCGCCTGGTGAGCGAACTTGATCTCCAGGCTGCGCGGGTGCTCAGCCAGGATGGTGCGGCAGACGGCTTCGAGCCTGGGGTTGTCTTCCAGCCGCAGATACGCCTCAGCCTGAAGCTTCAGCGCCGCGGCAGTAAAGCGCCCCTCTTTGCCGCTGTTCTGCGCGGCATCCTGCGCGGCGGCCAGCATGTCGGCGTCGCGCTGCAAGGTTCTCAGTTCGCCGGCCCTCTTCACCTGTAGAGCGGCGCGCGCCAGGTCTTTCGCGTCCTTGAGCTGTTCATCCAGAAGGGCTAACTGCTGGTTGGCCGCCTCGACTTCCCTGGCCGTCTTCTGCAATTCTGTCATGCTCTGAAAGGCGAATTGCCTGAGCGGGTTCTGCGAGGCGTAAACGGCCAGGCGCATGAAGGCCTGGCGCACCTTCTCCAGCGCCGCGGCGGCCAGAGGCTGGCGCTGCAGCTTGGCCTGTTCCGAAGCTGCTTCCTTGTAGAGTTCGATGGAGCGCGTGTCAATCTGCTGCCTGAGCTGCGAGGCGCGTCTAACGATTTCAGGATCGGTGTGTTTCAAAAGAGGCGCAAGAATAACGTAGCCACGCGAGCCGGAATCAATGAAGACCTTGGCCGCGGCTTCCTGCTTCGTCTTGTCCGTGCCCTGGAGGTCGTTGAGGTAAGGCGCCCAATCGGCAGGGGTCTGCGGGTTGGCGGCCTGCTCCGCGCGCCCCGGCAGCGCCTGGGCAATCAGGCTCACTGTCAAGACCAAAGTTCCGAATCGTGATGCCATAACTACTCCTTTAGGTGGGACAAGAATAATCATAAACCCGGCCAAAAGCAAGATGCCCGCTTGCGCCAGCGGCACAAGCCCTTAACTTACATTGTGGAACCAAGGATGATGAACTCCGCCGCCGCACCCCATTCGCCCAACGCCCCTCTTGACACGCGGGGGACACAAAGCGAGAGCCGTCCGCCTGGCGAGAGCGCACCCGCCGTCAGGCAGAAGCTCAACGCGCTCCTGGCCAACATCGAATCCACGATCATGGGCAAGCGCGAGGCCATCCAGTTCACGCTTGTGGGCCTGCTGGCGCGCGGCCACGTCCTGCTGGAGGACGTCCCCGGAGTGGGCAAGACAACTTTGGCGCGCGCCTTGGCCAAGTCCATTGACTGCCAGTTCCGCCGCATCCAGTTTACGCCGGACCTGCTGCCTTCGGACATCATGGGGGTGTCCGTCTTCGATCGGCGCGAGGACAGCTTCAAATTCCATCCCGGCCCCCTCTTCGCCAACGTCATCCTCGCCGACGAGATCAATCGCACCACGCCGCGCACGCAGTCGGCCCTGCTGGAGGCCATGAACGATTTCCAGGTCTCGGTGGACGGCGTCACACACCCACTGCCCAGCCCCTTCATCGTACTGGCGACGCAGAACCCCATTGAATATGCGGGCACGTACTCGCTGCCCGAGGCGCAGCTTGACCGCTTCCTTTTGCGGGTCGCCATCGGCTATCCAGACCGCGACAGTGAACGGCAGATCGTGAAGAGCCAGCGTCTGGCACACCCGCTGGACTCGCTGAAGCCGGTTATCACCGCTGCTGAGGTCCTGCAACTTCAGGAGACCGTGCGGCAAGTGGCGGTGGATGAAACGCTCCTCGATTACATCCTCGAAATCGCCGCGCGCACCCGCGAACACAAGGGCCTGGCGCTGGGCGTCTCGCCGCGCGGCTGCCTGATGCTGTACCGCGCCGCGCAAGCCAACGCGGTCATCGCCGGCCGCGTCTTCTGCACGCCGGATGACATCAAGCACCTCGCCCTCCCCGTCCTTTCCCACCGCATCATTGAGAAAGGCCGCGACGCCGGCGCCAGCCGCAGGGACGGCGAGACCATCCTCAGCGAAATACTTGAAGAAGTGCCCGTGCCGATATGAGTGGCGAGTGACGAGTGACGAGTGGCGAGGAAGCTGATCTATGAAGACGCTGGAGATGGCAAGAGCCACTGCCCCGCTGTCGGAATATGCGAAGCATATTGATGAGGGACCCCTGGTACTTACCAGGAAAGGGAAACCGGTTGCCGCCCTGATGTCGCTAGAGGGTTCCGACATGGAGAGCGTTTCGCTAAGCATGAACCCCAAGTTCATCGCCCTGATTGAAGAGGCCCGTGCTCAGCACCGCGCGGGACTTGGCGTTACGAGCGACGAGATACGCCGTGAGTTTGGCTTAAAAAAACGTCCGGCGGCGCGGCGCAAGTGAATCCGCGCCACTAACCTATGCCGGCTACTCACTGCCCCTGCAATCTCGTTTCCAGCACAGTAATCGAATGCGCGGGCAGAACGATGGGCTTGTCCAGCGCGAGCGGCTCAGCCAGTTTCGTTGTCGTGACGTCCTCGGGCTTGCCGGGGGTGTTGAAGGAGCCGAGCGCGGGGCCGTTTATCCGCCAGGCCGCTGCCGTATCCAATCTGGCCGCGCCGCCAAAGCGCAAGCTCACTGCCACGTCCTGATTGGGCGAGAAGTTGACCAGCCCCAACGAGAGAATCCCCGTCTTCTTGTCCAGAGCCGCCACGGCGTCAAGCGTGGCGCCCGCGGGGACGTTCAGCGGGACTAGCGTGCCGTTCACGTGCGCGCGATACAAAGCCTGTACATGGCCCACGGGGTCCAACGCGGCGTGGTTGCGCGTGGTCTTGATGGCGCCGATGACGTTCACAGTCTGCGGCCACATGGCCATGCCCACCAGGTCCGCCGAGCGCAGCAATTCATTCAGCGCCCGCGCGACGGCCACGGCATCGCCAATGGTGTAATAGTGCTCAAACGCGCCCACGCCGCACGCGTCCGGCGCCGGGTTCCACTCGCGCACGATGCCCCATTCGTCAATGCACAGGCGCACGGCGTCAATCCTGGCATCCTTGCCGAGCCGCCTGCGCATGTCATTCACCAGCCCGCGGACACCTTCCAAGACCTTGCCGGAATACGTAGCGAAGTCCTTCTCGTACTTCTCGGCATCCTGAGGCGAGAGCGGGACACGGAACTTCCGCTCGGTGTAATGATGCATGCTCAGCAAATCCATGTGGCCCGCGCACGGAGCCAGGATAACGTCATTCCATTTCCCGGGCGCTCCGACAGCGATGACTTTGATCTTGGGATCAACTGCTTTCATGGCCTCCACAAAGGCGTTGTGCCGAATGGCGTAGCGCTCGACCGGCACGTTGCCAAGCTGCCAGCCGCCGTACATCTCGTTGCCGATGCCCCACCATACGACGTTGTACGCCTCGGCGTGGCCGTTCCTGGCCCGCTCCGCGCCCCCATGCGACTGTGCGGGTCCGTTCGCGTACTCCACCTCCGCTGCGGCTTCCGCGACGCTCCCCAGACCGGTGTTGACGACGATGAGCGGCTCGGTGTTAATCTCGCGGCAGAAGGTGATGAACTCATCCAGGCCAAAGTCGTTTTCCTCAACGTCGTTCCAGGCCCGTTCCCAGCGCGGCGGACGGCGGTCGCGCTCGCCAATAGCGTCCTTCCAGTTGTAGCC
>Ga0315279_10009409_pt1 | contig 11652 bp, 9 predicted proteins | sample YL17G06_20_MG_FD_203694 | JGI IMG/M metagenome (GOLD analysis project Ga0315279, IMG submission 203694) | Sediment microbial communities from Yellowstone Lake, YNP, Wyoming, USA - YL17G06_20 | ecosystem: Environmental > Aquatic > Freshwater > Lake > Sediment | place: USA: Wyoming | collected...
GATTGAACTATTAACCATCCGAAAGAGCTGCAAAACTCTCGGACAATTCTTCACTTTGGCTAGAACGTCCTGTTTCGGTTGGGTTTCGTCGATTTGATAAGTGACAAGAGCCAGTTTGAGCCCTAAGGCCCTCAGGTTTACCCTAGCGCTAAAGTCGATTACGCGGTTTTCCGTAAGAGCCTTTAGTCTCGCGATCACAGTCGGTCGCGATATTCGCGCTTCTTTGGCTATCTGCGAAGTACTTTTTCTGCAGTTTTGAGTTAGGGATTTTATTATTTTCAGGTCAATTGCATCTAGTCTGCAAGACAAGAGCTTTTCTCCATTATTTCCTTTTATGATTTGCTATGCGTGCCTAAGCTCTAATTACAAACAGTAAAGCTTTTAAGTGTTTGCTTTATAGATTGTAAAGCAACTGGAAAAATGAACAAGCACTCATGTAGGAGGTGAATTGAAATGGCAGATATTGTTGATACAGCCGTTGCAGCCGGCAACTTCAAGACTCTTGTCACAGCAGTCAAGGCGGCAGGATTGGTTGACACTCTTAAGAGCAAGGGTCCGTTCACAGTCTTTGCACCCACCGATGACGCCTTTGCAAAATTGCCCAAAGGAACAGTTGAAGGATTATTGAAAGACATTCCAAAATTGAAGACAGTTCTCACTTACCATGTTGTTGCAGGAAAAGTCATGGCTGCAGATGTTGTTAAACTGAAGACAGCGAAGACTGTTCAGGGTCAGGATGTCAAAATCGACGCTTCGAAGTGGCATCTACACAAGAACGTGAAGATAAACGATGCAAACGTAATCAAAGCGGACATAGCAACGGACAACGGCGTAATCCACGTAATAGACAAAGTGATACTTCCAAAGTAAATACGAATTGTACCATCAAGTTTTCCCTTTTTTGTAGGAAAAGAAATGAAATTGTATGCGTGACCCAAATGATGCTATGCTCCAAGAGGATTAGGTATGGATAACATAGTCGTAGTTGAGAATCTCAGCAAGACTTACGGCAAAGACATAGTCGCCGTAGATGGAATATCTTTTCAGGTCCATAAGGGGGAGATATTCGGCTTCCTCGGACCCAATGGTGCTGGCAAGAGCACCACTATCAAGATACTTACGACCTTATTGGAGAAGACCTCAGGGAAAGCATCAATTGATGGTCTAGATATCGATGCTGATCAAGCTAAGGTGAGGCGCATAATTGGATATTGCTCGCAAGACGTCGGAGTAGATGACGATCTAACCGCTCGAGAAAACCTTATGCTGCAATGCAGTTTCCATCATATTCCAAAGGAGAAGGCACGGAGCAAAGTGGACGAATTGCTCCGGAAGGTTAGGTTAACTGAAGCAGCTGACCGTAGATTGAAAACATTCTCTGGAGGAATGCGCAAACGTCTAGATTTGTCTTCTTCGCTTGTCTCTGACCCTGAAGTCTTGTTCCTGGACGAGCCTACCACAGGTTTGGATCCACAGAGTCGGCAGGATGTTTGGGACTACGTTAAACAGTTGAACAAGCAAGGAATGACAATTTTCCTCACAACTCAATATATGGAAGAGGCAGACCGCTTGGCTGACCGGCTCTGCATCGTCGATCAGGGCAAGATAGTGGCAGAGGGAAAACCGAACGAACTAAAAGCCAACGTGGGCGCCGACAAAATCACGCTATGGTTCAAGAACGACGACCTTGAAGCCTGCGAAAAAGCTGTGAAAGCATTATCGAATCTGCAAGGAATAGAAGAAGTAGGCAAATGCGTAGTAGGCTTGACAACAACGGAAGGGCTGACCATAATGACCAAGAATGGTTCAGCCGTGGTTACACAAGTCGTGAGAGCTTTGGACAGTGCAGGCATAGAACTCGAGCAGCTCAAACTGACGGTCCCGACGTTGGACGAGGTCTTCATCAAGCTAACCGGAAAAACGCTTAACGTGATAGAGCGAAAGGAAGCAGTGCGCACAGGCAGAAGGGGAATGCGATCTTGAAGATGGAAATGATTTCAGAAATAGTAGCGATATTCCGCCGCTGGAACACGAAATTGTTGAGGCAACCGATTTTCCTCTTTTTCTCGCTTATCCAACCGTTGGTATGGTTCCTACTGTTTACACAGGCTTTCTCAGCAATCGGTGACATACCGGTCTTCAAGACTCTTACGGGTACCAACAGTTACATCACCTTCTTCACAGCCGCGGTCATAATCCAAACAATAGCATCTTCGGCGTTGCAAGCAGGCATAGGACTTGTTAACGATCTTGACAGCGGCTTCATGGACAAAATGAGGGTTGCTCCGATAAGTAAGTCTGCAATCCTGTTCGGCAAACTCTTCAGTGACGCGATAAGCACGATAATACAGGTAGTCATAATTCTGTTCATCGGGCTGGCGTTAGGGGTAAACATCGCCTCGGGCGTTGTTGGAGTACTGATGATTCTCGTTATCGCCGCTACTTTCGGAATTGCTTGGTCAGGCATCTCTCTCTTCATTGCCTTGACCACGAAGAGCAGTCAGACCACGCTGTCAGTTGGACTACTGACGACATTTCCATTGCTATTCTTATCCGCTAGTGTAATGCCGCTTCAATTGTTGCCAAGCTGGGTGCAGCAAGTAGCCAAAGTTAACCCGTTCACTTACATTGCCCAAGCTTTTCAGAACCTTATAATTAGAGGCTTCGTTTGGGACAGCATCGGTTACGCGTTCATCGCCATCCTGATCATAGGCGTCATAAGCCTAGGAGCGAGCATTCTAGTGTTCCGAAAAAAGGTATCTTAGCGCGCTTCAAGATTGAGACAATAGGAACCGTGACAACTCTGAGCCGAGTCAACAATCGATCTGTGCTTATTTATGAAATGGTAGGGACGGTCTTCATAGTTATTCTTGGAAGTACTTCTTTGACATTGTGTATGACTGCCTTGTAGACTTAGCTAGAATTGTCGAGAGCCACTCCTCTTGGAGAGTCATATCTTCCATGTCTGTTCGTTCCTCCTATACGGTTTATGAAGCAAAAATCTGAACTAGGAGGACCGAGTCTTATCCAACCAACCAATCAACCACGACGACGGACGGACGACTATCCACATACTTCCAGCGGATGGCCAAGAAACTATACCTGATTCAGGATACGTCTATGGGCATTAATGGAACAGGAAGGATATGTCATAATCTACTATAGATAGATGTTATCGAAATTGAGTATACGGTCGCGTCAATTCCTTTTCAAAAATCTATCATAGGATGGCTGTATTTTTTGAGGCGTCTTTATTTTTTCTTATTTGCTTTTTTAGCGCATTGGGCACTGCAATATTTGTTTTTGTTATCTAATGTCGTAAAGACTTTTCCGCAAATTGAACATTTCTTTTGAATGATTCCCATTCAGCAGACCTCATCACTACAGTTACGATTCAACAAATATAAGATTGCGTTGGGTGGGGGTAAAGTTTTATTTTTTATCAGTTGCTCCTCTACCCCTTCCAGATAACGATGATTTGCATGGTTAATGGGGGTTTTCCTGTGTTTTTTGGGGTTTGTTCGATAGGAAACAATGAAATCGGGGTTTTCTGGGTGGTTCTGCGTTCAGGGTGAAACCATGATAGCGCGCGCCTTACGGAACCGCGAGCGCGATGGGAAGCTGTGGTACAATAGGCATCGTTTCTACTTCATTGCTTCTTTCTTCTTTTTTCTTCTTTCATCCTTTCTCTCTTTCTTTTGGTTGTCATCGCATCACGTTCTATTTACCATGTATCTCTAACAATTTCGTAGACTTGTTGTAAAGAATATCTATTTCTATGTTTCCTTGCAAATTTTCCTATTTCACGCGCCCTTACGGAACCCGCGCGCGCTTCATAGCGCACGCTAACTGTTCATAACTATCCTTTTCAATGCAAGACTAGACGCTTCCGCAGACTTCCCATCCATATACCGTCACCTGTTGATGAACAGGATGAATCAAGTTCTTGCGGTTCTCAGTTATTCTTGGTCCTAGTTTTATCTTCATTATTCTTTCTGCAAGTATCTCAAAACTATCTAAGAGTGGCGCAAGAGGTTTCTGTGTTGGGTCATGTTCATAGCCAATTACGACAACGGCTTTTCTCTCAGGCATATTCAACTTGAGTAATTTCATGCAGTCTCCCAGTGAACTGGTGTTTCCAATGTACGGATGGAGAAGATTGACGGACCAGTCTTCAGCATCCTTTCCATTATCTCCAAAAGGTCTAGCAATCCTGAACTCTAAAGCCCAAGAACCTCTTATCAAAAGGTCTGGACATCTTCTGGTTTCAACTTTTCCTTGGTATTCAGTCTTTGAACCTAATATCTGACATATTCGATTCAACAAGAGCCACTCTGGAAATGGTCCGACTCCTGCTTGGTAAAATCCGCCTTTCGCCTTGGGAGCTCGCTCTCTGGATTTATCAACATCCACCAAAGAGTCTGCAATATCTGAGACGACTGTTTTCAACAAATGTATCGAATCCATTGAATGATTTCAACGCTGCGACATTTATAAAATGATACGACAATTCAGGTCACGAGGTGTTGTTGTTGGATAAAACTTTACCCCACACACACAAAATCACTAACTACTCCAGAGATATGTAGACGTAGTAGATACCGTGTCTACATATCTTTGGAAAGCTGGGTCGTCTTTAGTACGGGTTCAGGGAAAACATAGGGGGATAAAACTCTAGCCCCAAACCCAAAGACTCCTATATCGCACCCCTGTTCAATCAGCCAAGAAAACTAGTAAAATTATGGTCTAGGCATTAGCTTTCGACAAATCTTGAGAAAGCGATAAAGGGAAGAAAACAGCAATTTTTCAAGCGGAGGATTTGAAGATGAAGGGCATAGTTGTTTATGACACCTCCTACGGAAACACTAAAAAAATCGGAGAAACCATCGCAGATACACTGAAAGAGTCTGGAATAGAAGTTGATCTCTTCGACGTGAAAAACGTAAAGAAGTTAAGCGCAAAGGAATATAGTTTCCTTGTGCTTGGTTCTCCAACCCGATTTGGCACAATGAGCTTCGCAATCAGAGGTTTTTTGGGCAAGGTGAAGGAGGAGGAATGGATGAGCAAACCTTTCGCAGCCTTTGACACTGAAAATCCTGAAAACATTGAGAAAGCGCGTGCTGAGAAGAAAGAATGGAGCGCAGCCGAAAAGATTTCAGAAAAGCTTAGAGACAAGAAGATGAACCAGCTGCTGCCAGTTCTCAAAGCCCTTGTGGAGGGGATGAAGGGGCCGCTTAAAGAGGGCGAAATCCAGCGGGCAAAAGATTATGCAAGGGAACTCTCCGTCAAATTGAAGGAAGAAAAAGTCTGAAGAACCTTTTCTTGGTTGGTTGGGGTAAAGTTTTATCAAGTCAACCAAATTGTTGGCTTCGTGGAGAAGCAACAAAACCAGGCTTCAATGATGCTTCTGGTAATTCAGCGGTATGGTTGTTCCGCTGGATCCCCTCGGTAACAAGGATATTTATTTCTTGTCTATCCTTCCTTCCCACATTTTTTCTAGGAGATCCGTTACGTTCTCCAAAGTCGGTTTCGTAGGGTTGAAAGTCTGCAAGTCGTACAGAAATTGCCTCTCGTTCACTATGTATTCCGCGAGTGGCTTCAAATCTATGCTGGGTACCCCAACTTCCTTCAGGCTTGTTGGTAAATTCACGTGTTTCATCAGTTTCATCACGGCGTCTATGGATTTGAAAGAGGCTTGGCGACTAGACAAGCCTGTTGTGTCTTCTCCAGCAACCGCCGCCAACGATGCAAGTTTCTCTTCCAGCAGCGGCAAATTGTACTCCATCGCATACGGCAAGGCTATTGCACAGGCGACGCCATGGGGGATTTTGTACCTGGAACCAACAGCTTCGGAGATGCAGTGGCCTATCGTTGCTGGTCCGCCGACCCATGGGAAACCTATTACCCAGCCACCGATGGTTGCGGCTAGGCTCATGTTTCGCCGGGCTTTGAGGTCTTCTCCGTTTTCGAAGGCTCTGCGCAAGTTCTCAAACACCAGTTTCGCGGCTGCTGTGGATAAGGAATCGGATATGGGGTTGGCTTGGGCTGACATGAGACCCTCGACGACGTGGCTGAGTGCGTCCATGCCTGTTCCAGCCGTCGTTTTGGGTGGCAAGCCACGGCACAATGCGGGGTCTATTATCGCGGTTTCAGCAAGTATCTTGTTGTCGGTGATCCATGTCTTGTATTGTTTTTCGATTATTACGAGTGTGTTGGAGGCTTCGCTGCCCGTCCCGGCTGTGGTCGGTATCAGTATTTTGGGTAAGGTTTTGTTTTTTACTTCTTTTGGTGTGACTCGGACGTGAACGCAGTATTCTTGCGGGTCACCTGGATTTGTGGCCATCAGGGCTGCGACCTTCGCTGAGTCGAGGCAGCTGCCTCCTCCAACTCCGACGACCATGTCGCACTTTTGTGCTCTTGATGTGTTGGCAACTTCTCTGGCGTTTTCCATTGTTGGTTCGGCAGCGGGGATCTTGTGCAGGCTGATGTCTAAGCCGCTTTTTCTGATTGATTTCAGTATGTTGTCCAGAATCCCGGTTTTCTCGATGTTGCCGTCACTTACGAGGAGTATTTTGCCTCCTCCAAGCCGTTTTGCTTCTTCTCCAACTTTCCCCGAGGCACCGACGCCAAAGGTTATTCTCTGTGGGTTTTGAAACTCGATGAGTTTCGTTATCTCAGGGTCGTTTGCGATAGCAGTCATACATTTCCCCGTTCAAGAGTAATAGAAACTGACTGCTTTTAAGATTTATCGAATGCAAAACAGCTCCCATGCCCCTTTTTTATGTGGCTCAATTAATTCACATTTACCACAAGAGTTATTAGCGCAACGGTTCGATACCATCATGCCGAGGGGGGCAAGTATGAAAGGGGACGAGAAGAAGCTCGGGTTATGGCAAAATACAATGCTTGGCCTTGCTTTCATGGAGCCAGCTTTTTCGCTTTTGGCAACATTTAGTCTTGTCTTGATTGCTGGATATTCGTGGGGGGCCGCACCATTAGCGTACTTGATTGCGGGAGTAGCTAGCATAATAACGGCAGTAAGCTTTGGTGAACTGGTCAAAGCCTTTCCGAAAGGAGGGAGCATCTGGACATTCGGATCCAATACAGTAGGTCCGAAGTTTGGGCAGTTCTCAGTCTGGGTATATTTTTTGGAGATGCTGGTGATTCCCGGTGCTGCGTTGATACCGGTGGGATTCTTTGCGTTGGATTGGCTCGGAATACCCCCTTGGATTACTGTACTGATTTCCGTTCTGCTACTTGTAGGGCTCGCAATCCGAGGAACAACCCTGTCGTTCAGAGCTATTGTGGGTCTTTTCCTGGTTGAAATCGGCATACTGCTTGCATTTGCAGTAAGCTCGGTGCTCTTCTCGATAAACCTTGGCACCTTCGGAAACATGTCTGCTAATTCGTTAACGCCGGCTGCGTCACTCTTTGGGTGGGCAGGAATAATGGTAGGGGCAACCGTGGCCATCTTCTCTTACATCGGCTTCGAATCCTCAACAAACATGGTTGACGAAACACGATCCCCAACAAGAAACATCCCTCGCGCAATAATCATATCGGCCGTGGTAGGCACGGCTCTCTACGTCTTTCTCGCGTGGGCGTTCGTCTTGGCAATTCCAAGCAAAGGACTATTCTCACTGCAGTATTACATAAATCCCGTTCCTGACATGGCGGCAATAATATGGGGAAGCGGCTACAGAGGACTCATTGACTTGGCGGGCATGATCGGAGGTTTTACAGCAGCCCTTGCATCAGTAACCGCAGGAAGCCGACTAGTAAAGAAGTTGGGAGAAGAAAAAATCATTCCCGGTCCTTTCCAGAAAACTCACACGAAATATGCCACGCCCGTGGTCGCAGTTCTTTTCATAGGTTTTTTGGCTCTTATTCTTAGCGAGTTCGTACCTTGGGAAGTGATGGTATATGTCGTTGCTACTGGAGCGATCCCCGCATTCATAATCACCAATTTCCTCTCATTCTGGCATTACCTAAAGAAAGGGCTAAGCATAAAGAACGTAATATTACACGGAATTTTCCCTTGGGCAGGTATTGCATTGGGATCTTGGTTCATTATCGTGGGACTTCCATCACACATGAAGATGCTTCTCATACTATGGGTAGCTCTTGGAGTCCTTGCAGTATATCTCAATAAAGCTCTAAGACCCAAAGCGTTCTCCAAAGAAAAAGAACCCAGAACATCCAGAGCAACATGGATTGGCGTTTTGTTGTCAGTTTTGATCTTTGCACTAATCGCAGTCGGATTCAATCTATGGTATACCTTCTTCAGTGGAGGCATACAGTGGTGGTACATAGTAGCTCCCTACGCTTTGGGCGACACAGTTGCAGCTGCTGCTACGATAGCAGCTGCCGTAGCTTTACTAACGCTAATGGGATATAGTCTGATGAGGAAAAGCGGGGAGGCAGTGAAACAATGAGTAATGCTCGACAGATCAAATCTAGAATTATGTTTGCCTTTGTAGTTACAATCCTAGTTTTTTCCATGTTCGCAGAAAGCAGCGTTTCCCAGTCGCCTGATGAACGTCCTAAAACGTATATCATTCCAATGGAAGACTGGACGAGGAACGACGATGTGAATGCGATACGACTGGTAAATATGCTGCTTGAGGAGGAGGTTCCGGTTTACTGGGCACTGGATAAATTCACGGTAGACGGAACCACGTATCCAGCAGGAACATTCTACATAAAGACACCATTCAGTACACGATTGAACATTTCCAGCGACGTTACGATGGACTGGATAATGTGGCAGGCAAAATTGAATAGAGTGTGGAGAATCGACGTAACTACTGAGAGCATTACTGTTAGCTCAAAGCAACTCGTTCTTCCCCGAGTGGTGCTTTTCTACGACCAAACAACATATGAAAATGCCTTGATGCACTACTTAAGGTTCAGAAGTCTAGGTTTCAAAGTGGTCTTGGCAAACGCTGTAGATCTGTATCCGAAGTCGTGGAACGAATCAGGAAGCGTTTTGAATGAAGCAAACGTGTTTGTAATGCCCGGCGGTGCAGTGCACTTCTGGTCATTCCCATGGGGTGACCCTCTCACATGGGCCTTAGGGAACATAACCGAATTCGTTAAGAACGGCGGAGGTTACGTCGGAGTCTGCGCGGGCACATGCGAAGCATTGTCGACTGTCGCTTACGATTCATTAAGGTTCGTTAACGCCTATATGTATGATGGCGTACGCGAAGACATGTATGCGGTGGATTGGAAGATACTTCAAGGTCCACTATACATAGATGTTCAACAGCCTAATCACCCCGTTATGTTTGGGTACGGTCCTGGTGCTGCCAGACCTGGATATGGACCGGAAACCACGATATACTACCTTGGGGGACCAGCCATGTACGATGTCGGCGCTAATGCGACAGTTCTTGCCACCTATGCTGGGCCAGTCACACAGGAGACGATGCCAGGGGTCAGCAACCAGTGGGGAGCTGCCGCAGTTATTGCTGCAGACTATTATAATGGCAAAGTTGTGGTGTTCGGACCGCATCCAGAGTATCCTGGTCCCTGTACGAGGCTCTACGCTCAAACACTATATTATGTCGCTAACGTTCCGAAGCCTTCACGATTGGAACCAGAATCGACCGAGTCTATGAATGAGGCGGCAATATCAGAACGTACTGGCGTAATTCGATCGACTGTTGACCAAATCAAGCCAATATTGGAGGAAACAACCAGAACTGCGTCAAATATCGTAAACATGAGAACTGGAGATATTTATCATCCGTTCGGAATCGCAGTTGATGTAAATCTGTTGTCGTTCTCCAAAGAATTGTATTCCGAACTCAACGACTTACAGAGATACGCCGTGAAGTTCCAATATGAATATTCCAAACTGAATGTGCTCCGAGACATGGTTCAGAACGACTCTCAACTTGTAAGCCTAACCAATTACGCTCAAACCATGATCAGCAGCTTCTTCAATTCAACAGCTAATCTGCCTCCGGAACAACACGTTATATTTGAAACCCATTGGGCAGAAATAGGTCCCTTCCCTCCATTCACACAAGAGTATGAAGCCTCAAAGTTTGAAGAACTTATCAACGCATTCAAGTACGTCAACAATGAAACCAAGTCAATATTGTACCCGACCGTGCAGAACTATTCCACTTTGGTCCGAGAATATGATCGATTAAAAATCGAAAACCAAACAGCCTACACTCCAGAAGTAAACGCAACGCTGGCTGATTTGTTCCAAACGCTGTCTGCCCAATACCCTGCAGGAGCAATGATAAAAACATACTACACTCTCTTCCACACGCTTGACATAGTTCAATACAAGATCGCTTATCACATATTCAACCTTCTCACGTTGGCCGATAGGACAATGGAGATAATCTCGTACACTGAATTCGCTCTGGCCGCGGCTGTTGGATCATGGAACTATGCCTCTTCGGAAATACAAGCTTTCATGGCACATCCGGAAGGAGCCTTCCTATAGGAGACGAAACATATGGAAACGGATGTTTGGCAAGAAATGAAATCAAGCCATGCAATTAGATGGTTTGCGGTGACTATCACTGGAATGGTGGTAATTGTTTTTCTCTGGTGGTTCTTCGGCGGGTTTGGTTTTTGGCAACTACCAGGTCTAGCAATACTAATGGCTGGAATAGCCGAAATCCTTTACATTCTCTACAAGATCAGCACGGGGCGCAAATCAACGCTGGTACACGTCGGACTTCCGCTACTATTCATAGGGATAGCATGTTATCTGAGCTTTGCCGGTCACGTGCTTCTTGGAACACTGCAGATAATGTCTCTAGTCCTAATAGTGATTGGCATAGTGCTGCTACCAATCGGAGTTATTTCTAGTCGCAAGGCTTGAGCTAAGAATTCAGTTACTAACGATCTTCCTAAATCTTGAGGAATTATGCATGGATGCCAAACGAACAAAATTCAAATAAGGTCCGCCTTCCAACTATTCATCATCACAGTTCGAGCCGAGCGAGTGTTAGCATTCAAAGGAAATGATGGAAATGTTTGGTTTTAGAGGACAAATATTGCGAGTTAATCTCTCAGAGAAGAAGGTCACAAAAGACGCCTTCGCGGAGGCTGATGCGAGAAAATTTCTGGGGGGACGAGGGTTGGCAGCCAAGATTCTGTTTGATGAGCTCGAGCCTAGAATTGACCCGCTGGGGCCAGAGAACAAGCTGGTTTATGCCACGGGACCGTTTGCAGGAACAGGCTTCCCCTTGAACTCTCGCTGGATCTTGGCCGCAAAGTCGCCCTTGACTGGAATCTGGGGTGAAGCTGCCTGCGGCGGCACCTTTGCTGTTCAGTTGAGAAAGGCGGGGTATGACGCCTTGGTAGTCGAGGGCGTAGCTTCGTCTCCCGTATACCTGGATATATTGGATGACGGTGTCCGATTCAGAGACGCTTCTCACCTGTGGGGAAAAATGACTCTTGACACAGAGGTGGCCATAGCTCGTGACCTCGGGATTGAAATGCGCAGAGAAGATGATCCAGCAATCGTTTGTATTGGTCCTGCTGGAGAGAAGCTGGTGAAGATGGCAAACGTGATCCACACCGCTCATCGCGCTGCTGGCAGGACGGGGTTGGGAGCGGTGATGGGTTCTAAGAAACTCAAAGCTATCGCAGTTCGGGGAACCAAGAGCATTCCAGTGG
>Ga0315279_10009410_pt1 | contig 11652 bp, 10 predicted proteins | sample YL17G06_20_MG_FD_203694 | JGI IMG/M metagenome (GOLD analysis project Ga0315279, IMG submission 203694) | Sediment microbial communities from Yellowstone Lake, YNP, Wyoming, USA - YL17G06_20 | ecosystem: Environmental > Aquatic > Freshwater > Lake > Sediment | place: USA: Wyoming | collected...
GGGCGTCGCGCCGGGGTGCTACTGAAGTTCCGGCCGCGGCAGGCGCTTCATCATCTCGTCGGACAGGTTTTCGTAGGTCAGGTCCCGCCGGAGCGCTTCCAGTTGGGCGGCCGAGCGGTCGGCCTCGGCGTAGAACTTCCGGTAGGCGACCAGCAAGAAGGGCACGGCGCCTTCTTTCTCGAACCGCTCGACGTGGTCGCGCCACTCGCGGCGGGCCCATTGCCAGGCGCTGACGGCCTGCGAGAGGTGCTCGAGGCCGGCGGCGAACTGGCGTCGCGATTCGGCCTCGCGGCCGGCCCTGCGGGCCTCGAGGGCGGCCTGCAACGCGTCGTGCGACTGCTGCGTCAGGTCCGTGGCATAGTACGAGAGGGCGTGGCACGCCTGGCTGTAGGCCACCGGCGGCGCCAGGCCCCGCACCAGGGTGTGGTAGCGGTCGTTGGCCTTGCGGGCCCGGTCGAACCACTCGTAGGCGATGAGGAAGGGGCTGCGTCCCTCGTCCTCCTCGACTCTGGCGCGGTAGTACGGGGCCTCCTGCGACCGGCCGATCTTGTCCATGTAGCCGCGGCCCATCTCCATCATGATGACGGCGCTGCGGGGGTTCCGCCGGTAGCCTTCCTTCAGGAAGCGGACGCCCAGCCGGATCCACTGGTACTTGCGCTCCGGCGACTGCCACTGGACCGTGATGTTCCAGAGCATGTTCCAGTAATGAAATGTCCATACCTGCGGATAATCGGCCTGGAGCATCGCAATCTTGGTGTAGCGGTCCAGCAGGTCGAAGTGGATCTTCTTCTGCTTTTCGTCCTCGGCCCGGATCCACAGCCAGACCACGTAGGGGCCGCGGAAGCCGCCCAGGATGAGCGTCACGGCCTCCGAGGGCAGGTCCGCCAGTTCCAGCGCCGGCGGCCCCGGCACGAGGCGCCACGAATCGCCCGCCGCCGTGTCGAACCCGAACTGCGACACCAGGGCCAGCCGCCGCCCGGGCGGCTCCACGTGGCCCAGCAGGGCCTGCCGACGCGGCTCCACCACGTGGCGGCGCAGCGGGTGCACCACGGCCGCCACCAGGGCGATCACGAGGAGCGTGTACAGGAGGGTCGCCGGCCATCCCGCCGCGCGGCCGGGGCCACCGCCCAGTACGGGCGGGCGTACTGGCCCGCCGGCGGCGCCGGGCGGAAGCGGAACCTCGCGGCTGTCCGGACGCAAGGTGCTCATGCGGCCACCTCCCGGCCCCTCAGCAGCCAAGCCCCCAGGGCCAGGAGCACGGCGGTGGTCAGCGCGGCCTCACCGAGCGCCGCCCCCATTTCACCCAAGGGGACGGACTGGCCTGTGATGATGCCCTCGCCCGGAAGCAGCCGCAGGATGTCCGGGATGGAGGCCAGCCATTTCAACCTGGCGCCGAACTGCCAACCGTGGGCCGCTGTCTCAGAAAGAGCGCGCAGCAGGAAGTCGCGCGAACCCACCAACACGAAGAAGGCGATGGCCGAGAGAATACTGACGAACCACGAAAGACGCGTGCTGAAAAGGATCCCCGCGGCCACCAGGACCGTCCCGAACAACCACACGCGGGCGGTGGCCTGGGCGAAATGCAGAGCGTACGGCCCGCCGTCCAGCCGTAGACGCAGGCTGTCGGCAACCAGGCCGAAGTAGTCCTCGTCCGTCAGGCACTCCAGGCGCACATCCAGCGGCCCGCCGTGCCAAAAGGCGCGGTCCAGGTACAGGAGGGTCGAGTGGTGGCTCTCGGGGTGAAACAGGAGGGCCAGTTCCCGCCCGTCGGCCCGGGTGAACGTAATCCGGCCCTCCGCCTGCACGGTGGGCGGCGCCCAGGCGTCGAGCGAGAAACCCACCTCGAAGGCCGTATCGCCCGACCCGAGCCACTCCGGCTCGACGCCGGCGAAGTGGAACAACGCCGTCTCGCGCGGCGTGCGGGAGCGCCCGGCCAGCATCACCCGGCGGCGCATCTCCGCCGCGCCGGTCTCCGGGGCGGCCTGGACGAGGTGCTCCCGGCCGCCGGGCCTGAGGATCTTCAGGCTCCCCGGGCGCACGCCCGCAAGCATTCCCCGTTTCATGGCCAACAGGTGCAGCACGAGGTCGCCCTCCGGGGGCACGTTCAACACGCCCTTGACGGGCGGCGCCTCGGCGGCGGCCACCGGCACCACGAGGTCGCCGGACGGCGGCACGTCGAACACGTCTTGGAACACGGGCGCGGCAGGGGCGGAGGCTGCCTGGTTTCGGGCCAACTCCGGCTCGGCCGGCTGGAGGGCGACCAGGACCCGCGGCGGCTCTTCCGCCGGCGCGCCCGGTTGCGCGTTTTCGGAAGGGGTCCCGGAGGGCGCTGCGGCCTCGGCCGGCGCGGCCGACTGCTCAACCAGGAGCGCGAGCGACAGCCGGCACGGGCCGGCGGCTGCCCATTGGCGAAGCGGCGTGTCGGCCAGACGCCACGACAACCGCATGCCGGTCTCGGCCAGGACCCACTGGGCGTCGCGCGGGCCTTTCCAGTCGGGGCCCAGTTCAATGCCCGCCTCCGGGCCGGAGACCGCCGCCTGGTAGCGGTACGTCATCAACGGGCCGCGCTCGGCGACCGCCTGGAGGGCGTTCAGGTCGGCCGGGTGGGTGGCGCGCGGCTGCAACTCGGCCAGTCGCCCGGCGGCCATCGACCGGATGGCCGATGCCCGCACCTCGATGTAGGCGTAGGCGCCCAGGCCGACAATCGCCAGCATGATCGCCAGCAGGAGCGACATGCCCAGGACCTTGCCGGCCACGATCTCGGCGGCCGTCACGGGCTTGGTGGCCACGCTGTAGGCCACCTTGGACTCCATTTCGCCGGGGATCAGCGACGTGGCGAAGAAGATGCCCACCACGACCGCCAGGACCGTCATGACCAGGAGGCTGGTGCTGACCGCGGCCGGGACGCCCTCGAAGACCGGGTCGAACCGCGGCGATGAAAGGTCGGCCAGGACCAGCACGATCACGGCCGGCGGCACGAGGATCCACAGCCGCATCCTGAGGCCCTGCCGCAGCGCCACCAGGGCCAGGGCCCAGATGCGCGGCCAGGGCCAGCGGCGGCGCCCGGGCGATTGGAAAGATTCAGAATTGTTGGTGTGTCTATTCATGGTCGTCGGCCGGGGCAGGGGGGGCCGGCGGGCCTCGCCCCGGGCCGGCCGCCTCCGGGCCGGCCCCGGGGCCGGCCTGCGGCCCGCCACTCCGGCACGGGCGGGCGGCGCGGACCACGCGCAGGAACAGGTCCTCCAGCGTCGTCGTCGGGTGCGCGGCCGAGACCACCGTGGCCCCGGCGTCGCGGGCGCAGGCCAGGAGGGCCTCCCGGACCCGGGGCGTTACGCCGGTGGCCTGGAGTTGAAACACGTCGCGCACCAGGAGAAGGTCCCGCACGCGGCCGAGTTCCTTCAGGTGCCCGCGGTCGAGAATGCCGATGCGGTCGCACACGTCCTGGACGTCGGCCAGCAGGTGCGACGACAGGAGCAGCGTCTTGCCCTGGGCCTTGAGGTGCAGCAGGAGGTCCTTCATTTCGCGCGTGCCGATGGGGTCCAGGCCCGAGGTCGGCTCGTCCAGCAGGAGCAACTCGGGGTCGTTGACGAGGGCCTGGGCCAGGCCGATGCGGCGGCTCATGCCCTTGGAATACTCGTGCAGTTGCCGCACGCGGGCCCGGCGATCCAAGCCCACCAGGTCCAGCAACTCGGCCGTGCGGCGCCGGCGCTCGGGCCGGCGCAGGCCGAACAGCCGGCCGTAGAAATCGACCGTTTCCTCCCCGGTCAGGAACCGGTGCAGGTACGATTCCTCCGGCAGGTACCCGATGCGCTGGTTGACGGCCGGCGTGCCGGGCGGGCGGCCCAGCACTCTGGCGGAGCCCGAGGTGGGGAAAATGAGGCCCAGGAGCAACTTGATGGTCGTGCTCTTGCCGGAGCCGTTGGGTCCCAGGAGGCCGAAGATCTCGCCGGCCCGGAGTTCCAGGTCAAGGCCCACCAGGGCGTGCACCTTGGGGCGGCCCCAGAAGTCGCGGTAGACCTTCGTGAGACCCTGTGTGAGAACGGGCGAAGCCTCGACCATGGCGGACTCTCAGAGTGATGCCCCCGGGGCCCCGGCAGACGTGAAAAGCCGCAGGGCGCGGGACTCAGTGAGGGCCGAGCCGCTGCTTGCGAATCGTCTGCCGCATGCTCTTGCGCAACTGACGGCGCTTGCGTTCGCTCGGCTTCTCATAGTAACTGTTGCGCTTGATCTCCTTGGTGAGACCTTCCTTCTCGCACAACTTCTTGAAGCGCTTCAGCATCTGCTCGACGCTCTCGCTGCCTCTGGATCGAATCTTCAGCGGCATGTGGCTCCTGTCGCTCCTTTCAATTCCGTTTTTCCGGTGGATTCCTGAATGCAGAACTATACCGGCTTGCATGCGGCCAAGCAAGCCTAATTATGCGGCCCTGCGCAAGGTCCGATAATAGGTGTTATGTTGCGCGGGATGCTCAAAAAGGCCCGTATTTTGCAGGTTTTTCAAATGGGCCGTGCCCCTGCCGGATCGGACCTGGCCGGCCGCACGAGCCGCCGCTGGTCGCTGCTGCGACCTGGTGCACTCTGCGCCTTGCGGCGGGTTCGTTGGGCCTGCTGGCAAGAATGCCCGCGGGTGTCCAGCGTGGCCCGGACCTGTGTGCCACGGCGGGTCCTGGCCCGCCGTGCGACAGCCGCTGGCCAGAACACGGCCCGTACGGGCCGTGGCCCACGCGCATCAAGCGACGAGGCTCATTGCGAGGCACAAACAGAGTGCGCGGCCCGTACGGGCCGCGCATGGCGATACGGTCAATCGCAAGATGCCCTACTTGTCGGAATCCAGGAGGTCCTCGTCGGAGATTTCGAGGACGTCGCCGCCCTTACTCTGCTTGGGCGGGGGCACCTTCGGCAGTGGCGGCTTGCCCTGGGGCTTCTTGCCGGCGGCCAGCCGCTCGAGGCTTGCCAGGATATCGTCGGGCGTGCCGCGCTTGGCGGCAGGCGGCGGGCCGACGTTGGGCTTGGCTGCGGCCGGCTTCATCGGCTGGGCGACCGCCGGCCGCGCGGGGCGCGCGGGGACCGCCTTGGCTTGAGGCGCGTAAGGGGCCGCGGCGCCCTTGGGAGGACCGGCGGATTGGCGTTTGCCGTCGATCTCCACGGCAAAGGTCAACGGGCCGATGTGGACCTCGTCGCCGGGGTTCAGCGCCTGTTCCTGAATCTTCGCGCCGTTGACGAGGGTGCCGTTGCCGCTGCCTTTGTCGCGGATGACGACGCGGGCGGCCTCGTTCAGGATCTCGCAGTGGTGGCGGGAGACTCGCGTGGACGCGATGATGAGGTCGCTGTCTTCGGCCCGGCCGATGGTCAGCGTGCCGAGCGGCACCTCCACCTGTTTGCCTTGCGGGTTGCCTTTCACAAGGTGGAGTTTCACTTGCATGAGGACGCTCCTTTTTCAGATGCACTCACCCGATTCAGGGAACGCGCGAAAAGGCTACCAAGAGGCCCCCTGCTAATCAACAAAAAAGGTGCGCCTTCAGACTAAAGTCGCCTGGCGCCTGCCCGGGTGCCGAGGGAGGTCCCCCTGCCCGGAAACGGCGGCGGAAGGCTCCGGCTCGACGGCGCAGAGGGCCCCTGCCCGGAGGCTTCGGCGGACGGCTGGGAGCGGGCGCCGCGGCAGTCCCCCCTGCCCGGAAACGGCGGTAGAAGGCTGGGACCGGGGTTTGGAATGATTGAAGCCTGCCTTGATTTTGTGCCGAAAATCACTGATGTGAGCAGGCTGGAGAGCGGCCCCTGAACCCTGTTTGGGCTATCGGTCGGCACCGCCGACGGCCCCGAATGGGTACGCGGACACGGGAAAAATCGATCGAATTTCACCGCTGCGCTGCTGATCCCCTACAGCCCACGTGGTGGGCGCCCCCTGCACCATAGCCAACGGCGTGCACGTAATGCCTTATAAGACAAGGAGTTATGCGGCTACCGAGGCCGGGTTCAGACCGCGGTTGTCCGAAGGGACATTGCGGTTTGACCCGCGCCAATCTGGCCGTAAGGTATACAGTCGGGACACACTTAACACCCGAGGGGCGCTCCCGTGACGGAGTTGTTCCCCAGGGAAGGAGTGCGGAATGACCCGCGGTAAACGGATGCTCCTGCCCATCGGCATCCACCTGAACGCCGAGGCCGTGTACATGGTTCAGTTGGAGCAGACCGAAGGCGCGGTGGAAGTCGTTTCGAAGGCCGCGCGCCGGTTCCCGTCGGCTCCCGGGGCCCAGGGCCGTTCGGAGACGCTGATCGTTGCGGAAGGCCAGTCCTTCGACAAGCCTGCCAGCGCGCACTCGGAAGAGGCGTGGCAGTTCGTGCGCGAGAGAATCACGGCGGACGGGTTCCGGGGCACCGAGGCGGTCGTCGGCCTGCCCGCGGAACATCTGGTCATCCAGCACGTGCGTTTCTCCCCCCTGCAGCCGGAGGAGTTGGAGGCAAACCTGCTGCCGGAACTGCGGGGCCGGCTGCCGTTTGACCCGCGCGACGCAGTCATCCGGCATATCGTGGCCGGCACGGTCTCCGAGAACAACGAGACGAAGCAGGATATCATCGTGCTGGCGGCGCGCCGGGAGGTGGTCGAGGCCCAGGTTTCGGCGGCCGCCAGGCTGGGGCTTCAGGTCGTGGGCGTCGGCGTTGAGCCGTGCGCCATGTGTTATCCGTACATGTACGCAGCGTCTTGCGCGCCGGCGTCGGCGGAGGGGCCGCCTGCGCTGATGATCGTCTACCTGGGCCCGCGGACCACGTACGTGGCCATGACGCGCGGGCAGGAGATGACGTTCGTCAAGGGGCTGGAACTGGGCCTCGACAGCGTGGTGGAACCCATTGCGAAGGCCAAGGGCATCACGATGGGCGAAGCGGCGGAGGCCCGCGCCACGTGGCGCGAGTCGGCGACGGCGGTTCCGGAGGCGGTCGAGACCTACAACGCGGTGCGGTCGGACCTGGACCACATCGTCGATGAGATTGAGTCGTGCATGCGCTACCACGCGTCGCTGGCCCGCGGGGCGCACATCGACCGGCTGATCTTCCTCGGGCCGGAGGCCCGCGACCGGGCCCTGGTGCGCGTCATCGGCGCCCACGTGAGCGTGCCGTGCGAGACGGGCAACCCGCTGGACGCGATGATGGAGAAACCCGGCCGCTACGAGCCCGAGCCGGAACTGGCGGCGGCGGCCGGCCTGAGCCTCTTCAAGGCCTACTAGGGCGAAACCGGGGACAGGATGCTGAACGTCATCAACTTTCTGCCGGAGGACTACCAGGAACGCCGGAGCCGGCGCCGCGCCAACATTGTCTGCCTCATCATGGCCGGGGCCTCGGTCTTGGTGCTCGGCCTGGTGGTCGGGTTGCTGTTCCTCAGCGCCATCGGCATGTCGGCCATGCGGGCCCTGGTTGACCAGCAGTACCGCCAGGCCAGCCTCCAGATCGAGCAGCTGAAGCAACTCGAGGCGCGCAAGGCGGACCTGATCCGCAAGGTCGAACTGAGCACGGACCTGCTGGAGCGCGTGCCGCGCAGCCAACTGCTGGCCCGGCTGACGAATTGCCTCCCGGCCAAGGCCGGGCTGATGGGTGTGGTGATGAAAGCGGAGGACGTGGAAGTCCCCGTCGGGTCGGCCGCGGCGGCGGCCGCGGCGGTCAAGGCCGTCGCCCAGGCGACCGATGCCCAGGACGCGAGCAAGGCGGGGGCCAAGCGCGGCAGCAGCGGCAAGAAGGGAAAGGCCGACACGGTCAAGGTCAAGCAATGGGTGTTCCACGTGGACGGGGTGGCGCCGACCGACATGGAGGTGGCCGAGTACATTGCCCGCCTCGGTGCGGACCCGCTGTTCCGCGACGTGGACCTCCAGTTCTCCGAAGAGTTTCCGTACAAGGAAGGCGTGCAGGTGCGGAAGTTCCAGTTGTCCTTCCGGCTGAACCCGGAGGCGGAGAAGATCCTGGGCGCCTCGGCATCCGCCGCGACGGCCGCGGCCGCGTCCCCTGCCCCGGCGGCAAAGGGTGACTCATGAAAGGCACGACCCGGATTGTGCTGACGTTGGTGGGCATGGTGGTCGTCGCGGCTGCGGTGGCGCATTTCCTCGCGCTGCCCATGCTGAAGCGGACCGACGCCGACCGCGGCGCCATCTTGTCGCGGCGCGCGCAACTGGTCAAGTTGGACCGCGTGGCGCACCGGATCACCGATCTCCAGGAAGAGGTCAAGCGCCTGGAGCAGGCCCTCGCCTTCTTCGAGGACCGCCTGCCGCAGGAGCGCGAAGTGGACGTCATTCTGCGGGAAGTCTGGCTGATCGCCGAGACCAAGTCCATGACGACGCGAAGCGTCCGGACCGGCGCCCCTGAGACGCTGGCGCGGTACTGTTCGCAGCCCATTACGCTGGCGCTGGAGGGGCCCTTCGAGGGTTTCTACGAGTTCCTGCTCGGCCTGGAGCGCTTGCCGCGCATCACCAAGATCCGGCAGATGCAGGTGACCAAGTCGCCGCTGAAAGAGGGCATCGTTCAGGTGGAACTGCTGGTGGACATCTTTTTCGAGAAATCGAAATGAACCGAGAAGACGAGCCGTTCCGGATGTCGAACAGCGGCTTGGAGCCGGTGGCGGACGAGGAGCGCGAGGAGGGCGACCGGCCGGCCCGCACCGGGTTCAAGGACACCAAGAAGATCGTCATCCTCGCGGTGCTGCTGGTCGTGGGAGGCGCTCTGGCGGCCTACCAGTTCCTGGGCCGGGGGCCCAAGCAGGTCACCGCCGTGGTCACGGCGGCGGGCACGGAGTCGCCGAGCGACGTGGACGTCGACGAAATCCTCAAGCGGATGGAGGCGCCCCCTTCCGGCGGCAGCGGCGATGCCATGTCGGTTGCCCGCATCGAGGAACTGGTCAAGAAATTCGACGGGTACGTCCAGGAACGCCAGGTGCCCCTCCAGAACCTGCGTGCCAACCCGTTTGCCCTCAGGGCGCCGGACGGCCAGCCGCAGCCCGGCGAAGGCAAGGCCGGCGCCAGCCCCAACGCCCGTATCATTGGCAGGACCAGCGCCGAAGAGGAGGCTGCGGCCAAGGCGCGGCGCGTCCGGGACACCGCCTCGCGGCTGGTGCTGGGGTCCCTGCTACTGGCGAGCCACAGCCGGATGGCCGTCATCAGCGGAAAACTGTGCCGGGTAGGCGACGCGGTCGAGGGGTTCCAGGTCGAGGCCATCGAGTCGGATCGCGTGCGTCTGTCCTGTGAAGGCGAAACGGTGGACCTGGTCCTCCCGAGCAGCAGCGCCCAGGACCGCCTTAAAGGAACCCTGGATGGTCGTTGACGTGTCCGTGGACAACCCGGTGACGGCCCAGCCCCCCCCGCCGGCGGAAGCGGGCAAGAATGCCCGTCCGCGCATGGGCGACCTGCTGGTGGAGCGCGGCATCCTGACGGTCGGCCAGTTGCAGGAGTGCCTGGCGCTCCAGCGGTCGAGCCCCGGAGAGCGGCTCGGCCAGATCCTCATCCGCAAGGGCTACGCCAAGGAAGACGAGGTCATGGAGTGCCTGGCGGCGGAATACGGCCTGGACTTCGTCCGGGTCAGCAAGTTGGAAGTTCCCCGCCCCATCTCCGAGTTGTTGCCGGCCGACTTCTGCCGCCGCTACAAGGTCATGGTCATCGGCACGGACGACGAGCGCGGGACGGCGACGGTGGCGACGTCGGACCCGGCGAACGTTTTTCTGCTGGACGAGGTTCGCCACCGCCTGGGCCGGCGCGTGCGCCTGGCCGTCACGACCGTCGCCGAGATCACCAAGGCCACGGAAGAACTGCCGACCGGCCTGGAAGATTTCCAGTTGGACGACCTCATCCGCGACATCGCGGACGACTCCGTGGAAGTGGTGATGGAGAGCGAAGAGGAGGTGGCGGACCTGGCCCGCGTGGCCGGCGAATCGCCGGTGGTGCGCCTCGCCAACTACCTCATCTGCAACGCGGTCAAGGAAGGCGCCAGCGACATCCACGCCGAGCCGGGCGAGAAGAAGATGCGCATCCGTTACCGCATCGACGGCGTGCTGTTCGAGGTGATGTCGCCGCCGCAGACGATGCACCCGGCCCTGGTGTCGCGCCTGAAGATCATGGCGAACCTCGACATCTCGGAGCGGCGCCTGCCCCAGGACGGCCGCATCCGGGCCATCGTCCGCAACCGCTACGTGGACTTCCGCATCAGCACGCTGCCGACGACCCAGGGCGAAAAGGCCGTCATCCGCATCCTCGACAACCGCTCGATCCTCATCGGCCTCGGGCAACTCGGGCTCGAGCCAGACCACCTGGCGCTCATCCAGGAGCAGATTGACCGGCCCCACGGCATCATCCTGGTGACCGGCCCCACGGGCTCCGGCAAGACGACGACCCTGTACTCGGCGCTGATGACGATGAACGGCAGCGAGATGAACATCTCGACCGTCGAGGACCCCGTGGAGTACACCCTCGGGTTTGCCAACCAGGTGCAGATCAACGAGCGCATCGGGTTCACGTTCGCGAGCGCCCTGCGGGCGCTGCTGCGGCAGGACCCCGACGTCATCATGGTCGGCGAAATCCGCGACGAGGAGACGGCCCGCATCAGTGTCCAGGCGGCCCTCACGGGGCACCTGGTGCTCTCCACGCTTCACACCAACGACGCCCCGTCGAGCATCACGCGGCTGATCAACATCGGGATCGAGCCGTACCTCATCAGCGCTTCGCTCAACGGGGTGGTGGCGCAGCGGCTGGTCCGCCGCGTCTGCTCCAACTGCAAGGAACAGTACGTGCCCTCCGACGAGGTCAAGCAGGCCCTGGAGCGGGCTCGCATGGAGGTGGACGTCCTGTGGCGCGGCAAGGGCTGCGAACACTGCCGCAAAACGGGCTACAGCGGGCGCTGCGGCATTTACGAGGTCCTGGTCCTGGACGATCCCGTGCGCGACATGATTGCCGCGCGCCCCAACGTGGCAGAGTTGAGGCGGTACTGCCACGAACACGGCATGGTGTCGCTGCGGGAGGACGGCCTGCGGAAACTGCGCCGCGGAGTCTCAACCGTCGAGGAAGTGCTCCGGGCCACCGAGGACGTCTCCAAAACCGAATGAGGCCACCATGGCTGAAAACGTTCTGAGCGAGAAAGAGGCGGGGGTGCGGCACATCCGCGACCTCCTCAGCCGCGCTGTGGCCAACCAGGCCAGCGACCTGCACATTGTGGCCGGTCAGCCGCCCCTGCAGCGCATCCACACGGTCCTGGCCGCGATGGAAGGCGAGCGGCCCGTGGGCGGCGAGGAGGCGGCCGCCTTCGTCAAAGACCTTCTGAGCGAGAAGCAGTACGCCCAGTTCACGGTGCGCCGGGACTTCGACTTTTCCGCCGCCCTGGACGACGGCTCGCGGTTCCGCGTCAACGCGCATTTCCAGCGCGGGACCGCGGCGCTGGCGTTCCGCACCATTCCCGGCCGCGTCCCCGAACTGGCGACGCTGAACCTGCCGCCGGTGGTGACGGAATTCGCCGACCTCCCCTGCGGGCTGGTCCTGGTGACCGGCGAAACGGGCAGCGGCAAGTCCACGACGCTGGCCTCCATGATCGACCACATCAACCACCGGCGCGCCGGCCACGTCATTACGCTCGAGGACCCCATCGAGTATTACCTCGTGAGCGACCTCTGCATCATCGAGCAGCGCGAGGTGGGCG
>Ga0315279_10009411_pt1 | contig 11651 bp, 9 predicted proteins | sample YL17G06_20_MG_FD_203694 | JGI IMG/M metagenome (GOLD analysis project Ga0315279, IMG submission 203694) | Sediment microbial communities from Yellowstone Lake, YNP, Wyoming, USA - YL17G06_20 | ecosystem: Environmental > Aquatic > Freshwater > Lake > Sediment | place: USA: Wyoming | collected...
GGGATAGTAGCCATTAAGGACCCGACGAGAGGCGGTTTGGCTGACGCCTTGAACGAATTCAGTGAAAAGTCAAAATTGGGTATACTTATCCACGAGGGTAAGGTTCCGATTAAAGAAGACGTGAGAGCAGCATGTGAGATGTTGGGTCTGGATCCGTTTGAAGTTGGAAACGAAGGAAAAATCATCATAGGTGTAATAAAAGACAAAGCTGAGGATGCTTTGAGGCTTCTAAGAATGACGAAAGAAGGAAGAGAAGCAGAAATCGTCGGTGAGGCAACCGCTGAGTTCACTGAGGTTGCTATGCAAACGGTTGTGGGTGGAAAAAGGATAATTACGAGACCAGTGGGTGACCCAATTCCTAGAATATGCTAGGATAAAACCTGAGTTTAATGTTGGATTCTATTTCAACCGTATATGATAAATAGTTAATCAACAAATACATGAAGTCTCGGTGAAAGAATGTCAACAGTAAGACCAATTGGCGTAACGATACTTGCGATTCTGGAGATTCTCGGCGGACTCGTTGAACTGGGCATTGGTGGACTGTTGCTTGTTGCAGCGGGATTCATCGGAGGGATAGCTTCTCAGGTTCCTGAAGTCCCAAATTTACCAGGCATTGGCGGCCTTATCGCTGGCATCATTTTGTTCATCGGCATCGTAGTGGTAATACTGGGAGTACTTGCCCTTATTATTGCTTGGGGACTATGGACTGGACAGGGTTGGGCATGGACTCTAGCGCTTATACTTGCAATAGTCAGTTTGATCTTTAGCATTCTATCTTTGCCTGGAGGAATCATCGGCCTGCTTATCGACATATTAATACTGTACTACCTAACAAGGCCTCACGTCAAAGCATTCTTTGGAAAAGGACCTCCAACGACGGCTCCTCCACCACCGCCAGCATAACCTTTTTTTCTTTCTTTTTTCCTAGAACGTTGGTCTACTTGATTGTTTCTGCAAATAATTGTATAGTTCTTTTGCATAGGTTGACAGGCTTTCAATGCGTTTGGCCAATTCCTCGACTTTTACCTCAAGTCTGACAACCCGTTCACGAAGTTCAGTAATCTCCTCAGACATACGTATCACACGAATTCTATTACTCGTTAAATCTATTTATTGTCTTTGCCCATATTCGACATGTTCCTTCGCTGCTTACCATACAGGCACCTATTGGCTTTTGTGGTGTGCATTTTTTCATGAACAACGAGCATTCTGTGGGTCTGATCTTGCCAATCACGACTAGATGACATTTGCATCCTGGTTGTGTGTCGACGCTTTGCTCAATTTTCACATCATATTTCAAGTGAGCGTCGTAGACTGAGTACTCCTCTCTGAGCTTGAGCTTTGATTGAGCTATCGTTCCTAGCCCACGCCATCTGCCCTCCGTGATTTCGAAAACTTTTTGCAGGAGTTCTTGTGCCTTGATATTTCCTTCCTCATGCACAGCCCGTGTGTACTCGTTTTCTAGAGCTGGTTTGTCTCGGCTTAGCTGTTTTAGAATCATGTAAACGCCGAACAGGAGGTCTAGGGGCTCGAAGCCTGCCACGACTGTGGGTATTCCATAACGTTTTGGGAAGGCTTCGTAGGGTTTCAGTCCGATTATGGTGCTCACATGACCTGGTGCAATAAAGCCGTTCAGGTTTAAGTCCTTCATTTCGGCCAGTAGTTTCATGGCTGGCGGGATTGTACGATGTGAGATTAGGAAGCTCATGTTTTCTGATGGTTTGTTAGTTATTTCGACGGCTGTTGAGGGGGATGTTGTTTCGAAACCAACCGCGAAGAAGACGCATTCCTTGTCCGATTTCTTGGCTGCCATCCTTACGGCGTCGCCAACGCCGTAGATAACTCGTACGTCAGCACCTTCAGCTTTGGCGTCTAGGAGCGACATTTTCGAGCCGGGAACACGTAGAAGGTCGCCGAAACAGGCGACGATGATTCCTTTCAGGGCAAGTTGTACGGCTTCGTCGATCTCTGAGGCTGGCACGATGCAGACGGGGCATCCTGGTCCTGCGATAACTTCGATGTTTTGAGGTAAGAGACTACGCAGCCCAAAATGTGTGATTGTCCACTCGTGTGTACCACAGACATGACAGATCTTGACAGCGCTCTGCTTCGGTGCTAGTTCTTGGATTTTGTTGGCTACGCGTTTGGCAAGATCAGCGTCTCTGAACCTCAATTTCTCAGCCATTTCCATTCAACTTGTCGTTTTCTATCTTTGCGTTTCAGCTTCAAGGATTTGGTTCCAGAGATCTAGGGTTTCTTGAGCTTCTTTTTCGTCCAAGACTTGAATAGCGTAGCCGGCATGTACCAGAACATAGTCTCCAGTTCTAGCGTTCACGAGTGTTATGTTGACTTCTCGCAGAACGTGTTCGCCGAAATCCACTTGGGCTTTGTCACCCTTTATGCTCATTATTTTTCCCGGAATCGCCAAGCACATGCCTATCAACACTTACCAGAAATGGACGGTAATAAATCGGTTATGGTCTAGTTTCGGGAAAAGCCGACGGCGACTGTTTGACCAAAAGATACGCCACCGTCTCCGGATGGAACAGCCTCATGGACTAGGAACTTGAGACCTGCAGCTTTCACCGTCTTCTGCATAATCAGTGCCAATATCTCGTTGCATGCGGCTCCGCCTGAAAAGCCAACGGTTCTTATGCCGTTTTCTAATGCGTTTTCTATTGCTAGTTCTGCCAAGCCTTTGGCTAAGTATGCATGGGTAGAGTAGGCTAGATCAGCTTTTGAATGCGTTTTCCTTTTCTCAAATATCTCGTGAAGCATTTGTGTGGTTTCCAAGATGTTGTCATGTATTGCTGGTTTGAGTTTCAGTATGTCCTTGCCGTTTATTGCTGTGGATTCGAGTTTCATGGCAGGTTCTCCTTCGTACGTGCGTTCACTGCATATGCCCAATACTGCGGCAACCGCGTCGAGAATTCTTCCACAGCTTGTTGTTTCAGTCGGATCAGGGTTTTTAAGTTGGTTGAGAATCACTTCGATTTCCTTTTCACCATGAGGAAAACGCTGCTTATTTTGAAGCAGCCAGTCTCGGACATCGGTCTCTTTGGCGAGGATAGCTACAGCCATCCTGAGCGGATAGCGAGTGGCTAAGTCTCCACCTATGAGTGGCTGTTTTTCCAGATGTCCCAGTCTTTTGAAGCCGAAGGATTGTTGCTCACACAGCAGGATTTCTCCACCCCATGCTTCACCGTCGATGCCGTAGCCGTAGCCGTCGCAGCATATGCCCACGATTTCTTTCACGTCGTGTTCAGCCATTAATGCGGCTACATGTGCATAGTGGTGTTGGACTTGGATTAGTTGCCAGTTGTTTTGTTCTGCTAGTTCATGTGCTAGGGTGGTGGTTGTGAATTTTGGGTGGAGGTCGCATGCGATTGTTTCGAGTTTGCTGTTTGTGAGGTGGATTAGGTGTTTTGTGGCGTTCTCTAGGAATTGTTTGGTCTCGATGTTTTCTACGTCGCCTATGTGTTGACTGATGAAGGCTTTGTCTCCGTTCAGGATGCATGCGGTGTTGTTGAGTTCTCCGCCTAAGCCGATGACGACGTGTTTTGCTTTTTGCTTGAGTCTAATGGGTGCTGGCGCATAGCCTCTTGAGCGTCTTAGGAAGACGGTTTTTTTTCCATGTGTGCGGAGTACAGAGTCGTCGCATCTGTGTGCTATCTGTCTGTTGTGAAACAGGAAGTAGTCAACCGTGTTTCCGAGTGTTTTTTGGGCTTCTTCGTTGTCTTTTATGATGGGCTGGTTTGGGGGGTTGGCGCTTGTCATGACTAAGGCTGGATCGTCTATTCTGTCAAACAGCATGTAGTGTAGTCCTGTGTATGGGAGCATGACACCGACGTTGTGCAAGTTTGGAGCGATCAAGTCTGAAAGATAGTATTCATCGTTTTTGTCCAGCAACACTATTGGACGAGAGTAAGAGGTCAAAAGTTTCTCTTCCGCTGGGCTTACTTTTGCGAATGTCTTTATTGTTTTCAGGTTTCGTGCCATTGTTGCGAAGGGTTTCTGGCTTCGGTGTTTGACTTGTCTGAGTTTGATCAGGGGTTTGTCTTTGGTTGTTGATGTGGCTACGTGGAAGCCGCCGTATCCTTTGATTGCGAGGATGTTGCCTTCTGAGAGGAGTTTTCCGGCTTCGCGTATGGGGTCTTTGCCGTGGATTGGCTTGCCGTTGTTTGTTGTGAGGTAGGCTTTTGGGCCGCATTCGGGGCAGGCTACAGTTTGTGCGTGGAAGCGTCTGTTCAGTGGGTCTGTGTATTCTTTTTGGCAGAAGCTGCACATGGGGAAGTCTCGCATTGTGGTGTTTTCGCGGTCGTAGGGTAGTCGTTCGATTATGGTGAATCTTGGTCCGCAGTTGGTGCAGGTGATGAAGAAGTAGTCGTGTCTTGGGTCTTTGGGGTCTCTGAGTTCTTTGAGGCATTCGTTGCATATGGCTATGTCAGGCGGAATGACTGAGCCCGACAGTTCTGCCTCGTTTGAGCTTCTGTGAATCGTGAATTCCTGATACTGCAGTTTCCCCTTGAGCGGTGTGGTTGTGATTCTGAAGATTTGTGCGAGGGGTGGCTTCTTTTGCTTCAGGTCTTTCATGAAGCTTTGAACAGCTTCTTGCGTGCCTTCGAGGAGAATTTCTACGCCTGCGTCTCCTCGGTTTTTCACGTAGCCGTTCAGCTTGTTCTGTGCTGCAATGCGGTAGATGAAGGGGCGGAAGCCTACGCCTTGGACTATTCCGGTTATGTTGAGTTTTGTCCGCATCGCAGTCATCCTATCTGTTGTTGAATCGGAGAATGTTTTTTATACGTTTTGACTATTGTGTTGTGTTGCCGCTGGAGTAGTACAGGAATGGGAGGGCAAGCAGGATGGTGTTGTGTCCTCGTGTGGTGAGCGAGTATCTTACTCTGAGTGGGGGTCCTTGGTCGATTGTTCTTTGTGTGTAGCCGTGTTTGGTCAGGATTTTTAGTTTGTCTGATAGGGTGCGGGAGTTTACGCCGAGGATTTTTTTGAGTTCGCCGAAGCCTGCTGTTGTTTTGAGGAAGAGGATGTAGAGTATTTGGAGGTTCCATTTTTGCGAGAGCAGTGTGAAACTTTGTTCTAGGCTTTGCATGGTTTCCCTGAGGTTTTCTAGGCTCAGTTCTTGGGTTGTGAAGATTTGGCGGAGGGTTTCTTCTATGCCTTCTAGGTTGATTTTGAGTTTGGATTCGACTAGCTGGCGCAGTTCGCTGCTTAGGATTTGGGCGGCTGGTTGGGGGTTCATGTTTGCTCACTAGGTGTGTGTCTGGTTACTACAAGGTTTATATGGTTTATCTTTTAAATCTGGTGTATAATTAACAGCTTTCCTTCATGGTTAAAAGAGGCTTGATTGACATGCAGAAAGCGCAGGAAAAGGCAAAGTTTGAATCTCATTCAACCAGCTTGTGTCCGGAGTGCATGCAGCGTATCCCGATGCGGATTTACGAGGAGAACGGCGTCATCTACCTAGAGAAGTCTTGTTCTGAGCACGGCAAGTTTGAGGACATCTATTGGGGTGATGCGGAGCTTTTCAGGTGGTTCTATGATAACTGGTACGGTGATCGTTACAGGGGAAATGGTCTGCAGAACCCACATACGAAGAAGGAGAAGGGGTGTCCGTTTGATTGTGGGATTTGCCCTGAGCATAAGACGCCTACGATTCTTGGCATAATTGATGTTACGAACAGGTGTAACATGGCTTGTCCGATCTGTTTTGCTTATGTTGGTGCGGCGAACTACGTGTATGAGCCTTCTTTTGAGCAGATTGTGGACATGATGAAGCTGTTGAGAGCCAACAAGCCGTGGGCCTGCAACGCACTGCAGTTTAGCGGTGGTGAGCCTACTTTGAGGAATGATTTGCCTGATTTGATTAGGGAGGCGCAGAAGGCTGGAATCAGCCATGTGGAAGTCAACACTAATGGTATTCGGATTGCTGAGGATATTGAGTATTTCAAGAAGCTTTTGGACGCTGGGTTGAGTACGCTCTATTTGCAGTTTGACGGGTTGAGAGAGGACATCTACAAGTGCACCAGGGCGAGAACGAATGTTATCCCGATCAAGCAGAAGGTGATTGATAACGCGAGGAAGCTTGGTTTGGATTCGATTGTTCTGGTTGTCACGTTGATGAAGGGTGTGAATGACAAGGACTTGGGAAGCATCGTTGATTTTGCGGTGAAGAATCATGATGTGGTTCGTTGTATTAACATTCAGCCTGTTTCGATGGCTGGAAAAGCCCGGAAGGAGGAGATGCGGAAGACGAGGATAACGATTCCTGACACCATTAACGAGATTGAGAAGCAGACTGGTGGTGTGGTTGGGCGGTTTGATTGGCGTCCGGTGAACTGGCCTGTTCCCATGACTAAGGGCATGGGCGTGATCAAGAATAAGGCTTATCCTGATTTTACTATGCATCCGATGTGTGGTGCAGCCACGTTTCTGGTCGTGGACAAGGATGGCTCGTACAAGCCGATCATGCATTATGTGGATGTGGACAAGTTTGCTGACGTGTTCTGGAGCGTGTACTATTCTGGTGCTAAGGGAAGGAAGACGATTGCGAGGATGAAGATGGCGAAGCTGCTGCCCATGGCAAAATCAGGCTTCGTCAGAGGGCTGATCAAGGACGTGGTCACTAAAGGAAGCTACGAGGCACTGGGAGAGTTCATGCGAAGAATAGTCATGATCGGGATAATGCATTTCCAAGACGTATGGAACTTCGACCTAGACAGAGTGCAGCAATGCGCAATCCACTACGTAACACCGGACATGAAGATACGCAGCTTCTGCACGTACAACAGCATACACAGACCAAACGTGGAAAAACAGTTCGCAATACCAATCAACGAATGGACAAAGAAAACAGGCAAAAAAATAAACGAACCGGTTTGAATACCGTCTGGCAAAATACTTGCCATGTTTTGGTAAAGCTTCAAGGACGTGACGCCATGCTAAACTCATGAAGCTTGGCAGTTTGCTCTACTTCTGCATGCTCTCGACAACGAATTCGTTCTCCAATATTCCAGAAATGCGTCTAATCATATCAAACGAATCTTTTCTCGCATCCAAGGTTCTACTTTTCGTTGGATGAACATAGGAATTTCGTTTGTTATTGATTTCAATCATATCTGCTTTAGTTTTTCCTTTGATCAACTTCCACTTCTCTAGCAACATGATAAGGTCATAGAGATTCATCTTGTACAAGCAAGTAATGTCATCTTCTGGAAGAACCTCGCGTTCCCCAATTCTTATCTTTGCTTTCGATAACACATCGTAGCAAACACGCTCACACAGAACACCACTTAGAACTACGGTCGAGTAGAACAACCCGTTAATGTACAGCTGTATCAGTTCCCAGTAGAGCTTGAAATAATCCATGTCCGCCGGTTTAAGACCGCCAGGAATGTCCAAGAACCTATTGACCTTTTCTTCTAGATCTAACTCAAAAGTATTCTTGAGGAAATCTTTTAGTAACGCCCGAGCTTTCTCTTCTTTTCCTACTCTTTTCAATTCTCCATAAAGTGCTGGAAGACCGTTTATAAAAACAAGCCTTTCTGACATCACTGATCTAAACTCATTTAGCTCTTCACTGCTTTCTGTCTTTCTTCTTCTTGTAGTACTCTTCTTAGTACTTTGCCTACTAGCGTCATTGGTAGATCTTTTCTGAATTCGAGTTCTCTTATAGCTTTGTATGGTGCTACTTTTTCGTTCACGAATTTTTTGATTTCTTCTTCTGTTGCTGTTGCTCCTTCTTTGAGCACTACAAATGCTTTGGGTATCTCGCTTGCCACTGGGTCTGGCTTGCCTACAACCGCGCACAGCTTCACTGCTGGATGCTCGTACAGCACGTCCTCGATTTCCCTCGGATAGACGCTGTAGCCCTTGTACTTGATCAGGTCCTTCTTCCTGTCAGTTATGTAGAAATACCCGTCCTCGTCCATCTTTCCAATGTCACCCGTGTACAGCCACCCGTCACGAAGCACATCCACCGTCTCTTGTTCCATCTTCCAGTACCCCTTCATAACCTGCGGACCCTTAACCACAAGCTCACCCGTCTCACCGACTCCAAGCTCCGTCTGCCCCGTCTCCATGTCCATGATCTTCGCATCCGTGTCAGGCCAAGGCAGCCCTATCGAGCCCACCTTCACCGTCTTCATCGAACGATCAAGCGGGTTACAGTGCGTCACCGGCGACGACTCCGTCAGCCCATAGCCTTCCACGAGAACCCCGCCCGTGGCTTCCATCCACCTCTTCTGAACCTCAGGCGGTAATGGAGCAGAGCCAGAAATGCAGAAACGCACAGACGACAGGTTATACTTCTTAAATTCCGGATGAACAAGAAGCACGGCATACATTGTAGGCGCACCGCAGAAAACGGTCACCTTGTGCTTCTGGATGGCTTGCAAAGTGCTGACCGCGTCAAACTTTGGAAGCATAACCATCTTTCCAGCCAAGTAGATGGGCGCGTTCATGCCTGTGGTCATGCCGTAGATGTGGAACAGCGGCAGCACCGTCAGAAAAGTCTCAGCGCCAGTCGTGCCCCTGAGCCAAGCATCACAACCCACAGCGTTCGCGATCAGGTTCATGTGCGTCAGCATCGCACCCTTCGAAACCCCCGTCGTCCCACCCGTATACTGCAAAGCCACAAGATCCTCACGCGGGTTAATCTCAACCTTAGGCGGGTTCGCACCATACTTGTTCATCAAATCCTTGAAGAAGTAAACGCCTTCCTTAGGCTCAACCTTGCGCTGCGGAATCTTCTTCAGCAACGTTCCCAAGAACGCTTTGGCTCCGGGCATGTAGTCCTTCAAGCCTGTGACTATGACTCTCTTGAGCTTGGTCTTCTGCCAAACAGCCTCCACAATAGGGTACAGCAAATCCAGAACAACAATCGTTTCAGCCTCGGAGTCAACGAGTTGATGCTCCACCTCACGCTCCTTATACAACGGGCTGATAGCAGTCTCAATCGCCCCAATCTTTATCGCACCGTAGTACGCGATCACGAACTGAGGCATGTTCGCGAGGAAAAGAGCCACTTTGTCGCCTTTCTTCACGCCCAAGTCGGCAAGCGCTGTCGCAAACCTGTCAACCTCAAACTCCAGTTCCTTGTAAGTGATTTCCCTGTCGAAGTAGACTATCGCCGTGTTATCAGGGTACTTCTCAGCCGTAGTCTTCAGCAGGTCAGAAAGTGGAACCTCAGGATAGTCCAGGTTCCTCGGCACTCCTTCAGGCCAGAACTTGAACCACGGCTTCTCTGCCGGTTGAGAAGGCTGAGGTGGCTGAACCTCTACAGGTGGTTGTTTCTTAACTTTCCTCTTCGATGCCATAACCTAAAACCGACTCTTATATATCAAGAACAAGACGTAATAACACTTTCTACGAAACCGTTCTTGAACCCACACGCCTAAAGAAAAAAAAGAATACTGTTTTAGAGGTTAAAAAAAGAAGCAGGTGGAGGATTATGGGTATACGGTTCCGTAGTGCTTGCAGATTGCGTAGTAGTCTTTCATGTCTATTTTGTTGTCGCCGTTCGTGTCGCAGTTCGGGTTCCAGTTTGGTCTGCTCGGGTCAGAACCGTAAGCTCTGGCTACCAAATAGAGGTCTTTGACATCGATTTTTCCATCACCGTTCACGTCGTAGGGAAAGACGATGAGGACCATGCCTGACGCTTGATTGTCTGCTACTTCTGTTTCTTCTGGAACAGGCCAAGCGTACGCTCGTATGGTGCGCTTACCTCCTGAACCTCCTATGATGACCAACGTGCATGTCAGAGTCGTGAAACTTGTTTTCGTCAGAGTAACATCCGTGAACGTGTGTACGGCGTCGTCATTCACGTAGATCGTCACGTTAAACGTTTCTTCGTAGGAACCATAGTTTGCAACTGTCACGTTAATGTCTACGGGGAGACCTTCCCATATGAGAGTTCGCGACAGTGTGACACCCATTATCCCGATGTCGTGCCCAACACCGTATGGATTCATCAAAGGATAGCGGTCAGCTACTCCTTCGCCGATAACGTATGCAGTGTCGCCTATGCCGTCACTGCCTGTCTCGTTCTGGTACGGGCCACTGTACACATCCACGCCAGCATAATCGCTCCAGTAATTGCCGCCAGACGGATAGCTGCCATCCCAACTGTTCTCAGACTCGTAGAGAAAAACTTGGTAGTCATTCCACAGAAAGCTGTTGTGGTAGATACTGTTGTATTCAACATTGTGACCGTGAAGAGAAATGCCAACGATGTTCTTGGCAACGATGTTCTCGGTTACAGTATTATACTTAGACTCAAACTCTATTGAGATGCCGTATTCGTTGTTGATTATCTTGTTCTGAGTGATAACGTTGTAGTTTGACTGGTAGATCTTTATGCCCGTGTTGTTGTTAGCGATGAGATTCTTGGATATGGTGGCGCTGCCCCCATGTAGATGTGAACATATGCCGATCATGTTGCCCTTTATGTTGTTCTCTGTTATCACGTGACCCCAACTGCCCCAGAACTCTATGCCATACCAGAAACCTCTGATATTCGTGTCTCTGATCGTGATGTTGAAACCAGCAAGATGGAACCCCGTGCTGTACAACGTGCCATTGCCCTCGAGAATATGGTTTGCCCCATCAACGGTAACGTAGTCCTTCTCAACTTCCACCGTGTCGTATATGTCGCCAGTGAGAACATAAGTGACGTTGTCTGCACTAGATATTGGCGCTGTCACAGGTTCAATGCTTCCGTCGGCCTTGATGTAGATCGTTCCTATGGACTTGACTTCAAAAGTGGTCTGGTTTGTCGCAACAAGTCCTGAGTGTTCGGCCACAACGTAGACGGTGTACATTCCAGACTTGGACGGTTCAGGAAGCTTGAACATATAGCTGTATTCGCCATCTGCATTCGTCTGCTGAGTAGTCATGAGGATCGTCATGTTATCCGGGTCTCTGACTTCAATGCTGACCAGATTGTTCTCAATCGGCCAGTAGTTGTAGGTCAGCTTTCCAGAAATATAGACGTTATCTGCCCCATGATAGGATAGTTTGCCTGTTTTCACTGAGATAACGAAGGAATCCGCAAACGCAACCGTGGAAGCCGCCAGTAGCAAGGTGAAGATGATTGCGATTGATCCAAATTTGAAGTAGGAAAATGGTTTCTTCAAAACTCTCCTTCTCCTTCAATCTTACTTTAGGTTTAACAGGGAAATAAGTTTTGCGAAACAAAGTTCTATGCAAACCATAGTTTGTATGGGATATGGCTAATTAAGCACGAACAAACTGAATCAACCGATACAAGATGAAGCCTTCCACGCGATTTCCAGCATAGCAGTATCCGTATTTAAATCGGAGCAGATGTTTCTTTACTGAAGGCTTGTCATTTGAAGATTGAACAAGCATGGATACAGTGCGCAGACGTAAGGCTCTATGCTGAACTGCACATCCCAGACGCTGTTCCAGCACCCGCACTCCTAATCTGCCACGGTCTAAACGCACGAGGCTCCAGCGGCTTAAGGCTGTACACCAGACTAGCCAAGAAAGCCTGCGAAAACGGATACATCTCTCTAATCTTCGACTTTCGAGGAGTCGGAAAAAGCACAGGAGAATTCGATTACGGGTTGGGCGAACGCGAAGACGTCAAATGCGCACTGGACTATCTAGCG
>Ga0315279_10009412_pt1 | contig 11651 bp, 9 predicted proteins | sample YL17G06_20_MG_FD_203694 | JGI IMG/M metagenome (GOLD analysis project Ga0315279, IMG submission 203694) | Sediment microbial communities from Yellowstone Lake, YNP, Wyoming, USA - YL17G06_20 | ecosystem: Environmental > Aquatic > Freshwater > Lake > Sediment | place: USA: Wyoming | collected...
GGGCACTCGCGCCCAGGATGCCGCCTACAAGCGCATGCGCCTGATGCTCACCTCGGCCCATCGCCGCCTGCACAACCGGTTGCACCAGGCGGGGCAGTTCCACCAGCACACGCCGGTGGACGACCACCCCCAGCATCACGGCTGAGCAGGGCAGGTGTCTCCTCGGGAGCGCTGTCTCAGACTCTCACCTTTCAAGAAAGGAAGTGGCTGCAATACCGGGAGGAAGCGCGTCTTCCGGGGGTAGGAGAGCGGCCTGATGCCGGCCCGGAGGGGCTTGTGGGGCCATCATCTGCTCACATTGGGGAAGATCTCGGGGCCTTTGTCGCGGCGGCGGCAGGAGACCAGCCCGGAACCAGAGAAACCGCCACTCCAAGGAAGGAAAAGCCGGTTGATATGGGGCATCTCAGATGGAGGGCAATCACCCTATGGCATTCAACGGCCTCGGCCTGCATTTGGGCAATCTGTCTCGCCTGTCATCCGCCAGGACGCGGTCCATCAGCCCGGAGAACCCGACGGGCGAGAGGGGCCGCGGCGGCATGGCCGCGGAGGGAGTCGCCTCCCGCGCAGCGCGCGACCTCGGACGGGGCTGGAAGGTCTCTCCCTATGTTCGCATCCAGCCGGGCGAGGTGCACACGCTCGCCGAAATCACCGGGCCGGGCGCGATTCAGCATATCTGGATGACGCCCACGGGCCGTTGGCGCTACAGCATCCTGCGCATCTACTGGGACGGCCAGGAGCAGCCGTCGGTGGAGTGCCCGGTAGGTGACTTCTTCGCCTGCGGATGGGGACAATACGCGCAGCTCTCCTCGCTGGCGGTCTGCGTCAACCCGGGCAGCGCCTTCAACTGCTACTGGGAGATGCCCTTCCACAAGAGCTGCCGGATCACGATGGAGAACATCGGGCCGGAGCAGATGACCCTCTTCTATCAGATCACCTACGCACTCACCGATGTGCCCGACGACGCGGCCTACTTCCACGCGCAGTTCCGCCGGGTCAACCCGCTCCCCTACAGGGATGTCTACACCATACTCGACGGGGTGAAGGGCCGCGGTCAGTACGTCGGAACCTATATGGCCTGGGGTGTCAACAACTGCGGCTGGTGGGGCGAGGGCGAGATCAAGTTCTACCTCGACGGCGATGGCGAGTTCCCGACCATCTGCGGCACCGGCACGGAGGACTACTTCTGTGGCTCCTACAACTTCGACGTCGGCAAGGAGAAGGGCGGCTACCGGGAGTTCACGACGCCCTACTCCGGCCTGCCTCAGGTCATCCGGCCCGACGGCCTCTACTCCTCCCAGACGCGCTTCGGCCTCTACCGCTGGCACATCACCGACCCGATCCGGTTCGAGCAGGACCTGCGGGTGACCATTCAGGCGCTCGGCTGGCGAAGCGGCGGACGCTACCTGCCACTTCAGGACGACATCGCGAGCGTGGCATACTGGTACCAGGCGCTGCCGACCGCGCCGTTCTCGAAGCTGCCGGATAGCGATGGTCTGGAGATCATCTGAGCCCTGGGCGCCTGTGGGGCAGGAATGAGGCCGCTTGCAGCGGCCGGCATCAGCGCGGATCGGGCTATCGGCCGTAACGAAGAGAGCCGGCCATGGACGCGCGCCGATAGGATTCCTGGGGAACGCACTGTTGCCGGTACGTCCTGACTACTCGCTGGCACCAACGATCGTCGTTTCCCGAAACCCAGCCAGACCACGTTCCACCAAGTACCCGGCCCCGCCTCGACCAAGTTTGTCGTCGGTGCCCCGCAGAACTTCCTCGCCATCAAGATACGCAACGACCTCGGTTCCTGTCACGGTCAACGCAAGATCGTGCAACTCGCCCACCTCCCACGTGCATGTCATCTCCGCGAGAACAGCTTCGCCGTAGTAGTTGAGGACGAGCATCAGAGCATCTCGTGTCTTCACCAGCGCGATGAACCGCTGGAGTCCCTGGTAGCGCGCGACCAGACCACCGGCCTCGGCCAGCGCGATGGCGAACCGGCTGGAGATCGTGTAGTCGGTCCAGTCGTCTGTCCCAGTGATCAGCACTCCCCTCCCCTCGTCCTTCCCGAAGTGGGTCATCGGTTGAGGGTTCTGGGGGAACCGGCCGATCACCCGGTCGGCATCAACCACCCAGCCGAGCACCGCACCGTCGGCGGTGCGCGGGAGTTCGTCGGGGATGCGCAGGTCCGGTGAGCCGCCAAAGGTGACCCTATCCACAGTCACGCTGCCGGACGCGGCAGAACCGCCGGCGATCTCGACTCCGATATCCTTGACAGGGAAACCGCGTTCGCCAGGGACGGGCAGCTTGAGCGTGAAAGGCATGCCGGCTTCGAGACGGATCGGCTCTCCGTAGATGAGCTTCGTGAGCGTCGCCCGGTTGCTGTCCCCCTCGCCGGAGAAGGATCGGGCGAACAGGCGAATATCGGCGGGTCCCGTGTGCTTCCCCGCCACTCCCTCGAGCGTTACGGTCTGCCCGGCGTACAGTTTCGGGGTCCCGACAATCGCGTAGCCGGAAGCTGCCGGCTCTGCAAACAGCGGCGTGGAGACCCGAAGCGGATGGTTGGGCGCGACCTCCCGGTAGGCTATCTGAAGCGCCCGGGCTCCGTCCGGCCCGGCGATGTTCGTCACCGTGCCAGTCCCGGGCATGCCCTGCTCCGTTCTCTCGACCATATATCCATGCCGGCTGCCCGGCAGGCTGAAATGATGCCAGGCCCCGGCCTTCGGCGCCCCCGGGTGCGGCCAGCCCATTATCTTCCGGCCGATGCGAGCGATTCGGTGCGCCTCCTGGAGGCAGTCAGAGGTCAGGCGGGCGCCCTCCGCGGTCGGAAGCAGCATACGGTCGGCGAAGGGTGACTGGAAGTCATACTCCTGGTTGATGCCTGTGAGCCCGACCACGAGGCCCATGACGCTGCCGACATTGGCGGCGTTGCAGTCGGTGTCCCATCCGGCGGTGTTGATGATGGCCTGGGCGCGGCGGAAGTCGTCCGGCGCATAGCTCCACGCCATCACCATGAGGGCGTGATTGGGCACCATGTGGCAGGATCCCCCGTACTTGTCGTAGCCGTACCTCTCGGCGATGCGGGCATGGGTCTTGTGCCAATCCCCGTCCTGCGCTGCCCACGCGCGGACATCCCGGTGGACCTGGGCGATGCAACTGTCTTCCGGGATGACGCTGATGCCGAGGTCGAGGAGCTTCGCCATGTCCTTCTCGACGAAGCCCCCCGACACCATGGCGGCCACCACCTTGGCGCCGTTTACCGCCTCCCCGTCGTGTGAGACGCGCGCGGCGCGCTCGGCCAGCCGAGCCGCCAGCTCCGGCTCGCCGGGGGCGACCAGGCCGAAGGCGTCAATGAAGATCTGCGCGCCGATCTGCTGGGCGACGACGGGGCCGTTGAGAGCGATGCTCCCGCTGCGAGGCGAAGGCACGCCGTGCTTCAGGCGCAGGTAGGCGGTGTGCTCGGTGGACACGCCCAACCCGCCCCACCAGAGGATCGTCTTCCCTTCGATGAGGTAGTTCAGCCAGGTCTTGCCGAAGAAGTCCTCCGGGGTGTCGGCATAGGAACCACTGTCCTCCAGGGCGCGAACGAAAGTGAAGGTCCCGGTGATGTCGTCATCGGTGACGACGAGCGGAAGCCCCCGGTCTTCCGCGACGTACCGGTCCACCAGGCCCCAATGCGCGACCAGGTCGTCCTTGCGCCATCCCTCAAACGGGCGCCCCATGTAGACACCTATTACTTTCCCGACAACGCCCGCATAGACTTGCTCTTCGTAGTTGATGATCTCACCCACAGCCATCTCTCGCCTCCTCATTACTGGTGTTGAGCGACGCCAGCGGCACTCCGGCTCTGGGCCTCGGTCACTAGAACTGTCCCCTGGTGACGAGCCCAATGATGTTCCAGAGCGAGCTGTTCAGCAGATCCCCGACGATCAAGCCAATGGCGAGTGGTATCGTCTGGCGGTACAGGCGCAGGCCCCCATACCGGGTTACCAGCGTCTTGAGAGTCCACGCGATGAGGAACGGGAACGTCCCCACGGCCTGGGGGACGCTGTTGGAGAGCAAGTAGCCGATGGGGTGAAGTGGCCACCAGAGGAAGCGCAGACGCATGATGCCAAAGAAGATAGTGACCATCAACCCTCCCACCATGCCTAGCACACCCGCTACGTCCCGATTCGCCCCGCTCATGATGTCGTGGACGAGCGTGAAGCCATCGTCCCTGAGCGCCCAGGGCACGAAGTAGTTGCCCTTGGCGGCCGCGGTCATGAGGAAACCGCGGCCATACAGCACGGTCAAAGTGACATATATGCCCACGGCCAGCGCGACGGGGAGCACGGCGAAGAGCAGGTACATGAGTGGCCGCTTGTGCGTGCCGCTCGCATCCGCGATCTTGAAGGACGTCAGCGTGTTGAGCGAGCAGGCGCTGAAGATCCGGCTGGGATGGGGAGCCCCGACCCAGTTCATCATGTAGAGGGTGAGGACCTCCGTCGGCCGCACATTGCGCATGCCCACCACGATGGCGCACACATCGTTGAACCACCAGAAGAATGGGTCGAAGGCGCCCTCCGCTTGCAGTCGCGCATAGGCCAGGTATAACCCGAGCAGGAGCGTGATGTAGGCCAGCGCGAAGATGGGTCGGTTCCCCGAGAGGATGAGGAAGGCGACCAGCCAGGAGACGGAGATCACGAAGCCGATGATGGCAAAGCGATACGGCAAGGGCTCATCGAGGTTGCCTCTCGCGGGGCCTCGGCTGAAGGCGATGCGCAGCGCTCTGGCCAGGTGCCTACGGGCGATCCACAACGCCCAGACGGACAGTGCCACCACCGCCCCCGTGGCCTGGTTCAACGGGGCCGGGAAACCAGAGGACCACCACGAGTCGGCTGCCATGGGCGAGTGCCCGTACGTGATCGCCAGAGCGCACAGCCCGATCCGCACCAGCCACAGGAACCAGACGGAGAACAAGAGATCCCTCGGGAGAATGTAGGCGAGCGAGATCAGCCAGGGGTGGAGCCATAGCTGAACGTCCCCGAGGGCGGCCCGCGGCCCCACGTACTGCGCGCCCATCACCGTGACTTCCATGGGCAGCGAAGGCATAGCAGGCATTCTCTGTGATAGCTGGCTGAGGAAGGCGATGACTGCGGCGACAGCCAGCCCCGCCCAGAAGGGCCTGCTGACTGGCAGGCGCGCGGCCTGACCTCCGCCGGGCACTTCGCCAACGGTCTCCAGCGGTATCTGCGCCAGCGGGAACGTCAGCCGCTCGTTCTGGATCCACTGCTTCTGCACGAGGACGAGAAGGCAGACGTTCGCCAGGTAGAGGCACAACATGACGGACGACCAGGCCGCCAGCGGCAACGCCCATTCCGACCACGGCACGGCGACCCCGCCCAGGTAGAAGTCTGTGGCAGCCGCGTACGAAGTGGGGCCCCACCACTCGGGGATCAGGTGGAGGAACGTTGATTCCCAAAGCGGCTGCGTGAGACTATAGTAGCGGTAGCTCGGGACCTTCGGCAGCAAGTAGAAGAGCACATGCATGCCGAACAAGGGCGTCACGACGAGGATGACTGAGTAGACCGTCAGCAGTTCCGGCCGGGTCAACCGCAGTCGCCGGACGGCCGGGATGCTCGTGAGCGCTGTCAGTAGGAACAGCACCGTCAGCGGCCAGGGCGCCGGCACGCCGCTCGACCACCCGCCCGCCCAGAAGTGGGGGGTCGCCCTGAACCACACGACCTCGCCGTAGAAGATAGCAGGAGCGGTGATGGCGACAACGACGAGTGAGATTAGCGCGGCGCGCCAGGTGACGCCTCTTCGGGCATCGCGTGTCGGCTCAGGGGCTGCCGCGGAGGAGTCCTTTGTCGGCACAGTAGAGCCCATGTCGTCCTTGGGGCAACGGGCGATCAGTGCAGAGAGATGACCCGCGCCCGGAACAGGTGATTCGCAGAATACGAGTACAGCACCTGCGCGGCGGAGCGCCGAGGTCGGCGCTCCGCCGCAGTCACACGCTCGTTAGGCCCCCCTAGCCTGACTAGAAGAGCACCGGACAGTCCTCATCACAATGTCGAGCACTTCCATACGCGCCAAGGACCGAATAGGGCCCCGGCGCGCAGAGTCCCATCGGTTTCTTTTCGCCAGCCTTGACCCGTTCAAAGAACTCGGCGATCAACCTCTCGGAATTCCACCAGGCAGCATGTCCGTCGAGGAATCCTATGTTCACGCCGCCAAAGTGCCGCGCGTAGGGCTTCCGCAGGTCTGGGTTGGTCAAGAACGCGCCATTGTTGGGTGCGTACAGATAGAAGTACGGGTCCTCCTCCTGCGCCAGCTCCCAGTCAAAGCTGCAACACCAACTAGCGGCTAGCCTGCAGATATCCGGATAGGCCGCTGTCGGGAGGGTCTTGTAGTCTTGGGTAGCGCCATTGCTCTGATCGCTGACGATGACGAAGGAGGTGGGTTCTTGCACTGACACCATCTTCAAGCCGAAGTTGTGCCCGGGAAATTCCGGGCTAGTCCAGCCCCCATTGCATCCGATGCTCATGCCGAAGGCCTTAGAGCCTTTGCTGACGTGGTTTGCCCACACGCTGTAGACCGGCCCCTGCACGAACGAGTCCGTGACATCCCCGCCCCAGCCGTTCGGCCACCAGGCGCCGCCCAAGGGGCAGCCTCCCGGCTCCCTGAAGGTGCCTAACCAGGAGTCTAGCGGCGCGGCGGAGAAGGAGCGGAACCAGTTGGGGTCCGGGTTGATATTGCCCGGGCCGCTCTCCCATTTCGCGCTGGGACACCGCCATACATCGCGGTTCTTCACGTACTCGTCAAAGACCACCGGCCACCGCAAATACGGGTTCGAGAAGGTGGGGCCCTCTATGCAGTTTGTCCATTCTCCGTTACACAAACAGCCAGTAGTTGCCGCGAAAAAGTCGATCACTTCCGGGTTGCTCTCTTTTGGCGGCAAGGTGTCGTTGTTGTCCGCCAGGTACATCTGAACGGCGAGGGCGATGTTCTTCACATTGGAGAGGCACACCGCCTTGCGCGCTGACTCTCTCGCACGCGCAAATACAGGAAAGACCATCGCTGCTAGGATCCCGATGATGGCGATCACGACTAGCAGTTCAATCAAGGTGAATCCATATCTCCGTCTCATCACTAGCTGCCTCCTTGTCCTGAACGTCGGCACGACGAGTGACGCGAGGCCAATACACAGCGGTCGCGATCACCCTGTCCATCGTGACGCACAACTGCTTCGGCAGTGGCACCACCTCCCTGTAACGTCTCGATTGGCGCGGCTCAGACGACCCATCAGCGTCGGACAAGGATACCACATGCCCGACATTGCGTCAAGGGCTGTGCGCGCTAAGTTTTGGCTTCCTGCATTCTCCCCAAAGGGAACGGCGCCGCTGGGTGCACTCGAATGGTCGCATACAGTGGAAGGCTCAGGAGTCGCCGGCAAGCCTACAAAGCTCCAAGCGGCATTCGCTGGGATTCTATCAGAATGCGTCCTAGTGGCTTTCTATGGCGTTTGGTGCCGTTACGCGCTTTGGGATTGCCTCCAAAATGCTGCAAATCGAGCGGATCTCCCGTATTCGACCACCGGAAAACGGGAAACCATGAACTATGCAGGGGTTGACATTCGGTACTCAATGCTGTTACTATGGGCGCATTGTTTGGCGCGCTAGGAGGACGTTAGGCCGTGACAGACACGACAGCACCAGTTCCTAAGTATGGACTGATTGTAGAGCGGATCATCTCAGAGATTCGCAGAGGTCGGCTGCCGCTTGGATCCCAGGTCCCTTCTCAGAAGGAGCTCATGGGAGAATTCGGCGTCAGCACAACTACGGCGCGCAAGGCACTGCAGGAGCTGGAACGTGCCGGCTGGGCCACGCGTATCCGAGGCCGCGGCACGTTCGTCCGGCAGCAGACGGTAGGCCGTCCCCTGAACCGCATGTTGAGCTTCACGCGAAACATGGTCGAGTCCGGTCGCGTGCCATCCGCGAAGGTACTTGCGATCCGAGTGAAGCGCGGCTCGCGTGCGTTACAGCTCCCGACTGGCGAGTACGTCCTGCCGGGCCCGATGTACGAGGTGCGTCGGTTACGTCTGGCAGACGCGGTGCCGATGGCACTCGAGAACCGGTACGTTTCGATGCATCTGTGCCCCGGCCTCGACAAGGCCGACCTCTCTGGATCCCTCCTGGACATCTATGAGAACCAGTATGGGCTTCGATTGACGCGTATCGACCAGATGCTAATGCCGACTTCCATCGAGGAGGACGACCGCGCGCTTCTCGGTCTGGAGGAATCTGTGCCGAGCATCCGCGTCGAGGGTGTCGTGTTCGTGGGCCGCGACGCCATCCTCGAGATTGAGGAGTCGCTCTACCGGGGAGATCTCTACCGGTTCTATGTGACAGCAACGCACTACTGAGTTGGGCGTGCACGCACTCGTTCCGGCAGATTGCACTGACCAATGGCGCGCGGCACGAAGCGGCGTGTGGAGCGTATGGGGGATAGGGAGGCACGAACGTGCATACTGAAGGACAGTCAGGGGGTCAGGGCAGCCCTCCGATGGGGTGGAACACGTGGGACTGCTACGGCTCGCTCATTACCGAGGCTGAGGTAAGAGCAAACGCCGACTGTCTGGCACAGCGGCTGCTCCCCTATGGCTGGGATCATGTTGTCATAGACATCAACTGGTACCAGCCTTCCCGAGGCCTCGGGGAGGGACTCACAGACGGCGGAGTGAGGGACAGGTTTGGTCGCTACCAGCCGGCTCCCAACAGGTTCCCCTCTGCAGCAGACGGCGCCGGTTTCCGACCACTCGCCGACTTTATCCACTCAAGGGGCCTCAAGTTCGGCATCCATATCATGCGGGGTGTACCGCGGCGGGCGGTGGAGCTACGCGAACCGGTTAAGGGTACCGCCTTCACTACCGACCAGGTTGCAGACCTCGGCAGTGTCTGTGGCTGGAATAGCAACGACTACGGCATCAACATGAACTGCCCGGGAGGACAGGCCTACTACGATTCGTTGCTCGAACTCTACGCGGCCTGGGAGGTTGACTTCGTCAAGGCCGATGACATGACCAGGCAGGAGGAGATTGACGCTCTCGTTTGCGCTGTTGACAAATGCGGGCGACCGATGACACTGAGTATCGTTGGCATCAACGCGCCTACTCCGCTGAGTCACCCACGGGCGCGCATGTATCGCATCTCCCAGGACGTGTGGGACCAGTGGCGCGACCCCGAGACACCCTGGTGCGACGTGAACGACATGCTCGAACTAGCCGCCAGCTACGCGCCGAAGATAGTGGAAGGGTGCTATCCCGACGCCGACATGCTCCCCATCGGGCGGATCGGGCGGAACGATGCCATCGGCAAGGAGCGCCCGACTAGACTCACTCCTGCCGAGCAGACGACGCTGCTGACGCTATGGAGCATCTTCCGGTCCCCGTTGATGCTCGGCGGCAGTGTGGTGGACCTGGACGATTCCACCTATTCGCTGCTGACCAATCCCGAAGTGCTCGCGGTGAACCAACGCAGTCGCGGCAACCGGCCGCTGCATACAGAGGCGGAGCGAGGCCGCCTGGGTTGCCCAGGATGCCGACGGCGATGCGATCTACCTGGCGTTGTTCAACCGGGGAGAGAAGCCGCAGCTGGTGGGAGTGGACCTGAACGAGATAGGCCTGTCCGGCCGTGTTTCCGTACGAGACATGTGGCAGTGACGTGCGATAGGCGCTTTCGAAGGCAGGATCGACTTGGAAGTAGCTCCTCATGGAGGCATGCTACTACGGCTGGATCGCAGCGCGTGACTTGCAGCAGAGAGAGCACTCAAGAACCCGTAACAGTGCTGACGCGGCCAAAGGTGTGAGCCTCCTGGGATTGGACATAGGTTCGAGCGGATGTAAGGCCATCGTCTTCGATGAGTCCAGAGGGGACCATCGCGGAGGCGAGGGAGCCTTACGCGATGCAGTTTCGGTTGGCAGTGGCCTACGCGTGTCAGATGGAACTGTAGCGCGAGCTGTACCCAGCGCTAGCCCCCCTGCGACGCGGGCCGCTCTCCTGAGGATCTGACCTGGTAGGAACAGTGAGCACGCAACGGCACATCCTGAGCACGATGAGCGTCGCGGAGATCATGGCAAGGGCCTGCCGACGCCGTATTCTGGTACCGGCGTTCAACATCGCCTATCTCCCGATGATGGCCCCCATCGTCCAGACCCTCAGGGAGCACGACACGTTCGCGCTCGTTGAGGTCTCACAGCCAGACATCGAGTACTTTGGGGCGGAGAGCTACCAGGCTGTAGCGACAGCGTTTGAGCGCTGTGCTGAACGGCGGGTCGTTCGGCTGCACCAGGACCACGTGTGCGTCATTGATGAACGGGGCCAGAGGACCGATTGGCAGACGCGTATTCAGCTCGCACTCGCACTCGGCTATGACTCGGTCATGCTGGATGGGTCGCGGCTGCCACTTGCTGAGAATATCGCGGCGACCAAGACGGTCGTCGGAATGGCGCATCCTGCAGTCGCGGTGGAAGGGGAACTCGGAGCGGTGCTAGGCCACGAGCATTCCCCTTTGCCTCCCCATGAGGAGATCATGGCCGCAGGATATGGCTTCACCGACCCGGGTGATGTAGAGCGCTTCGTGAGAGAGACGGGTGTAGACTGGCTCTCAGTAGCAGCAGGCAATATCCACGGGGCTGTCGCGGGCGTGGCGAGGGATGAGGAGAAGGTTGGGACGCGACTGGACCTCGACCATATCCAGCGGCTATCTGAGTGTGCCAAGATCCCCTTCGTGCTTCATGGAGGCACCGGCATTGATCTCGACTGCGTGCGCCAGGCCGCCGCTTACAGTATGACCAAGGTCAACGTTGGCACGGCCGTGCGCCAGCCCTATGAAGCGGCACTACGTCGAGGCGAGAGCGAGACAGAAGCGCAGCGCGCGGTAGCCGAGGCCGTAGCCCGTTGCATCGCGGAGTACGACATCGCTGGCAGCGCATCGAGACTGGCCTCCGACACCGGTCTTGTGACCTTGCCCCCAAGAACGGGTCCAGGTGAACGGAATCTGGAGGAGCAAGGCAGATGAACGGGAAGCGACACACGCCGGAACAGATCATCCACAAGCTACGGCAGGCGGAGGTGGAGCTGGGCCAGGGGTCGACGGTGCCCCAGGTGTGCAATAAGATCGGGGTGACGGAGCAGAGCTACTATCGCTGGCGCACTGAGTTCGGTGGGCTGCGGCTGGATCAGGCGAAGCGGCTGAAGGCGCTGGAGACGGAGAACGCCCGGTTGAAGAAGCTGGTGGCGGATCTGTCGTTGGATAATGCCATTCTCAAGGAAGCGGCCTCGGGAAACTTCTGAGCCCGGCGAAACGCCGGGCAGCAGTAGAGTATGTGCGAGACGCCTTGGGCCGGGAGCGGGTGTCGGAACGGCAGGCCTGCAGGGTGCTGGGACAGCCGCGCTCGGTGCAGCGGCGAAGTCGCCATGTGCCCAGCGACGAGCCCATGCTGGTGCGCCGGATGGTGGCGCTGGCGACCGAGTACGGCCGCTATGGCTACCGGCGAGTGACGGCGATGCTGCGGTGGGAAGGCTTTCGGGTGAACCACAAGCGGGTGGAGCGGCTGTGGCGTCTGGAAGGCTTGAAGGTGCCGCAAAAGCAGCCCAAGCGCAAGCGGCTGTGGCTGAACG
>Ga0315279_10009413_pt1 | contig 11650 bp, 6 predicted proteins | sample YL17G06_20_MG_FD_203694 | JGI IMG/M metagenome (GOLD analysis project Ga0315279, IMG submission 203694) | Sediment microbial communities from Yellowstone Lake, YNP, Wyoming, USA - YL17G06_20 | ecosystem: Environmental > Aquatic > Freshwater > Lake > Sediment | place: USA: Wyoming | collected...
TGATCCAGTGGGCGATGCCCGCCGTGCCCGAGGTGTCGCTGATCGCCACCGCGACCGGGCGGTTGAGCAGCGCGTCGGTATCGAAGATGTTGTAGATCTCCTCATCCTTGAGCAGCCCGTCGGCGTGGATGCCGGCGCGGGTCACGTTGAAGTCCCGGCCGACGAAGGGCTGATTGGGTGGGGTTACATGGCCGCACTCTCGCTCCATGTATGCGGCGATCTCAGTGATCACCGGAGACTGCATGCCGTCGTCCGTGCCCCGCAGCCCCGTGTACTCGAACACCAGGCCTTCGATGGGCGCGTTGCCCGTGCGCTCGCCAATGCCCAGCACGGTCCCGTTGGCCCCCGCGCATCCGTACAGCCAGGCGGTGGCGGCGTTCACCAGCACCTTGTAGAAGTCGTTGTGCCCGTGCCACTCCAGCCATTCGCTCTTCACGCCCGCGTGATGCACCAGGCCGTAGATGATGCCCTGCACGCTTCTGGGCATGGAGGTGCCAGGGTAGGTGACCCCATACCCAAGCGTGTCGCAGGCCCTGATCTTCACCGGCATCTTCGCCTCGTCGGCCAGCCGCATCAGTTCCTGCACGAACGGGACGACGAACCCGTAGAAGTCCGCCCGCGTGATGTCTTCGAGATGGCACCGCGGCACGACCCCGGCCTCGAGAGAGGAGCGGACGATGTCCACGTAGCCGTCCATCGCCTCCTGGCGCGTCTTCTTCAGCTTCAGGAAGATGTGATAGTCGGAGACGGAGGTGAGGATGCCGGTCTCGCGCAGCCCCATCTGCCGCACCAGCTTGAAATCCTCCTTGTGCGCCCGGATCCATCCGGTGATCTCGGGATAGCGGAACCCTTGCTCCAGGCAGGCCTCCACCGCCTTCTTGTGGTGGCTGGAATAGAGGAAGAACTCGGACGACCGGATCACACCGTTCGGGCCGCCCAGGCGATGCAGCATGGTGTAAAGGTCCACGATCTGCTTGACCGTGAAGGGCGGCCGCGACTGCTGCCCATCCCGGAAGGTGGTGTCGGTGATCCAGATCTCGTCCGGCGGGTCCATCGGGACATGCCGGTGGTTGAACGGGATCTTGGGCGGCTGGACATAGGGAAACGTATCGCGGAACAGGTTGGGCTGCTCGATATCCTGAAGCTCGTAGTGGTAGGTCTCTTGCTCCAGCGTGTTGCGTCGCTTGTTGAACGCGATCATGCCAACGACCTCCTTCGGCACACACGATCAGTGGGAACGACTGCCTGCGGCGGCTGCCCAGCAGCGCCGCAGCCTGCTGCAGTGCGGCAAGTTTCAGACCTGCCCTACCGCGGGAGGGCAGGCCCGAACATGCTTGCCCTGGATGCAATGCCAACCAGAGATTACCGGAAGGGAGAAGGCTTGTCTACAGCGCATTTCATAACCCCAGGTGTGCTCCCCGCATCGTGCGCCGGCATGTCCGGCTGCGGCGTCGGCAGCCGCAGCCGCCGCCGGGAATGCGCCCGCACCGACCAGCCCGCCTGCGGCGGGGTTATGAAACAGCTTGTCGCTTCCCCAGACCGCAGGAAAGGTCACTGCATCATCGAGGCAGGCGGGGCGTCAGCCGCGGTCTGGTCGCCAAACCGATGAGGGAGCCTCGTCCTCGAGGCGATTTCCACGCCAAGTCGCTCGGAGGACCGGGCTCCCACAGGATGCTTCCCCCCACCAGACGGCGGTGATGGCGAAAACGCAATGACCCTGGACCGCAATGGCCGGCGGAGAGCGTCAGTAGGCGGGGGTGGGGGAGGTCTTCATCGGGAAGTTGACGGAGGCCTCGGAATCGCCGTCCTTGACGACCAGGTCCAGCGAGTTGACCTCCGGGCCAATGGGCGGGTAGCCAGGGCTGCCCTGGACGGGGAAGTGAATATCGTAGCCGACCAGCACGGAGGCTGGCATGCTGGGATCCAGGGCCGATGACACATCACGTATCCAGACGGGCGGCTCCACCAGCGCGGAGGGATACCGCTGCCCGTTGCTCGCCTGCAGGAAGAACTGGAGGCTGTTTCGGTCCCTGGACTTGGGCAACTGCACGATAACCGAGAACTTGATCTCCTTCGCGGTACGCTGACGCGCTTCATTGGCCGCGCGTTCCACCCCCTGATCGGACTTATCGCCCGCCCGGGCTATGCTGAACGCGACCTCGTCCGCGGGCCACCCACAGGAGACCGTGCGAACGGCCACCTCAGGGGTGACGCGAACGTTTGCCTCTTTCGTATCCTTGTAAGCCTGGTAGGGGTCACTGCCGGAGCAGACCAGCTGCCGGCCGCGCTCAACCGCGCTCGCGAAGTCCTTGTCAGAGAGCCGGAGAGCGGGGTTGAGGGCTTCCTCATTGCTGCCGCATCCAGCCGCGAGAAGCGCGGCGAGGAGCGCGGCGAGGAGCGCGAGCAGCGCACAGGAAGGGAACAGCACCCGGACCGCTCGCACGCACCTGCCCAGTCGCCGACACGCCGAAGCTGCCACGGCGACGGCGCGACCTGAGGCATGCGGCTCGCGCAATCCCCACCTCCGAGACACGGACGGATTCGTCCAGGCCAATACTACCACATCGCCCTCCGCCCGGTCAACGCCGGGCTCCCGGCATCAGGCCGCGTACTTGGCCCCGAAAGGTCGGTGGGATAGGGGGGCGATGCGAACGAAGTGACCCCTCAGAAGTGGCTCCAGGTCGAGCGCGAAGGCTTCGCAGAACGCCTCCAGGTAGGGCCGGATGCGATCGCGATCATCACCTGTGGCCGGCTCGGCGCGGGCGAACTCCCCGGCGACAGAGGCAGAGTCCAGCTCGGACTGGCCAGTCGGCCGCTGACCCCCGGCGGAAGCGACCTCGCTTCCGGCGTGCGGGCTCCCGGCCGAGGTCGCCCGCCTGAACCCGCCGGAAGCAACCTCGCTTCCGGCGTGCGGGCCCTTGGCCGAGGTCGCCCGCCTGAACCCGCCGGAAGCAACCTCGCTTCCGGCGTGCGGGCTCCTGAGGTAGATAGAGCCCCCGTGCATGCCGGTCGCGCACCAGTTGCCCACCAACCGCTGACCTGGCCGAAGGCCCAGGCCCAGCACGATCAGCAACCCGCCCGCCATGTACTCGCCCAGGAAATCGCCCGCCCTGCCCCCGGCCACTACCACCGGTTGCCGTTCGCCGAAGGCCTTCATGTGGATGCCCACGCGGTAGCCGACATCGCCGCGCACCAGCAGCTCCCCTCCGCGCATGCCGTACCCCAGGACATCGCCTGCGTGTCCGTGAACGATGATGCGGCCCGAGTTCATGGTGTTGCCAACCACGTCCTGGGCATTCCCGTGCACGCGGATGGTGGGGCCGTCCATGAACGCCCCAAGATCGTTCCCCGGGACGCCATGGATATCGAACTCGATGTCACCCCGGATGCCGTCGGCGATGTAGCGCTGCCCATTGACATTCAGCAGATCGAACCGCTTCTCCCCGGCGGCGATCTCCTGTCGGATCCTCTGATTCAGGTCGCGATAGTGGAGGTTGGACGCGTCTATCTGCATGGCGATGGATTCCTCGCTGCGCTCGGAGTGACGGAGTAGAGCGCCGCTAAGCGCCGACCCCGGCCGGCTTGACGCCGAGCAGGTCGGCGGTCGGCCGGTCCAGCCCGACGGTGCGGAGGCGCTCGCGGCTGCCGCGGAGGCTCTCGATCGCATTCACCCCCATCGCCCCCAGGATCTCCTCCAGTTCCGCGCTCCAGGCTCGCACCAGGTTGATCAGTCGCTGCGATCCCAGGTAAGGGTCGAGCCGGCGGGTGAGGGCCGGGTCCTGGGTGGTGATCCCCCAGGAGCAGCGGCCGGTGTAGCACCTCTGGCAGAGCGTGCAGCCGAGCGCCAGCAGCGCGGCCGTGCCCACGGCCACCGCATCGGCGCCCAGCGCGATCGCCTTGGCGGCATCCGCGCTGGACCGGATCCCGCCCGCCGCGATGATCGAGGCCTGGTTGCGAATCCCCTCCTCGCGGAGCTGCTGGTCCACCACTGCCAGCGCGATCTCGATCGGGATGCCCAGGTGATCGCGGATGATGGTGGGCGCGGCCCCGGTCCCTCCCCGGAAGCCATCGAGGTAGATGATGTCGGCGCCGGCGCGGACGATCCCACTGGCGATGGCCGCCACATTGTGCACGGCGGCGATCTTCACGGACACGGGCTTCTGGTAGTCCGTCGCCTCCTTGAGAGCGTAGATCAGCTGGCGGAGATCCTCGATCGAGTAGATGTCGTGCTGCGGCGCGGGAGAGAGCGCGTCGCTGCCGACCGGTATCATGCGGGTCTCGGAAATCGCCTGGGAAACCTTCTCACCAGGCAGATGCCCGCCGATGCCGGGCTTCGCCCCCTGCCCGATCTTGATCTCGACCGCCGCCCCCGCGTTCAGGTAATCGGCATGCACCCCGAAGCGGCCGGAAGCGCACTGCACGAACGCGCGGTGGGCGTAGGGCCTGACGTCGGGGTGGAGTCCGCCCTCGCCGGTGTTCCACATGATCCCGCACTCCTCGGCCGCCATCGCGATCGCCTTCTGCGCCGGCAGGCTGATGGAGCCGTAGGACATGGCGGCGAAGAGCAGAGGCGTTTCCAGCTCGAGCGCAGGTGGCAGCTCTTCCCCCAGACCCAGCTCACCCTGGCGGGAGACGAGGGGGACGCGATCCGGCTTCCGGCCCAGGAAGGTGCGCAACTCCATCGGCTCGCGCAGGGGATCAATGGAGGGGTTGGTTACCTGGCAAGCGTCCAGCAGCAGGTTGTCCCAGAGCACGGGGTAGGGAAGGTCGTTGCCCATGGCGGCGAGCAGCACGCCGCCGGTCTCGGCCTGCAGCCAGAGGTTCCGGCGATGCGCTTCGGTCCACAGGGGATGGGGCCGGAAGTACTGGGGGTTGGGCCGGATGGTGATGGCCTCCTGGGGACAGAAGGCCTCACAGCGATGGCATCCCACGCACTTCGCGAGATCCACCACCGGCCCGTCCTCCCAGGAGATGGCCTGGAACCCGCACTGCTGCACGCAGCGCTTGCAGCGGCCGCAGCGCTCGGCGTCGTTCTCCCACAGGAAGTCGCGCGGCCGGTAGATGGGCGCGCGCGCCGTGCGGTTGCGCCGCGCCGGCAGGCCGGAGGAGGAGGCGCGGAGTTCGGTGTGCTGATCGGGTGAACGGCTCATGCCAGACCTCCCGCGGGCATTACCGCCTCCCAGGCGGTGCGTTCGTGGTCAGGATCGCCGACCACCGTGGCAGTCCCCAGTCGGCCGATCACCGGCTGCCCCGCGCGCGGCGCCCAGACCAGATCCGGGTCCGGGCACATGGCGCGGATGCCGGCCTCCTCGCTCGAGAGGTAGAGCCAGCTATCCTTGCGCGCGGCCACCAGTGGGCGCAGCTTGATCCGGTCGTTGAGCCCGACCATCTCGCCCTGGCGGGCGAAGATGATGGCGAAGGGACCGTTCACCAGCGCGCTCGCATAGACCTGGCGCAGCGCCCGGTAGAGCCGGCGCGGCCCCTCGGCCATTCGATCCACCTGCTCCCAGAAGGGCGCGGCGAGGATGTCGCAGGCCAGCTCCACCGGTAGCTCGTGGCGCCGGATGAGGAGGTCGAGCAAGTAGGCGATCACCTCCGTGTCCGTGCGCATCGTGCACTGGTAGCCGAACATCTCGAGGTAACGCTTGTTGATGCCATAGGACGAGATCTCCCCGTTGTGCACGACCGCCCAATCGAGGAGAGTGAAGGGGTGTGCCCCTGCCCACCATCCGGGGGTGTTGGTCGGGAAGCGCCCATGCCCGATCCAGATGTAGGCCTGGTATTCGTCGAGGCGGAAGAAGTCGGCAATGTCCTCGGCATAGCCGACGGCCTTGAACGCGCCCATGTTCTTGCCACTGGAGAACACGAACGCGTCAGGGATGTCGGCGTTGATGTGCATCACCCGGCGGATGACGAACTCCTCCTGCGTGAGGGCCGACTTCTCGACCAGCGCGGGCCGGGGAGACACGAAGTAGCGCATCAGGGCCGGAGGGTCCACGATCCCTGGGTGAGGCCGGGTGGGAATGCGCTCGTCGTGACGCACCTCGAAGTCGCGCTCCAACGCGGCCTCCGCCCGGCCCTGGGCCTCCGGGGTGTAGAACATGACGTGGAGGGCGTAGAGGTCGGCGCGGTCGGGGTAGATGCCATAGCCCGCGAAGCCCCCGCCCAGACCATTGGATCGGTCGTGCAGGAGGGCGAGCGAAGCCCGGATGGCCTGGCCGGTGACGCGCTCGCCGGTGAGACTCATCAGGCCGCTGAGCCCACAGCCCGAGATCATGCGGTTGCCCCGATCGAAGGTTGGCGCGCTCATGCCTCTGACTCCGCGTTGCTCTCGCCGGCGAGCAGGGCCCTGAGCTCCTCGCTGGGCGCGGGCGGCACCGGAGGGAGACCGAGCCGCCGACGTTGGGCGACCGAGGCCTCGGTCAGCCGGCCCTTCTCTCGGAACGCGCCGAGGCCCTCGCGGACCGCGGCCGGGGCCAGGCCGCGCGCAATCGCCAGGCCTTTGGCTACCCGCAGAATGCTCATCTGGTCGTACTTGTTCGGGCACAGCTCGGCGCAGGTATAGCACTCCACGCACTTCCACAGCGCCCGGGACTCCACGACCGCATCCACCTCTCCTGCCGCCAGCGCGCGGACCAGAGCGTTGGGGTCGAATGTGGGATCAGCGCGGGCGACGGGGCAGTCGTCCACGCAGGCCCCGCACTCGGCACAGGCGCGCAGCAGGGCGTAGTCCCAGTGGCGCCGCACCGCGTCCATGCGCTCGCGCCGCGCCTGCCACTCCTCGAGGAAAGGCGCGACATCCACCCGGTGGCGGTCCAAGCCGAGTTCCTCCGGCCTGAGGCCCAACGTCAGGCCCAGCAACTCGGGGTAGTAGAGGACGGGGAGATGCAGATCCTCGCCCGCGCGCTGGAGCAGGTGCTGCATGTTATCGTACTGCATCATGCAGGACGGACAGACCAGGGTCAGCGCGTCGGCCCCCTGGGACACGACGTCCTGGAGCTTGGCCCGGCACATGGCCTGCGCCGGCTCCTCTTCCCCAGCTCGCAGCAGCAGGTTGCCACAGCAGTCCATCTTCGAGGGGTACGGTACGCTCTCCGCGCCCAGCGCCTCCACGAGCTGGTCGAACTTCGTGGGCCAGAAGGGGTCGTCGAACATCAGCTCCGCGCTCGGGCGGAGGAGATGACAGCCGTAATGCACGGCGATCCTCATGCCCGTGAGGGGGTAGATGACGCGGTCCCGCAGGAGGCCCGACGCAACCGCCTCATGCACTACGTCGAGCACGTGAAGCACGTCAGCCGTCCCGTGGTAGTGGCGGCCGATGCGGGCCAGCTCCCGGTTGACGTCCTCGCGGAGAGCCGGGTCTGACTTCAGCTCCACGCTGGCGCCCCTGAGGGTCGAGAAGCAGCCGGTGCATGGGGTTACGAAGTCTCGGCCCACTTCCTCCGCCACCGTCAGGTTGCGCGCCGCCGTAAGCAGCCAGGCGCGTGGGCTCATGTTCCGGATCATGGTCTTCTCGGGGCAGCAGGTGAGCCCAGTGACGTCAACCGCGTCTATCCCCAGCCGGGCAAAGACGGAACGGGTCGCCTTCTCCATGAAAGGAAGGCGGCCCGGGACGTAGCAGCCCCAGAAGTAGGCGTAAGACCCCATTCTGCCCTCCCCGGCAGCAAGCGGGCGACTTGGCAGGCCTGATGCCAGCGGCCTGTCGGCAGTAGGCAGCTTACTGCCGACAGACAGCCACATGTGCAGTATACCCGACCCACCTGCCAGCGGTCAAGCCAGGAGCCCGCACGGGCAAATCGCCGTTGGTTTGCCCGGCAGTAGGCGGGCGACCTCGGGCCCGCACGGGCAAATCGCCGTTGGTTTGCCCGGCAGTAGGCGGGCGACCTCGGGCCCGCACGGGCAAATCGCTGTTGGTTTGCCCGGCAGTAGGCGGGCGACCTCGGGCCCGCACGGGCAAATCGCCGTTGGTTTGCCCGGCAGTAGGCGGGCGACAACCGGAGTCGGGCCTGGGCCCACCCGTTGTCGTGGCGAACGTGGCTCCCACAGATCCCGTCCCCAGGTCGAAGGCGGTCGGGTTGTGGCCGTGAGCTGGGGTGAGAGTGCGAGCGCTGTGACAAATCGGCGGCGACTGCATAACAAGGCCGCAACCTTCGAGCAAGGGCGAGAGTGTCCTGTGTCGTAAGGCCATGGCCGGCGGCGCTCTCTCGACCGGGGCACGAGTTCGCCGAAGCCGACGGAGTAGGCTCGTGACGCCGGCCTTAGAGCCCCGCAAGGGGTGTGTAGTGGGTGATGATCGGCGGCGATGGCGTCTTGGGCTGATGACCAGCGGCCTGCTGTTGGCGGCCGCGCTCTTCGGGGCCTGGCAGACCTTAGACTACTGGGTCCTCACGCAGGTGCTGAGGCCCCCGATGTTCGTGTACCACGCCATTGACCTGTTGGCCGAGGCCGTGATTGCCACGATCGTTGTGACGCTAGCGCTAGGCGCCGCCGTCGGTGGGGGCCGAGAGGCGGCCGTTGCTTGGCGGCGGCCATGGCGATGGCATTGGGAGTTGGCGGTGGCCGCCTTCGCGGTGGCCTTCGCGCTCTTCGGGGTGTGGCAGGTCGTGGATCACGGCCTGCTCATGGTGGAACTCAGGCTTTCCCCACTGGCCTACCATGCCATTGATTGGCTGGCCCAGACCCTGGTGGCTTTGCTGGTGCTGGAGCTGGTGCTGCGCAGCCTTCGGGGTCGGGAGTTCGCACTGGGCGAGGCGGCGGAACAGCGCGAGCCGGATCACCCCGACGCGATCGTGACCGCCATTGTGCTCGCCTTGCTGGTCTTCGGGCTCTGGCAGGTCCTCGACCACTGGATCCTGATGGAGAAGCTTCGGCTTCCGATGCTAGCCTATCATGCGGTGGACGCGCTGGTTGAGACCACATGCGCTACAGTGCTGGTGATCTTCGTGTTCCGCGCGCTCATCACACGGAACGCGGAGATGGCCGTTTTGGGCCGAGAGAAGGACATGCTCACCAGCCTCCTGGTGCACGACCTCCGCCAGCCTCTCACCGCTCTGCTCGGCGGTCTATCCACGGCTGCGCGCGACGCAAGCCTACCTGCGGCCACCAGGGAGCTGATCGGTCTGGCCCAGGCGGGAGGCGCCGACCTGGTGCGCATGGTCAACGATATTCTGGACATCAGCAAGCTGGAGGCGCGACAGCCGCTGATCGAGAGGGCGCTGGTGTCACCGGCGGAGTTCATTGTCAATGGCGTCAGGGACGTCGAGCAGTTGGCGCGTGCCATCCGGATCGAGCTGACGGTAGACGCGCCACCCGATCTGCCCCAGATCGAGGGCGACAGCTGGCGGCTGGCGCGGGTGGTGATGAACCTGGTTGCCAACGCCATCAGGTTCACCCCCACAGGTGGGAGCGTGCAGGTCAAGGCCAAACTCGACGCTGGCCGACAGCATCTCCTGGTGAGCGTGTCCGACACCGGCGCCGGCATCCCGCAGGAGTTGCAGGGCACGATCTTCGACAAGTTCACGGCCATTCGCGCGGACAGTGGAGGCCGCCGCTCCACCGGGCTGGGCCTGACCTACTGCAAGATGATCGTGCTCGCCCACGGCGGCAGGATCTGGGTGGAGAGCGAACCGGGCCGAGGCAGCAAGTTCAGCTTCTCGCTTCCGTTGCCAGCCGTTCGCTGACGCCACTACAACCTGTCTCATAGCCCCGCCGCACGCGGGCTATGAAACAGCCCGCCCCAGGCGGGCAGCGGCGGGCCGGCGCGGGCACTTCTCCAGCGTCGGCTGCGGCTGCCGACGCCGCAGCCGAGCATGCCGGCGCACGGTGCGGCGACCAGGCCTGGGGCTATGGAATGCGCTGCAGCCGGCGGGGGCGAGGTGGTGGGCGCCAGATCCCGAGGCACGCTTCCCCGGAATCCATGCCCTGTGTGGAACGGCTACCCAAGGAGCGCGGCGAAGTCTCGGTCCGACAACAGGGGGCGGCGGCAAGGCCCAGAAGGCCTATACGTTTGGCCGGACCTGTGGTATACTCTCGCGCCAATTTGCCCGCGGTGCGCCGACAAGAGCGCGGCGGCTGCGGAGCAACGCCGCACCCGTCGGCGTGGGGCCTTCTCTGGACCAGGCCTCAGGCGGCCTGGCGGCAGTGATCGAGCTCATAGAACCACGGGCGAAGGGTGGTGCATTGTGCCGGCCGCCCGGATAAAGGAGGTGAGGCGTAGGCCGGATCCTGTCACAGAGAGGCCGTGGAGGTAGTTCCTGAGACACGTCAGGTTCACACCCCGGCAAGTTCTCCTCACGGGTGAGTGAAAGGAAGAGAGGAAGATGAACAAAACCACGTTGCGCACGACCGCCGACACGTGGGTTAGAGTGTGGGCGCTTCCCTTCCTCGCGGCGCTGGTGATCATCGCCGGGAGCGGTGTTGGGTTTGCGATCCCCTCGCTCGGCGGACCGACTGGAATCGTGGCGTTGCCGACCGCCGATATCGCCACAGAGAACAAGGTGGACTTGGTGCTCGGCCGCCAGTCTTTCAACATCGGTGACGGTGACAATACGGCCTGGGATCTGAAGGCGCTGATTGGGGTCGGGGGTAGGGCGGAACTTTGGGCAGCCCATTCCCGCATCAGCAGCGACTTCGACTCCCGGCTCACCAGCATCGGCGCCAAGCTCCAACTGATGCGCGAACCCCAGGACCAGGCGAGCCTGGCAGTGGGCCTGGGCTACTTCAGCTGGCAGGACGGCCTGCTCTCGTGGGTCACCAGCCTGCCGCGGGCGACTCAGGCCAAGTGGGCCGATTCCACTCCCCTGGGCATCAGGGACGACGTCAAGAAGCTCCTCGGTCTGGAGGTCCCACCTCCTGCGCATACCTTGACCGTGGCCGCCTCCTGCAACCCGACCAACATCCCGCTCGCGGGCGGCGCCGAAAACCCGGTGGCCTGCAGCGCTACCGCCACGGATAGCCTGGGCCATGGTGTCGCGACGTGGCAGTGGGATGACGGCGGAGCGGGTGGCGGCTTCAGCGACGCGAATGCCCAGAACCCGACCTATACCGCGTCCGCTGCTCCCAGCGAGGAGGCTCGTGGGATCACGCTCACTGTGACCGCCACCTGCAACGGCAGCCCGGCCGTGAGCAAGTCGGCGAGCTGCCAGCTCACCCAGGGAAGCCTCGTCGTGACCGCGACCGCCAACCCTAACCACGTTCCTCTGACGGGCGGGGCGGTGAGCTGCAACGCCACCTTCGTCTCCACGGATGCTGTCGGACAGGGCACCCAGAGCTGGCACTGGAGCGACGGCGGGGCCGGCGGGAGCTTCAGCAACGCCAATATCCAGAGCCCGACTTACACCATCCCTGCCGTTGGCACGGCTCGCGTGATCACGCTGACCGCCACGCTGACACTCACCACGGGCACAGCGTCCGTCACCGGCACGGGCACCTGCACCGTGACTCAGAGCGGCACTCACACTGTGACCGTGACCGCGGACTGTAGCCCGAAGCAGGTGCTAAGCGCCGGCGGCCCGGTTACGTGCGCTGGGAGCGCGACGGACAACCTAGGCCACGCGATTGCATCGTATCAGTGGAGTGATGGAGGCGCCGGCGGCAGCTTCACTCAGCCGAACCCGGCGCTAGCGGCCGCGACTTACCAGGTGTCGGCCTA
>Ga0315279_10009415_pt1 | contig 11648 bp, 11 predicted proteins | sample YL17G06_20_MG_FD_203694 | JGI IMG/M metagenome (GOLD analysis project Ga0315279, IMG submission 203694) | Sediment microbial communities from Yellowstone Lake, YNP, Wyoming, USA - YL17G06_20 | ecosystem: Environmental > Aquatic > Freshwater > Lake > Sediment | place: USA: Wyoming | collected...
TGGCCTGCGCCAAATGTGGCTACAGGAAACATCCTGCAGGCAAGAAAGTGGAGCCAAAAGTCGCGAAAGTGATACAACACAAGCCGCAATATCTTGTGGCAGTCATAGGGAAAGAGGAACAGAAACTGAGAACTCTCCCCACTGTAAGAATCGAATGCCCCAAATGCGGAAACAATCTGGCCTACGTGTGGCAGGTGCAAACGAGAGGCGCAGATGAATCCTCAACGCAGTTCTTGCGTTGCACCAAATGCAGCTACACATTCAGAGAATACTCATAGACTCTCAGATTTTCGAGGAAAAATTCTCAAATTAGCGTTTGAACTTAGAAACAGAGGCTATTCTGAAGCGTACCTTTCAACGCTGATTAGAGCTTTGAACTTCATTGCTTTAAGAGCAGAATTCGAAAACACTGGTTCAGTTCTAGAATTTGTCGCAAGAGGAAAATGGCGCGACAGCTATAAAGCGAATCTGTGTGATTTCTACAATCAGTACTGCAAGTTCTATGGGATTTCTTTTCTTAAACCGAGATATGTGAAGGTCAACAAGATTCCGAGGGTGCCGACAGAAGAGAAGATCAATCTGATACTTGGTCATGCATCACAGAAATATGTCATCGTCTACAAGCTTGCAATGGAATGCGGTCTGAGACCTGTTGAGTTAGGTAGTTTGACGCTTGATGACATAGATTTGGACAAAGGAGTAATCTCAATCGTGTCAGCGAAGCATGGCAATCCGAGAATGTTGAAGCTCAAAGAAGAAACTCACGCTTTGCTCACGAATTACGTCAAGAAGAGAAAATTCGGGATCAACGAGAGAATCTTTCCGTCAGGGGCAGTCATCAGCAATACTTACGAGAGACTGAAAGCATCCATAGCGAAGAAGCTCAATGACCCCGAACTCAAGAAGATCCGGCTCTACGATTTGAGGCACTTTTATGCAACTATGCTCTACTACAGAACTAAAGATATTTTGCTCGTCAAAGAGAAACTAGGACACAAGAACATCAACAATACTCTGATCTACACACATTTGGTGAACTTCAATGACAAAGAAGAGTACTATTCTGCAACTGCAAACACTGTTGATGAAGCAGCGAAGCTTATTGAACAGAGCTTTGACTATGTCTGCGACCTCGATGGAGTGAAGCTGTTCAGAAAACGCAAGTGGCAAAAGTCACTTTCGATTTGTGAGTGGCAGCATAGGTGTATGTTTATTACTCTCCTCTCACAAACAACAACTAATGATTAGTACCCATTGTAATCGTTGAATTTCCTGCACAAGTATATGTGTGCAGACGCCAACCCGCCTTCTCCCATTCTTCAACTACTTTGCCAACGTTGTCATGATGTCCAACCAACACACACTTCCATTCCTTCAACCTATCACCTCCTTGCCCTCACAGTCAGCGCACACTTGAAACTGAAACAACGATTTTCAATTAAAGCTCAGTTTACACATACTGTTGTCTTTCAAGTCGGGCGAGTTTCTTCTTTTTTCGCTTGTCTTCTCTTTCTTTCTTTTTCTCAGGTTTAGGGTTTTTCAGTTCTTCTCTTGTCTTTCCTCTTGTGTAACCCACGCTACCGCCTTCCTCTCATATGAAAACAGAGATTCTTTGCCTTCTTTTCTCGTTTGTGCTTGAACTACTAATGCCTGTTGACAGCACATACGTTTCGATTGAAGGCAAAACAGGGATGTTCCCCTATACTATATATATGTGATTTTCCGCGTTTTGACAAATGTTCATAGAATGCTGATGTTCAGGGACCAGGATGTTTGGGGATAAAACTTTGCCCAAAACCCAAAACAACGAACGAGGCTTTTTCAACGCTTTTATATTATTGAAATTATGTATGCTTTTAGGGGTATAATTATGAGATGTTTAATCTTTTCCATTGTTTTCCTTTCGTTGCTCGTTGCGTTGGCTTGTCTGGCACATTCTAACGCTTCTCTCTCTCACCTATCTCAAACGCCGACGCTGAGAATTACCTTAATGAGTTTTTTTTGCGGTCTTTGATGAAAACATGACGCAACAGTTTGGTCCTAATTCCACCATATACGCTCAATACACTAACTACGAAGTCTTCGTTACGATATCAACTGTGCATGGAGTCGGGATAGAGTTCTTCCCTGCTAACAAAACTCATTTCTACTTCACCACAATTGATGTGCCAGTTGAGACAGCGATTTTTCCCAGTCTTGGTTTCAATGCAACATTGCCCCCTATGAATGCTACTACATTCACATGGAGTGGCGAGCCTAACGGAACAATGTTTGAGGTGGGTAACGCCACAGACGTAACCTTCCAGAATCTAGTGATCGTGACAAACAATGGCCATTTCATCAAACTCGGCGAAAATGGGGAGGTCTATCTCTTTGACGTGACCGTTGATGGAAGATACTATCACGCTCTTATATTACGCGGAGGGAACTCCCTAGACTATTGGAATCAAAATACAGCAGCAGAAGACGTTTCAATCTTCTTCGAAACCCAGTCTTTTCTAACATATAAACAAGCAGAGACAATCAAGGAAAGCATGGCCTACCCTATATTCCAGACAATTCTTTCTGAAATACTATGGAAAGATAGGAACGCTTTACAGATTCCTTATACACTCCCTGAGCACGACGAGGATATCGCTGCAGCAAAAGACCTAGCGGTTGGCACATATCATTTCGAATCAACATATGTGGATAAATTCTACAGTTGGATAGATCAAATAACTCCGAAACCGTTGGTACTACCTGAACAAGCATGGTATGAGCTAGTACCATGGAGCTGGATTCTTGGAGGAATTGTAGGCACTCTATGTTATGAGATTGTGCTGTATCCATTGAGGAGGTGGTACGGAAAAAGAAATCCGTCAGTCCCACCTCAGAACGTGAAACTAGAAAAGAACGATAGCAAGACAACATCTCTGCTTCTAAACTGAACGATTCTCGGTTTCCAAATTTCGTTCTCATTTCTCAGGTACTTGGCGAACAGAAAAGCCCCTTCGAGAATCAAACTATCATAATTCTTGCCATTCTTGAACCCATTGATGTGGGCATATCACTTTCAAAAGTTGGGAAATTCGATGATGGGAAAATATTCCATATGCAACATGGAATCAGTTTGGCTTTCCTAAACCTGATTCGCTTCGTCAGACAAATAGGTTAACGTTGTCCCTATTATGAAAGCTATTAAAGTGTGTGAGTCAGCTATTCTATTGTTTAGAGATGTGATGGACCAATGGCTGCCCCAAGTCCTATAACACCGGAGGATGTAGCGCAGAGTGACGATATTGACTTTGAAGAAAAAGAAGAACACTGGAATGTCTATAAGCTAAAGGATGGTACAACCCTAAAGATCAAGTTGATACTTGTTGGCATAAAGAGACTTAAGAAACACAATACTGATGGAACGCCTCTCTATATGGTGAATTCTCAGAATGTTGTTAGAGCAGTCGACATTCCAAAAGAACTAATCGCCAAGCCGAAGGAGTCAACTTTCAAGCCAGTCTAACACGTGCTTGGTTTGGCATATCGCGTGCGCGAACTTGAACCGAGATCCGCGAAAACAGCATGCTCGCCATATGTGTTTGAAAAGAGAGCTAAAAGCGCTGCGGGATTTATCTTTGGAATAGAAAATTCCATTGTGCCAGCATCTCCTAGCTTTGCGAAAATGGCAAATCCAATATATACGAAGAGAACAGATTCGATGTTACCGAAGGAGACAAGCTGCTTGGATGAAGAAGTCATAGACCATCTTGTCTGGCGTGAGCAAAATAGGTCAAACTTCGAATTTTCAGTAATAGCCAGACTAAAGGGTCCGCGTGTTTCTAACGTACAATACATGGTTCGCTTAAAGAATCCACAGCAAGATACGATGAGTTACATGGTGACCTTGGAGGGCTTCAAAACACTTGGTGAATTGTTTCTTGCACTACATGACTTCTGTAAAGACCCAATATTCGCCAACGAAAGAAACGTTGAGAAATTGAAGAAATTGTTGACTCCAGAAAACATTAAGAATTTTGCCGAGCTTTCGCAGCTCCGCAGTGGGAAAACAGAAAAGACATGGTAGATTGGATACGCGATTTATTTGTCTTGTGAAGCTTTCAGCTTTTCAACATGCTCAATATCTGATTGCTCAACGTGACGTTGAAAATGGGAGCTGAGGTTGTACTCGTTTATTCTTAATTGATGTGCGTATCGAGCTATGAGCTCTCTGTAGCTCAAGTGTTCGCAGTGATGCAAGTATAGCAGTGCCAATGCGTATTCGGACTTACAGATCTTGCAGTGCGGTTCAAAACGCAAAGCTTTGTGCCCCTCCTTTAGTGGTCAAAACATGTTTTCGTGAGTTGACGCAGTCTCCTAATCCTAAACTTACAGCAGACAGAAGATCGCGGAATTAAATATTCACAAAAATGTTGAAGCACTATTAGCGTCTTCGTAGAGATATTTACTTCTGCAGTATGTATGTTTTCTGAGACAACTACATACACATAACAGAAGTATTTCTTTGAACTGAAATCCCTGAATATTCTATACGTTTGCGCTTATAGAGACTCTATTCTTCAAGCTTACACTGATGCAAACAATTTTCTTCTTCCGAAACGAAATCAGATATCTTGTAGCGTCTAATTCGTCTATCTGACGGATTCTCAGTCGGTTCAATATAGCCAATGCTTTCCAGAGTGTTCAAAGTTTCTCTTGCTGTATCATACGAGATTCTGCGTTTCAATATTTTCAGAGCAAACTTCATGTAGTCAATGGTTGTGAAAGTCTGAATGCTATTTTCATCGTCCCAGATGACTTTTTCCTCAATGTATTTCTCCAAATCTTTGAAAACATAGTACAAATCTGGTGGAATACCGATTTCGTTAGCTAGTCTGACGGTGTCATAGAGTTTGAACCCAGCATCAACATCTTCTTTTGTCGCCACTACATCAACAGTTCCATCTTCGTTTTTTCTTTTGTCCCGATAGATATAGTTTAGCAGTGCATGAGCTTTGATCAGTCCCAGAAGCCTGCATATATCACGTTGATGTCTTGCTTGAAGCACGCTATCATGAATATTCTCAAACTTTGCGTCAATTCCATCCAGAAACTCGCTTGGAATAGTCACTTGATCAACGTTAGCTTTCTTTACGAGTTCAACTCTTGCGATTAGTGCTCTTCGTTCAACATCCGCTTCAATCAATCGTCTGAAGGCTTTCCTATCTGCTTCTTTGCGTATCTTGAGTTTGACACCGGCATGAATTTTCTCTTGCGTCTGTTCAGGGCTGAGAAGCAAAAGCCGAGTTTTTTCTTGTTGAGACATGAAAGGCGATGCGGTGCAGAACATCACCGTGGGATATCCTACTAGCAGCATATGCTTGGTTCTGTTGCCTTGATACTTTGTTCGGTCTGTTATCTGAATGAGGATCTCTTTCTGGTCATGGCTCAAGAGCGGTCTGAGTCTTTCAAGCAACTTTGTGTGTGGTTGGTCCAACCAAACAAGAATTTTCTTCTGCAAGTCGATTCTGAATGCAGTTTTGCCATTCGGGAGTTTGGTTGTTTCACTCTGTGTATCGTGGAAATACGATTGGTTAGAAGCGTACCCGGTTAAGAGCACGTCTTCTTTAGGGAAGTAACCGGTAGCTATCTCAATCGGGATGTAGCTTTTGCCAGTAGAACTGTCTGCAAGAAAGCCAAGATTGATCTGATCTTCTGTTGCGTAGGTCAAAAGCATGGTTAGAAAAGTTATTACCTTATTAGCATCGTCATGCCTGATCGTGGAACCTAGGACCTTCGCTAATCTTTCAATAGAGTAGGGTTTCTCTTCGGGGGATGGAACAGTCACTTTAACAAGGGCTTCAGCGTGATCTATCTGCGCCGAGATATCCATTTTCTTTTTCCTCCTCCCAAGAAAGAAGGTTTTTCACAACTAATTTTCTATTTGCATTAGCTTGTTTCACAAAGATTACAGTGGCGCCAACGCCGTCGAGGAAATCCTCAACTCGCTTCCATTTTTCAGGGAGCATTTTCAAAACTACTGCGAAGTTTTTTTCATTCATTTTTTCAAAACCTCTTTTTTATTCTCCAGTTTTTCGGAGAAAACCGGAAAAACCTCCAAAACGGATTATTAGTATGAATATTGTGAATCTATGCTTACCTTCAATAATACGCAACCTTCTTGACTACGGCGTCATACAGTCGCGTTAACAATAAGATACAACATGATTGGCACTCTAAAACTGAGCGACGCTTCTCAATAATATAGTACACAATTATCGTTTCTCTCCTTCCACTTTCTGGCCGTCCAGTTCATAGAATGTTGGCACTTTTTCGAGTTCTCTGATGATAGATTTGAGCCGTGACCATCCGTAAGTTGTCCAGGGCATATAGCGTCTCATATAACGACAACTTGGATTTGTGCATCTGGCGAAGATTTCCCAGTAATGTTCATTTTCGTTTTCAACTTTCCTGTAGGTATATGAATAAGACCTCTCTTCACAGATGCATCGCGGAGGCAATGGAATTGTCTGTAACATTAGACTCCAAAGCTTGTCCAGTTTCGATAGAAGCTCTTTCCTACCTGTTTGCTCAAGCCGAGTTTTTACCATGTCTTTGATGGCAGACCAGTGCGCTCTCGGGTGTTGTGTTTTCATTTCGGTCGATAGCCTATGTATTTCAACGATTTCTTCGTTTAAAACCCATTCTCGCGGTCGTCCAGGCTTTTTCATATGCGCCATTGAATTGAAGTTGTCAGTTCCCAGATTTAACTCATCTGCCAATCGCACGGGAGGTTTTCTGTTTTCTGCCCTGGAGACACGAGTCTACGACACTAGAAAGAAACATGTGCATGCACTAATTCTAGCTGTAAACTCAACAGAAGAAGCTCTGCTTCTGCCTTCCTCACACTATATTACAGAAAATCAGTGTAAAGCTACAGTACCAGAGTTAACTAAATTTCTGAGGGGAAAAGCCTTTTAAGCCTCGCAATAGCCATAGTTACACTGTAGAGGATTGAAAAATGACCGAAACTCAAAAAGAGGCTGAAAGTTGCGTTGCACCAAATGCAGCTACACATTCAGAGAATACAGCTAAACATTAGCAACAAAGCAGTGTGGCGTCCGCAAGGAACTGTTCCTTCCGGAATTTTCGACGCGCACAAGAGCCCTCTCAAACATTCTGCCAGAGAGAACATTACCAACTGACTACGGACTACAACGCGTAAAGTCTTTATTGCCGACTGATAATATGCAGTAGAAAGGTGACTCCGATGTTCAGGCTCAAAATGGCCGATGCCAAACTCCTCAGAGACATGGTGACTTCAATTTCGATTCTCGTAGACGAGGCCACATTCAAAATAGACTCAGAAGGGTTGAAGTTGAGGGCGATGGATCCTTCGCGGGTAGCCATGATTGACTTTGAATGGCCCAAAACGATCTTCGAAGAATACACATGCACGGAACCGACAAAAATGTGTATCAACATCACCGAATTTCTGAAACTGGTTAAAAGGGCTGGAAAAGACGAGACTGTCGAGCTTTCACTTGATGAAAAAACTGGAAAGCTGCAGATCGCGATCATGGGAAGGTACGCTCGCAATTTTACAATGCCGACTCTCGAGGCTTCGGAGGAAGAGGTGCCTACTCCAAAAATCACCTTCAATGTCAAAGCGAAAGCGACGACTGAGGGGCTGAGCCAGGCAATCGAGGACGCGCAGCTTGTGAGTGACCATGTGAAAATTGAAGCCGACCCTGACAAATTGGTCTTCACGGCGTCAGGTGACCTCATGGGCGCGACGATTACTCTGCAGAAGGGAAGTGATGCCTTGCTTGATTTAGAGGCTAAAGAGCATCAGAAGGCGACGTTCAGCCTCAGTTACTTAACTGAAATCATAAAGGCTGCTTCGGCTACGTCTGACATTGCGACGTTGGAGTTTTCATCTGACATGCCTGTGAAGCTTGATTTTCATCAGCCTAAGGAAGGGAAATTGAGCTACTATTTAGCGCCTAGAATAGAGACGGAATAGCTTTAGAAACGAAATGAGATGTCTTCTGCAAGGTTCGCCAAGACCGATCTGGCCAAGTATCCTTTTCTCAAAGAGAACACGGAATACGTAAGGAAACTGGACCTGAAACTCGAAGACCTCGCAAACCCAGAATTTGAAAGGGTTCTCGAGAGGGCGGAAGAAAGAGTCGAAGAAGCAATCTTATACGCTATTGTTGACAGAAAGACACGCAAAGAAGAAATCGAAATACTTTCTTTCCCCGTAGCGATAATGTTGGCAATCGCAACTGGAAACAACTTCATCAAGAAAAGATATGCTCTCGCCGAGGCAAAACAGACTTTCGAAGACATCAAGGAAGAAAGAAGAGAACGAATTCTGGACATTGCCCGTAACTTCGGATGGAAGCTGAGCCTAATCCAAGGAACCGCGTCCTTCAATGAATTTTCAGTATACTTTGCAGATTACTTGAGGAATGCGACGCATCTCCGAGACAAGAAATGGAAATTGGTCAACAGAATCCTGCACAATGGAAATGTTCTCTTGTCAAGGAATGAGACTGCACGGCTGCTGAGTGAAGAGGTGCGAAGGCATATTGAAGAAAGGCTTGAAGCGAAGGAACTGCCCGCTTTCCCAAAGAGAATAATGGAAATGGCTGAAAAAATCAAGAAATTGTCGGCTGAAAAAATCGGCCCTACTGAAATGGAGGAAATCCCGAAGGTAATGGTTCAAGAGGCATTTCCCCCGTGCATTAGTGCACTGTACCTTGCGTTCTCATCGGGACGCCACATTTCACACATAGGCAGGTTCGCACTAACCTCGTTTCTCATAAACATCGGAATGTCACCTGACAAGGTGATTGAACTTTTCAAGAACATCTCAGACTTCAACGAAAAACTCACGCGCTACCAGGTAGAGCACATAGCAGGAGAGACAGGCTCAAGGACAAGGTACATTCCGCCGAAATGTGAAACCTTGAAAACGCATGGAGTGTGTGTGAACGCTGACGAGCTGTGTGAAAGAGTACGTCATCCATTGTCTTATTACAGGATAAGGCTGAAGCGCGGCAGAAAGGACGCTTACAAAACTGAGTAGAACGCAGTAGACCTTATATATGAAGATTGATAATTCACAAGGGTGTCTTTGAAAGGGAAGAAAAACCAATGGAGTCTTCGCAAGTAGAAGGGAATCTCGACATCAAATCTGAAATTGCGCTAATTCTCCCTACGTATTGCGAAGCGGCGAACATTGAGAAGCTTATTTTAGAACTGGAACACTCAGACCTCAATGTGTCAATACTGGTTATTGACGATTCAAGTCCCGACGGGACAGCCGGCATTGTGAGAAAGCTCCAGAAAACGTATCGCAACGTTCTGCTTCTTGTCCGGGAGAAAAAGCTGGGACTGGGAACCGCAATAACAGATGGTTTCAAGGCCATTTTGTCGATGAAGTACCCGCCGAAGTGTATAGTCACCATGGACGCAGATTATTCTCACAACCCCAAAGAAATCCCTAAATTGTTGGCTCCTGTGCGAAAAGGATGCGACCTTGTGGTCGGAAGCAGATACGTCCAAGGCGGCGGCACGCGCGAATGGAGCATAGGGCGCATGGTAATCAGCAAAGTGGCAAACCTGATAACAAAGGTAAGAATTGATGCAAAAATATCAGACTACACAAGCGGAATGCGCTGCTACTCGACTAGGCTCGTCAGAGGCATAATAGCCGATCTGCACAGTCAGACTTACGAGATACAGATTGAGACTATTAGGCAGGCTAACGCAAGAGGCTACAAGATAAGTGAAGAACCCATAGTCTTCGTTAACAGAAAGAAAGGAAAATCAAAACTGAGCATCAATGAAATAAGAGATTTTCTTTCCTACATCCTGTCTCTGAATAGAAAATATTAGATACTTCGGCATCTACAGACTGGAAATGCCAAGAGCATTTTAGGCAGTTGGACAGCCATTTGACTACAGAATGTTGGACTATATTGCGCGAAAGGATGTAGACACGGTGAAGCTAGGCATCGGATTCCGATTGAAGTCTCTGGAACAACGCGAAGCTTGGTTAAGCCAGAAATTTCACAGCATAGAACGAAGCGACCTAATCCTGTGCATCGCCGTGACAACCTACGCAATTGTCTTCTCTTGCATCACAATTCTACGATACTACTCGTTCATGACCCGTGCATGGGACATGGGCATTTTCACCCAGTCTTTATGGACCACACTTTACGCTGACAAGTTCCTTTACCACACGTGTGAACTTTTTCTGAACCCTAGTGGATCCTTCTTCGGCGTACATTTCAGCCCAATACTATTCTTAATCTTGCCCTTCTATCGACTGATCACAGCACCTGAGACGCTGTTGGTGCTTCAATCATTCATACTGGCGCTTGCAGCTATCCCAGTGTACAAGCTGGCTCGAGAATATGCCGGAGGAAGAAACGTGGGGCTGCTGTTTGCCTCTGTTTACCTGATGTATCCACCCATGCAAATGGTCAATTGGTACGACTTTCATGTTCAGGCCTTTCTTCCGCTTTTCTTCATATTCACAATGTATTACATCAGAAAAGAGAACTGGCCCAGATACTTCCTGTTTTTCTCGCTTTCGCTGATGGTCGAAGAGCATGCGGCATGGTTTACCGCTTTCATAGGAGTCTACATTGCTTGGAAACACAGGAGACAGATTCTCTCATCACTGAGAAGCAGAGAACCTTCGGGAAAGAAGGTGCTTGTCATCGCAGTTGCGACGATCGTGATAAGCGGCTTGTGGTATTGGTTCACGATTTGGCAGAGAAATACTTTCTTCCCTATTAATCCAGCAGCGATGGAAGAGTTTTTGGGGTCTCCGAACTTCTCTATATTGGGAGCGAAGGATCCTCTGCAAATACCTTTCTTGGTAGTAACGAGACCTTGGAACGCGGTTCAAGCGCTTGCTTTTGACATTCAATACAAACTGCTCTATCTCGCGCTTCTTTTTGGTCCTTTGGCGCTTTTCTCGTTCAAGGCTCCTTCTGCTCTGATACCCACGATTCCATGGTTTGGGTTCGCATTCCTGTCACAGACAATGGCCCATCACACGCTTGGCAATCAATATCAAGCCTATCTGGCGGCATTCATATTCGCTTCTGCAGTATTCGGGTTGGAGAAAAACTTCTTGAAAAACCCCAACTTAAAAAGCATTAAAGGCTCGCTCAAGAAAATAGTTGCGTTCAACCTCGTGTTCTTCTTCCTAACAAGCCCTCTCTGCCCCGTCATGAACATTGCATTCCCCAACTACACCCGCATTGGAATAGGACAACATGAACTACAGCTCTACGAAGTTCTTGGAATTGTGCCGTCCAACGCTTCGATTCTGACGCAGGACAACATATTCACGCAAGTCTCGCACAGGGTTAACGCCTATGTAGTCCCCTCGCGCTTCACAGAATCATCAATAAAGGATCTCGCCATAGGCTTTGTCAACGAGACCTTGGATTACAGGGTTGAATATGTGCTTGTGGACAATAAGACAGACGCGGCTTCGGCAAATCTCGTAGTCTCACTTCTGCAGGCAAAGCCTCAGTTCAAGCTTATAATGACCAGGGATGGCAATACGATTCTTCTCTATCAACGCAAACCCTAAATTCGCTGGCCTGAAACTCTAGACAAGACTGTTGACATATCAG
>Ga0315279_10009416_pt1 | contig 11647 bp, 7 predicted proteins | sample YL17G06_20_MG_FD_203694 | JGI IMG/M metagenome (GOLD analysis project Ga0315279, IMG submission 203694) | Sediment microbial communities from Yellowstone Lake, YNP, Wyoming, USA - YL17G06_20 | ecosystem: Environmental > Aquatic > Freshwater > Lake > Sediment | place: USA: Wyoming | collected...
ATATTGCCAATGTGCGATTCGAAAGCGGGGTCGGGACTCAACTGGAGGTTTCCGACGCCAGGCTTTCTCTGTCGGTGGCCGAAATCAATCGAGCCGTTGCCTTCCACGACCTGGCTGTCAGTTATGTGGCCCTTCTAAGATCGTTGGGCAGAGATATAAATCCTTAAGCAGATCTTGAATGAGGAACGATATGAGATCCAATATCGCAATAGCCTTAATCCTGGCCTCGGTGGTGGTTTCCTGCGGGGCCAATAAGAAAAAGGCCATCGTTGAAGAGAAGCCTGTTCCGGTCACCGTGGCGGCGGTTTCCGTATCAGACATTTCGGTCACCAGGACATATACCGGAACTCTGGAAGGGTGGAGGCAGGCCAAGATTTATGCCTCCATACCGGAAGCCGTAGTCGAGCTTCCGGTGACCGAAGGAGGCATTATTGAGGCCGGGCAGCCTGTCATCATTCTCGACAAAGACGGCCCGGCGTCGCGATTACGACAGTCAGAAGCGATGTATCGGGACGCCAAGGATAACTACGAGAAAATGGCTCGTCTCTACGAACAGGGCGCCATTTCGGAGCAGACTTATAACAACCTCAAGACCAACCTCGAAGTGGCCAAGGCCAATTTCGGGGCCGCCCGTCAGCAGGTGGAATTGACAAGCCCTATTTCGGGGATCCTGACCGACCTGGCCGTCAATATCGGGCAGTACGTGCCGCTTGGGGTGCCATTGGCTACTGTCGCTCAGACCAACAGGATGAGGTTGACCATTTACGTGGACGGCGCCAGCGCTTCGTTCATCAAGGTCGGCCAAAAGGCTCGGATTTTCGTCAGTACCTATTCAAACTCCTCGTTCGAAGGTGTCGTGACGGAAGTAGCCCGGTCCGCTGATCCTGAGACGCGTCTTTTCAGGATTGAGCTTCAGATTGACAACTCCGACCACAGGCTTAGCTCGGGGGCCTTCGCCCGGGCCACAATCGTCGTCGAGGAGTTGAAAGGTGCTCTTACAATCCCCAGGGAGGCTGTTTTCTCCACGGAAGGCATTTCCAAAGTGTATATCCTGGATGGTGATAGGGCCAAAGAGCAGAGCATCGAGGTCGGGGAGGGGTCTGCGGACCTTTACCAGGTTATCTCCGGCCTGAGCCAGGGCCAGAATGTCATCGTGCTCGGCAGAAACCAGGTCGAGGACGGAACCCTTATAAAGATCGTCGGAGAATTCGATTCCACAAGCGCGGAGCCAAAATCGAAAGAAAGTTAAAAATATGTATCTTTCCAATGCAGCTATAAAGCGTCCGGTTTTCGCCACTATGGTCATCTTGGCCTTGATAGTACTGGGGGTCGCATCATACATCCAGATGAATGTCGATCTCTTCCCTGATATCGATTTTCCCTACGTGGTTGCGACGACCGTCTATCCAGGCGCCGGCCCGGAGGCGGTGGCCAGCGATGTCACTCAAAAAATTGAGGATGCGGTCAACCCTATCGCCGGCGTTGAACATATACAATCCACTTCCCAGGAAGGTGTCTCCCAGGTCGTCATCCAGTTTACTCTGGAGACAAAAGCACTACAAGCCGCCCAGGACGTGCGCGAGAAGGTTGCCACTATTCGCGGCGATCTGCCCCGGGATATTGAAGCCCCTATTATTCAACGCTTTGATCCATCCAGCGAGCCAATTGTCTCTCTGGTTATTTCCGGTCAAAGATCGGCCAAGGAACTGACCACCATCGCTAAAAATGATGTTCAAAAGCGGTTGGAATCGATCGAAGGAGTGGGTTCGGTGGACATATTGGGGGGCAGCGAGCGCGCCTTCCAAGTCTCGCTTGATCTCGATGCCATGAATGCCCGTATGTTGACCTTCAATGATGTCTCCAACGCCATCGCCGCCTCCAATTTCGAGTTGCCAGCGGGACGGTTGAACCAGGGTCCCAGCGAGATGTTGGTTCGCACCATGGGCCGCTTCGAATCACTCGATGATATCAAAAACGTCATCGTCAAAAACTCCAATGGCAAGGTTATTCGTCTGGGCGATATCGCTGCCGTCTCGGATACTATCAAAGAACGCCGGAGCCTGTCGCGCTTTAATGGCAGAGAGGCGGTAACCATACAAATCACGCGCCAATCCGGTTCCAACACCGTCAAGGTGGCCGAGACCATCAAAAGGAGCTTAAAGGAGATCCAAAAGCTCCTCCCGGCCGATATCAAGGTCGATGTCGTTCAGGATAACTCCACCTTCATCCGCGAATCGTTGGCGGATGTGCAGACTACCATCATCTACGGGGGTATTCTTGCCATTCTGGTCATCTTTCTGTTTTTAAGAAATATCCCCTCAACCCTGATTTCCGCCATCGCCATTCCCACATCCATAATCTCCAGTTTCACTTTCATGAGGATCCTGGGATTTACCATCAACTTTATGTCTCTGATCGGCCTCTCGCTCGCTGTGGGATTGCTCATTGACGATGCCATTGTCGTCATCGAAAATATTTATCGACACATGGCACAGGGGGAGTCCCCCTGGGAGGCTGCCAAAAACGGCACCTCCGAGATTGGCCTGGCGGTTATGGCCACCACCTTTTCTGTTGTGGTGGTGTTCGTGCCGGTGGCCTTCATGTCGGGGATTGTTGGCCGCTTTTTCTACCAGTTCGGTCTGACTGTGGCCATCTCGGTGCTGGTTTCGCTTTTCGTGGCCTTTACTTTGACTCCTATGCTTTCCTCGAGATTTTTGAAAAAAGAAAAGCATATAGAAAAAGGATCAAAAAACCCCATAAAGATCATCCTCTATTACTGGAACCGCGCTTTCGAGAAATTTGGCGATATCTATCGCTATGCCCTGCGCTGGGTGCTTCGCCACCGCGCCATTACTCTCCTGGGTGCCCTGGCTGGATTTGGCATCTCTCTGATTTTGGGCTGGGCTTTCCTGGGAAATGAGTTCATTCCTGCGCAGGATAGAGCTGATTTATATGTGAATTTTAGATCCGCTGCCGGTTCCAGTCTTGACAGGACCGCCTGGCTTGCCGAGCAATTGGAGCACAAAATCGCGGCCCACAAAGATGTCGTCCGTTACCAGCTTTTGACCATCGGCGGGACATACACCCCGGTAAACGAAGGCTCGATCTATGTCAAGTTAGTTGATAAGGGCAAGCGTAAACAATCGGTCTTTGCTTTCTCCACAGATCTAAGAAATGAATTATCTGCCATACCGGGTCTCACCATTTCCGTGGCCATGGAACAAAGCCACGGAGGGGGTCAACCGATTGAATATTCCGTCCGGGGGCCCGATTTTGTCAAACTAAAAGCTCTTGCCACCCGAGTCGAGAGCGTCATGGAGAAGGCGCCCGGCGCTGTTGATGTGGAAAACAGCGAAAAACAGGCCCGACCTGAGTTTCGTGTCGCGATCGACCGCCAGGTAGCCGATGACCTCGGCTTAAATCTGGCCATCATCGGGACCACGGTCCGTAGCCTTGTCGATGGCGCCAATATCAGCCGCTTTAAGGACGGCGATGAGGAATATGATATCAATGTCCGCCTGGCCCCGGAATATCGAACCGATATTGAGGATTTGAACAGCATCTATGTGCCTTCCGTCAAGAAGGTTCGTGGAGATGATTTTTCAGTGCCCCTGCGTCAGGTGGCCGATATCTACGAATCAGCTGCGCCGACCGAGATCCGCCGCTACGATCGCCAACGCGAGATCCGGGTCGGCTCCAATTTGGCGGCAGGATATGTCCTTAGCGATATTATGGGTCATGTCCAAGCCAATCGCGCCGCGCTAAATATCCCGGCCGGGTATATTGTGACCACGGTCGGCGAGGCCGAGATCATGCAGGAATCATTCAAGAGCATCTTTTTCGCGCTATTTTTGGCGATAATCTTCATCTACTTGCTTTTGGCATCCCAATTTGAATCGTTCCTGGATCCTTTCTCGATGGGTATGTCGCTGGTCATGGCTCCCGTGGGAGCCATCCTGGCACTCATTATCTTTGGCTCGCCTGTTTCGGTTATGTCGCTAATCGGCATTGTGCTCTTAATGGGCCTTGTAACCAAAAATGCCATCCTGCTCATCGATTTTATCAAGCAAGCCCGGCGGCGCGGCATGGATCGCACAGAGGCTATCTTGCAGGCCGGTCCTATCAGGCTGCGCCCCATTATGATGACGTCCCTGGCTATGATCTTTGCCATGTTGCCCCTGGCCTTTGCCATCGGCCCCGGCGCGGAGTTGCGCGCTCCCATGGCGCAGGCCGTCATTGGAGGTCTGACGTCGTCGACTCTCCTGACCCTGATCATAGTTCCGATTGTGTATACATTGCTTGACGATATCGTATCATTTGTCACCGGGAAAAGGCGAAAATCCAGGACCAAGACCGCCGGCCCGGCTTCCGGAACCGCTGAGTCGTCGGCGTAAGTTAATGGATGACAATGTATGACGTAGATTTCAATAAATTCAACGGCACTCCCAGACTATTTCTGGACTTTATCAATTTCAGAGAGCCGGCGGCTCGATTTTTCGGACGCGATTTTAGAGATATAGACTGTTACCGGGCTGTAGCATCCCAAATAGATAAAACCTCATACAATAGAACGAAGCTGGCTTCCATCATATCGGAAGCCACATTGTCTTTTGGGCTTTCCGCACCTGCCACCGAGAATATCCGCAAGCTCGCGCAGCCCAACACTCTTTGCGTTTTCGCCGGCCAGCAGGTGGGAATGCTCCTGGGGCCGATGTACACGGTGCTCAAGGCGCTATCGGCTTATAAGCTTGCGAAGAAGCTTGAGTCAGACCTTGGCCGTCCTGTGGTCCCTTGTTTCTGGATGGCCAGCGATGACCACGATTTTGCCGAGGTCAAGAGTGTAAGCATTCTTGATCGCGACGGGAATTGCAGGAACGTTTCATATGAACCTGCCAGGCCGCCCGATGGCGTTCCCATGGCTGAAATTGTGCTTGATGACCGGGTGACAGTGTTTCTCGATGAGGTGGAATCCGTCCTCCTGCGGACTGAATTCCGGGCGACAATCGTATCATGGATTCGCGATGCTTATAGATCAAGCAGAACTGTCTCGGAAGCGTTTGGCATTCTCATGGAGAGGCTGCTTTCGAGCTTCGGGATCGTTCCAGTAGACCCCAATTTTGCAGGCATGAAGGAACTCTTCTCACCGGTTTTCAGGCGCGAGATCGAAAATCACGGAGTGATCTTCGAGTTATTTGAGCGGCGCTCAAGGGAAATTATCGAATCAGGCTACCACAGGCAGGTTCACAAGACGGCCGACAGCCTTAATCTCTTTTACAGTGACGGTGTCAGAAGAAATATACTGGTCTCCGGCCAGGATTTCAGCTTCGATGGCTCCGGAGAGACGATGTCCCGAGACGGCCTTCTCGAACTCCTGTCCCGAGAACCATGTAGATTCTCACCCAATGTCGCTTTAAGACCGATTGCCCAATGCTTTGCGATTCCCACCATCAGCCAGATAGTGGGGCCGTCTGAAGCGGCTTACTTCTCGCAGATCGGGCCGCTCTTCGATTATCATGGGGTACCACTGCCAGTCGTGAGGCCGCGCGTTTTCGCGACCATGCTGGAACCGCATATCGCAAAGATCTTTCGAAAATTGGGAATTGACTTTGCAAGCCTTTCGAACGACAAGGAATTTGAGGTTGGCCGCATAATAAGAGTGCAATTTCCGGACGAAATCGAATCGCAAACGGTGGAATTAAGAGACAAAATCGAGAAGATGATAGCGGCTATTGCGGCCAATGTTAAAGAGAAGGACCTCGAAAGCTACCAGGCGCTGGACTACGCACGCAGACGGATTTTGCACGAGCTGAATCATTTGTCCAAGAAGTTGTTCATGGCCCATAAGAAAAAGCATGAGGACGTTAGCCAACGAGTCCGAAAAGTCGCCGCCTTCGTTCTCCCGTGCAACAAATTTCAAGAAAGGGTGCTTTCACCCGCGTACTTGGCGAATAAGTTCGGCCCGGATATTTTCGAGCGCATTGAGAAGAAGCTCGATATCAATTCAACCGCTCATCAATTGGCGGAGATTGAGCCATGAAAGTGGGGATCGTTTGCTATCCGGTCAAAGGAGGTTCGGGCGTGGTGGCGTCCGAACTGGGCCTGGCACTTTCGGCGATGGGGGTGGAGGTGCATTTCTTCTCTTATGCGCTTCCATTTCGGCTGACTGGATTCGATTCCAAATTCATTTTCCACCAAGTGGAAGTGTCCGATTATCCGTTGTTTCAACATTCGCCTTACACCCTGACCCTGGCCACCAGGCTGGCGGAGGAATCCCGAAGGGTCGGCCTGGATATAATACATGCCCATTACGCCATACCACACGCCATCAGCGGCTATCTGGCCAAGCAAATCCTGGGCAAAGATCGGCCCAAACTGATAACTACATTGCATGGCACCGATATCACGCTGGTCGGCCTTGACCCATCTTTCTTCGCCGTTACCAAGTTCTCCATGGAAGTTTCCGATGCCCTGACTACGGTGAGCCGCTACATACACGATAAGACTTATTCCTCGTTCGGCATCACCAAGCCGATGAAAATCATCCATAACTTTGTAGATAATGCGCGATTTCGGCCCGATCAGGCTGGATGCGACCGTTCGTCGCTGGCATCGCCGGACGAGAGAATTATCATGCATATGTCGAACTACCGCCCCGTTAAAAACGCTACCGATGTTGTTCGCATATTCAAGCTCATCAACGAGGAGGCACCATCAAGATTGGTTCTCATAGGTGATGGCCCCGATGCGGCCAACGTCCTGCGGCTGGCCGAAGAGTTGGGTTTGAAAGATCGCACCATGTTCCTGGGCGGACAGGATTCCGTGGAGACGATTCTCTGCAAGGCCGACCTGTTGCTTCTGCCATCGGCTTCGGAGGCGTTTGGGCTGGCGGCGCTCGAGGCCATGGCTTGCGGGGTGCCGGTCGTCGGCTCCATCGTCGGGGGCCTGCCGGAATTGGTCGTAGATGGCGAGGTTGGATATCTGGAGCCGATCGGTGATTATAAGGCGATGGCCAAACGATCTCTCGAAATACTATCCAACGAGAATTTGCATCGAAAAATGTCCCACAACGCCCGCAAGCTGACTCTCGAAAAATACGATACCAAGGACTTGGTGAAGCAGTATTTCGAATTCTATCAAGAGGTGTTGTCGAATGGGTAACCATGAAACCAAGCTCGATGTCCTGGCGATCGCGGCTCACAGGGATGACACTGAAATCGTTTCCGGCGGGACAATCGTCAAATTCGTCGACCTCGGCTACGCGGTCGGCATTCTTGATTTGACTGCCGGCGAAGCCGGCTCGAGAGGAGATGCCAATACCAGGGCCGAGGAATCCAGGTGCGCATCGGAGATTATGGGGCTGAAATATCGCCACAATTTGGAACTGCCCGATGCCGGGTTATTTCTGACTCAGGAGAACGCGCTGAGGGTCGCTGAAATCGTGCGACAGACGCGGCCGGAACTTGTAATTCTCCCTTATTGGGTCCAGCGCCATCCCGACCACGCAACCGCCTCGCTAATCGGCTACAGGGGATGTTTTCTGGCCGGTCTCGCCAAGATGTCGATAGCCGGCGCGGCCTACCGTCCCAGAAAGATTATTTATTCCTCCTCGTTTCAGGATGTCGAACACAGCTTTGTAGTGGACATCACGAACCAGTTTGAGCGCAAATGCCAGGCGGTCGCCTGCTACAAGACACAATTCGAGGAGAAACCCGGCACGAGAGAAGTTTATCCTCCAGCCAGAAACATACTCGACTACATGGAAATCCGCGCCAGGCAATACGGGTACATGATCGGCGTTAGATACGCCGAATGCTTCATTCAAAAAGAAAAATTCGCCGTCGACGACCCCTTAAAACTACCGGGATCATCTATCTGACTCGTCCCCCGACAAAATTGTTTCGGAGCGCATTCCTGGAGTAAGGGCCGCGGTCATGGGCCCGGGTTGCGAGCGGGTTCGGCAAGTGCCGAACCGGGCGAGGCGATCCCGGAATATGGCATGGGTTTGCCCGGTGATATCGCTATCGGAGGTGGCGGGGACTGTTGCTGCACAGTCGGGATCGCCTCGCCCTGTCCCCCTTTGGGGGACCCGCTCGCAACCCGGGCGCGATTCCAAGGCCGGGGATATATACTTCTTGTCTCCAATTCAGGTTGTCTGTATAATAATCGCGGAAGAGGATGGGGTCTGGTGGCCCTCGCGGCCTTCAAAGCCGTAGGCGGCCGGTGCTCCCGGTCGTGGGAGGTTCGATCCCTCCCCCTTCCGCTTTTTTTATATGAACGTGGATTGCATTTTGACACCGGCTTGAGAGAGTCAAAACGCTTGAACAATGCACCCAATTGAGTTTATATTGAAATGGCATCGTTGTCAAATTTATGGACAAGAAAGAGGAAATATTCAGGTTGACGCAGTACGTGGCCTGCGCGGGTTGAGCCTCCAAAATCGCGCGTAGCGATCTGGCTCAGGTGCTGGGCGATCTGGTCCTGCGAAAGTATAAAAACGTGGCGGTAGGTCCCGAGTTATTGGATGACGGCGGGGTTGTCGTGATTTCCAAGGACCTGGCGATCGTCACAACGGTGGACTATTTTACGCCTGTCGTCGATGATGCCTTTGATTTCGGAGCTATTTCGGCTGCCAATTCCTTGTCCGATCTTTATGCTATGGGGGGTAGACCGATATCGGCCCTGAATATTGTCGGCTTCCCCGAAAAAGTTTTGCCGCTTTCTATTCTAAAGGACATCATCCGCGGGGGCCTGAGCGTGGCCGATGAAGCTGGCATGCCGATAGTGGGTGGCCATACGGTGAAATCGCCCGAACCATTCTATGGCCTGGCCATAACGGGCAGTGTTCATCCGCAGCGCATCTTGACCAATGCCGCGGCCCGTGAGGGCGATTACTTATATCTTACTAAGCCGTTGGGCACAGGCTTGATCACGACGGCGCTCAAAAACGACAAAGCTCGGCCGGAGTGGGTTGAAGAAGCGGTCAGGGAAATGAAGATCCTAAACCGCGAAGCGGCCGAGGCTGTACTGGCGACCGAGCTTTGCGCTGTGACGGATATCACCGGATACGGCCTCTTGGGCCATCTTTGCCAGATGATGACGGCGTCTGAAAAATCGGCCATAATCAGGTTGGACAATGTCCCTTTGCTTAAGGGTGCCATAGAACTCGCCCGCATGGACATGTTCCCAGCGGGCAGCCGATCGAATCTTCTCTCCGTTGGTCCTGATGTTTCTTGGGATGGCGAATTCGAGAAGCATGAGCAGTTGCTTTTAGCCGATGCCCAAACATCGGGAGGTCTGCTGATTTCAATCAGGAAATCTCTGGCGGCAACTCTTGAGAATGAGCTCACTAAAAGAGGTGTGGGCCATGCGAATATTGGCGAGGTAACAGAAAGACAGGAATGGTTGGTAAAAGTAGTCAGAAGATAGTCTCGGCGGCAGGCAAGAGGGCTGGCACCAAATTGAGCATGCGAGAATTCCCCAGCGTCTCATCAATTCTCGAGGATGAATCTATCGGACCTCTTATTAGGGAGTGGTCATTTCCTTTTGTGTCCCATGAGCTTAAGAGACTAATACCCGAATTGAAGAGACAATCGATTTCAGATAGTTTCATCCCCGGGAAAGATGAGGTCATTTCTCGACTGCTCTCGATTTTCGACGGATATCGCCGTGACTTGATGCAACCCGTCATCAACGGCACCGGGGTGATTTTGCACACCAATCTCGGGCGGGCACCGCTTTCATCGACGGCCTATGAAGACCTTCTTGAAACCGTGACCGGCTATTCAAATCTCGAATTTGACTTGCTTGAAGGAAAGCGTTCCAGTCGCAGCAGGGTCGTGGGCCGCATGCTGGCGGCTCTCTCCGGCGCCGAGTCCGGGATGGCGGTCAACAACAACGCCGCGGCCGTTTACTTGATCGTGGCAAATCTGGCTGGAAACGGTAGGCAAGTCATTATTTCCAGGGGACAACTCATTCAAATCGGCGGCGGATTCAGGATACCGGAGATTATCGAACGCTCCGGAGCCATCCTGCGGGAGGTGGGCACTACCAACAAGACAGCTCTTGGCGATTACCGGAAAGCGATTACCAAAAATACGTCCCTCGTCTTGATTGTGCATAAGAGCAATTTCGTACAGCGCGGTTTCACTGAGGAACCGGAACCGGCTGAAATTGCAAAGCTGGCTCATTCCAAGAATATTCCAATATGTTATGATCTCGGCTCAGGTCTGATATTCAAAGGCGGCCTGGGAGGGCAGTTGGACGAGCCCTCGGTCCCCACGGCCGTGAGAACAGGCGCCGATCTCGTATGTTTCTCCGGCGACAAGCTGCTCGCTGGCCCGCAGTCCGGGCTGATAGCTGGCAAAGAGAAGTTGATCGGCCGGCTTATCAAAGACCCGCTTTACCGAACTTTCAGGCTGGATAAATTAACTATAGGGCTTCTCGAAAAAACGCTCCTCGCATATCTTCGCGGTACGCCTCTTCCCGCCTGGGAACTTGCCAATACGCCCATAGACTTGCTGAAAGCCAAAGCTGACGAGGTTGTGGAGGCCATTAATAACCCCGCAGCTACCCCCACGCCATTGAAAAGCTCTTTCGGGGGAGGCTCACTCCCGGAATACGAATTCGACAGTTTCGGAATCAGGATCGCGGGCGACCCCATGGATTTGTCCCGGAGACTATTGCGTTACTCCACGCCCGTCGTCTGCCGTAACGTCTCCAATGCGGTCTTGATAGACCTGCGCACTGTCATGCCGGAATGTTACAGCACATTGATTGACGCCATAAGGTCATGTTTGTCGTAGGCACAGCGGGGCATATAGACCACGGGAAATCCTCGCTGGTGCTCAAAATGACGGGGATTGACCCTGATCGTTTGCCGGAGGAGAAAGAGCGAGGTATGACGATCGACCTTGGGTTCGCCTGGGCGGAACTCCCCTCAGGCCGCCAGATCGGCATTGTCGATGTCCCCGGGCACGAGAGATTTGTCAAGAATATGATCGCCGGTGTCGGTGGGATCGACGCCGTGATCTTCGTTATTGCCGCCGATGATGGCTGGATGCCTCAGACGGAGGAGCATTTTCAAATCATCAAGCTCCTGGGTATCAAGACCGGGCTGGTCGCGTTGACTAAAAAAGACCTCGTCGATGACGGGCTCCTTCAACTCCAGATCGATTCGATCAAATCCCACCTGTACGGGACCTTCCTTGAGAACTGCCCCATAGTTCCAGTTTCCGCCGTCACGGGTGAAGGTGTTTCCGGAATATTACAGGAACTTGATGCTCTCCTGACATCCGAAATCCAGAGGCCCGACATTGGCACGGGACGCCTTTTCATCGATCGCCGCTTCACCGTTCAGGGGATGGGTACCGTCGTTACCGGCACGCTTCTCGAAGGCAGATTTTCGATTGATCAGCAAGTCGAAATTCAACCATCGGGGCTGGTTTCACGTATCAGGAGCCTGCAAACGCACAAGCACAAAATAAGTGAGGCCCTGCCTGGTAGCCGTGTGGCCATAAATCTCGTTGGCATCGAGAAAAATGCCGTAGACAGGGGAGAGGCAGTCTGTCTCCCAGGCAGTGTTCTCCCTACCCGGCGGATCGCAGCCGAGCTATCGCTTCTCGAGAGCGGCAGAAGCGCCGTCAGAAAC
>Ga0315279_10009417_pt1 | contig 11646 bp, 10 predicted proteins | sample YL17G06_20_MG_FD_203694 | JGI IMG/M metagenome (GOLD analysis project Ga0315279, IMG submission 203694) | Sediment microbial communities from Yellowstone Lake, YNP, Wyoming, USA - YL17G06_20 | ecosystem: Environmental > Aquatic > Freshwater > Lake > Sediment | place: USA: Wyoming | collected...
ATGTGGACGTTTATTACCATCACAACGTATGGAAAAGAGAATCGGCCCTTTATGAACCGATATTGAAGGCATTGGAAAAGGTTAAAAAGGTGGGGAAAGCTCGTTTTGTAGGGATCACCACCCACATGAATGAACCAGAAGTCATTAATGCTGCTGTCGATTCGAAATTCTACGACGTGATTTTGACATCTTATAATTTTCAGCAAAAACATTACGCTGAGGTAAGGGATGCCATCGCCAGAGCAGCTCAGGCTGGGATTGGGATTGTGGGGATGAAAGCGATTCGAGGCGGTTCCAGGCAGACCCCAACTGTGAAGAATCCTGCGGCAGCTCTCAAATGGGTACTTCAGGATCCGAATGTGCATACCATCGTTCCCGGATTTACCACTTTCGAGGAGATGAATATTGATTTGGCAGTGGCGGAAAATCCTTTGCTCACCGACCCCGAAAAGAAGGACTTGGAAAAGGTGGCCTCTGTTTCGGGATTTTACTGTCAGGGTTGCAGGCAATGTTTGGGACAGTGTCCGGAGCATCTTCCTATCCCTGATTTAATGCGAGCATACATGTATACTTATGCTTACCGGAATCTTACACATGCTCAAGACCTCGTTATATCCCTGAATCTTCCAGACAGGGTTTGTGAGGACTGCACTCAGTGCCCGGTGAAGTGTTCGGTTGGATTTAATGTTTCAAGGAAGATCCGTGATGTGGTTCGTTTGAGAGAGATTCCATCGGAGTTCATTGTGTAGGCATAAAATAGAACGAATGATAGCGAATTATTCGAATATCTTTTTATTAATTTAACAAGGTTCGGTTAATTCGTTGTCATTCGAGTCGTTCGTAAGAAATAAGAAGACTTTGGTGAAATGAAAATGAGTGACTCGTGAGTGAACCCAATCAAATGATCACACGACGCAAATTTCTTAAAACTGCTGCCGCAGGAATGGCTTTAGGCCTTGTGGGCAGTCCTTCTTTTTCGTTGGCAACGGAAGAATATGACCTCGCAGTGATTTCTGGTGAACCTGTAGCTGCCACAAGAAAGGCATTGGAGGCTATTGGAGGCATTTCTCGCTTCGTTAAAAAGGGGCAACCGGTTATCCTCAAACCCAACATGTCCTTTGCAAGAACTCCTGATTTTAGCGCGACCACCCACCCATTAGTTGTTGCCACAGTGGCTCAGGCTTGTATTGAAGCAGGTGCCCAGCAAGTTTTAGTTTTAGATCACACACTCCATAGGTCAGAACTTTGCCTTGAGAGAGCAGGTATTCGAGATGCGTGTAAGAACATACCCGGTGTTCATGTTCTTGCCCTTCAAGAGAGAAAGTTCTTCCGTGAAATCAAGATTCCCCAGGGAAAGGTCTTAGAACGTGTGGAAGTCATAAAAGAGGTTTTGGATAACTCTACGTTGATCAATATTCCTGTGGCAAAATCTCACTCTGCAACAGGTGTAAGCTTGGGCATGAAGGGCCTAATGGGTCTCATTTGGGATCGAGAGAGTTTTCATTCTCAGTACAACATCAATCAAGCCATAGCAGATTTGGGAACAGTCATCAAACCTCAACTGACCATCCTTGACGCCACCCGGGCTCTGGTCTCTGGTGGACCGGGTGGACCCGGAGAGGTTAAGAAACCAAATCTCATCATCGCTGGCATCGATCCTGTTGCCGTGGATTCTTACGGGGTGAGTATTGTTCCATGGTATGGGCAGAACTTCAAGGGTCGACAGGTTGAGCATCTGCTTGTCGCTCACCAAAAGGGTCTTGGAAAGATCGATATCGATCAGCTTAAAATTTTCAAGGAAAAAGTATGAGGACGATTATCCAGGCCCTCTCTCTTCTCCTTTTCTCTACTCTATTCGTATTGGCAACTTACAAACTGCCGGATTGGTTGCCAGCAGATATTTACTTGCGTTTAGATCCCCTGTTGGGACTTAATGCTGTTTTCGCTGCGAGGGAGATCATTGGCCGAGCTCTGTATGCTCTTGTTACGATCGGGGCTACGCTCGTCATCGGCAGGTTCTTCTGCGCCTATGTTTGTCCCATGGGTGCCTCCATTGACCTTCTGGATCTCCTTTTCTTCCGGAAGAAAAAACGCTCGGGTCTAAAGGCTGAAACCAGTTTCCGGAAGGTGAAATTATTTCTATTAATCATTTTCGTAACCGCTGCTCTAACTGGCCTTTCCCTGGCTTTCCTCATGGACCCCTTGGCACTTCTTACACGATTTTATACTTTCTTCATTTATCCTCTGGCAATTACTTTGATCAATCTTATCTTGGATGTACTGCGTCCCTTGTTTCAAACCCTAGGGTGGGTCACCTTATCTCACCTCCATTATTTTCAGTCTGTCTATTATATGACCGCTATCACCCTTCTGATCTTTGGAGGGATCATCTTTCTTAATCGTCTCGTCCCACGCTTTTGGTGCCGCTATCTTTGTCCGTTGGGAGCTTTCCTCAGCTTGATCTCACCTCTTGGGCTTTTCAAACGCCGGGTTAGTGAGGATTGCAACGAATGTTTGAAATGCCAAGAGGCCTGCCCAATGGGAGCTATTTCAGAGGATCCAAAAGGAACGTACCTTCCTGAATGCATTCAGTGTCGAACATGCGCTAAAGTCTGTCCGCAAAAAGCGATTACTTTTCCAGCTTCTTTTTCTTTAGGAGGAGAATATTCAAAGGTAGATTTTTCCCGTAGAGGATTTGTCTATTCGTTGGCGGGAGGACTGGGAGTTGGGTTTCTGGCTACACAGACTCCTTTCACCCTTCGGCAAAGCAAACACCAACTCATTCGGGCACCCGGTGCAATCCCTGAGACTGAGTTTTTACGAACTTGTATCCGTTGCGGGGAATGTATGAAGTCCTGCTTGACGAATACCCTCCAACCCTGTCTCTGGGAATCAGGGTTTTCAGGCCTGTGGACACCAAAGATGGACCCACGCTTAGCCCCTTGCGATCAGAATTGCAATGTCTGTGGGAAAGTTTGTCCCACACAGGCGATCCGTTCTCTCTCTTTAGAAGAAAAAACTCATGCTAAGGTGGGTACGGCTATTTTGCGGAAGGAGATGTGTTTGGTCTGGGCCCAGAATAAGATCTGCCTGATCTGCGATGAGATCTGCCCGTATAATGCGATTGTCTTCAGGCCCGTGGAAGGATACCGACGCCCCGTCGTCGTCGCTTCAAAGTGCAACGGCTGTGGATTCTGTGAACAGAGATGCCCTGTTAAGGGAGAGTCAGCCATTGTTGTTGTGCCAGATGGAGAGATTCGTCTGAAAGACGGTTCCTATGTTAAAGAGGCTAAAAGGCTGCAATTGGAATTCAAACCCGATCCTGGCGATGATAAATATATCTTGGAAGAATCTGGATTCAAGGTGGAGGATAAAAAGAAGGAAAAAGGGAATATCCTCCCCGAAGAAAAACCTCAACCCAATAAACCCAAAGGATTTCTATAGAATACCCCGCTTCGCTCCTTGCCAATGCAGTTTTCTTAGACATTTTTCTCTGTCCTTAAAAACCACACTTCAGAAAAGGCGGGCGACTTAGTCATAGCTCTAATCCGCAAGCTTCTTCCTGTAAGAGTGATTTTCAAATCTCGCCTTACAATGCAATATTTCAAATAATAATCAACAAGGAATTGAGGATTGAAAACTCGATCTTTACAGTATAAAATACAACGAAGATTTGCAGAACGGCACCGCCGCCGTCTTTGTCTTCAAGAGAGGATTATACTATGCATGAGACTGTAGCTGTCGTCGATGACGAACCGGACATTTTAGAATTGGTTTCTCTTCATCTAAGAAAAAACCATTTCAGAGTGCGGGAGTTCTCCGACGGGTCCAGCTTTATCAAGTATCTCAATTCCGAAATACCCGACCTCGTGGTGCTCGATCTTATGCTCCCCGACGCCGACGGCTTCGAGATCTGTAAATACATGAAGAGGAAAAAGAATCTATCACATATTCCTATTGTCATGCTCACAGCAAAAAGTGAAGAGACAGACACCATTCTCGGACTGGAGCTGGGGGCCGATGACTATGTCAGGAAGCCTTTCTCCCCCAACGAGCTGATCGCCCGATTAAAGACGGTGCTGAGAAGAATTGAATCACGTAGGGAGGCTGAAACTGCTGAAAAAATTAGTGTGGGTAATATTACTATCGACATAGATAAGCATGAAGTTGTCGTTGACGACAATAAAGTGGAACTGACATCGGCCGAATTCCGTATACTGCAGCTTCTCGCTTCAGAGAGGGGCCGGGTCTTTTCAAGGAACAGAATCCTTGATCATCTGTGGGGCAACGAAAAGATAGTGGTGGACAGAACGATTGACGTGCACATACGACACCTGAGATCGAAGCTAGGCAAGGCATCGAAGTTGATCAGAAATGTCCACGGCGTAGGGTACAAGTTGGAAGAATGAAAAGGTCCTTTTTTAGCAAAATTTTCATTGGCTATCTTCTTATTATTTTTGCCCTTTCATCCTTGATTCTTGTCTTGTCCTTGAATACGGTGCGGGAATTCTACCAACACATGCTCGCAGAAGGCCTGAAAACCCTTGCGAATACGTTGAACCCAGAGGTTGCACATTTCCTAGATGCAGGCCTAACTAACGAACTTGATGGATTTATCAAAGATTTGGGAAGTAAAATTCACACACGTGTTACTATCATAACCGCCGATGGGACTGTATTGGCAGATTCTGACGAGAATACACAATCGATGGAAAATCATAGCCACAGACTCGAGGTGGTCGAAGCGCTTCAGGGCAAAACCGGTAAGTCAGTTCGCTTCAGCAGCACGGCTAACGAAGACATGCTCTATGTCGCGGTCCCAATCGAAAAAAACGGGAAAATCACTGGGGTCATTCGCACGAGCCTTTATCTCAAGGATATCGACAAGCTGCTCACCAAGCTCAACTATCACGTTGCCTGGGTTAGCCTGGGTACCGTTCTTATCGCCCTCCTTGGGGCACTCCTCATTTCAAACAATATTGTCCAACCGATAAAAAACCTGACATCAGCAGCCAGGAAGGTCGCATCGGGAGACTTCAGTGTACGTGTTTTTCTGAAGACCAAGGACGAACTGAGGGAACTAGCTGACAATTTCAACCGGATGAATGAAGAAATGCAAAGAATGTTTACGGAGCTAAGCCAACAGAAAGAAGAACTGAACAGCATTATTCACTCTCTCCAGGAAGGCCTCCTCGTCGTGGACAAACAGGGTAGGATAATCCGTGCCAACGAGAGCTACTGGAGGATCGCAGGAGGCCAGCCAGTGGAAGGGAAGCTTTACTGGGAGATCATGAGAAATCCCCAGTTAGCTGAATTGCTGAAGAAAGCAGGTACCGAAAAAAGAAACTTCGTGGAAGAGCTAACGTTGGGAGATAGAATTTTCATGTGCAGTGTTACCCCTCTTAAGGGAGGAGAGGAAATAGTCTCCATTTTCCACGACATCACAGAGATTAAAGACATCGAAAAGATCAAGAAGGATTTTGTGATTAATGTCTCCCATGAACTGCGAACCCCTCTGACCGCAATAAAGGGCTACGCTGAAACGCTACGGAAAGAAGTCGACACTGCACCAGGCAAAAAATATGTTGAGATCATCGAGAGGAACACCGACAGGCTCATCAACATTGTCAACGATCTACTTCTACTTTCCAGCTTGGAAGAGAAAGCAGTCCTTGAACTGGAGGATATCGATTTAGGAGGTCTTCTGGAGAATGTTATCAGAATATTCGATCAGACACTGAAGGACAAGCAACTTTCCTTGGTGATAGATATGAAAGAGAACTTGCCACCAATCAAAGCTGACCTCTTCAAGTTAGAGCAAATGCTGGTAAACCTTCTCGATAATGCAGTGAAATATACCGATCGCGGGGAAATCACCGTATCCGTGGATGTTCATGATAAAAGAGTGCGTATCCAGGTCAGGGATACGGGCATCGGGATACCCAAAGACGATATTCCCCGTATCTTTGAACGGTTTTATGTTGTCGACAAGTCGCGATCAAGAAAGTCGGGCGGCACAGGGCTCGGCCTTTCCATAGTGAAACATATAGTGCTTCTGCATAATGGGACAATCGGTATCGAAAGCGCTCTCGGCAAGGGCACTTCGGTAACGGTTACCCTTCCTACTGACCTATCTGCCTCGTGATCATATTCCTGCATGGCTTAACTCATTCCTCGGATCGACGTGTATCCATCGATATCGCTCCTAAATGTCAGAATTAACAATAAATTAACAACTTATTCATCATAGCTTAATTCTTGAAAGATATAATTCCTCTTGATTATAGAAAAACTAAAGGAGGTCAAAAGATGAAATACGTGCTTTCGTTCCTATTGACGTTGGTGATTTTGATAACCGCTACAGTTGATGGGACGGCTAAAGAGCAGGAACTGATCGGTGCTGGAGCAACATTTCCTTATCCGCTCTATTCCAAGATGTTTGACGTGTACAGTAAAGAGTATGGTGTAAAGGTTAACTACCAAGCCATCGGCTCGGGTGGCGGGATAAGGCAGCTGACCAATAAGACAGTCGATTTCGGCGGATCTGATGCAATTATGAGCGAAGCCGACCTAAAGGAGGCGTCAGCTCCCATTCTCCATATACCGACCTGTGCGGGGGCGGTCGTTTTAACTTATAACCTTCCTGGAAACCCGCAATTGAAATTTACACCGGATGTGATTGGAGACCTCTTCCTCGGAAAGATCGGCAAATGGAATGACCGTCGCCTCTCTGACATCAATCCAGGAGTAAAGCTCCCTGACATGAATGTGACGGTGGTTCACCGGTCCGACGGAAGCGGCACGACCTCCATCTTCAGCGACTACCTGAGCAAAGTCAGCAGGGAATGGAAGGAGAAGGTTGGGGCAGGTACCTCCTTGAACTGGCCAACGGGCCTGGGCGGAAAAGGAAATCCGGGCGTTGCAGGTCTGGTGAAACAAACACCCGGAAGCATCGGCTATGTTGAGCTCATTTACGCCCTTCAGAACAAGATGCCTTTTGGCATGGTGAAGAACAAAAAGGGCAATTTTGTAACTGCTACCCTCGCCGCTACAAGTAAAGCTGCAGATACCAATTTGCCTGACGATATGAAGGTGAGCCTCACGGATACGGATGCTCCGGAGGGATATCCGATCAGCGGCTTCACCTGGATTCTCGTTTACAAAGACCAGAGTTACGGAGATAGGTCTGAAGAAAAGGCAAAAGAGCTGGTTAAGTTACTTTGGTGGATGACTCATGAAGGACAGAAATATACCGAGCCCCTTGAATATTCTCCTCTTTCAAAAAAGGCTGTAGAAAAGGCCGAAAAACTGATCAAGTCCATTACCTACAAAGCAAGGGTAGTCATGAAGTAAATTGAGGGACGGGGTGGAACCGATTCCAACCATCTCCTGGGTTTTCTGAAAAGCCTTGTCTATGATCTCACGGTTCGGTTTTCCGCCTGAAGGCATCGGTATCGTAAGATTAAATTGGGGATAAATAATGAACGAACGAAGAGCCGAAGTTCTGGTGCTTGGGGCTAAAGCAGAGACGATGCATTGGCGAAAACCCGCACTCTCGGAATCTTCCTTCCGTAAAATACTCTCCATTGCAGGAGCGGTTGTTCTGCTTCTGCTGCTGGCCATCTTTTTTTCGCTGGTCATTGCCTCCTTTCCCTCCATTCGGAATTTCGGAATCCGGTTTCTTTTCAGTGCCACATGGGATCCGGTAAGGAGTGAATTTGGGGCATTTCCCTTTCTCGTCGGTACTCTTGCCACCTCCTTTCTGGCCCTTATGATTTCAGTCCTCTTCTCCATACCCATCTCCCTCTTTTTGGGGGAGTATTCTGCCCAGGGAGCTACGCCAACATTCATCAAAAGCATGATCGAACTTCTGGCGGGTGTTCCTTCGGTTATTTATGGATTCTGCGGCCTATTCCTCCTTGCCCCCCTGGTTAGAGCCCTGGAGCTGAGACTAGGTGTGGCCCCCTACGGGGTGGGGATATTCACGGCTTCCCTCGTTCTTTCGATCATGATCATACCGTACTCGGCCTCGATCGGACGAGAGGTAATCAGCCTCGTTCCTTCCGATCTCAAAGAGGCCGCTCTCTCTCTTGGGGCAACCCGATTTGAGGTCATACGAAAGGTCGTTCTTCCCTATGCCGGTTCCGGAATAGTCGCAGGAATCCTTCTCTCCCTCGGAAGGGCCCTGGGAGAGACCATGGCCGTAACAATGGTCATCGGAAACTCGAATTTCATTCCGAAGGGTATTTTCAGCCCGGCAAACACCCTGGCCAGTGTCATTGCTAACGAATTCACAGAAGCGACAGGGAGCCTCTACCTTGCAAGCTTGATTGAACTGGGACTTGTGCTCTTTATCGTCGCCACCATCATAAACCTCATAGGTAAGTTGATCATCCGCCGGATGGGTGTAGAAGGATAAGGAAGGATAACATGAAGGAACCTTTGATCAGAAGAAGAATTATATATGACAAGTTATTCAAGATAATCATCGTTTTTCTCACCTTTTGTTCCATCCTTCCCATGTTCTTCATCCTCTTTTTCATCACTAGCAAGGGCATCTCTGTTATCAACTGGAAATTTCTTACCCAACTTCCCAAACCCGTAGGTGAGATAGGCGGGGGAATTTCAAACGCCATCATAGGGACACTTATGTTGATTGGAATCGGGACAGCCTTTTCCGTTCCCGTTGGGATCCTGGCCGGGATTTTCCTTTCAGAAAACAGGAAAGGAAGGCTGGCATCCCTTACAAGACTGTGTGTCGAAACACTTCAGGGGGTTCCTTCCATTGTGATAGGAATCATTGCCTATATCTGGCTGGTTGTCTCGATGGGATCGTTTTCAGCGCTCTCAGGCGGAGTAGCTCTCGGTCTGATGATGCTGCCGGTCATTATCACCGCGACAGAGCAGACCCTAAAACTTATTCCGGGAAGCTTAAAAGAAGCATCCCTGGCCTTGGGGGTTTCCTACCCCAGGACAATTCTGAAAGTAATTCTGCCAGCAGGCGTAAGCGGCATCGTGACAGGAATCCTCTTGAGCATCGCGAGGGTTGCCGGTGAGACGGCGCCCCTTCTCTTTACGGCCTTCGGGAGCCCCTTTATGAACCTCAATGTCTTGAAACCGATCAACAGTCTTCCGCTTATGATTTTTAACTATGCCACGAGTCCCTATCCAGAATGGCACACGCTCGCCTGGGGAGCTTCCTTTGTATTGATCATCCTTGTCCTGGGTTTAAATCTCTTCACCAAGGTTGTGACAAAGAGATGGAAAGTACAGTTTTAAAGATCGAGAAGTTCAGCGCTTTTTTTGGGGAAAACCAGGTCTTGAAAAAGGTCAACCTTTCCATACCCCAAAATAGAATTACAGCCATTATGGGGCCATCCGGTTGCGGTAAGACCACCCTCATTCGCTGCATCAACCGGATGCACGAGTTAATCCCTGATGCCAGGGTCTCCGGCAAGATTTTTCTGGATCATGAAGACATCTATGCCACGGATCCCATTATCGTTCGAAGGCAAATCGGGATGGTTTTCCAAAAGCCCAATCCGTTTCCCACGATGAGTATCTATGACAACGTGATTGCTGGATACAATCTGAACGGAATCCGGCTGGCCAAGGATGAAAAGGACAGAATCGTCGAGGAATCGTTGCGGAAAGCGGCCCTTTGGGAAGAGGTTAAAGGAGCTCTCCACAGAAGAGGGACCTTTCTTTCCGGCGGACAGCAGCAGCGACTCTGTATCGCCCGTGCTCTCGCCATGGGGCCCGCGGTCCTTCTCCTCGACGAGCCCACTTCCGCTCTTGATCCGAAGGCAACTTCGCATATCGAGGAGTTAATCGTGCAGTTAAAGGATACGGTTTCGATCATTCTCGTCACCCACAACATGGCGCAAGCGGCCCGCGTTTCGGACTTTGCAGCTTTCGTATACTTGGGTGAGCTTGTCGAGTTCGGGCCAAGCGGAAGGATGTTTACTGCCCCAAAGGACAAAAGGACAGAAGAATATTTGACCGGAAAGTTTGGATAAAGATCTGGAAGACAATCAAAAGGAGGAAAAACATGGAAACCCATTTTCAGAAGGAGTTGCAGGAACTCAAAGAAAGCCTTTTAATGATGGCGACCCTTGTGGAAGGGGCAATCAGCAACGCTGTCCAGTCCTTGGTCAAGAGGGATTCGGATCTTGCTCAAAGGACCTTTGAAGGAGAGGACAAGATCAACGCTATGGAGATTGCCATCGACGACAGTTGCTTGAAGCTCCTTGCCTTGAGACAGCCCATGGGCGTTGACCTGCGGTTTATTACTTCTACGATGAAGATCGTTACCGATTTGGAACGAATGGGGGACCAGGCTGTTAATATCGCCGAGCGGGCGATTTCCCTGAATCAGGAGCCCCAACTCAAACCTTACCTCGATATCCCCAAGATGGCCGAAATCACCCTGTCGATGGTTAAAGACGTCCTGGATGCCTTTGTGAACCGTGACCCTAAATTGGCCCGTTCTGTTTGTGAGAAAGATGACCTGGTGGATGGGTTGAATGACCAGGTTTTCAGAGAACTCCTCACCTATATGGAAGGGAACCCGCTGACGATTACAAGAGCGTTCCATTTGATGATTGTCTGCCGTTGTCTGGAACGAATCGCCGATCACGCGACAAATATTGCGGAAGATGTGATCTTTATGCTGGATGCACGTGTGATCAAGCATCATGCCGATGTCAAGGAAGAGGGGGAAGGGAGAAATATCTCATGAGCAAAGCAAAGGTTCTTTTTCTATGTACAGGTAATTCAGCCCGCAGTCAGATGGCTGAAGCCTTTCTGAGGAAGCATGGCGGGGACCGGCACGACGTTTACAGTGCTGGAACTGAACCGAAGGACATAAATCCGTACACCAAGATGGTCATGGAGGAAGTAGGAGTGAGTCTGAGCGGTCAGTATTCCAAACATGTCAAAGAGTATATGGGTAAAATACACTTCGCATATGTAATTACCCTGTGCGACGAAGCCGAGAAAAGCTGTCCAGCGATTTTCCCTGGAATGGGTCAAAGATTGCACTGGTCATTTGAAGATCCTGCGGCCATTGTGGCATCAGATGATGAAAAATTGGCCAAGTTTCGAGAAGTGAGAGACCGGATAGAACGACGAATTAAAGAATGGCTGATGGAGCAGCGAGGGGAATAGAACATTACCTGTTCTACTTACGTGCCTTTCGGATGAGGCAGGTCCGATGTGCGCGCTTCAGGTTCATGAAAATTTCCTCGAAGTTTCCCTCAGGGTTGCAATTTCTGCTATAGATCTTCTGTTTTCATACCATCGAAAATGCTTCGGTATGATTCTCAACTATTCAATTGGAGTTCCTGATTTTCACACGTAATCGTTGAATCCCAGAATCGTTCCAGAGCAAGATTTGTTATTCACACCCACTTTCCAGAGGACTCCTTCCCGAAGTCTTCATGGAAACGTTTTACATTCGAGAATTGTGACCCTCAGAATTCTAAGCAAGAAAGAGGCAGGTCGGTTTATTAAGAAAGTTTAAAAATTACGATATTTATTGGTGACAGGCAGTCTCCGATCTTTTCCTAAGGCTCGGTGGGTAATCTTCACACCCGGCGGGCTTTGTCTTCGTTTATATTCATTTCGGTCAACCATCTGAATCAC
>Ga0315279_10009418_pt1 | contig 11645 bp, 9 predicted proteins | sample YL17G06_20_MG_FD_203694 | JGI IMG/M metagenome (GOLD analysis project Ga0315279, IMG submission 203694) | Sediment microbial communities from Yellowstone Lake, YNP, Wyoming, USA - YL17G06_20 | ecosystem: Environmental > Aquatic > Freshwater > Lake > Sediment | place: USA: Wyoming | collected...
CGAAGTCGTCGCGATAAAGGGGCTCCGTGGAGAAGCTGATCACGGTCACCGTCCGGCCGTGGAAGTTGTTGGAGCAGGCGATGATCTCGGCCCGGCCCTCGGAGATGCCTTTTTTTTGGTAGCCCCACTTGCGGGCGGTCTTGATAGCGGTCTCGACGGCCTCGGCCCCGGAGTTCATGGGCAGGACCATGTTGTAGCCGGTCCAATCGCAGAGCTCCTTGGCGAGCATAGGCCACTGGTCATTGCGGAAGGCCCGAGAGGTCAAGGTCAGGGTCCTGGCCTGGCCCTGGAGGGCCTTGATGATCCTGGGATGGCAGTGACCCTGGTTGGCCGCCGAGTAGGCGCTCAGGAAGTCGAGATACTTCTTCCCTTCCACGTCCCACATCCAGATCCCCTTGGCCTTGCTGACGACGACGTCCAGGGGATGGTAGTTATGGGCGCCGTAGAGGTCCTCGATGAGGATCAGGTCTTTGCTGTCCATTGTCTTTGCTCCTTATGATCTTGAATTCCCGCCTTGATTATTCTGGCGGAGAGGGCGGGATTCGAACCCGCGGTACACCTTGCGGCGCACACACGCTTTCCAAGCGTGCTCCTTAAGCCACTCGGACACCTCTCCTTGGTTTTTCCTTGCGGCGCGACCACTCGCGCGGAACCCTTACGTTATCAAAAAACGAAGGCGAGGTCAATTTGGGAGGCATCGCCTAAAAATTGCCGATAGGGTGTGAGTCGGAATTCCGGGTCCCACCAAAAGTCGGCATCATCGCTTGAGTAAAAAGAATCCTATCGGCAATTTTGGGGCATCGACGTTGACATTACTTTTATTGTGTAAGTGGCAGCCGTAAGGACATAAATAACTGATCGGCCTTCAAGCGATCGGATCAGCGTAGATGCCGATGATGTCTTTTAAGAGGGAGGCCCCCGTGCCGACGGGGTCGGACTTACCGCCCGTGACGGTCACCGAGCCCATGGTGTCCGTGTAGAACGTGATCCCCTTGGTCGTCCCGTTTACGCCATAAAGCGGGTGCGAAGGGTCGAGAAGGGCCAGGCCGACTTCGAGCTTCCAAGGGTGGTCCCGTTCGTCCTTCGAGCACTTCCCCATGAGTTTGATCGCCTTTCCCAACTGGCTCGCTTTGATGACAAGCTCATGAGAGATGCCCCGGATGCCTTCCATCTGGACCTCACCCAAGCCGAAGTCCGTTTTCATGACCGCGTTGCTGATGAGAAGCAGTTTGCAGGCTGTGTCCCAGCCGTCGATGTCGAGAGTGGGGTCGGGTTCGGCGATGCCTTTGTCCTGGGCCTCCCTAAGGGCCTGCTCGTAATCCATGCCCTCACCTATTCTGGTCAGGATGAAATTCGTCGTGCCGTTGAGGATGCCTTCGATCCCGAGGACATCGGCACCGGCAAGAGATTGAATACCGACATCAAGGGTCGGAAGGGCGGCCGCGGCCGCGCCGCTGAATTTCAGTTGGACGCCGTTCTGCCGGGCCAGGCCGGTAAGCTCCTTGAATCTGAGGACCAGCGCTCCCTTGCTTGCCGCGGCGGCGTGCCAGCCTTGATCGAGTGCCGCCCTAAGGTGAGACAAGCCGGGTTCGCCGGTCCGCAGGTTGGAGGGTGTGCACTCGACCAAGACCCCGGGTTCGAGGTCCCCGATGATGTCCTGGACACGGAGCCCCGGTTTCCAGCCGGGGCTTTCTTGGGCCCTCAGTTGTGCGCCCGTAAGGAAGGACTCCATAGAAAGGGCGGTTTCGCTGAAGATGCCTCCATCGCTCTTGAAGACGGCCCTGAAGACGAGGTTGAGTCCGTAGCGTTCCCGGCAGACCTCGCGCTTGTCCTCGACGATCTTGCAGAAGGCACGCCCGACCCGGCCGAAGCCGGCGAGGACAATGTTGATGTTCTTCATGACCAATGAATCCCCCCTACCCCCCTTGGTCTAATCAAGGGGGGGCCCGGATATGGCAGGCGGCTCAGGTAGAGGCATGATTCCTGAGCCGCCTTTGAAGACTTTAAATTAGTGATATTAATCCCCCCTACCCCCCTTGGTCTAATCAAGGGGGGGCCCGGATATGGCAGGCGGCTCAGGTAGAGGCATGGCGGAGAGGGCGGGATTCGAACCCGCGATACCGATTGCTCAGTATATCGGTTTTCGAGACCGACGCCTTCAACCACTCGGCCACCTCTCCGTACAGTCCCTCATTTTATCCACTTCGCGGGTTTTATCAAGGGGAAAATAGGAAATGAAAAGCAAGGCCTTCTATGGCCGTGATGACAGACATTACGGCCCTCATAAGCTGCATGGCTCCCGGTCTGTCCTTCTTTACTTACCCGCATGAAAAAGCACCGCAATTATCTCTTAGATTTGAAGAAATTCCTAAGGAGATGACCGCAGTCTTTGGCTAGGACGCCGGCGACGATGTCCGGCCGGTGGTTCAGCTTTTGGAACGGGAAATGCGTGATGGAGCGGACGGCGCCGGACTTAGGGTCCGGGGCGCCGTAGACGAGGCGACGGACCCTGGCTTGGACGACGGCCCCGAGACACATCGCGCAGGGTTCCAGGGTGACGTAGAGGTCGCAGCCCATGAGGCGATAGTTCCCGAGCTTTCGGGCCGCAGCGCGCAGGGCGACGACCTCAGCGTGGGCCGTCGGGTCTTTCTTCGAGATCGGCCGGTTCCAGCCCCGGCCGATGATCGTGCCGTCCTTGACGACGACGGCCCCCACCGGCACCTCTCCCCTTTCAACGGCCTTTTCGGCTTGGGCCAAGGCCCTGCGCATGAAATAACGATCATCTTTCAGCATCTTTGGATCCGCGGCTGATTTTAACTCCCTTCTGTTTTCTTGGCAATGGATTGAAGAGCGGAAAACGGATAAACTAGACGGCGGGTTCTTTAAGGAGCGTTCCATGGACATTCTCGAATGCATGTTTTGCAAGAAACGTTATCCCCTCGATGTTTTTTCCCCGTTCTGCCCCGAATGCCGCGAACCCATGTTCTTCGCCCGCGCCCGCGGTCAAAGGCAGATCAAAACGGATGAAGAACATCCGCTGAGGAGATACCTGGATTTTCTGCCTCTCGAGCGGGTCGACACGAATCTGAGCCTCAGCGAAGGGAACACTCCCCTGGTGAAGCTGAACAAGGTCGGCGGGCTGGACGGATGGCCGCTGACCTATGCCAAGTTCGAGGCCCAGAACCCCACCCTCAGCTTCAAGGACCGGGGAACCTCCGTCGCCGTCCAGAAGGCCGTTTCCCTCGGGTTCAGCCGCATCGGCACGGTCTCGACCGGCAATATGGCTGCTTCCACGGCCGCATACGGCGCCCGGGCGGGTCTCGATACGGTGGTCCTGCTCAAAGAAGAAACGTCGTTGCCGAGCCTTCTCGCCGCGGGGATCTTCGGTCCGCGCCTTGTCAGGGTCAAAGGCGATTACGGCCGTCTCTTCTATCAGAGCCTCGAGATCGGGAAGAAGCTGGGCATCTATTTCATGAATTCCATCGATCCCGTCCGGGTCGAGGGTTACAAGATCACGGGCTTCGAGATCTTCCACGGTCTCGGCCGGAGGTCCCCGGACTACGTCTTTGTCCCCCTGAGTTCAGGCGGACATCTCATCGGCCTCATGCGGTCCTTCGAAGATCTTCTTGAGGAAGGTTTCCTCCATCGCTTCCCGACCATCGTCGGCGTCCAGGCCCAGGGATGCGCGCCTCTCGCCCGCGCTTTCGAGGCCGGGAAAGATCGTTACGAGCGTCTCGACAGGGCGGATACCATCGCCCACGCCATATCCAATCCGGCCCCCCCGGGAGGAAATGCGGTCCTGAGAATGATCCGGGATCATGACGGCCTCATCATCTCCGTTCCGGACGACGAGATCCTTGCCGCCCAGAGAATGCTCGCCTCCAAGGAAGGCCTCTTCTGTCAGCCCGAATCGGCGGTCACTCTGGCCGGGCTGATCCGGCTTTCCAAAAATAAAAAGCCGTCTCAGGCGGAGACCGCCGTCCTCGTTTTGACAGGCAGCGGCCTCAAGGCGCCAAAAGCCCTCGAAGCCCATTCCCTGCGGGTCGAGGAAGTTGAGTTGGTCGGCCTCGAAAAAAAACTCGAATTGGGTTCATCCTGTGGATAGGCTGTGCTACAATAAGGAAAGAGTGGTTCTCTTATTTTTTGTGTGGGTTGCTCTGAATGGAAGAGAACCGAAAATGCTAATCCAACAAGGAGGTCAGAATGAACGATGATTTTCGTCTTCCGATAGACATCAACTTCAAGATGCCGAAGATCAGTAAAAGTGTTCTCCAATGGGTCATTATCGGCATCGTCGCGATCGTCCTTCTCTACGGGTCCGTTTACCAGATCAGCCCCGAAGAGATGGGCCTCATCCTCCGCTTCGGTAAGTATGCCCGGACGACCGAGCCGGGGCTTCACTTCAAGCTTCCCCTTGGGATCGAGACCATGACCAGGGTCCCCGTCCAGCGCCAGCTCAAGCTGGAGTTCGGCTTCCGCACGGCGAAGCCCGGAATTCAGTCGGAGTACATCAGCAACGCCTCCACCAAATCCGAATCCGTGATGCTGACGGGGGATCTGAACGTCGTGGTGACGGAGTGGATCGTCCAGTATAAGATCAAGGATCCGTACAAATTCCTGTTCAAGATGAGGGAAGCCACGACGACCTTCCGGGGCATGACCGAAGCCGTTGTCAGGCGCATCGTCGGCGATAACTCCGTCGATGAGGTCATCACGGTCGGCCGGGCCAGGATCGCCAACGAAGCCAAGGACGCGCTTCAGCAGCTCTGCGATGCCTACGAGATCGGCATCGACGTCAACCAGCTCATCTTTCAGGACGTCAATCCTCCGGACCTCGTCAAGCCTTCGTTCAACGACGTGAACGAAGCCCTGCAGGAGAAAGAGCGGAAGATCAACGAAGCCTGGTCCGAGTACAACCAGGAGATCCCCAAGGCCACGGGCGAAGCGGACCAGGTGATCCGCGCTTCGGAAGGCTACGCCACGGAACGGGTGAACAACTCGCTGGGCGATGCGAACAGGTTCACCAGCATCTACCGGGAATACGCCAAAGCCCCGGCCGTTACCCGGAAGCGGCTCTACCTCGAAACCATCAATGAGGTCTTTCCCAAGCTCACCAAAAAGATCATTATCGACCAGAGCCAGAAGGGGGTCCTCCCCTTGCTCAACCTCGGCGAGGAGGTGAAGAAGTGAAGACATCGACCAGGAACGCCATCCTTGTCGGGCTCGGGTTCATCGCGCTCCTCGTCCTTATCGACTCCATCTACGTCGTCACCGAGATGAACCAGGTCATCATCACCCAGTTCGGCGAGCCTATCGGCGGGGCCGTGACCAAGGCTGGTCTGCACATGAAGGTCCCCTTCGTCCAGAAAGCCAATTATTTCGAGAAGCGCTGGCTCGAATGGAACGGCGACCCGAACCAGATCCCGACGAAGGATAAGAAATACATCTGGGTGGACACCTATTGCCGGTGGCGGATCAGCAACCCGCTTGTCTTTTTCCAGAGGGTCAGGGATGAACGGGGCGGCCAGTCGCGGCTGGACGACGTCGTTGACGGCGAGACCAGGAACATCATCGCCAACCACGATCTGATCGAGATTGTCCGGTCCTCGAACCGCAAATTCGAATTGAGCGAGGAGGCGGCCCTCCTCGACCTCTCGGGGGTCATCGGAGTTATCGAGGTCGGCCGGCTCAAGCTGTCCAGGCTGATCCTGGAGAATGCGTCGAAGATCACGTCCGAATTCGGAGTCGAACTCAAGGATGTCCAGATCATGAGGGTGAACTACGTGGATGAGGTCCAGAAAAAGGTGTTCGACCGGATGATCGCCGAACGGCAGCGGATCGCCGCCAAGTACAGGTCCGAGGGCGACGGCAAGAGCGCGGAGATCCGCGGCCAGAAAGAAAAGGAGTTGAAGAGGATCCAGTCCGAAGCTTATCGCCAGGCCCAGGAGATCAAGGGGAAGGCGGACGCTGAGGCGACAAAGGTCTATGCTCAGGCGTACAACCTGGACCCCGAGTTCTACCAGTTTATGAAGACGCTCGAGACCTACCGTACGGCGCTGGAAAAAGAGACGTGGCTGCTGCTCTCAACGGACAGCGAGTTCTTGAAGTACCTAAAGAGCACGGAAAAAAGGTAAGAGACGTCCCTCATGATTTGAGATATTCGACAAGCGTGTCCCGGCTTGGGAAAAGAGCTGGGGTCCCGCCGGTGTGGAAGAAGACGACCCGCTCGTCCTTTTTGAAATAACCCTTCCCGACGAGGTCGATGAGGCCGATCATCGCCTTGGAGGTGTAAACCGGGTCCAGGACGATGCCTTCCGTCCGGAAGACGAGGCGGATGACCTCGGCCACGTCCTTGGTGACGACGCCATAGCCATCCGTCATATATTCATCGAGAACGATGATGTCGTCCCCGCCGATCGTGAGCCCGAGTCCCATCGTTTTATCGGCCGCTTCGGCGATCTCCCGGACCCAGCCCGAGAAGACTTCTTTCTCGTCGGAGACGCTGATGCCGACGACCCGGCATCCCTCGGTCAGGGCCGCGGCGCCGAGCAGCAATCCGCCCTGGGTCCCCCCCGATCCCGTGGCGTGGATGACGGCGTCCGGAACGAATCCCAGTGCCGCGGTCTGCTCCAGCATCTCGCCAAAGGCATTCACGTAACTGACGGCCCCCAGCGGCCGGGCCATGTCCCCCGCGACCATGGAGCCTCCGACCGGGACCATATACGGCCGGCGCCCTTTCTTCCGCTCCTCGTCGGCGATCTCGTTCAGAAGTCCGATCGTTTCCCCTATGGTGACGATCTTGCCCTTGCGCGCCTCTCTGATCCGGATGTCCGCGTCCAGGATGCGCTCGAGCAGCATATTCCCGTCGAATCCGGCCGGAAGGTCATAAGATTTGAAAAGGACGAGGATGGGATCGACCCCGTATTTCCTAGCCGCCGCGGCGGTCTGCAGGCACCAGTTCGATTGGAGGCTGCCCCAGGTGATGACAGTGTCGGCCTTTTTTTCGAGGATGTCGGCCAGGATGAATTCGAGTTTCCGCGACTTGTTGCCGCCGAAAGCTAGGCCCGTCAGGTCGTCGCGCTTGATGTAGATCTCGGGCCCGCCCAACTCGGCCGTCAGCGCGTCGAGTTTCCTTAGCGGCGTCGGCAGATGGATGAGATCGACTCTCGGGAACCTGGCGATCCTCGCCCGGACGTCTGCCAAAGAAAAAGCGGCCATCTTCGCCTCCATGGGTTTGAACGAGGCCTATTATCGGACAGAGTCGCGGCCTTGGCAAGCTTCGGGATTTTCACTCGACGATCTTGACCTCGGCATCATGGGCAAGTGTCAGATGACCGTCCGTGATGATTTCGTCCCCCTCCTTGACGCCTTCCAGGACCTCGACAAAGCGCTCATTTTCCAGCCCCGGCTCGATGTCCCTCCACTTGGCCAGGCCGTTTTCGACGACGAAGACGAGCTTCCGGCCTCCCCGGACAAGCACAGCCTCCTGGGGGACAAGGAGGCGGTCCCTGAAGACTTCGGCCGCGATCTCGACCTCGGCGTGCATGCCGGGCTTGATCTCCCCGGATGGATTATCGAGGACGATGTGGGCGCCGCATGTCCTGGTCTCCGGGTCGACCACCGGGCTCACGGCCCTGACCTTTCCCCGGAAGACACGGCCCGGATAAGCGGCGAACCTAAGATCCGCTTCCCGGCCGGTTCTTATCCGGCCGATCTCGCTTTCCAGGACCCTGGTCTCGACCCGGATCTCCCGGATATCGACCAGGGTGAAGAGGTCCTGTCCAGGGCCGACGCTCTCCCCGGTCGATATCTTGACCCCGGTCACGATGCCCTCGAACGGGGCCAGGACCTTTGTCTTGTCGAGTTCCACACGGGCGATGGCGACTTCGATCTCGGCTTGGGTCAGGCCTTTGGCTGCCGCCTGGACCTCGTCCTTTTTCATCCCGGTCTCGATAAGGAGGACTTCACGGGCGTTCCGGGTCCTGTTGAATTCGGCCCGCCCGATCTCGCCCATGGCCAGGCGGGAGGCTGCCTTTTCAAACTCTTCATTCGACAGGCGGACCTCTTCCGTCATCGAGCCCGGGGATTTCCGTTCCGGTTCGCCGAACTGGTTCTCCAAGAGCATCTCGGAGAGCCGGTTAAGCCTTTCGGCCTCCGCCTTCTCGAGCCTGAGCCGGGAACTTTGATCGTCCAGAACGACCAGGACCTCGCCCGCCTGAACGCGCTTCCCCTCCTCGGCCTTGACCTCTTTGACGACTCCGGGCACTTCGGCTTTGATCAAAGCCTTCTTCTCCGTGAAGGCCTCCCCGGGCGACTTGAGCCGGATGACAAGGTCGCCCCGCCCGGCCGTGACCGTCTTAACCGGAAGCGGTGTTTCTTCGACACGGCCGGCGGCGGCCGGCGCCACCGGCTGTTCGATGGGTTCGGCCGTCGCGTCCCCGTCCCGTGTCCGTCCGTTCTTCAGGATGAAGATATAGGAGAGCGCGGCTACGATGATGAACCCCAGAGAAAATGCCAGGGTCCTTTTGGAAAAGATCATTTTCGTTCTCCATAATAATAGAAGACGGGAATGATGATGAAGATGAAGATCGTCGAGCTCGAGAGGCCGCCCACCGTGCACAGGGCGAGGGTCGACCAGATGTCCCGGCGCCCGGCCTCGGCCTGGATGAGGAGCATGGGCAACATGCCGAGGATGGTGGTCGCTGTGGTCATGAAAACGGGCCGGATTCTCTCCCTCGTCCCGGTGATGACCGCTTCCAGGCGAGGCAGCCCCCGCTTTCTTTTGAGGTTGATGTGGTCCACGAGAAGGATGGCGTTGTTGACCACGATGCCGGCCATGAGGAGGACGCCGACGTAGGCAGAAGAGTCGAAGGGATAGCCGGAGATGATGAAAGCCGCGAAGACGCCGATCAAGGCCAGGGGCACCGAAAGCAGGATGATGAACGGCTGAAGCAGAGATTCATAAAGAGCGGCCAGGACCATATAAATGATGATGACGGCGAAGACGATGGCGAACGCCATCCGGCCTTTCTCCTCGCCGGTCATCCGTCCCTCCTCGTCGATCGACGCCGAAAATCCCGGCGGCAACTTCAGAGAGGAAAAGACGGATCTCTTGAAGGTGTCGGCTGCCTTTGAAGGGCCCCGAAACTCCCACATGACGGTCTGCTGGAACCGTTGGTCCTCCCGATCGATGGAGCCGGCCACGGCCTTCTCTTCCAGGGTCATGACCTCCCCCAGCCTCAGGGATTCGCCCCCCTTTGTATTCAGGAGCGCATCCTGGAGACGCCCGAGGTCCATCTGATCGGCTTCCGGGAACTTGAAGACGATGTCCGTCTCTTTCCCATCGAGGAGGACCCGGGTCGGCGCGCCGAAACGGCCGGCCAGGAGCGTCCGGACGTGGAAAAAGAGGGACCGGGGATCGACGTCGTACTTCCGGAGCGCCTCCCGATCGATCCGGAGGACGTATTCGAATGAATCCGGACGCCACCAGCCGAACCGGCTGGAAGTCGTCCGGACGTCCTTGGTCCTGGGGTTCCGCCTGAGGGCCCTTTCCAGCTCGGCAGTGATGTCCTTGAGCTTCTTCAGGTTGTAGCCGGTGAACTTGATCCTCGAATCATAAAATGTCCCGGCCTCCAGGCTCGAATGATAGCCCTGGGGGTTGAATCCGTAGATCCCGATGCTGACGCCGGCGAACCGCGTGGCCAACCGGATGAGCTCTTCCTTGAGGGCGTAAGGCCGGGATGAATTCTCGACGGCGGCTGGAAAGGAGATGGAAAGATAAGCGTCTTCCGGCTGGACGCGGGCATTCAGCTCCTTCTCGACATCCGACTCCAGGACCTTGGCCTCGAACTTTCTGACGACGGCGTCCATCGTATCGATATCCGTCCCAGGCGGCATGCGGATGTCTACCGCCAGCCTCTCCGTGGAATACCAAGGGAAGAACTCGCCCATGGTGACTTCCGCCCGGAACCACTTGTAGCTTCCGGTGAGGATCGCGGCCGAGACGAGGACGATCTCAACGGGATGACGGAGGACGAACCTCAGAAAGCCGGGGAAGCGGCCTTCCCGGCTTTCCTTATGTCCACGCCCCTCCCCGCCCTTGAGCAAGACGGGGCTCAGGGCCGGAATGAGGGAGAAGGAGACGACGAGTGAGGCCGCCAGGGCCGAGGCCATGACGAAGGCCAGAGGCAGATAATAGATCCTCAGCCGGCCTTGAAAATAGGGAAAACAGAAAAAGACGCCGATCGTGGTCAGGGTCGAGGCCAGGACGGGAACGAAGACCTCCCGTGCTCCCTGGAGGGCCGCCCTAACGGGCTCCACTCCCTTTTCCTTCAGCCGGAGGGTGTTCTCGAAGACGACGATGGAGTTGTCCACGAACATGCCGAAGCCCAAGGCCAACGCCCCCAAAGTCAGCATGTTGAGGGGGATCTTAAGGAGGTAGATCAGGTTGAAGGTGATGACGACGGAAAAAGCGATGGAAGACAGGATGAGGATCGAGGGGACGAAGCGTCTCAGGACGATGAAGATCATGAGAAAAACGAGGACCGTGACGATGCCCGCCAAAAGCTCGATGTGACCGAGGCTTTTTCTGATCTCGGCGCTCTCGTCATTCACAGTCTTGAAGACGAGATCACCGGGCAGAGCTACCTTCACGGCCTCGAGCCGCCGCTTGATCTCCCGGGCGACCTTCAGCGTGTTGGCGCCTTTTTCCTTGAGGACGGTCAGCATGACCGTGGGCTTTCCGTTGATCCGGTTGATGGATAAGACGTCGGCGTGGGCCGGCCGGATTTCGGCCACGTCGGCGAGGCGTACGGGCACGTTCCCAGACAGGCCGATGATCATCCGGCCCAGGTCGTCCAGGCTCCGGACGGAACCCGTCAGCTTGAAGATATATTCCCGCCCGGACTTTCTGATCCGGCCGGCCGGATAGGTCTTTAAGCCTTCGTCAAGAGCGACGTTCACCTGGTAGGGTTGGATGTCGAGAGCCTTGAGCCTGCCCTCGTCGAAGACGATCAGGACTTCGGGGTCCGAGCCGCCGCTGACATCGACCCGGGTGACGCCCTTGACCGCGCCCAGCCCAAACTCCAGCTTCTCCTTGAGGAGGCCCCTCATTTCCTGAAGCGTGGTGTCGCCCGAGATGGTCAAGCTCAGGAAGGGATTGACCCTGAAGTTTTCGGGCACGAAGGGTTGGACCGAAGGACGGACGCCGTAGGGCAGCCTCGCCCGGGCTTGGGTGACGGCTTCGCGCAGGACCAGGTTGACGAATTCCATGTCGGCCTTGGGGTCGAGCTCGAGCGTGACGCTGGAGGCCCCGATCCGGGACTCCGAACTCACCTTGCGCACGCCTTTGACCGATGCCGAGATCTCCTCGAGGGGCGCCGTGACTTGCGTCTGGACGATCTCGGGTGAAACCCCGGGCCATGAGGTCTGGATGTCGATTCGGGGGTAGTCCTCCCGCGGCGCCAGCTCAAGAGGCGTATTCAAGAAGGAGTAAACACCGAGGACCAGGAGGGCCAGATAGATCATGGCCACGGCCACGGGGCGTTCGACGAAGAACTTCATGCCTTTTTCCTCTTCTCCTTGCGGGCCTCGACGATCTCGTAGACGACCGGGATGAGGACGAGGGTCAGGAGGGTCGAGAAGGC
>Ga0315279_10009420_pt1 | contig 11643 bp, 11 predicted proteins | sample YL17G06_20_MG_FD_203694 | JGI IMG/M metagenome (GOLD analysis project Ga0315279, IMG submission 203694) | Sediment microbial communities from Yellowstone Lake, YNP, Wyoming, USA - YL17G06_20 | ecosystem: Environmental > Aquatic > Freshwater > Lake > Sediment | place: USA: Wyoming | collected...
TGTAGTGGGTCGTGAGGAAGACGGTCTTCCCGCGACTGGCTACGTCCTTCACGAGTCCCCACATCGTCCTTCGCGCCTGCGGGTCGAGGCCGGTCGTGACCTCGTCGAAGAAGAGGACCTGCGGATCGCTCACCAGGGCGAGGGCGATGGCCACCCGCTGCTTCTGTCCGCCGGAGAGCTTCCGGAAGCGGCTGTTCTGCTTGTCCTCCAAGGAGAGGGTCTTGAGAAGCCCTTCCGGGTTGGAGAGAGGCTGGCGATAGAGGCTTGCGAACAACCGGACCGCCTCTCTGACCTTGATGTTCGGCTGGATGGAGGTCGTCTGGAGCTGGACGCCGATCTTCTCCTTCAGCTCTTGGGCCTTCTTCGCAGGATCGAGGCCAAGCACCCGGATCGAACCGCTATCCGGCGTCCTCAGGGTTTCGAGCATCTCAATCAGCGTCGTCTTTCCCGCCCCGTTTGGGCCGACGAGGCCAAAGACCTCGCCCTCCTCGACGCGGAAGCCCACGTCGTCCACGGCGACGAGATCCCCGTATCTCTTGGTGACGTGCTCGCATTCGACGACGGCACTCATACGACCTCACTGTAGCAGAGGCTTGGACGGGCATCAAAGACGCCGGCCGAAGCCCAGACCCTCTGTGCAAGAAACAAGACCTTACCCCTCTATCCCCTGCGGTTCCCGTGCTGGCTGAGTTTTGAAGGACAGGCCACGGCCTGTAGGATGGTCGTCGACAGGAGTCGGCGTCCTGGGCAGGCCCAGAACCGCAGTGACTCCAGGAGCCTGGCGGTGACAAGAGCGATGGAAAGGCCTGAGAAGAGACAAGACCTTGTACACCTGCGCTCCGACCTCAAACCAGGAGACATCGGCACCATCGTCCACCTCCATGGCGTCGTGTACGCGCAGGAACGCCACTGGGACTCCACGTTCGAGGGGTACGTTGCCGAGGGACTGGCGAGGTTCGCCCTATCCCACGATCCCCGGGACGACCGTCTGTGGGTCGCCGAAGCGAACGGCGGGATCGTCGGCTCCATCGGCGTTGTCGAGCACTCCGCCTCAGAGGCCCAACTGCGATGGTTCCTCGTCCATCCGGCGTGGCGGGGTCGGGGCCTCGGGCGCCGCCTTCTCAATAAGGCGCTCGAGTTCTGCCGCGAACGCCGGTTTGGGTCCGTCTTCCTCTGGACGACGAGCGATCTTGATGCCGCGGCGCACCTCTACCAGCAGGCCGGATTCCGCAAGACGGAGGAGAAGACGTATCGGGCCTGGGGGCAGACCGTCACCGAGGAAAGGTACGACATGTCCCTGGGGACAGCGGGGTCGGAGACAGCGAGGTCAGATCCTCACTCTTGATGTCGACTGAGCGGACCTGGTAGGTTCTGGTCCGGCAACCAGGTAGGTTTGGACTGCTTGTGATGGCGTGCAGCGCGTGGGTGCAAGTGGTCGAAGGCGTTGAGGCCCATAGGGATTTCGACCAAGAGGCTAGCCCCCGGCGGTGTCGAACGGGTGCTGCCCCGTTTCCTGGACAACCCACGCCTGGAAGACCTCGACCTGTTGGATGAGGTCGGTGGCCTCTCCCTCACTGACGACGTTGGCTTGATCGTAGACAGCGATGTTCCGCTTGCGTCGGACTCGGTCGAAGTAGTCGGCGATGCTTTGCATGTTCTCGGGAAGGCGTGTCTTCAGCTCCGCGAAGGTGTGCTGATGGAAGCGCGTCTTTCGGATGCGGACGCCGTGCAGGCGGAGAATCGCCGTTGCCAATTGCAGCGCGGCGTTGTAGGCGACGGAGTACCTCGTGTCCAAGTGGAGTGAGAGCATGCGTGACTGCTCGAGGTCGCGCTCGGCAATCGCCAGGAGCTGCCCGATCTCAATTCGTGACGGCGGCACGGAGCGAGTTGCATCGTTCATGCCGCGAGCCTCCTCAGTTCCTCTTGCGTGCCCAGGAGGTAGATCGTCGGTCCGGCGAGGACGCTCGAGATGAACGGCTCTTGGCGAGCGAGGCGCTCTTTCAGCTCCGAGGCGCTGAGGATCGTCACGTTGATCTCTCGGCGTAGTTCGGCTTCGACTCTAGTCAATGTCGGCGTGATGGCGCTCAGGGCAACGTCGCCGACGAGGAGCAAGTCGATGTCGCTCTCGAGGGATTCTGTGTTTGCGGCGACAGACCCGTAGATGAGGGCGATGTCAATCCCGCCCAGCTCCTCAAGGGCTTCTCGAAGAGCATCCCCCAGGGCAACGGTCTTGAGGAAGAGTGCCTTCAGCTCCGGGAAGATGGGGCAGGCCTGGTTCGCGCGGTAGTAGACGCGGTTCCCGCGGCGGTCCTCTCGCACGAGTCCGAGCTCGACGAGCCGTGCCATCTCCTGGCGGACGGCGTGAGGCGGGACGTCAATCATGCGGCCGATCTCGCGCAGGTAGAACTCCGAGTCGGGGTGGGTGAGCATGAGCGAGAGAACCCGCACTCGCGCTTCCGATCCGAATAAGAGCCGCAGCATGGCGCCTCCTTGTGCAAGAGTGATATACGATTGTACATGATTCTTGTACGAAGACAACGTGCTCAGTTCAAGGCGGAGACGGCTGCGGCGAGTCCGTGGAGCGTTCCGAAGGAATGACTCCGACAGGCGGGACTGCAAGGAGACTCTCGTCAGAACCCAAGGAGGTGAACCGATCAACGTCCCCTTGACACGACGCGCGCTTTCAGGGATGTTCCCAGGGTTCGGCAGCAGTGACCGCGAGCCATCTATCTGCCGAACTCCCCGGCTCAGCGCCATCCCGAAGGACACCCTGGATGAGAGAGATGACGGGGGCGGCAATTCAGAGCCGAGCAGTGTCTCCGGGGAGCCTGCGGACCCCAAGAGCCACACCCCCGTCAGGTAGACAGTCTACCGGACGGAGGTCTACCCAGCATCCCCGCGAAATCCAATGGTAGACCCCAGGCACCCCGACTGACCCCATGCCCTGCATTTGACCGGAAGCGCAAGACGTCCATAATGGTGCTTCGGTCGGTTCACGGCGAGCTGAAGGAGGCGGACATGAGGCTTTTCTCGGCGGGGATTCGGCGGGTGGGTTGCGTGGCCATCTTGGCATTGCTAGTGAACGTCGCCCAGGCTTCACAGCCAGTGCCACCCGATCAGGCCCTCGGGATACACACAACGAAAGCCACAGGCGAGAAGAGGCTGATCGTGATCTTCGCCGACTTCCCGGACGTCACGCGCCAGTACTCCACGCAGGTGATCTCAGACAGGATCCTGAAGAACGTGAATCAGTACTTCTACGCCGCCTCGTACGGCACGATGTGGTTCCGCGGCGAGGTGGCAGGGCCCTACGTGCTGCCCCACCCGGTTGACGACTACCGGATCTCGTCGCGCAACCTCGAGGTTGACCCCACGCGGGTGCTCTCGCTCATCCGGGACGCGGTGGACGCGGCCGATGCCGACGTCACGTTCTCCGAAGATGCTTACGTCGTCCTTGCCTTGGGAGCTACTCACGTGGAGTACGGGATGGTGGGCCTGTGCGGCTTCCCGGGGATGCTTGGGTGGTCGAGCACGGCCGTTCTGACCACTCGAAGTGGGGAACGTGTCCAAAACGCGGCCATTTTCTGCGAGAACGCACACTTGGGCACCTACGTCCACGACATTACCCACATGCTTGGCGGCGCCGTGGATGGGAAGCGGCTGACCCCCTGCCTGTACGATCATGACCTCCAAGCGCAGGGACAAGATGTCGAGGACTGGCCGGCGTGTCTCGTTAACATGGGATACTGGGACCCTCTGTCTTCCCACTTCCCCTACGACCGGGAGCTGCCGCCTGCGGGGTTCTCCTCCTGGACGAAGCTACGTCTGGGGTGGATCGATCCGGCCAAGGTGGTCCTGGTGAATCCGGGCGAGACGGCCACGGTCAGGCTCGACCCGCTGGCAGACCCGACCTCCGCCACGCTCGTGATCAAGATCCCGCTCTCCGCGGATACCTACTACCTGGTGGAGAACCGCCAGCCGGTCAACTCGGATGTGAACCTGCCCTCATCCGGTGTTCTGGTGCTCTACGCTGACGACACCGTGGGCGAGTGCCGACACGGGGCCGCGCCCGTGAAGGCCGTCGATGCGAACCCGCAGGTCCCCTATCTCATGGACGCGGCCTTCGACCTGGGGAAGGCAAGGGTGTTTGTGGACGCGGAGAGGAACCTGGCGATCGTCCTGCTGGCGAAGGTGGACCAGTCCTACGACATCCTCGTCACGACGCCGATCGTGGCGGCGAGCTACGTGCCCTGACGCGCATGCCGAAACGGACATAAAAGGACAGGATCTCGTACCTTGCCGGGCATGCGTTGGCGGCCGGGTGACCCCAGGCATCCCCCATTCTCGGAGCTACTCTCGCCTGGGGGTCTTCCGGGTCAGCTCTTCTGCGTCCTTCTCGAGGAGCACGCTCTGGAGAAGGTTCTCGACTATGTCGAGGACGATCCCAATCTCATCTTTCTTGGGAACGTACCCACGGTGTACGGCTGCATGACCCGCATCCAAGGCGCTCTCGATAGTCCCCCTATTCCTTGCGCTCAGGAAACCCTGCTTGACGAGCCGGTCAAGTCGCTCCGCGAATCCACCCTCGCTGCCTACGGTCTTGGTCATGAGAATGTCGACGATGGAGCGGGCTCCCATCGCTGCTAGGCGGGAGCAACCGGCGTTCAGAGCGACGTAGACCTCGCCGACAAGTGCCCCGAGGTCTTCGGGTAGCTTCAAGTGCCAGCGGGGGAGCTGGCGGGAGACGGGCGGTGGAAAGAACTTCGTATCATCGTAGCCGATCTGTTCGCAGACCGTGCGACGCCTAAGTGATACCGAGCCGCATCCACGACATTCAAGCAGTGTGGAAGCGATGGTCCACTCAATGTAGTACTCATTCTCCACGTACTCCGGCTCTGTCACGGTTCTGGAAGCAACGACCTCGTGTCGTGTCGTGCGCAAGCACGCATTGCAATGCTCCCACTCGGTTCCCGTGGTGTCGCTCCCCATATGCAGCTCCGTTATCCGCTCCATCTATTGCTCACATGCTATCTTGTAGACGTGGGTGCACACAACCCCGGCGCGGGCTCTTCTCATCTCTTCTTTGATGCTGGCATCTAGTCCCTGCGGGCTATGCCAGCGCGGCCCGGGATGTTGCCTCGGAGCATCGTGAACGCTCGAAAACAGGGATCTTCCGCACAGGTCACGATGTCAGCGAGCGGGGCCGATCAACCAGGCGCTGTGAGAAGAGGTGGCAGGTCCTGCAATCGCGCATTCTGCGTGTTGGGTCCCCTCTCCTCCTACTTGCGGGGCCGCCGACTGACAGTGGAGTAGTGCACTCCGAGATGCGTCACGATCTCCTTCTGCGCGTATCCGTACTCGATGCGCGCTTCGGCAACGCTGGCGCGTCATTCGCAGTCCGAACGATCGCGCCGAGCGTCGGGCGGTCGACGAGGCGCTGGACGCGCGGGACCCCCGGGGTCTGAAGGAAGAACTCGCGGTCCAGGTCGATGAGGAAGATCCTGTCGCGGGCGTTGCCACGGCAGGTTACGTGGTAGAGAGCGCCCCGGTACTCAATCCTCAGCGGACGCGCCATGGACCGAGTCTACTTCGGGCCATGCGCGATTCCAGGACTTGACCCCCTCTCCCTCAGGACGCATTCTGGTGTGCCGTTGGGTGCAACCATCCGGTTGTCTCATTCAGCGAGACTTCCTCCCAGGCGACTTGCTCCTGCTCCGCACGAAGCGGTGTTGGAGGATTGAGGACGACGTCTTCCAGAACGGAGTCATCGCCCTCCATGGCTAGGTACACTCCCTGAAGGAGTCGAACCGAGTTCTCCTCTTCCCCTGCCACAGTGAGGGCGTATATTAGATCTGCATTCTGGACGCTCGTAGTGCCAGACAGCTTTGATTGCTCAAGGTACGTGGTCACGAAACCCATGAGCTTGTCAGTGTTGCTGTTGCGGAGCATTTGGAGTCTGCCGAGCGATTCCCTCAGCTGAAACAGTCTCTCTGAAAGGCGTGTGTAGTTGAGCTCAGAAGTCCTGCGGTCGTACTCGAGCCCGAAACCAGTCTCGAGAGCACGATCGAGGATGCGTGTGCGCAGCATGGTGACCCCTCGTCCACCGAACAGCGTGTACTGGATGACCTGTCGGAGGTGCGCGGTCGTCATGGTTGTTGCGCCCTCAAGGCCACCAGCGAATGCCTCCTGTGCAGAGGTCGCCCACGTGTATGTCGGGAAGACACGGTGCTTCCCCTTCTGCAGGAGGAGGGACAGGTTGACGAGGATCTCCCGCCTCAGACTCGTCCGCATTATGGCTTCCTGGAGGCTCCCGGAGATGCCCAGATGCACTCGGAGCGCGTCCGCTAAATCGCGGAACGACTCAAAGCAATGTACCCAATTCGATTCTGGAAACGGTGTCCCCGCCCTCGCGGCTTCCTCAGTCTCCTCTGCCCTGGCAACCTCGTCGAGAAACGAGAACACGTGCTCAGGGTCCTTGATGGATGGCGCAATGCAGCCTCCGATCTGCTGGCTCAGTGCCTCGTCCATCTGCTCCTGCCCATGGCACGTTGTCATTGCCGTCGCCATGCACTTCCACCGGCTACGCGCCTCCCATACGCACCTGCGCACGAAGAGGAGCATGCGAATCCTGTCCTCCTGTGCAAGGGAGTAAGCCTCTCGATACTCCATCCGCGTAACACTGATGCCCTCGGCAGCACTCCAGAGTGATCCAACTTCCTCTCCGATCAGTAGTATGTAGTAGTCGGCCTGCCCGACAGCCTTCAGGCACGCCTCATACGCGCTCTTGTCCAGGGGTTTCGGGAAGTCGTTGTACTCGGAGAGCAGCACCGCGTAGCCAAGCTCCTCCAGGTAGTACTTCAGCGCACCTCGAAGATCACGGAAGTCACGTATGGTTGAGGACACAAAGATGCTGGGCTTCTTGTTCATATGGTCCCCTCCTCATGCGCTTGCTGACCCTGATTCCCGATCAGTGCAGAGGATATCACGGATTCGGTGACAACCGGAAGCGGAGGGTCTCTGACGGTCCAGACGAAAGGAGCCTGCGCTCCTCGGCGGGAGCGCTGCGAGATTGAGGAACATGTCACCGATTCCGAAGGCTGCCGAAACGGCCAGGGGCGCGGGTTCTGTGCCGGTGATCTTGAGGAGAACGTCGGGCACGGATTGCGGGACGCTTGGGGCGGGTAGCTCCTCCCCTTGCGGACGTCAAGGGTGGGTGCGCGGCGATGAGCCCGCCGAGGACTGCCTTGCCCGTCGTCTGCCCGGTGGCGAGAGCTGCGCTCACCGTGCCGACGAGGCAAACAGGCGACGCAGTTTCGTCGAGGATGGCGGACTGGACCTCGAGCAGGGGGGCAGGGAAGCGGCCGGCGGCAGCGCTCTTGAGGAGTTGGGCGGAGAGGGAGCCCGTTCTAGGAAGAGGGCGAGCACGTAGCATGTGGCGCGTCGCTTGTAGAAGGAAGCTCGCACGGGTCTGTGCCCCATGGCATGTGGCATGTAGGGAAGACCGCGTGGAGGCAGGGGCGACAGCGGCGAGGACCTCAAGGCCAGCGAGGAGGCCAATGAGGGTGTCATCGCCGGCGGGGGTGGTGCCGGGGCCGCGGCCGATGAGATCGAGGAGGACGGCGGGGTTGCCGGTCTCCTGCCACTCTCCGAGGATCCGGTCGCGGTCGCGGACGAAGGCGCGGTCGAACTCGCTCTTGAATGGGTCGGGCGACTCAGCGATGAGCTGTTCGATCAGCGTGACCCGCTCCCGAAGCTCTTCCAGGGAGAGGACGTTCGCCGGCGGGTGGAAGGTGAGGTCGACGACCTCGGCCTCCGCGAGCGGGAGGACGAACCGCCCGATGGAGAGCTCACCACCCGAAATCGTGACTGGGGCTCCTTCCGCGACCTCCTCCCACGGGAAGTCGGCGACGAAGGCGCAGGGGTGGATGGGGACGTTCGGGGACTGAAACGAGACGAGAGCCTCGGTCCCGAAGACGACGTTCACTCCGCCGCGGAAGTGCCCTCCGACGCGGCCCGAGTGATCGGCGGCGGTGAGCCACTCCCACGCGTCCGGCCCGACGCGAATCGCTGCCGCGCTCTCTGACGGGACCTTGCCTCTGGAGGTCCCCAACTAGCGGTCCTTCGAGACGAGGCCGACCTCCATGCCCAGTGCGGCTGCGATCCTGCATACGGAGCCGTGGGCCATGTTGGCCGTGGAGGCGTTCTCGATGCGTGACACCATCTGCTGCGTGACCCCGGCCTTCTGCGCGAGCGCCTGTTGCGTCAATCCGAGGCGTTCTCGCGCCGTATGGATGTCGTGGGCAATGCGAAGTCGCTTCTTCTCGCGCTCCAACTCTCGCGTGAACGCCTCGTCCGCAAGCTGCTTCTTGAGGTACTCCCTATGCGTCTTCACTCCGCCTCCTTGGCCTGCGGAGACCCGGCCGCTCAGCCGCGGCGTCCCTTCTTCCTTGCTTGCTCATGCAGGGCCGGGTTCTCTGCTCCGGCGACGTCGCCGAACTTGGTGAGGGTGCAGGCCCCCTTCTCCTTGATCTTGGCAGCGTAGGCCTTGTCGTCGAGGAAGGCGACGATGCGGGAGATCGAGCTCTCTCCGTCCACGAACCGCCACGGGAAGCAGCCGATCTCTGCCCGCTCGTTGAGGAGGAGGTCGATGTCCCCGCCCAGGCACTCGGCGTGGATGATCCCGTGGTTGAAGAGTTCGAGGTGCATGAGCTGGTACTTCGAGTCGTCGAAGAACTCGACGAGGGGCTTCCCGTGCTTTGTGCGGAAATGGGCGTCGGCCTCGCGCGCCTGGCGCGGCATCCAGTCGCGGATGATCGTGTTCATCGGGTGGTCGGCCGACCCGCAGTCGACCCCGATCCAGCGGATCTTCTTCTTCCGGCACCACAGGGCGAACTCGCGGTCCGGGCCGGGGTGCTTGACCATGTAGCGGATCTCGTCCGCGGTCGGCTGGTCCCAGCCGTAGTGGTGGTAGCCGGTGTGGATGACGAGGATGTCGCCTTCCTTCACCTCGACCCGCTCCTCGATCATCCGCGAGGTGTAGACGTCGTAGTCCCCGCAGACGTCGGAGACGTCGACCACGACGCCCTCGTGCACGAGGTAGTCGAAGTCGAGCGAGGCGATGTCCTTGCCCGGGGTGTGGAAGTGGATCTCGCCATCGAGGTGGGTTCCCACGTGGTTTGAGTGGGTGAGGAGCTGGCCGTTCGCGCCGTTGGGGGCGAGGCGCTTGAAGTACTTGAGCTGCAGAGGCTCGTAGGTCGGCCACGGGGGCGTGGCGATCCCAAAGGGAATGGTGAGGTCGAGAAGTTTCATCGGGCTACCTCCTTTGTCTGGCTCGTGGTTCGGGGCATGTGGCTCGGGGCGTGTCGCTTGTGGGAGGGGTCATGATGCGTCCATCGGCTCGGATTCACTGAGGTTTTTCGCCAAGGCGCGCGCGGCATCGGTGAAGCACTCGAGCGGCGGCGTCACGAGGCCGGCGCCGACCATCCCAGCTCCGGCGTCCTTGTGGGCGATCCCGGTGTTGATCACGGGCAGGATCCCCGTCTCGACAACCTTGAGGAGGTCGATCCCGGTCGGGGTTCCCTCGAAGTCGAGGGCCGGAATCCGGTAGGCCTCGCTCTCAGCTAGGGTGATCTCGCGCATGCGGCGGGTGATCTCGAGGGCCTTGGAGGCCGTTCCTCCCACGAACTGGACGATCGCCGGCGCCGCGGCCATGGCGAAGCCGCCGAGGCCTGCCGTCTCCGTGATCGCGGAGTCGCCCATGTCGGGCGCCGCGTCCGTCTCCGTGAACCCGGGTAGGTAGAGCCCGTCGACCTTGGGCGCCGGGGCGGTGAACCAGCGCTCGCCTAGGCCGGAGACGCGGATCCCGAAGTCGGTCCCGTTCCGGCTCATCACGGTGACCATGGAACTTCCGGCGATCCCCGAGCAGGGGTCGAGCGAGGCCTTCGCCGCGGCCATGGAAAGGTTCAGGAAGAAGTGGTCGTTTCCGTTCAGGAACTCAAGGATCCGTCGTTGGTCCTTTGCGGGAAGGCCAAGCTCAACGAGGAAGGGCGCGAGCTCGCGGATGAGGAGCGAGGTTCCGGCGCGGTTGCGGTTGTGTCCCTCGTCGCCCATCTGCAGGGCCTGGGCGATCAGGGTTCGCAGGTCCAGCCCGCCGCGCGCCTCGACGGCTCTTTCGAGGGCTGGGGCGAGAACATCTCGCATCCAGCGCAGGCGCTCAATCACCTCGCTTGAGTACGCGCCGTAGCGGAGGACCTTCCCCAGGCCCTCGTTCAGGGTGGAGAACGCCCGGTTCCCGAACGCCTCGTTTTCGACGATCCACACGGGCATCGAGGCGGTCGTGACTCCGGCCATCGGCCCGACCGCCCCGTGGTGGTGACACGGCTCGAAGGCGACCTTGCCGGAAGAGGCGAGCGACTCAGCCTCCTTTGGCGTCCTGGCGAGACCCTCGAAGAGAAGTCCTCCGATCACGGCCCCGCGCAGCGGGCCGCACATTCGCTCCCAGGCGACCGGCGGTCCGGCGTGAAGGAGGAGGTCCTTCCGCATCCCGGGGATGACGTCGAGCGCCGTCCCGATCCCCTTCACGACCGGCCGCGCCGAGAGGAGGCGGCGGACGGCCTCGGCGTTCGCAGAACGGATCGGCTCGCGCCAGTCGCCGGTCTCCTCGTCCTTGAGCGCGTCAAGAGCGGAGGCAAGCTCGACATCCCCTCCGGCCGGGGGCCGCCAGTCGAGAGAGACGACGTCCGCGCCGGACGCGCGGAGCGCCTCGGCGAACCCTTCGAGCCCAACGTTCAGGACGCGCGGCCCCTCCTCGAGGAGCGAGCGGGCGGGAGATCGTTCGGCGGACGGTCGGCTCGTCATCCTCTCCTCCTCCGAATCTCCTGGAGGATCGCCGCGGCCAGGCGCGCCGCCTCCTCGTTCGTCTCCGCCACCCACACCCCCGCCTCCTCGAGCGTCTTCTTCTCTCGCGAGTAGCCCTGCGGGTCGCCCTCGGTGCCGGTGATCGAGGCGACGACGGCGAGGCCGCCTCCGTGCCGGCGCGACGTTCTCTTCGCCTCAAGAGCCGCGTTCACGAGCCCTCCTGCTGGGTTGGGATGCGCGCCGTGGCCCAGGACAAGGTCGGCGAGGACCACGGCAACGCGAGGATCTTCTCCAGCGCGCGCGACTCGCTCGTCACGGAGGGAGGGCTCGATCATCGGATGGGGCTTGCCGCGAGTGAACCGGTCGTCCCCCAGGTCGAGGAGGACGTGTCCCTCGATCCCGTCCTCGTCCTCGATCGCAAGGTCGGGGCTTCCCGCGACGTTTGAGAACACCCTCTCTTTGGCTCTCTCGAGGATCTGCCAAGCCTCCTGGGCGAGGGTCCCGCCGCAGAAGTAGCCGCGGAGGAGGGTCTGCTCTTTCCGGAGCCCGGCGGCTTCCTGCGAGGCGATCCGGTCGAGTCCCTTCTCCGTCCGTCCCAAGAGCATGGTGGAGACGCCGGCCTGGTTGCAGGCGAGTCGCGCCGCGTCGGCGAGCGACTGGGCAAACGTGATTCGCCCGCGAACGGGTCTCTCGTCGTCATCGATGAAGCGGACGACCGACGGCTTCCCGATCGCTTCGAGCGCGGCGAGGACGCGTTCGGCGACCGCAGGGGCCGGGCGCTTGGAG
>Ga0315279_10009421_pt1 | contig 11643 bp, 13 predicted proteins | sample YL17G06_20_MG_FD_203694 | JGI IMG/M metagenome (GOLD analysis project Ga0315279, IMG submission 203694) | Sediment microbial communities from Yellowstone Lake, YNP, Wyoming, USA - YL17G06_20 | ecosystem: Environmental > Aquatic > Freshwater > Lake > Sediment | place: USA: Wyoming | collected...
TCATTGATGTTTGGGAGCATGCCTACTACCTGAAGTACCAGAACAGGCGCGGCGACTACCTCAACGCCATCTGGAACCTGACGAACTGGAAGGAAGTTGAGAAGCGCTACGCGCAGTAGTTGGCCCCCAAGGGGCAGGCTTGGAGAAGGAGACGAACCGCCAAGACGCCAAGAGGGGCGGATTTGCGATTTTCGATTTGCGATTTTCGATTGTCCGATGGCTTGGCTGTTAAATCGAAAATCGAAAATCTAAAATCCAAAATTACAGTGTCTTGGCGGTTTGAAAGGAGAGCGCAAGGCATGCAATCAAAAGTGCGGTGTGGAGTGATCGGCGCCGGCCAGATTGGGCTGGCCCACCTGGAGGGCTTCAGGAAACATCCCCAGGCAGAAGTCGTTGCGGTGGCGGAAATCAACCCGCAACGACGCCAGCATGCGGTTGAGGAGTTCAGGCTGCTTAAGGCGGTCGCGGACTATCGTGAGTTGCTCAAGGACAAGAGCATTGACGTGATCTCCGTCGCGCTGCCGAATTACCTGCATGAGAAAGTCACGGTCGAGGCGCTCAAGGCCGGCAAGCACGTGATGCTCGACAAGCCTATGACGACCTCCGCGCGCGACGCGCAGAAGATCCTTGACGCCTGGAAGGAAAAGAAGGTCGTCTTCATGGTCGGCATGAACTTCCGCTTCAACCGTGAGACGCAGATGGTCCGCGAATATGTCAAGAAGGGGACGCTGGGCGAAGTGTACCATGCGCGCGCGCACTGGCTGCGGCGCAGCGGCATCCCCCGCATCGGCTCGTGGTTCACGCAGAAGAAATACGCCGGAGGCGGCTGCTGCTACGACATCGGCGTGCATCTGCTGGACTGCACGCTGCACTGCATGGGCAACTTCGACGCGGAATGCGTCAGCGGACAGGTCTATGCCAAGTTCGGCCCGCGCGGCCAAGGCGACGGCACCTGGGGCATGGGCGAGATTGACCCTAAGAAACCCTTTGACGTCGAGGACCTGGCCGTCGCGATGATTAAGCTCAAAGGCGGCAAGACCGCTATCCTGGAGATAAGCTGGGCCATCCAAGCCGACAGCGGCAGGGACCATGGCATTGATCTCTATGGCACGGAAGCGGGCGCTAGCCTCTTCCCGGCAAAAATTCTGCGCGTGCGCGACAACGGGAAAAACTATGAAACCATCACGCCGGACATCAAGGACCTGCCTGTGCCCGAAGACCGCATGGTCCACTTCATTGACTGCGTGGTGAAAGGCACGCCGCCGCTGGTAAAGCCGGAAGAGTCGCTCAAAGTTCAGAAGATCCTCGATGCAATTTACGAATCGAGCAGGACGAGGAAGGAAGTCCGGATTCGTTAGCTTGAACTATTCACCACAGAGGGCACAGAGAACACAGAGAACGGATTTTAGATTTGCGATTTTCGATTTTCGATTGAACTGCAACCGCGCAGGGGGCAGAGAAGGGAGATTCGGGATTTGCGATTTTCGATTGCCGGTCTGCGTTTGGCAAAAGCTGTTAAATCGCAAATCGAAAATCGAAAATTGTCCTCTCTGCGTCTCTGCGCCTCTGCGGTGAATAGGTCAACTTAGGAGGGAAAGATGGCCAAGAACCTGATCGCTTGCCGGCCGGGAAGCTACGGCCAGTACAGCGCTGAAGCATTCAGACACCTGCCGACGATCGGCATCAAGCATGTGGAGATTGACGTGCCGCCCGAGGACCAATGGGCGGCGCGCAAAGCAGCCTTGAAGGAACACGGGCTGAAAGCCTCCAGCGTCGCTGGAGGCGTGGACCTGTCCAAACCTGTGCAAGTCGCGGCGTTCACGCGCCTGGCGCGCGCGGCCAAGGCGTTCGGTGCGAAGATTATCTTCCTGAGCGTCAAGACGGGCGGACAGCCGCTGGACGAAAGCTACAGCGCCTTGCGCGAACTGGGAGACACAGCCAAGGCATTCGGCGCCACCATCGCTATGGAGACCCACCCCGACATGGTGACCAACGGCGACGTGGCCGCGGCCACTATGCAAGGCGTCAATCATCCCAACGTGAAGCTGAACTACGACAGCGGAAACATCTACTATTACAACCAAGGCATTGACGGCGTGACTGAGTTCAAGAAGTACCTGCCGTGGCTGATTTCAGTGCATCTCAAAGAAACCAACGGCAAGTTCAAGACCTGGTACTTCCCCGGTCTGCATGAAGGCGAAGGCATTGTGAACTTCCCTGAAATCTTCCGCCTGTGCAAGGAAGCCAAATTCAGCGGGCCGTTCACGATGGAGATCGAAGGGATCGAAGGCGAGAACTTCACGCAGGAGCAAGCCTGCGCGCGCGTGGCCAATTCCGTGGCGTATCTGAAATCAATCGGGGCGATGTCGTAGGGCTCGAAATAGTGTCACGTGTTAGAGCGGGTACTGGCATCCCCCGCGGCTTGCAGATGGAGTCCAAACGGGACATGCCGACCATACTGCGCGAAAGAGGCTATCGCTTCTTCTTTTTCATGGCGGACCGCTATGAGCCGCCACATATCCATGTTGTCAGGGACGACAAAGCGGCAAAGGTCTGGCTCGATCCTTTGGAGTTTGACTTTGTCGAGGGCTTTCGCGACCATGAATGCAGTGAGATTTTGCGCATTACGCGCGACCATCTCGATGAGTTTCTGGGAAGGTGGCATCGGACTTTTGGGAACCTCCAGCCATGAACGGTAGACTTCGAATCCACGCAGTATCCTTCTCCGGTGAGAAGATGGCCGTGCGCTTCTCTGACGAGCGCGAGGTCGAGGTTCCTTTGTCGTGCTTTCCTCGCCTGAATACGGCCAGTGCCCAAGAGCGGGAGAACTGGACGCTCATAGGGCGCGGCCTGGGTGTCCATTGGGAAAGTGTGGATGAAGACCTGTCAGTGGAAAATATCTTGCTTGCTTATAGCCGACAACGCAAAGACGCCTATGCTCACGCCGCTCAATGACAACTGACAAATGACAACTGACAAATGACAAGCTCCTGACTATATTCCTTCTCTGTGTCCTCTGTGTTCTCTGTGGCAAGTCGTTTTGAGAGGTGAACTGTGATCACAGCCAAACTCCCCCACGTTTTTTACGGCGGCGACTACAACCCGGAACAGTGGCCGGAAGACGTGTGGCGGGATGACATGCGCCTGATGCGCGAGGCCGGCGTGAATCTGGTCAGCCTCGGCATCTTCAGTTGGGCGCAACTGGAGCCGCGGCCAGGCCAGTATGTCTTCGACTGGCTGGACCGCGTGATGGACATGCTGGCTGAGAACGGCGTCCTTGCCGACCTCGCCACAGCGACGGCCTCTCCTCCGGCGTGGCTGGCCAAACTGCATCCCGAAAGCCTGCCTCAGGACGCCGAGGGCAGGCGGTATTACCCCGGCGGGCGCCAGCACTACTGTCCCAATAGCGTTGCGTACAAGCGGAGCGCGGCCGATCTCACGCAGCGCCTGGCCCAGCAATACAAGGCCCACCCGGCCCTGGCCATGTGGCACATCAACAATGAGTACGGCTGCCATATCTCCGAGTGCATGTGCGACGTTTGCGCGGCGCAGTTCCGCCTATGGCTAGGCGCGCGCTACAAGACGCTCGAAGAGCTCAACGAGCGCTGGGGCACGGCTTTCTGGAGCCAGCACTATGCGGACTGGGACGAGATCCTTCCGCCGCGCAAGACGCCGGCGTTCTGCAATCCGGCCCAGCAGCTTGACTACAAACGCTTCATGAATGAATCGCTGCTGGCGCTGTGCCGCGCGGAAGCGGAAATCCTGAGGAAGACCACGCCCAAGGTCCCCGTCACCACGAACTTTATGGGTTTCTTCAAACCGCTGGATTATTTCCAATGGGCACAGGATCTCGATGTGGTGAGCTGGGATTCCTACCCGGACCCGAACGGCGGCCCGGATGAATACACTCACGCCGCCTGTTCGCACGACCTGATGCGTTCGCTGAAAGGCGGGCAGCCCTTCGTGCTGATGGAGCAGGCGCCGAGCCAGGTCAACTGGCGCGCCGTGAACGCGCCGAAGAGGCCGGGCCAGATGCGGCTGATGAGCTATCAGGCCCTGGCTCATGGCGCGGACGGGATCATGTTCTTCCAGTGGCGCGCTTCGAGGGCCGGCGCGGAAAAGTTCCACAGCGGCATGGTGCCGCACGGCGGCAAGCAAACCCGAGTCTTCCGGGAGATCGCGGACCTGGGCCAGGAGTTGAAAAGACTCGATGCCGTGCTCGGCGCGCGCATCGAGGCCAAGGTGGCGCTTGTGGCGGACTGGCAGTCCCGTTGGGCGCTGGAGTTGGATTCCAAGCCCGCGCACCTCGATGCCGTGCCGCACCTGCGTTACTGCTACGATCTGTTTTACCAGCAGAACATTCCCGTGGACTTTGTCCAACCCGAAGGCGACTGGTCGCAGTACAAGCTGGTCATCGCGCCCGTGCTCTACATGCTGACCGAACGCGCCGCGAAGAACATTCGCGGGTATGTGAGCTCCGGCGGCTGCTTCGTCATGGGGTATTTCTCCGGGATCGTGGATGAGAACGACCAGATCTACCTCGGCGGCTACCCGGCGCTGCTGAAGGACGTTATGGGCTTGTCTGTCGAGGAATGGTGCCCGCACCCCCAGAAATGCGTGGCGCTGCTCCCCGGCAAATCGGAAGAGATTCCCTGCTCCACCTGGGTGGATGTGGTGAATGCGAAGAGCGCGCAGGCCTCGGCGGTCTTCGCCTCGGGCTATTTCGCGGGCAAGCCGGCGCTGACGATCAACGAATTCGGCAAAGGCAAGGCGCTGTACGCCGCGACGCTGCTTGAGCCGTCATTCATGAGCTGGCTGATGAGCGGGTTCATCGAGCAGCTTGGCATTGGTCCCGCTCTGGCGACGCCGCGCGGCGTCGAAGCGGTGGTGCGCTCGAAGCCAGGCCGCCAGTTCCTCTTCCTCCTCAACCACAATCCCCGGCCCGAGACGCTGGACCTGGACTCCTGGAGCGGCAAGGAACTTCTGAGCGGCAAGACCGTGCAGGGCTGGCTGACGCTGGAACCCAACGGCGTGGCGATAGTGGAACGGAAGAAGCAGGGCGGTTAGTGGCTCTAGTCGGCGAACATCTCAGTCAGAGCCGCCAGGACCGCCTTGCGTGTTGGTTCGCTGACATGGCCGAGCAGCTTGACGAGCCTTGCCTTGTCAACAGTGCGAAGTTGATCCAGGGCGATCTGGCCTGTCCTGCCCTGGAAACGGCAAGAAATCCGCGTGGGGTAAGGCCGGCCCCTCGTCGTCATGGGTGCGGCAATAACAGTGGCAATGTGCCGGTTCATTTCATCTGGCGAGATAACCAGGCACGGGCGTGTCTTTTGGATCTCGCTGCCGATTGTGGGATCAAGGGCGACCAGGAAGACATCGAACCGGCGGACTACCATTCCCACTCGTCCTTATCCCATTGCGTAGGCAATTGCTTGTCCAGCAACCTGTCGTCGCCGCACTCGGACATGGTTCTGAACTGCTCGTCCCACCCCGCTCGCGGTGGCTTGGCAGAACGAATCACCACTTGGCCGTGCTGCCTCGTCATTTCAATGCGCGGGCCAAGCCGAAGCTGGTCGAGCCACATTTTGGGGATACGAACCCCTCGGGAATTCCCTATGGCGATCAGGTGTGTCTTCCAAGTGCTCCCCACTGCAACCTCCTTCATTACACCGTCACAGCCTACATACATTGGGTGGCATGGTCAAGAGCCGTGTTCCCAAGGGCTGAGGTAATCAGTGGCAAAGCGGCCGCCTTGCCGCTAACATATGTTGAAGGGCGCGGCAGCGTGGCCGTCCCCCTTGTGAACAGGCGCACATTCAGAGAAAGGATTTGACGATGCCCGAGGTGGCAACACTGAACTACAAGGTCAGGGATATCGCTCTGGCCGACTGGGGGCGCAGGGAGATCGAGATCGCGGAGACCGAAATGCCCGGCCTGATGGCTCTGCGAGAGGAGTATAGAGGCAAGAATCCGCTGGCCGGGGCGCGCATTGCCGGCTGTCTGCACCTGACCATCCAGACGGCGGTATTGATCGAAACGCTGCTTGAGCTGGGCGCTACGGTCCGTTGGTCAAGCTGCAACATTTTTTCCACGCAGGACCACGCCGCAGCAGCCATGGCCAAGGCGGGCGTTCCCGTGTTCGCGTGGAAAGGCATGAGCACCGAAGAGTTCGACTGGTGCATTGAGCAGACGCTGTTCTGGCCGGACGGCCAGAGCCTGCACCTGATCCTCGACGACGGCGGCGACCTGACGAACATGGTCCACGACAAGTTCCCGGAGCTGCTGCCGAACGTTGTGGGCCTCTCTGAAGAGACCACAACCGGTGTGCACCGGCTGTATGAACGCATGCGGGAAGGCACGTTGAAGGTCCCGGCGATCAACGTTAACGATTCCTGCACTAAGTCGAAGTTCGACAATCTCTACGGCTGCCGCGAATCGCTGCTGGACGGCATCAAGCGCGCGACCAGCGTGATGATCGCCGGCAAGACCGCCGTCGTAGCGGGCTATGGCGACGTAGGCAAGGGCTGCGCGCAGTCGCTGCGTGGCCAGGGCGCGCGTGTGCTCATCACCGAGATTGACCCCATCACCGCCCTGCAGGCGTGCATGGAAGGCTACCAGGTAGTGACCATGGAAGAAGCCGCTCCGATTGCGGACATCTTTGTCACCGCGACAGGCTGCTGCAGGGTTGTCCGCCGCGAACACATGGATGTGATGAAGGACAACGCCATCCTGTGCAACATCGGCCATTTCGACGTCGAGATTGACATGGCCAGCCTGACGAACGACCGGAGGCTGCGAAAGGCCGAAGTCAAGCCGCAGGTGGACCAGTGGATCTGGCCTAACGGCAAGCGCCTGATTGTTCTGGCCGAGGGCCGTCTGGTGAACCTCGGTTGTGCGACCGGCCATCCCAGCTTCGTGATGAGCAACTCGTTCAGCAACCAGGTGATGGCGCAGATCGAACTGTGGGCTACGCGCGGCAAGGGGAAGTACAAGAATCAGGTTTACGTCTTGCCGAAGGAACTGGATGAGAAGGTTGCCCATCTGCACCTCGGCAAGCTCGGCGCGAAACTGACCAGACTGACGGCTGAGCAGTCCGCATACTTGGGCATTCCCGCGGACGGGCCGTACAAGCCGGACCACTATAGGTATTGAGCAAACATGGAGTTCACTGTTGAGCCCATGCGTGCCCGCGACCTGGGGGAAGTCCTCGCGCTCTGGCGGAGCACGGAAGGCATAGGGTTGGACGATGATATTGACTCGCCTCCCCGCCTGGCGGAATACCTGAAGCGCAACCGGGGAATGAGCTTCGTGGCGCGCAGCGTTGACGGCGTCATTGTGGGCGCCGTATTGTGTGGTTACGACGGCCGGCGCGGGTATCTGCACCATCTGGCAGCCGAGAAGAATTGGCGCAACCAGGGAATTGGCTCGCGGTTGGTGGCCGCTTGTCTGAGAAATCTGAAAAAGGCCGGTATTCCCAAGTGCAATATCTTCGTATTCGGTCATAACAAGGCTGGACAATCCTTCTGGACAAAGAACGGCTGGAAGCGCCGCGGCGACTTGCTGGTCATGCAGAAACTCACCGAGGGGCGGGGCTAGTGTCGTGTTGAGAAAATTGTGAAACAAAAGGTGGGGCGGGCGTCCTCGCCCGCCTGCTCCTGGTTGTGGCGGGCGAGGACGCCCGCCCCACCTTTCCAGGATTTTCTCAACGCAGCACTAGACTAAGATCTCGGTGCGGAGGCCGAATGTCTCCTCAATAGTGCGCGCCTCGTCCGGAGCCGCCACGAGGGCGAGCATGTCCGCCGGATCAAAGACGGACAAGTCCACATCGCCCGCGATGCGCCATTCGTCTTCCTCTGACCAGTCCTCACCGCCGGAATGCCTGCGCTGCATGTACGGGCGCTCCTCCTCCGCGGCCAGGTCGAACGCCGCGCTGGATTCGTAAGTCACGGGTCTTGCGCCGTGGCGTGCCAGCGCATCCTTGCTCACCGCCAGGCCGTACGGCGTGAAGGACCAGCGCAGCAGTCCGGGCCGCCAGCGCCTGAGCTTGAGTATCGCATGGGGCGTCGCACCGGTGAAACATACCATGGGAACTGCATCCGGCATCAGCCGGCCGCAGGCGCGCAGCCGTTTTTCCTGAAGGATATGGCACAACGCGCCGAAGGCGTCGCGGGGAACGTAAGGCGAGCCGGAGCAGAGCCAACGCAAGTATTCCGCGCGCGGTTCGCCAAGCCAGGCGCCATCAGGTTCGCGTGTGAAATGAGTGAGGTAATGCCAGGCGATATGGGAATGGATACGAATGCCGGATAAAGCGCGCCGCGAGTTGAGCAGACCGTTCGGAGGTCGCGGCTCGACGGAGGGGAGCGGCCATCCTTCCACAGCGCAGTGTCGCTGCGCCAGGATACCCGCGAGTTTCTCCATGTGCCCCGCCTGGCGCACGTACAAGCTGTAAGCCCGGTCCGCCAGCCAGCCCATCAGCAAATCACGCGTACGGCGTGCCGAAGATCCTGTGTGGCGCCGGGGCCAAACCAGGAGGTGGCGCGCCGGAAGGAAGGTGTGCCATTCGGTTTCTGGATCGGGCGAGTGCTTCAAGGCCACAATCGCGCTGCCATCAACCTGTGCGCAGGTCCACAAGGCCGCATCGAAGGCCGTGCGGCCTGCGCCGGTGACCAGGGCCTCGCCGCGAGGGACCAATTGTTTTACCGCCGCAACCGCCGCCGCCAGCCAAGGCGTGGCCGGGCTGGGAGCGCGCTCACCGCGAGAGATCAGCAGAGCGCGGCGCGGCTGGTTAAGCAGTTCCAGATCGCCGCAGCACTCAACTTGCGCACCCACAGCCGCCTCTGCTGCCGCAAGGACGGGATGAACCATGTCCCGAAGCATTCTCCATGCCGAGCGCCAATCTACAAATGCAGACTGAATCTCGCAGTGGACAATCCCTTCTCTGCCGCTAACCTTGCGTGTTCTCTTCAGACGACACTGAGAGTACGAAGCGTGGACTTGCGATTTCCGATTCCAGATTCAAGCATTGCCGCAGGCGCAATCGAAAATCGAAAATCGAAGATGCCTTGCCCCGGAGGCGAAGGAATGCATTTTGCTGACAGGCTGGACAATGCGATCAAGGCTAAGGGCAATCCGATTTGTGTGGGCTTGGACCCGCGCTTCGATCAGCTCCCCAAGCCGCTCATCGAGGCGGCCTTGAAGCAGCACGGCCGCACTCCTGACGCGGTAGCCGAGGCGTTCATCGTCTTCAACAAGGCGATCCTTGACGCTGTGGCGGACCTCGTGCCGGTCTGCAAGCCACAGGTCGCATTCTATGAGGAGTACGGCTGGCGTGGGATGCGCGCTTACGAGGAGACCATCCGCTATGCGAAAGGCAAGGGCCTGCTGGTGATCTCCGACGCCAAGCGCGGAGACATCGGCCCGACGGCGCTGGCTTACGCACGCGCGCACTTGTCCGAGCGGGTTGACCCCAAGGACGCCGGGTTCGAGGCCGACGCGCTCACCGTGAACCCCTATATGGGACACGATACGCTGGAGCCGTACCTGGAGGCCTGCGCGAGCGAAGGGAAGGGGATCTTCGTCCTGGTGAAGACCTCCAATCCGGGATCCGGCGACATTCAAGACATGGTGACGGCAAGCATTGACACTGTCTACGAGCGTGTGGCGGAGCTGGTGCGCGCTCTTGGCGCAAAGAACATGGGAACTTGCGGCTTGTCCAATGTCGGCGCTGTGGTCGGGGCCACGTATCCCGAGCAGGCTGCGCATCTGCGACGGACAATGCCGGATACGATCTTTCTGATTCCCGGTTACGGCGCCCAAGGCGCGACGGCAAAGGACGCCGTGGCGGGGTTCCGCGCCGATAAGCGAGGGGCGATCGTAAACAATTCGCGCCTCATCATTTTTGCCTACAGACAGGATGCCTATGCCAAATACGGCGAGAAGGACTTCGCCGGGGCGGCCCGCGCCGCGACGCTGAAGATGGCCGAGGACCTTAAGGCTGCCTTGGCCTGAACTATGCACCACAGAGGGCACAGAGAACACAGAGCGAACAGATGATTCAGGCTTCTCGTGGAACCAGTACTTCCGTATTCTCTGTGCTCTCCGTGTGCTCTGCTCCGAAAATACAGCATGGCTGCGTCCACTTCGTCCACGGTGTCCACTTCGTCCACCGTGTCCACCGCACCAGGTGCAACCATTTTCATCATCTCTGGGTGAGGCGCGGCCTCATCGTGACTGTGGTGAATAATCCGGGTTAGAGTGGGTAGTGGATCCTGAACGGGGAAGGGCAAAGCCATGCCAAATGACAGCAAACCGGTTGCGCTGGTCACAGGCGGCTCGCGCGGGATAGGGCGGGGGATTTGCGTGGCGCTCGCGCGCGCCGGCTGGCGCGTGGGAATCAACTACACAGCCAACGCCGCGGCCGCGCAGGAAACGCTGCAACTGGTGAGGAAGGCGGGCGGCGCTGGTGCGATCGTCCAGGGCGACGTAGGCGCGAGCACGCAGCGGAAGAGCCTGGTTGACTTCATGCTCCAGCATTGCGGCAGGCTGGATGCTTTGGTCAATAACGCGGGCGTGGCGCCCGAGGCGCGCGCGGACATACTCGAAGCCACCGAGAACAGCTATGACCGCGTCATGAATATCAACTTGAAAGGGCCGTATTTCCTGACGCAACTTGCCGCTCGTGCGATGATCGAACAGCTCAAGGCCGGGAAGATTGCCCGCGGGTACATTGTTAACATTTCATCCATCAGTGCCTACACGGCGTCAGTGAACCGCGGCGAATACTGCATCAGCAAGGCTGGAGTGTCCATGATGACCAAGCTTTTCGCTGCCCGCCTGGCTGACGAGAAGATCAATGTCTACGAAGTGCGGCCTGGAGTGATAGCCACGGACATGACCGGCCCCGTGAAAGCCAAGTACGACAAACTGCTGGCCGAGGGTCTCGCGCCCATTCGCCGCTGGGGGCAGCCTGAGGACGTTGGCGCGTGCGTGGCGGCGATCCTGCGGGGGGACTTCCCCTATTCAACGGGCCAGGTCTTCGATGTGGACGGCGGATTCCACTTGCGGACGCTATGAGAAATCAGTCGCCTCTTGGGCCAGTTGCGGTATATTAAAACAGGAGATCGAGGAGGGACTATGAAGGCATTGAAAGTTGTTTTCCCCAAGGAGAAGATCGCCGAGCTCTGCCAGCGCTACGGCGTGCGCCAGCTTGATGTCTTCGGGTCGCTGGTGACTGGCCACTTCACTGCCAAGAGCGACATTGACCTCCTGGTTGAGTACAAGCCTGAAGCCCATCCAGGGTTCCTAGCGCTAGCCGGCCTGCAAATCGAGTTGTCTGATCTTCTCGGCCGCAAAGTTGACTTGGTGCCCAAAAAGGGCTTGAAGCCGATTATCAGGGACGAGGTACTCTCAACGGCAAAGGTCATTTATGCGGACTGAGAAGGCAAAACTCCACAGCGATCCTCCCGTTACTTTTGCCTTCTGACTTTTGCCTTTTTACTTGCAGTTCTTGCAGTTCCCTCAGGGCCTGAACATATCCTTGCGGTCATCGGGCTGGACTGTCTCCACGTGAGAGCGCTTTTCCAGCGTGCGGTCATCGCCGGCCTCATCGCTGCGGTGGCATCCGTACAAGCAGCTCAACGCCAG
>Ga0315279_10009422_pt1 | contig 11642 bp, 7 predicted proteins | sample YL17G06_20_MG_FD_203694 | JGI IMG/M metagenome (GOLD analysis project Ga0315279, IMG submission 203694) | Sediment microbial communities from Yellowstone Lake, YNP, Wyoming, USA - YL17G06_20 | ecosystem: Environmental > Aquatic > Freshwater > Lake > Sediment | place: USA: Wyoming | collected...
TCATCGCGCCGGAGGGCTCCATCCTGAACTGTCTTCGTCCCGCCCCGGTGGGAGCGCGCCACATCCTGGGCCATTTCCTTTCCGCGGCGGTCTTCGGGGCGCTCAGCCGCGTGATCCCCGACCGGGTCGTTGCCGAAGGCTCCCAGGGCCTCTGGAACACTCAGTTCGACGGCATCGATGAGCGCGGCGAGCCTTTCTGCTATGTTTTCTTCTCCGCCGGGGGAACCGGAGCCCGCCCCACCAAGGACGGCCTCTCGGCCACCGCCTTTCCCAGCGGCATCCATGGAGTCCCCGTGGAATTAGTGGAAAATGTATCTCCCCTGTTTATCGAATGCCGCGAGCTAATCCCGGACAGCGGCGGGCCGGGGAAATTCCGCGGGGGTTTGGGGCAGCGAATGGTCCTGAAAGTGCGAGGGGGACATCCCTCCCAGCATTCCCCCATGTACGACCGCATCCGCTTCGCCGCCAAGGGATTTGCCGGCGGGCTCGACGGGGCCAAGGGCCGTATCTACCTCGACGACGGGACCGTGCCCCATTCCAAGACCAAGTATATCCTCAAGCCCGGCCAGCGGGTCACGCTCGAGCTTCCCGGGGGCGGGGGGTTCTACCGGCCGGAGGAACGCGATCCCGCCCAGGTGCGCGCAGACGTCATCGACGGGCTCATCAGTCTTGCCCGGGCAAGGGAGGTTTACCGGACGGCCCTTGACCCGGCAACCCTGGAAATCGATGCCCAGGCGACGGAAAAGCTGCGTTCTGGAGGGCCGTAGGGGCACGATGCATCGTTCCCCTACAAGTACACCCGGGTTCTCGCGTAGTGACCCTTTCTCCATGCAAGGCCGGCGAAAATGTTTGGGCGTTTATTGCGCAACGGCTGCCAACATGTTGGTAAGAAAGAAATATCTGGGTCATCGACGCCGGTGTAGGGGCGGTTCGCGAACCGCCCCTACGGATGTTGGCCGCAAGGTCCCTTTTCTCGCGCCGAGTCGTGGAACCTGCTTCGTCCGTTACAAATTGAATTGTGCTCAAAGAGGAGAAAATGCCGAGTCAGCTGTTATCCAATAGAATCCTGGAAATAGGGTTCTCGAAAATAAGAGAAGTCATGGGTAAGGTGGAAGCGGCCAAGCGCAAGGGGATTGCGATTACCGATCTCTCCATCGGCCGGCCCGATTTCGACACCCCCGGGCATATTAAGGAAGCAGCCGCAAAAGCCCTCGCGGAAGGAAAGGTGCACTACACCGCAAGCGCCGGTACCTTGGAACTCAGGGAGGCCCTCTGTCACCGTTTTCAGGAAGACTATCAATTGAAGATCGATCCGGCGGAGATCCTGGTCACCACCGGGGCTGCGGAAGCAATTTTTATCGGGCTCATGAGCGTCCTGAACCCCGGGGATGAGGTTCTGGTCCCCGAGCCCATGTATGTTTACTACCCCGGCTATGCTTCTTTTGGGGGGGCGAAGTGCGTTCCCATTCCGCTCCAAGAAGAAAATCAATTCCTGCTGAAGGCGAATACCCTGGAGAAGTTTATTACCGAGAAAACCAAAGTCCTGATTCTCAATTCCCCCCACAACCCGACCGGCCAGGTTTTTCTGCAGGAAGACCTGGAACCCATCGCCCGTTTGACTCAGAGGCGCAACATCCTGGTGGTGTCGGACGATATTTACAACGGCATGCTCTATGACCGGGTTGAACACTTTCCCATAGCCAAGGCTCCGGGAATGAAGGAGAGGACTCTCATCATTGGCAGCTTTTCCAAAACCTATGCCATGGATGGCTGGCGGATCGGCTATCTCATCGCCCCCGGGGAAGTGATTACCCAGGCTTTGAAATTGCATCAGCATATCGTCAGCTGCCCGAATACCTTTGTCCAGGTGGGGGCCCAGGCAGCCCTGACTGCCTCCCAGGACTGCGTCCGCCGGATGGCGGCCGAATTCGACCGGCGGCGGAAGGCTCTGATGGCCCGGCTTGACGGAATCGGATTACCCTATGTCCGACCTCGGGGCGCCTTCTACGTCTTTCCCTCGATAAAAAAATTCGGTCTCACCTCCGCCCGATTCGCGGACTTCCTGCTGGAAAAAGCCCGGACCGCCGTCGTGCCGGGAGACGCCTTCGGACCCCAGGGGGAGGGCTATGTTCGAATCTCCTACTGCGCGCCCGTGGAAGAGATCGAAAAAGGAATGGACCGGGTCCGCTCGGCTCTAGCTCAGCTTTAAACCCTACCCCCGACACCCTACACCCTACCCCCTGTTTGCTGCTCCCTGCCCCCTGTATTTCTAACTCGAAACCCGGAACCCGAAACTTTTTTAGTGGGGTTGGCACGCCCCGTACAGATGGCACATGGCGAAGTGCTCGGGTTCCACTTCCGCCCAGAGGGGCTCTATCCGGGAGCAGGCCTCCATGGCCTTAAAGCAGCGGGGGTGGAAGCGGCAGCCGGAGGGGGGATTGACCGGGCTGGGGACGTCTCCCTTCAGGATGATCCGCTTTTTCTTCTTGTCCGGGTCCAATACCGGCACGGCGGACATGAGGGCCTGGGTGTAAGGATGGAGGGGCTGGGTCAAAAGCTTCTTTTTGGTGGTCAGTTCGATGACCTTGCCCAGGTACATGACCGCGATGCGGTCGCTCACGTGGTTCACCACCGAGAGGTCGTGGGCGATCAGGATGTAGGACAGCTGGAACTCCTTCTTCAGGTCCCCCAGCAGGTTGATCACCTGGGCCTGGATGGAAACATCCAGGGCGCTCACCGGCTCGTCGCAGATGATCAGCTTGGGCTGCAGGATCAGGGCCCGGGCGATGCCGATGCGCTGGCGCTGGCCGCCGGAGAACTCGTGGGGGAAGCATCTCATCTTTTCCCGGTGGATGCCGACCTTGTCCAGCATTTCCGCCACCCTCTCCGGCACCTCGTCGCTCCCGGCCAGCCCGTGGGTCTTCAGCGCGTCTCCGACGATGTGCTCCACGGTCAGGCGCGGATTCAGGGACGAGTAGGGGTCCTGGAAGATGATCTGCATCCGGGCCCGGAGCTTCTTGAATTCCCCCGGTTTCAGGTTGGTGATGTCCTGGCCTTCAAAGAAAATCTTTCCCGCCGTGGGCTTGATCAGGCGGAGAATCGTTCTTCCCAGGGTTGATTTCCCGCATCCCGATTCACCGACCAGACCCAGGATCTCTCCTCTCCGCAGTTCAAAACTCACCCCGTCCACCGCGTAGACCCGTTCTCTCGGCCCGAAGAGCTTGGTCCGCTCGAGCAGGAAATGCTTCTTCAGGCCCTGAACGCTCAGGAGGGATCCGTCGTTCATGCTCCCCTCCCGGCGGCCCGTCCGCAGGCCACCCAGTGTCCGGGTTCCATTTCGATCAGCTCCGGGCCCCGCAGCTGACAGCTTTCCTCGGCCTCCGCGCACCGGGGATGGAAATCGCACCCCGGGGGGAGGTTGTAGAGATTGGGGACCGCGCCGGGAATCTCCTGCAGCCGGGCCTGGTCCACGCCCAGATGGGGGACGGAGGCCAGCAGCTGCCGGGTGTAAGGGTGCATGGGCTTATGAAAGATGGAATGCACGTCTGCCGACTCCACGATCTTTCCGCAGTACATGACGATCACCCGGTTGGCCACCTCGGCGATGACCCCCAGGTTGTGGGTGATCATCAGGATGCTCATGTTGATTTTCTTCTGCAGAGCGAGCATCAGCTCCAGGATCTGCGCCTGCACGGTTACATCCAGGGCCGTGGTGGGCTCGTCGGCGATGAGGAGCGCCGGGTTACAGGAAAGAGCCATGGCGATCATGACCCGCTGCCGCATGCCCCCGCTGAGCTGGTGGGGATACTCGTCGACCCTCCTGAGCGGGTCGGGGATTCCCACCAGCTCGAGCATCTCCACCGCCTTTTCCTCGGCCCGACGGGAATCCAACCCCTGGTGCAGAAAGATGGCTTCTTTGATTTGGTTGCCTATGGTGAAGACCGGGTTGAGGGAGGTCATGGGCTCCTGGAAGATCATGGAGATACGGTTTCCCCGCACTTCCCGGATCTGGTCGCTGTCGAGCCGCAGCAGATCGCTCCCGTCGAACTCGGCAGTTCCTCCCACGAGTTCTCCCGGCGGCATGGGGATGAGCTGAAGAAGGGCCATGGCGGTGACGCTCTTTCCGCAGCCCGATTCCCCCACGACCCCGAGGGTTTCCCCTTGATCGATATGAAAACTGACTCCGTCCACGGCCCGAACCGTTCCGGCCAGGATGTGAAAAAAGATCTTCAGGTCTTTGACGGTAAGCAGGCGGCCCATCTGTATCTGTTTTCCTTTTAGATAAAGTTTTTGCGGGCCATTAAGCACCAAATCTCAAATTCCAAACAAATTCCAATAACCAATTTCCAAATTTCCGAAACATTATAGGAAAAACCCTTGAAGGGATGCGTTTAGATCATTGCTTATTGGAATTTCGGATTTATTTGGTCCCGCGCTTCGCGGGATTGGTGCTTGGGATTTGGTGCTTATTTACATTAAGGCCATTTCACCTCAACTCTGGATAAGGGCCACATGCATCTCAGACTTGCTCTCTGGACCTTGGCTCCAAGGCATCGCGGAGCCAGTCGGCCACGATGTTGATGCAGGCCACCAGCAGCATCAAGGCCAGGCCGGGGAAGATGGAAGCCCACCAGCTCCCGGAGAAAAGGACCTGATATCCCCGGGCGATGGCCAGGCCGATCGAGGGGGTGTTAACCGGAACCCCCAAACCGAGGAAGCTCAGCGTCGCCTCCAGGATGATGACCCTGGGAACCTGCACCGCCGAGAGGACCAGCACCGGCGTTATGGCATTGATCAGGAGGTATTTGACCATGATGGTCCAGGGGCCGAACCCCAGGGCATAGGCCGCTTCCACGTATTCTTTCTCCCGGATGGAGAGGACCGTCCCGCGGACGGTCCGGGCGTATTCCGCCCAGCCGGTGATGGCCAGAACGATGATCATCTTCCACAGCCCCTGCCCGAAGATGACCATGAAGCAGAGAGCCACCATGATCAGCGGTAGCGACAGCTGAACATCCACGGCCCGCATGATGAAGGTCTCCCAAAACCCCCGTTTGTAGCCGGCGGTCAATCCCAGGGTCAGCCCGATGACCATGGAAATGCCCACGGCGAAAAACCCCACCAGGAGGGAAATGCGCAGCCCGAAGATGATGTTGGAGAGGACATCCCGGCCCAGACGGTCGGTCCCCAGGTAGTAAGGGCTCATCCCCCGGTCTTCCCAGGCCGGCGGTTTCAGGCGGGCTCTCAGCGTCTGCTCGAGGGGATCGACGGGGGCAACCCAAGCCGCAAAGACGGCCATGAAGACCAGCAGGAGAAGCATCGCCAGCGCGCCCAGGACCAGCCTGTTGCTCAGGAAGGAATGAAGGAGCTGGCGCTCCGCGGGAATATATTCGAAACCCCAAAACCGGGCCTTGGGCGGGCTGTAGGACGCCTCGGAGGAAAGACTCGGAATGCTTGGAGATGCGGGGTGAGCGCTCATTTTTCGTGCCGGATCCTCGGGTCCAGGTAGACGTAAATAATGTCGACCGCCAGGTTCATGACCAGAAAAATAGTGGCGGTGACCAACGCCCAGGCGATGATCACCGGAAAATCCATCACTCCCACGGCGTCCAGGAACAGGCGGCCCATCCCGGGCCAGGCAAAGACTTTCTCGGTTACGATGGCTCCGGCCAGGAGGGAGCCCATCTGCATGCCGGCGATGGTCACGAAGGGAATCAGGGTGTTTTTCAATGCGTGTTTATAGATCACCTTCTTTTCGCTCACCCCTTTGGAACGGGCCGTGCGGATAAAATCCATGGTCATCACGTCCAGCATCCCCGCCCGGATCAGCCGGATGAAGAGGGCCAGGCGGTAGAGCGCCAGGGAGGTGGCCGGCAGGATGATATGGGCCCAGGTCCCCCGACCGGAAGAGGGCAGCCACTGGAGTTCCACGGAGAAGATGAAGATGAAGGCAATCCCGATCCAGAAAGGCGGGGCCGAGATCCCCACCAGGGACCCAATGAGGCTGGTCCGGTCCACCCAGGTCCCCCGCCGGGAGGCGGCCAGGACCCCGACCGGCACGGCGAGGATCAGGCTGATGAGGATGGTGGTGACCACCAGCTCCAGCGAGGCCGGCAGGCGCTCCAGGACCATCTTCAAGGCCGGCTGGCCGTGGTGGTAGCTGACGCCAAGGTTTCCCCGGGCGGCACTCCGGAGGAAAAGGCCGTACTGAAGGATCAGCGGTTTGTCCAGGCCCAGGTTCCGCCTCATCTCCTCCACATCGGGCGGGGGAGCATCCGGCGGCATGAGGAGGGCCATGGGGTCTCCGGAGATGTGCAGGATGGAGAAGACAATCCCGCTCACCACGAGAAAAACCAGTCCCGCCTGATACAGGCGCCGCAAGATGTAGAGACTCATGAACCCTGTCCCGAATAAAACTGCAGGGGCAATCCAAGAATTGCCCCTGCGAATTCTTCCAACGCAATCCGACTCTGATAAATTATCGTAAGGGCGCCCGGCCGGTCGCCCCTACTTCCCGCCCGGACCGTATGGGCGGTTCATTTGGGCTAATTCGCCCTCTTCAATTGATGGGCGAATAATCTTTCATCTACCCGGGCTTTGCCGCCTTTGATCCCCTTGGAAAAGCCAAACACGTTTTCCTGGTAGTAAAGCGGGATCACATAATAGGTTCCGTAAATCTTCTCCGCGATTTCGTTTCTCAGTTTCTGCCTCTTGGCCTCATCCATCATCCCATTGGAGATATCCATCTTCTTTTCCAGCTCCGGATCGGAGAACCGTCCCCGGTTGTTTCTTCCGAAGATCCCCCTCAGCTCCCGGAAGAAGGAGTTCATAGTCCCCTGCCAGGAGAGCGTTCCCCACCCGGCGAGGAAGAAGGGGGATTCAAAACGGTCCACCTTCGGGAAGAAGACCGCCTTCGGGGTGGCGATGACCTTCAGCTTGATCCCGATTTTGGCCAGTTGGGCGGCGATCGCCTCGGCCACCTGCTGGTCGTTCACGTACCGGTCGTTGGGGGTGTCGAAGTTGGCCTCGAAGCCGTTGGGATACCCTGCCTCCGCCAGAAGCTTCTTGGCCAGCGGCGGGTCGTATTTGGGGCGCTGGAGGGTCTTATGGGTGTCGAAGGCGTAGGTGCTGATGATCTGCGCGGCAGGATATGCGCTCCCTTCCATGACATATTTGATGATGTCATCAGCGTTGATGGCATGAGCGATGGCCTTTCGGACCCGGAAATCTTTGAACGGGTTGGGTTTTCCCGCGGGGATGCCGGGGTTGGCTTGGGGCGCCGGACCGCCTTTGTCCGAGGAGATATCGAACATCACGTAGATCGCCCGCTGGCTCATGCAGCGGTTGACGTAGGTATTCTTGTGCTTCTCCACCCGGGGAATGTCCGGTATGGAAACGCCCCAGCAGGCATCGATTTCCCCGGTCAGGAGAGCCGCCACCCGGGTGGCATTTTCCGGAATGGGGCGGAGAATAACCTTTTCAAAATCCACTTTCCCCCCCCACCATTCCTTGTTGGCCGCCAGGGTGACGTGGTCGTCTTTGACCCACTCCACGAACCTGTAAGGCCCGGTCCCCACCATGTTCCGGGTCAGATAGGAGTGATCCTTCTTGTCCCATTCCTGGGTCCACTTGGGGGGCATTATGCTGATGTTCTCCAGCATGATCAGGGCTTCCGGGGTGGGGGATTGGGTGATGAACCTTACGGTAAGGTCATCCATGACCTTGATTTCTTTATAAGGCGGCACCATGTGCTTGTACTGGCTCCTGGGGTGCGTTTTGCAGCGCTCCAGGGAATATTTCACGGCCTCGGCGTTCATCTGCTCACCGTTGTGGAACTTGATCCCCTTGCGCAGTTTGAACTCCCAGGTGTTGTCATCGATCAATTTCCAGCTTTCCGCCAGTTCCGGAACGATCTTCAGGTTTTCATCAAAACCGACCAGGTTTTCGTAAACGTGCCGCTGAATCGTGGTGGTCGTGGTCTCGTTCCGCCCGTGGGGATCGAACGTGACCGCGTCCCCCTCGAACCCGATGACCAGGGGCTTCTGGGCCAGGCCGGGCTGGGGGATGAAGAGGCCGGCCGCGAAAAAGACGAGGATGAAACCCAGGAATGTAATCTTTTTCATCTTTCCCTCCTTTGTGGATAAAAATACAGGAATGATGGAATATTGGGTAAGAAAGAAAGGAAGCCTATTCCAACTGCTTTTCCCGTTTATTCCCATTATTCCAATATTCCAGTATTCCATTATTCCATCATTATTCTTTCTGGTTGAAAGCTTCCTTTACCTTCTCTCGCAGTTCCGCCGAAGCCAGAAAATCATAAGCGGTCATGGCCAGGAACTTGGCGGCTTTCAGCAGGGCGTCCTTTCCCCGGGGGCTCATCGTGGCTTCGGCAAAGATCTTGGAGTGCCCGGGAACTTCGGGGTCCACGATGGCCGCGGAAGGATGAATCGCCGGCAGGTAGAAGCTGAGGTTCCCGATGTCCGAGGAACCCCGGCGGCCGTCATCCGGGTCCACGGAAATCCCCAGGGCTTCCATGTTCGCCCGGGTGGCCTCTTCCAGGGGTGGATTTCTCTTGATCGGGTCGAAAGTCGGCTGGCCAATTTCGATCTTGTGTCCGGCCCCGGTGGCCACGGCGGCGGCTTCAATACACCTTTCAACCTTTTTATAAACCTCGTCCCGGTATTCGCGGCTGGCGGCGCGCACGTAAAATAGCCCGGCGGTATATTGGGGAATGATATTGGGGGCATCGCCCCCGTGGGTAATGATTCCGTGAATCCGGGCATCCGGCCGGATTTGCTGCCGCAGCATGCTGATATTGTTGTATGCCGCCACCATGGCGTCCAGGGCATTGACCCCCCGGTCGGGGGAAACGGAAGCATGGGCCGCCTCCCCGAAAAATTCCACCTTGAACTTGACCCTGCCGAACATCTCCTCCCCCGGCCGGTTGAGCCGGCTGGGATGGCACATCATGGCCGCGTCCATCTCCGCAAAAACCCCGGCCTCAGCCAGAAGGATCTTGCCCCCTCCCCCCTCTTCCGCCGGGGTTCCGACCAGTGCGAGGGTCCCCTGGACTTCTCCCAGGTTCCGGCCGAGGGCCAGGGCCGCGCCCACGCTCGCCGCGGCAATCAGGTTATGGCCGCACCCATGGCCCACGCCCGGCAGGGCGTCATATTCCGCCAGGAAAGCCACGCAGGGACGGCCCTTGAGCCGGATGGCGGGGCGGGCCAGGAAGGCCGTCTGGACGCCCCCCGTGCCTCTCTCCGACTTGAACCCGCGCTCCTCCATGAACCGGCTTAAAAATTCGCAGGCCTTGAATTCCTGGTAGCCGATTTCCGGGTTGTTGTACAGATACTCGCTGACCTTGAATAAATCACCGGCCAGCGCATCGACCTCCGCGCCTATACGTGATTTTACAGGGTCCATTTCTCGCTCTGGGGACGAAGAATTCCCGCGATAATGAAGTGGAAAATCGGGGGCAAATAAATTTCAGTATATTCGAGAGAGGTGGGAAGTCAAGGGTTTTGTCGGCTTTGCCCATCCCCAGTTTTTTGTGCTCGTTGGGGTTCAGGATGGAGGAATGCGGATCATCAGGCTCGGCGGGACCATAGTCTTCTGATCCCCCTCCCGCCTATCCTCCGCAAAGAGAGGCCTGCGGGGAAATAGCTCCAGAGGCAAGACTGGGCTAAACCATCTCCCCTTGCGAATCTCCCCGGGACAGGCCCGACCCAATGAAAGCATAACCGCCTTAGGATGATGATCCGCATTCCTCCAGCCTGAACCCCATGGGCTACCCCCTCTCTCTTCTGGGTTTTCTCGGCCATGGGTTCTTTCCTCAAAAACTGGGGGTGGGCAAGTCGTGGGCGTTCTTGACTTGGCCCCGAAACTTTCATATGATTTAAGAAAACCTGGGGATTAGCTTCGCTTTTCACTTTTCATTCATCTCCTGCCGGGAAGTTGGGTCAAGGTTCATTGGGAGCCATCTTCCCCTCCGATCCGGAATCAGTACGAGGCGATCATCATCAAGGATATCTTATCATGTACCTCGACTTCTATGGTTTCCGGGAAAAGCCCTTCAGCCTGACGCCCGACCCCCGCTTCGTTTTCTTGAGCAAGAACCACCGCGAGGCCTTTGCCCATCTCCTGTACGGCATAAACAACCGCGCGGGGTTCATCGCCCTTACCGGGGAGGTGGGGTCGGGGAAAACCACGCTTCTCCGTGCCTTGCTCAGCCAACTCGACGCGGATCATCACCGCACGGCCCTGATCTTCAACCCCAGTCCATCGCCCCGCAGGCTCCTGTGGCACATAAACCGGGAATTCGGGGTTTCAACCTCCACGACTGCCGGTTCGGGACCCCTGGACGCTCTCAACCAGTTTCTCCTCCGGGAGAGCGCCGGGGGCCGCACCGTGGTCCTGGTCATTGACGAGGCGCAAAACCTGAAAACCCAGGCCCTGGAACAGGTTCGGATGATTTCGAACTTGGAGACCGACAGGGAAAAGCTGATTCAAATCATCCTGGCGGGGCAGCCCGAATTCGGGCAAATGCTGGAGAAGGAAGAATTACGGCAGCTCAGCCAGAGGATCACCGTGCGCAACCACCTGCAGCCCATGGACTTCCAGGACACGGTGGAATACATCAACCACCGCCTCGAGGTGGCCGGGGGAAAGGGCACAGTTCATTTTACCCCCGGAGCGGTGAAGAAAATCTATCGCTATTCCCGGGGGCTCCCGCGGCTCATCAATGCGGCCTGCGACCGCGTCCTCCTGGCCGGGTACACGAAAGACACGACCCGGATCACCTACCGGATTGCGGCCGCGGGAATTCGAGACCTGAAAAAAGGAAGATCCTCCGGGCCCTCCCAAACCCGCCGGTTTCTGATTCCCACCCTCACCCTGCCGGTGCTGGTCCTGGCGGCGGTCTTTTTCTTCGCGGGGCATGATCGGAAGGGCTCCCTGAGCCCTTCGGCGCCGGTGGGGGCCACGATGCAAGAGGCAAGAAAATACCCCATCACGTCCCCGGAAGACCTCTCCCGGGCGATGGCAGTTGAGCTCGGAAATATTTCCGAATCGGAAAGCGCCCGCAGGGCCTTCAATGCCCTGGCCGGCTTCTGGAAGGCTCAACCCGTCCCGGAAAGCGTGCCCTGGGACCCAGGCAACGGAATGGAGCGGGCGGCTCGGGAACGGGAACTCCGGGTACACCGGTTTTCCGGAAACCTGGGCGCCCTGCTTCGAATGGATTCTCCGGCAGCCCTCGAAATGACCCTCCCGGGCGTACCGGGGAAACGCTTCATCTCCCTGGTGGGCAGAGAGATTGGAAAGATTCTGGTCGATCCCCCCATCGCCGGGAAGAAGATCCTGGCCTTCGACGAGCTGGAAAAGCACTGGTCCGGCCAGGCTTTCCTTCTCTGGAAAGATCCCCTGAACCTTTTGCCGAAAATATCGCTGACGGCGAAAGGAGACCCCGTCAAACAGCTCCAGGGCCTTCTCCAGGAGGTGGGGGTCTATAACCATGCATGGACCGGCGTGTATGACCGCGATACCCGTTCAGCCGTGAAGCAGTTTCAATCATCCAAGGGGGTCGAAGAGGACGGGATCGCGGGAGGGCAAACGCTGATGCTCTTGTATCGCTCCATCGAGCGCTT
>Ga0315279_10009426_pt1 | contig 11640 bp, 10 predicted proteins | sample YL17G06_20_MG_FD_203694 | JGI IMG/M metagenome (GOLD analysis project Ga0315279, IMG submission 203694) | Sediment microbial communities from Yellowstone Lake, YNP, Wyoming, USA - YL17G06_20 | ecosystem: Environmental > Aquatic > Freshwater > Lake > Sediment | place: USA: Wyoming | collected...
GGAGGATACCAGTCATCTCGCTCTTCGCCGGCGCCCTGATTCCCGCTACAGAGTACGCGGCGTTCCTCTTGACGTAGTCCGGTTCCGCCCACTCCGGGTTGTAGACAGGAGCGCCCTCCGCGAGGAGAGAGACGGGTATGGAAGCCGCCAGCTGGCCGTACTCGAACACCTGCAGGTTCCCGGTGTCAGTCACTCGCCCGACGCTGGCCACGTGCAGGCCCCACTTCTTCCCGGTGGCTTTGACCTCGTCAACCTTGTCGGGCTTGACGATGAGGAGCATCCGCTCCTGGCTCTCCGAGAGCATAACGTCGTAAGCCGTCATCCCCTCTTCGCGCATGGGGACCTTGGCTATCTCGATTGAAAGACCTGTACCCGCCCGGGCGGCGGTCTCGGCGCAGGAGGACGTTATCCCCGCCGCGCCCATGTCCTGGATGCCCACGACGGCGCCTTTCTTCATCATCTCCAGGCAGGCTTCGATGAGGAGCTTCTCCATGAACGGGTCGCCGACCTGGACGTTGGGCCGCTTGGACTCGTTGTCCTCGTTCAGCACGTCCGACGCGAAGGTACAGCCGTGGATGCCGTCCCGGCCGGTAGAATGACCGACGATCATCACGACGTTGCCGACGCCATAGGCCTTCCCCAGGTGCAGGTCGCCGCGCTCCATGAGCCCCGCGCACATGACGTTCACCAGGGGGTTGTTCCTGTAAGGCCCGGCGAAGAAGACCTCGCCGCCGACTGTGGGGATGCCCAGGCAGTTCCCGTACCCGGCGATGCCGGCCACCACGCCGCCGAAGAGGAACCTCGACCTGGCATCCTCAAGCGGACCGAAGCGGAGCGAGTCGAGGAGGATCACGGGCCGCGCGCCCATCGCCAGGACGTCCCTGACGATGCCCCCTATCCCGGTGGCCGCGCCCTGGTAGGGCTCTACGGCGCAAGGGTGGTTATGGGATTCGACTTTGAAGGCGCATGCCAGGCCGTCTCCTATGTCCACGACCCCGGCGTTTTCGCCGGGTCCGACGAGCACCCGCTCGCCCTCGGTCGGGAGGGTCCTCAAGAGGGACTTGGAGTGCTTGTACGCGCAGTGCTCGGACCACAGCACCGAGAACATGCCCAGTTCGGTGTAGTTCGGATCCCGGCCCAGCCTGTCGACGATGAGCCGGTACTCGGAGTCCTTGAGGCCCATCTCGCGCCAGATGGGGTTGTCCCTGCTCGGGTTCAGGTTCTCTCCCATCTAGGACCGCCCCTCTTGTGTCAGGCTCTTTATCATGGACAGGAACACGCGCTTGCCGTCCTCGCCGCCCAGGATCCGTTCAGAGCATCTCTCCGGGTGAGGCATGAGTCCGAACACGTTCCCCTTCTCGCTCACTATGCCAGCTATGTTGCGGGCGGCGCCGTTCGGGTTGGCTTCCCGCGTCGCGTTGCCCCGCTCGTCCACGTACCTCAGCACCACGCGGCCGGAACGCTCCAGCTCGTCCAGGACCTCTTGCTCGGCGTGGTAGTTGCCCTCATGGTGCGCGATGGGCATGCGGACGACCTCCCCCTGCCTGTACAGCGACGTGAAGGACGTTCCCGGGTTCTCGACCCTGAGGTTCACCCACTTGCACCGGAATTCCAGCACGTCGTTGGGGAGCATGGCGCCGGGCAGAAGTCCTGCCTCGAGCAGGATCTGGAACCCGTTGCAGATACCGAGCACCAGATGGCCCTTCTCGGCGAACTCGTACACCGAGGCCATCACAGGCGACAACCTCGCGAGCGCCCCTGATCGCAGGTAGTCGCCGTAGGCGAAGCCTCCCGGCAAGACCACCGCGTCGAAGCCCGTGAGGCCGGTACTGTTGTGCCAGATAAACTCGCAGTCCGCGCCCGCGACGTCCCTTATCGCGTGGAAGACGTCAGTGTCGCAGTTGGACCCCGGGAACACGACCACGCCGAACTTCATGGCCGTCCACCAGCCTCTCAGTCAGTTGTCCTGCGCGCGCTCCGGCACCGCCAAGTCGCGCTAGCAGCGAGGGCATCACACTCTTTCGACCGCGATGCGGTAAGTCTCCGTCACGGGGTTGGCCAGGAGCTTTCTCGCCATCTCGTCCAGGAGCGCCTTCGCCTCTTCAGCCGACGCTGCGCTCAGCTTGATCACGATGTCCTTCCCGATCCTGACCCCTTCCACCTGGGCGTAACCGAGCGTGTCGAGCGATCCTTTGACCGCGGCGCCCTGGGGATCGAAGATGCCTTCCTTGAGCGCGACTGTGACGGTGCCCTTGAGCTTCAACTGCAACCCCTCCCGGCTAGAGTGTCGCGCGCCGCCGTCCGGCAGCCCGCCGCCTGCAACCTACGAGATCCGCCTGAGGACCTCGGCGTACGCCTCCTCGACCCCGCCCAGGTCCCTGCGGAACCTATCCTTGTCAAGCTTCTCACTCGTCGCCGCATCCCAGAAGCGGCACGTATCCGGCGATATCTCGTCGCCCAGGACTATCTCGCCGAGCCTCTCGGCGCTTGCAGGCGCCCCCACAGCCGTGCCCGCGGGCACCCCCGCAGGCGCAGCCATCGGCGGCAGGACGACGCGGCCGAACTCCAGCTTGAAGTCGACCAGGAGCAGCCCCTTGTCCAGGAAGAAGAGCTTCAGTATGGAGTTGATCCTCTTTGCCTGGTCTCTGAGGAACGCCAGTTCCTCGCCCGTCGCCAGGCCGAACGCCAGGATGTGGTCGTCATTCAGCATGGGGTCGCCGAGCTCGTCGGACTTGTAGTAGAACTCCAGGACAGGGAATGGGAGTTCGGTGCCCTCGGGCCTCCCTACCCTGCTGGCCAGGTGGCCGGCCACGATGTTGCGGACGACCACTTCCACGGGAAATATCCTGAGCTTCTTCACCTTCATGGTCACGTCACCGGCCAGGGAGATGAAGTGGGTGCGGACGCCCTTCTCTTCCAAGTACCTGAACAGTATGCTCGAGATGCGGGCGTTGAAGTAGCCTTTCCGCTTGATGACGCCCTTTTTCTTCCCGTCGAACGCGGTCGCGCTGTCCTTGAAGACCATGTAGACCTCGCCGGGATTGTCGCCCGCGTAGACCACCTTCGCTTTGCCATCGTAGAGCCTGTCTCTTCCCGCGATTAGGCTGCTCACGACTGCCACCCCCGATCTCAAGGACGCCGGCCGTCCATTTCGTCCCCGCGCTTACGGTCTCGCCCTATTGCGACGCTGCCGTTCAACGCCAGCCCGTTCAACGCGGCGCAGCCTTGGCGCCGTCCACCGCGCCCGCTCAGGATATCAGCAGTCCTGTCCTGCGGAAGATGTCGTCAACCCTGGCGAGCGCGCGCCTGAGGTCGAAGCAATCCTCGATCCTCTCCGGGCCCAGCGCTCCCAGTATCTCCGGCTCGGACTTGACCCTCTCGTAGAACGCCGGAGGGCCCTCCCAGGCAGCCATAGCCAGACGCTGAACGATAGCGTAGGCGTCCTCCCTCTTCATCCCCGACCCGACCAGGGCAAGCAGGACCTCCTCCGAGAAGACCAGCCCGCCCGCGAGATTCAGGTTCCGCAGCATCCTGTCCGGGTAGACCGCCATGTCCCGCAATATGCCTGTCATTCGCGCAAGCACGTAGTCCAGGAGCGTCGTGGCGTCGGGCAGGATGACCCTCTCCACCGACGAGTTGGATATGTCGCGCTCGTGCCACAGAGCGTTGTTTTCCAGCGCCGCCACCGCATACCCGCGCATCAGCCTGGCCGCCCCACATATCATCTCCAGACCCACCGGGTTCCGCTTGTGCGGCATGGCGGACGACCCTTTCTGGCCGGCCCTGAATGGCTCCTCGACTTCTCTGACCTCCGTCCGGGCCAGTCCGCGCAGGTCGGTGGCGATCTTCTCCAGCGTGCTGGCAACCACCGCTAGAGTCGAGACCACAGCCGCGTGCCTGTCGCGCTGCACGATCTGGCTGGAGACCGCCGCCGGCGAAAGGTCCAGCCTCTTGCAGACGTACCGCTCCACAAACGGATCGACGTGTGCGTACGTCCCGACTGCGCCGGACAGCTTGCCCACGGATATCCCGGCCATCGCGACCTGGACCCTTTCCAGGTTACGCTTCATCTCTTCGTACCAGCGGGCCAGGAGCAGGCCGAACGTGATAGGCTCGGCGTGGACGCCGTGGGTCCTGCCGATCATAGGCGTGTCCTTGTACCTCTGCGCCAGCGAGCCGAGGACGTCGATCATGTCCTGGATGTCGCCCAGGATGACCTCGAGGGTTTCCCTCACCAGGGACGACAGCGCGGTATCCACGACGTCGTAGGAGGTCAGGCCATAGTGTATGTACTTGCCCTCTTCGCCTACGGTTTCGGCCACCTGGCTGACGAAGGCTATGACGTCGTGGCGCACCTCCGCCTCGATCTCGTCGATGCGTTTCGGGTCCACCTTGGCCTTGGCCCTGATTGCAGCCGCGGTGCCCTTAGGGACTGCGCCCAAGGTCTCCCAAGCTTCCAGAGCCAGTGTCTCGACCTCGAGCCAGCGGAGGTACCTGTACTCGTCGCTCCAGATCCTCCTCATCGCGGACCTGGTGTACCGGGGTATCATCTGGACACGCCCCTTCCCGGATCACTCCCACTCGATGGTGGACGGCGGCTTGGAGGTGATGTCCAGCGCCACCCTGTTGACGTCAGGCACCTCGTTGACGATCCTGGCCGAGATCCTCTCCAGAGCGCTATAAGGCAGCCTCGCCCAGTCCGCGGTCATGGCGTCCTCGGAGTGGACCGCGCGGATGGCTACCAGGTGGCAGTACGTGCGGCTGTCTCCCTGCACGCCGACTGAGCGGACGTTCGGGAGCACGCAGAAGCACTGCCAGAGCTTGTCGTACCAGCCTGCCCTGCGGATCTCCTCGTCCAGTATAGCTTGAGCCTTGCGGACGATCTCCAGTTTCTCGCGGGTGACTTCCCCGAGGATCCTCACCGCGAGGCCCGGGCCAGGGAACGGGTGCCTCCCCGTGAACTCGTGGGGCAGACCCAGTTCCTTCCCGACCAGCCTGACTTCATCCTTGAACAACTCCCGCAAAGGTTCCAGCAGCTTCAGGTTCATGCGATCCGGCAGCCCGCCCACGTTATGGTGGCTTTTTATCGACGCGCGTAGCCTGGAGCCCGACTCGATGACGTCCGGGTAGATAGTGCCCTGCACGAACCACTCCGCTGAACCGTACTTTCGCGCCTCTTCCTCGAAGACCCTGATGAACTCCTCGCCGATTATCTTTCGCTTCTTCTCCGGGTCGGCCACGCTTGTAAGACGCCCCAGGAACCTGTCCTGCGCGTTCACCAGGTTGACCTTGATCCCGAGCCCGGCCAGGGCGGACATCACGTAGCCGGCCTCGTCCTGCCTCATGAGACCGTGGTCAACCAGGATTGGATGGAGCCTGTCCCCCACCGCGCGGTGGACGAGCACGGCGGAGATGGTCGAATCCACGCCGCCCGAGACCCCGGCGATGACGTGGGAATCCCCCACTTTCTCCCGTATCTCCCCGACCGCCCGGTCGATGAACTTCTCCATGGTCCAGTCAGGCTTCAGCCCTGCCACTCTGAACAGGAAGTTCCTCAGTACTTCCTGTCCGCAGGGGGTATTCCTGACTTCCGGGTGGAACTGGACTCCGTACTGTCTGGCCCCGCGGTCGCCCATGGCGGCCACCCGCGCTTTTTCCGTTGAGCCCAGCACCAGGAATCCCGCCGGGACCTCTTCCACGCTGTCGCCGTGGCTCATCCAGACTTCCACCGGCGAGGTAATGCCTTCCAGGATGCCTTCGGGATTCCCGGGCGTGAACACAGCCGGGCCGTACTCCCTGCCGCCGCCCTCCCCGCCGCTCGCCGCACGAGTCACGGCGCTGGCCGCCGCACCGCCCACACCACCAGCGCTCCCACCCGGCACAACCCTGCCGCCGAGGAGCTTGGCCATGGCCTGCATCCCGTAGCAGATGCCCAGGACGGGGCAGCCCATCTTGAGGACGGCGGGATCAGGGAGTATGGCGCCGGGGAGGTACACGCTGTCGGGGCCTCCCGAGAGGATTATGGCTCCGGGCAGGTTGCTCCCGGAGGGGTTGACGGCGCTCTTGATCTCCTGGACCGTCGCGTCGCCGGGCAGGACCTGGCAGTAGACTTTCTCTTCGCGGACTCGTCGCGCTATCAGCTGGGTGTATTGGGCTCCGAAATCCAGGACTATGACCTGGTTCTTCATGCGGCGCCTTCTCCCATTATCTATACAATTGTGCCGATTTGCCTTGAGTACAACAATTCTCACCCCAAATCTACCACCAGCGATCGAAACGTTCAAGGTGTCGATTCCCGAGCTTCCGTCGAGCCCGACTCCGACCGGCCGCAGCGCCGGAGGGGAACGCAGGAAACCCCTGAGCGGTCATAGAACGCTACCGCCAAGCTTAAGCTTCAGAAACTGTGGTGGAGGTGACAGCCAGTGAAGTTCGATATCCTGGTCAAGAACGGCTACCTGATTGACCCGCTGAGCGGGTACAACGGCCAGGGCGACGCCGGCATACTTGGAGAAAAAGTGGCTGCCGTCGGGGCCAACCTTCCTTCTTCGGCGGCGGACAAGGTAATCGATGCATCCGGCTACATAGTCATGCCCGGCGTCATCGACTCCCACGTCCACGTATCGTCGGAGGAACGCTGGACGGGATTCTCGATGATGGCCAGCGTGGGCGTGGTTACGGCTGTGGACTTCGGAGGGCCGATCCAGCACACGTTGAAAGGCCTCGCTAGCTATGGGTGCGGGATGAACATTGCAGGTCTCCACACGGTCACGCCAGGCGAGAACACCAAGGATAAGGACCCGTCAGTCGAGGAGCTCGGCGCAATTGCCGGTGATGCCCTGGCTGACGGCGCTATCGGCCTCAAGATCGTCGGCGGACACCGCCCCGCGAGTCCGGAGGCAACTGCCCGCATAATCGACGTGGCCAACCGGGAAGGCTGCTACGTTGCGTTTCACGTGGGGACCACGAAGACCGGCAGCGACATCGAGGGATTCATGGAGGCTGTCCGCCTGGCCGGCAAGAACCACCTGCACATTGCCCACGTCAACAGCTACTGCCGCGGGCTGCACAGGACTCCGGCAGCTGAGGCGCTCGACGCCGCCGAGGTTCTGAGGCAAAACCGCCACCTGGTCTCCGAGTCTTACCTAGGCACGATCAACGGGACGAGCGCCGGGTGCATGGAGGGTCTCCCGGCGAGCCACGTGACCAGGAACTGCTTGAAGATGGGGGGGTACGGGCCCACGGAGAAGGGCATGGGCGAGGCGATCCTTGGCGGCTGGGCTCTCATACAGGTCCTGCGTGGAGGCAAGATCGAGCTCGTCACGGGCCAGGAAGGTTACGATGTCTGGAGAGCCGCCAAAACGAAGACCGGCGTCAGTTTCCGCGTAAATGACACGACGTCGATGCACATCCTGGCGACAGCCAAGACCAAGGACGGCGAATTCGTGGTCGACGCCATCAGCACCGACGGCGGCGCCATTCCGAGGAACGTCCAGCTCGAGCGCGGGTCCGCTCTGGTCCGGCTCGGCGCCCTAACCTGGCCCGAGCTCGTGCGGAAGCTGACCCTGAACCCCGCAAGGATGTTCGGCTTCCAGCACAAGGGCGCTCTCGCCGAGGGGTTCGACGCCGACGTCACCGTGGCCGACCCGGTCACCGGGCGCGGCCACCTCGGGATCTCGCGCGGTCAGGTCATCATGGTCGACGGCGTGGTCGTGGGCAAAGGCGGACACCTGCTCACGACGGAGAGGGGCGTCAAGAAGACCCGTGAAGCAGGGGTCTCAGCCGAGGCCGTCGACCTCTCGAAAAGCCTGTTCTATACAAGGACGTAGCCGGAGAGGACTCCGGCATAGAGGAAGCCGGCGGGCAACCCGCCGGCTTCCTCTTTCTCTCTCGCAGATGCGCGTCTCACTAGGACTCTGGCATGCGCCTTTGCCTGCGAGGCCGCCGAAGAGGACTTCGGCGCACCTACTTCATCACATGCAGCCAGTCCTTCAGCAAGAACTGCATCTGCGAAATGAGGAGGCTGAGACGCCCCTGGACAGACTGCCCGAAAGCCGCGCCGAAGCACAGCATCAGGACCCACCGCCCGGCTCTCCCGGCGTAGTTGGTCACTGCGTTGGGCTTGAAGGTGAAGAAGAAGTACGTCAGAGCCAAAGCCGTCCCCAGGGACAGCATCAAGTTGTTGATGCTGTTCCAGGCCACGAGGCTCGCCTGAATCTGCCTCACGAAGTCGCTCTCGATGGCCTTCATTGAGAGGGCTGCGCCCATCCCCATGAGGAAGGCCATAGGCCACCTGGCCACCCACGCGTACCGCTTGAACAAGCGGGTGAACAGCAGGAGGCCAAGGATCATCGGGACTATCGCCCAGATGTCGCCCTTGGTGGTCAAGGGGACCCAGGCCTGGCGCTGGATGCTCTTCACAGCCAGCACTATGCTGTAGCCGGCGGCCAGTCCCACGTAGAGGTTCTGGACCGCCCTGAAGAAGCGGTTCTCCTTCCACAAGAAGCTGTAAACGGCGAAGACGCACAGGGCGCCGGCCCATGTCTTTGCGACTGTCATGCTGTCACCCCCTTATGCTTTCTTGGCTTTCTGTTCCCGTCGCTCGACTAGGAACAGGATGTTGCCGAGGATTACGAAGACCACTATCGTCAGGTGGCCCAGGGACTGAGCGTCCATAGCGGCAGTAGCGGCTCCCGGCATCTTGACTGCGATCTCGTACTCGGCTGCCGACTTCAGGCCGCCGCCGAGAAGGCCGACCAGCTGCCCTGACTGCAGGTAGGGCGCGTTCTGCGGGCCCATGACCGACACCACGCCGCACGCTAGTGGGACCTTGTACCTGGTTACGACCTGGCGGATCCACTCCGCCGGGCCGGGGATCCCGGTGGCGAATTCAGCGATGAGCTTGAAGTCGCCGGCGGTCTTGATGCCCTCCATGATGGGGTAAGAGCTGGGCGCCTTACCGTTGACGTCCCTCACGAAGATAGCCTCGATGTTCTGCCCGAACGCGGAGATGGCAGTCTCGACGCCCGGCGCGTAGCCCAAGTTCAGGATGTCCGTGCCGTACACCTTGCCCTTGGACACCCAGAGGTCACAAGCCTTGGTGGCATAGTTCAGGCCGGTGTCCACGAAAGCCACCTCGACCACCCTCACGCCCTTGGAGAGCGCGTGGGCCAGGACGACCTGGGCCTGCGGGTCGACGTCGGGACCTCCGCCGATCGAGTAGTCGAAGACCAGAAGCATCCTGTCGCCTGCTTGGAGCCTGTCAACTGATGCAACGAACTTCGCGGTGCTCGACGACACATCTATTGGAATGCCGATGGGCCGGAGAAGCGGGAAAACGACCATAACCAGCAGGATCACGTATAGCCAGCGCCGGTCCATCTCGCCGAATCGCTTGAGAATGTTCACTCTGGTCACCCCCTATTCTCCGCCGAAGTAGGACCGGTCGATGCCCACGATCACGCGGAAGCCGGTCAGGACCATTCCGAGAGCAGCGCCTATCATGATGGCCCGGTTCCCGGCGACGTTCGGGAAGCTTATCAGCCAGCTAGTGGCGCTGGGGAACCAGGGAGATATCAGTTTGCCTACCGGCGCGTTCCCGATCATCACGATGACGCCCGCGACCAGGAGGAACGCCGCGTCAATGTTGCGGGCGCGGAACGCCCGCCTCGCTGCTGACGCGATGAAGAAAACCATTATAGAGAACATTGCGGTGCCAAGCGGAAGGTACAGGCCATCGAAGAGGAACGAGAACGTATTCCCCCCCGCGGTTCCCTTCGCGTAGAAGCCTGTGATGGTCATAACGAGGATGCCGGCGAAAAGAAGCCAGGACATCCAGGCGTCGGGGTGCTTCTGCTTGATGCGGCGACCGTGGATCACAATCAGGTTCGCCGCCGCGAGGCCCATGGCAAAGGCCGATATGACGCTGCCCCAGTTCTGGGCATCGGTAGCGGTTTTGCTGACAGCCGGCCAGAGGCCCTTCAGGAAGTATTCGAACACGATGAGCACTCCAACCAGGAACCCTATGCCGATCGGGACTTCCTTTTTCAACGCCTACACCTCCCTTTCCTATTTCTTGAGCCAGTTGATCATCGACTTGTTTCCGAACGTCACCATCAGAGACCCGGCGATGATCACGACCAGTGAAGCAAGCTTGCCGAGGTCCTGTACGGCGAGGTTGGCGATCCCGACCGGGTTCTTAGAGAGGTAGGCTCCGCCCGCGAATATCTCCTCCCCTATCAGGGTGTAGTCGCAGGCCGCCACGAAGAACGGGATCTGGGCGGTCCGGGCTGTCCCCGCGATAGTGACCGCGCCGGCCTGGGCCGCGCCTTCGGCCAGCATCAGCGACTCGGCCTGGAACTCGCCGACCATGATCACGCTTGCCGTTTTCTCGGTGTTCATGATCGAAAGACATGCCGCGGCAAAGGCGAACTGCTCGTTGGACAGGAACTGGACCATTTCCGGCTTCACTCGCTCGGCCTTGCCCTCCTCCAGATAGGCCTGCTGGACGATGGCTTCGGCCACCGGATACACGTTGGCCGCCGCTATGGCAACTCTTATCTCTGTGTCGTAGCGGGCGGTCATCCTGGCTACGTGGCCGAGGACCTCAAGGCCAGCGATGTTCTGAGCCGCGCCACCCGTGTTGATCTCGGTCCTACCGGGAACGTAGAAGACCGGCCTGCCCAGCTCGGTCGCTCTCCCTATCGCCTCCTCGATGGCGTCGAGCCCCGGTATCTTGCGGATGGCAGGAATCTTGCCTGTCCTGGCTCGCGTCATGTAGTAAACCGCGACGGCCAGGACCAGCACGAAGAACAGAAAGGTCGTCTGCTTTCCGGCTACCAAACTCTCACACCTCCTAATCCTATTGATGTCGCCTCGACCTTACGAACCAAGCTGCAGTTCGACGGAACCTGCTGATTTCCTCCCTGCCAAGATAAGTGGCTCTATCAAAATCCAGCCAATTGGCTCCGGCTCCTTCACACGGTCGCGCTTCGATCCCGCAGGAGCCCTGACGCAAAGGGAACCGCAGAGCCGATGGCGAATCTACGACACGCGGGCTGTAATCCCACAGTTTCCATCAGAAAACGGGGGGCCGCAAACTAACTCGGGTCAAGGGGGCGAGCTCGTTGGGTGACAGTTCCGCACCACTCAAGGACCGGGCGCGAGCGACATTGGATAGCCTCTCGACTAGGCTCTTCGAGGTCAGCGATACCATGTACCGGGAGCCCGAAATCGGTCTTAAGGAGTTCAAGTCCGCGAGTGCGCTGACTTTACTTCTCCGAGGCGGCGGGTTCGAAGTCGAGTCCGGTCTGGCCGGCATGCCCACCAGCTTCAGGGCTGTCAAGAAGGGCAAACCTGGCGGCCCGACCGTAGCTATCCTGGCTGAGTACGACGCACTTCCGGAGATCGGCCACGGCTGCGGCCACAACATAATAGGCACGGCCGCGGTGGGCGCCGGGCTCGCCCTTTCCGAGCTCATGGGAGAGATCGAGGGGACGCTGATCCTGCTGGGAACCCCTGCCGAGGAGGGCGCGGTGGACGGGGCCGGCGGCAAGGTCCGCCTGCTGAACGAGGGCGCCTTCAAAGCCATCGACGCCGCGATGATGTTCCACCCGTCTCAGAAGGACGTGGTCATGAACTCCT
>Ga0315279_10009427_pt1 | contig 11638 bp, 6 predicted proteins | sample YL17G06_20_MG_FD_203694 | JGI IMG/M metagenome (GOLD analysis project Ga0315279, IMG submission 203694) | Sediment microbial communities from Yellowstone Lake, YNP, Wyoming, USA - YL17G06_20 | ecosystem: Environmental > Aquatic > Freshwater > Lake > Sediment | place: USA: Wyoming | collected...
GAAGACGATATGGCGACCGCAGCCTTCTGGTATCAGGTCGGCCAGCCGAAGCGGTATACGGCATTGCCATCGCTCTCGGGGCGCACCCTTCCGAACCTGGACATCATCATCGAAGGAAAGGCGATGCTGCCGGCGGCGCGGCATTCTCCCGGCGTCCTGGAGCTCCAGAAAGGGTACGATTGGACGGGGGACGGCCAGATCGTTTTCATGCCGGCCAGCGATGAGCCGGTCCTGGAGGTGGATTCTCAGGTCGATAAAGAAGCCTATCGGGGCCTGATCTTGCGGTGCACCTACGCGGATGATTGCGGCGTCTACCGGATTTTCCTTGACGGAAAGAATGTTCGGCAGCCTCCAAACTCCGTGGCGCGGCAGAAGCTGCAGGACTTTGATTTCTGCTCGAGGCATCTCGCCCTGAAGGACATCTACCTCGGCAGCTTCAAGCTACCGACGGGGAAGCATACGCTGCGTCTCGAATGTGTCGGACGCAATCCTCTTTCAAAAGGAAAGTGCGTTGGCCTCGATTCCGTGAGGCTGCGGGAGCGCTGGAACAAGAAGCGAAAGGCTCTGCAGTAGACCCTACCGTCATTTCCTAGTCTCTCACGATCTCGACGAGTCTACAACACACCGCTGGATGATAGATACACTGTTGAGTTTGTGAAGAACACAGCAGCGGGCATTCAGGTTTCAGATTCAAGAGACTCAGAAGACCCTGGCCGGCGATGGTTGGGGTCCTCCGTTCTTGGACCGAATGGTTTCTCGGTCCAGAATCTTTCGAATTCTTCGCACGTGAATGCGTATCTTGCCTAAACCCGGTTTGTTTTGTATCTTGAACGGGTGCTGCAAGTCAAACTCCTCTTTCGCCCCCGTAGCTCAGTATGGATACCCACCCGACCGGACGATTTTTGAGCTACGCGGTCGTTCGCCCGTCCGAACGGACGCCCGCCTGAACGACGCAGTCGGGCAGGATCGTCCGGGCGGGGGCGGGGAGCAGCGGTTTCTTCCAAAATCACACACGAACGCTTTTCAGTGAGTGGCTGTGATTTTGCCAGCCCCGAAGGTACTGCTTGGCCGGTAGCCCCTTCGGGGAGAATCCCGCCGTCAGGCGGGACTCAGACAATGAGGCCCCGTAGCTCAATATGGATAGAGCAAAGGTTTCCTAAACCTTGGGTTGGAGGTTCGAGTCCTCTCGGGGTCACTTAGGTCTCGCGCGGTTTCTTCCGTCACAAGGCATGACGGGATCCGCAAATTGACAGACGAGTTAGTCCCGCGAAACGTGTGCTGAGGATAGGGGGGGATTCCAAGAAGCGGAACTTCGCGCTGCTCGCTAACTCGTGTCAATTTGGGACTAAACCGTTGGTCGGACGGAAGTTTATCCCGACGTTGTTCGTCGGGAAATCGTCTCGGGGGCACAGATCAATGCAAGATTCAAAATGTAGAATGGAAAATTGGCGGCCGGATCCTCTTGATGGTTAGACTTACACATCAACTTCCTCTGGGACGGCGCATTCGCTCTCTTCCCCATTCTTTCCTGCTACTCACTATTCACTAACTGACGATCGCCGTTTCCTCATGCGCCTCTCGAAAGCCTTTATCCCCACTCAGAAAGAGATACCGGCAGACGCCGTTATTCCCAGCCACCAATTAATGCTCCGAGCCGGTCTGATGAGGCAACTGACCGGCGGGGTCTACATGTTCCTTCCCCTCGGCTACCGCGCGATGCTCAAGGCGATGCAAATCGTCCGTGAAGAGATGGACGCTATCGGGGGGCAGGAGTTCCATTTTCCAGCGCTTAATCCCGAAGCACTCTGGATCCAGACGGGCCGCCGGGACATTCCCAACTTCATTCTCAGCATCAAGGAGCGAGAGCTTGTGCTGGCTCCGACTCACGAGGAGGTGGTGGCGTGGCTCGCGGCAACGCACATCCAATCGTACAAGGACCTGCCGCAAATCTGGTACCAAATTCAAACCAAGTTCCGCAACGAGCCACGTCCGAGGTCGGGCGTGCTGCGAGGAAGACAGTTCATCATGAAGGACTCCTACACGCTCGATACGACCTGGGAGGGCTTGGACACCGCGTACGAAGCACACGCACAGGCGTACAGAAACATCTTCACGCGGTGCGGATTGAAATTCTTCGAGGTGAAGGCTGCCAGCGGCGCGATGGGAGGGACCGGCTCGCAGGAGTTCATGGTAGAGTCCGAATCGGGCGAGGATACGGTTGTCCTCTGCGCCAAGTGCGGGTATGCGGCCAACCTCGAGATTGCGACATCGAAGCTGGCGGGCGCAGGTCGCGTTGAGACTTCAAAGCCGGTCGAGGAGATCCATACGCCGAATGTCCACACGATTGACGAACTTGCCGAGTTCCTCAAGATCGACCGTGCCCGGCTGGCGAAATCACTGGTCTACCGTCACAACAGCCAGCCGCTCTTGATCCTGATGGTCGGCAACGACCAGCTAAACGAATCGAAGCTGAGTGCGGCACTCGGCGGGGGAGAGTTGAAACCGATGGATTCTGAGGATCTGAAAGCGCTTACCGGCGCCGATGCGGGCTCGATCGGCCCCGTCGGGCTCAAACGGTTCCGAATCATCGCCGACAAGCGTCTCGAAGGCACAAACAACCTCATTAGCGGCGCCAACCGGAACGACTATCATCTCGGCAACATCGATATGCAGAGGGACGTGAAGCTTGACGGGTACTACGACCTCCGCACCGTCGAAGATGGTGAGCAGTGTCCGAGTTGCTCATCCGCACTCAAAATCTCAAATGCGATCGAGCTGGGGCATATTTTCAAGCTGGGAACCAAGTATTCCGAGGCCCTCAACGTCACGTTCCTCGACGAGAACGGCAAGGCGAAACCGGTGATCATGGGAAGCTATGGCATCGGTATCGAGCGGATCCTGGCGTGCGCGATCGAGCAAAACCACGATGCCGCCGGCATCGTCTGGGACAAGGCACTCGCCCCGTATCTCGCGCATGTCATCGCCATCAACATGAACAACAAGGAGATCGTCCTTGTGTCGAACCAGGTGTACCGTACGCTCGACGAAGCGGGCATCCCCACGCTCTTCGACGATCGGCCCAATTTGACGGCCGGATTTAAGTTCAATGACGCGGATCTCCTCGGCATGCCTCTGCAGGTGATCGTCGGCGAGAAGGGCCTGAAGAACGGTCAGGTTGAGATAAAGCTCCGAAAGACCGGTCAGCGGATGATGGTCGGAACGGCCGATATTGTGGCAGAGGTCCAAAAGCTGCTAGCGAAGTAGTACAGTATGTCAAGCACAGCCCATCGTATCTTTGTCGGCGGGGAATGGACAGCACCGCTCGGTCCTCAAGCGACCGCCGAAGTCAGCAATCCTTTTGACGGTTCCACGGTCGGCAGGGTCTACCTCGCCAGCGAAGCCGAGGCGGAAAGGGCGATCCAGCAAGGTCTCATCGGATTTGAGAAAACGAGGACGCTCCAGAGCTACGACCGCTTCGACATCCTCTCATTCATTGCTAACAAGATCAACGCACGGAAGGAAGAATTTGCCCACCTGATCACGGCTGAGGTTGGGAAGCCCGTGCAGACCTCCCTGGGTGAGGTGAGCCGTGCGGTCACCACCTTCCAACTGGCGGCCGAAGAGGCACGTCGCATCGGAGGAGAAGTCATTCCACTTGACCTTTCGACTGCCGGGCGAAACCGGTACGGCGTCGTGAGGAGGTTCCCACTCGGGATTGTGCTAGGGATTTCACCCTTCAACTTTCCCATCAATCTGGTCGCGCACAAAGTTGCCCCGGCCATTGCGAGCGGCAATGCCATTATCCTCAAACCTCCTCCGCAGGCGCCTCTGACAAGCCTCAGGCTGGCTGAGATCGTCGAGGCGTCCGGTTATCCCGTTGAGGCTTTCAGCGTCCTGCCTTGCACCAATGACGTTGCAGAGAAGCTGGTGACCGATCCCCGGATCAAGATGTTGAGCTTCACGGGAAGCCCCGGGGTTGGTTGGTATTTGAAATCAAAAGCGGGGAAGAAGAAAGTCCTCCTCGAGCTCGGCGGGAACGCAGGCGTGATCATCGACGCCACTGCTGATGTCGATGACGCAGTGAAAAAGAATCTGACCGCGTCGTTCGTTTACTCCGGGCAGGTGTGTATCAAGGTCCAGCGAATCTACGTGGAAGAGCGGGTCTTCGATCTCTTCAAGGAGAAATTCCTTCAGGGGACGAAGGCCCTGAAGACGGGCGATCCGAAGAACTCTGACACGCTCGTTGGGCCTGTCATCAGCAATGAAGCGATGGAGCGAATCTTGAGCTGGATCGCAGAAGCTTGTAACCATGGTGCGATGGTGCTTGCAGGCGGCGGACACGTCGGCCGGGTGATAGAGCCCACGGTTCTTGTGAACGTGGCGCGGGAATCGAGAATTTTCTTTACCGAGGTCTTTGGGCCGGTGGTGATGCTGCATAAGTTCAGTTCGATAGAGGAAGCGGTGGCGGGTGTCAACGATTCACCGTTCGGACTCCAGGCCGGCATCTTCTCGAACGACTATCGTAACATCCTGCACGCCTACAATCACCTGGACGTCGGCGCCGTTATCGTTAATGACGCTCCGACGTTTCGCGTTGACAACATGCCCTACGGGGGGATCAAGGACTCCGGCTTCGGCCGTGAAGGTCTGCGCTATGCGATCGAAGCAATGACGGAACCGAAGATGCTTGCCGTCGGCATCTGACGCCATCGTCGGGGTTGATTTCGACTTTTGTAATTCGTACTCTCCAGAAGTTGAATCCGCATTCAGCAGTCAGCTCTCAGCCTTCGGCTGCCAGCGATCTGCATTCCGCCCGTCTCGAGAAGCGAGGGGAGAGCTCGTCTCGACAAAGTGGCCGCGGACTATCCGCAATCAGAAATGACCGAGTTCGTTCATCTTCATAATCACTCTCACTACAGCCTGCTTGACGCAGCTGCCAGCGTGCAGGGTCTCGTGGAAGCCGCGGCCCAGAACAAAATGGCAGCCGTCGCCCTGACGGACCACGGCGTCCTGTTCGGAGCCCTCGAATTCTACAAGAAGGCCAAGAAAGCAGGCATCAAGCCGATCATCGGCTGCGAGGCGTACATCCTCACACGCGGCAGCAGGTTTGACAAGACCCTTCAATCGGAGAAGTCGAGCCAGAGCCAGGGTCGGGGAATCTATCATCACATCCTGCTGCTTGCGAAGGACCAGGTCGGCTACAGAAACCTCATGAAGCTGGTAACCCTGGCTCACACGGAGGGCTACTATTACAAACCTCGCATCGACGCCGAGTTGCTTGCACAATACAGGGAGGGCTTGGTGGCAACGTCGGCCTGCCCGGGGGGCGTGGTCTCGACTCACCTTGTCAACGGCAACGAAGAGGGAGCCCGCTCCGCTGCTGGCGTCTACAAAGAGATCTTCGGCGAGGATTTCTATCTCGAAATACAGAATCACGATGTTGAGATGGAGAAGTCCATTCTGACGGGAGCGCCGAAGCTGGCGAAGGAGCTGGGGCTGAAGATCGTCGGGACGAACGATTGTCACTACCTCGCCGCGAAGCACGCGATGCCGCACAACATCATGCTCTGCATCCCCGACGCGACCAGCACATACATTCCAGATTATCGCACACTTCGCTACCGGACAGATCAGCTCTACTTCAAGTCCGCCCCAGAAATGGCCCGGGTTTTCAAGGATTTCCCGGAGGCCATCTCATCAACTCTTGAGATCGCTGAGAAATGCAATCTCGATCTGGATCTCAAGACGAATCATATGCCGAAGTTTCCGATCCCTCCCGAAGAAGGCGTCAGCTCTCTCGAAGAGTACCTCGACAAGCTGGCCCATGCCGGGCTTCAGCGTCGCTACCGGGAAATCACACCGTCGGTTGAACAGCGCCTCGAGCACGAGCTTGGCGTCATCAAGCGGATGGGGTATGCTGGCTATTTCTTGATCGTCCAAGATTTCATCAATGCAGCCCGGGCTGCCGGGATCCGGGTTGGTCCCGGCCGGGGGAGCGCTGCGGGAAGCATCGTTTCCTATGCCCTCGGCATCACCGATGTGGATCCGCTGGAGTACGATCTGCTGTTCGAGCGTTTCCTCAATCCGGATCGCGTCAGTATGCCTGATATCGACGTCGATTTCGCGGATGACAAACGCGACCAAGTCATCGCGTACGTCAAGCAGAAGTACGGGGAGAGCTCGGTTGCCCAGATCGTCACGTTCGGCACGCTCTCAACACGAGCGGTGCTGAAGGATGTCGGCAGAGTGCTCGGCATACCGCTGGGGATTATCGAGCCCCTCACGAAGCAGATCCCCGTCGTCCTCGGAAAGGTGACGCCGTTGGCGGAAGCGCTGGAGACGATCCCCGAGCTGAAAGCGATCCAGGAGACCGGCGACGAGAAGACGAAGCTGATGATCGACACATGCCTCGTGTTGGAAGGCATGAACCGGAACGTCTCAACGCACGCTGCCGGAATCGTCATCGCTCCAGGCGAGATCAGCGACTACGTCCCGCTCTACAAGACGCCTCAGACGGAGCTGATGACGCAGTACAACATGAAGGACCTTGAGCAGGCCGGGCTGCTGAAGATGGACTTCCTGGGCCTCCGAACGCTTACCGTTATCGACAACGCGCTCGCCCTGATTAAGAAGGATCACGGCGTCGATGTCGACCTCGACCACCTCCCGTCGAATGATCCGAAGACGCTCGATCTCTTCTGCAAAGGGCAGACCGTCGCCGTTTTCCAGTTCGAGAGCTCCGGGATGACGGACTACCTGGTGAAGCTCAAGCCCACCTCGATCCACGACCTCGTTGCCATGAACGCTCTCTATCGGCCGGGGCCAATGGAGAACATTCCGGACTTCTTCGACCGAAAGCTTGGGCGCCAGAAGATCGAGTACATTCATCCGAAGCTCGAGCCGATCCTGAAGGAGACCTACGGCGTCATCGTCTATCAGGAGCAGGTGATCAAGATCGCAAGCGAGATCGGCGGCCTGAGCCTCGCGCAAGCTGATTTGCTGCGTCGCGCCATGGGCAAGAAGGACAAAGAGCTGATGGCGCGGCAGAAGAAAGAATTTGTTGAGGGCGCGTCCAAAAAGGGAATCGACCGGAGGGTGGCTGGCGACATCTTCGACTTGATCCAAAAGTTCGCGTCGTACGGTTTCAACAAGTCGCACAGCGTTGCCTACTCGGTTCTCGCGTACCAGACTGCGTATCTCAAGGCACACTATCCCGCCGAGTACATGGCTGCCACCCTGTCGAGCGAAATGGCCGATACGGACAAGATCGTCATCCTGATCGAAGACTGCCGAAAGCTTGGGATCAACGTGCTGCCGCCCGATGTCAACGAGAGCGACGTAACGTTCACCGTCACTCCGAAAGGGATCCGTTTCGGCCTGAGCGCGATCAAGAATGTGGGCGTGAGTGCGGTTGAGACGATCGTCAAGACCAGGCTTGAGAAAGGGCGGTTCACGGATATCTTCGATTTCTGCGCCCGGGCTGACTTGCGGCTGGTAAACAAGAAGACACTGGAAGGGCTGATTCAGGCGGGCGCATTCGATTCTCTCCACGAGAACCGGGCCCGGCTCTTTGACGCGGTGGAAAAAGCGATCACGCACGGTCAGCACGTCCACGAACACTCCGGGAAGGGGCAATCGAGTCTCTTCGACGCAGGTGGGGCACAGGCCCACATGCGACCATGCCTCCCTTTGGAGGAACCCTGGAAGGAGAGTGAAGTGCTCGCGCGAGAAAAAGCCGTGCTTGGATTCTATCTCACCGGACACCCTCTGGAGAAATTCCGAGACGAGATCGAGGCTTTCGCAAGCGTGCAGCTGGGCAACGCGTCGAATGTCAAGCCCAATTCGTCGGTCAAGGCTTGCGGTATCGTCGCGGCGGTGCGGAAGAAGGTCGACAAGAAAGGAAACTTGATGGCATTCGTGAGGCTGGAGGACTTCACAGGGAAAGGTGACTGCATCGTTTTCTCTGACGCGTATCAGAAGGTTGGGAAGTTCCTGACCCCCGAGTCCATGGTCATGGTGATCGGCAGGGGCGAGACGAACGGCAACTTGCTCAAGATCCTGGTCAATGATGTGATCCCCCTGGAAGACGTGAGGGAGCGGTTTACGAAGAGCATCGCGGTCTCGGTCAATCTCGACCGCGTAAACGAAGAGACCATCCTGGAGCTCCGCAAGATCATGGAGCAGCATCGCGGTAAGTGCGTCTGCTACTTCAACGTGATGGGTGGCGGATTAGACAAGAATTCCCTATATTTGACGCGCATGTTGGCAGTGGAACCAAGTGCACAATTCATAGGTTTGGTGAAGCAACTGCTGGGACCCTCGTCGGTCCGGCTACAAGGATAACCAGAGAAAGGAACTCGTGGTAATGAGACCTGTGGAAGTAACGGATGCGAATTTCAAGACGGAGGTCCTGGAATCAAAGACACCGGTGCTGGTGGATTTCTGGGCTGAGTGGTGCGGACCCTGCAAGATGATCGCCCCGGTGGTGGAGGAGCTCGCCAAGGAATATGACGGAAAGCTCAGGGTGGGGAAGGTCGATGTCGATTCAAACCAACAGACCGCAATGCAATTCGGTGTCCGGAGCATTCCGACGCTTTTGATATTTAAGAACGGCAAAGTCGTCGATCAGATTGTTGGTGCAGTCCCCAAACGAATGTTGGCGGAGAAGGTTCTGAAGCATCTCAACTGACGAAGCTCATAATGAAATGCGAGAACGCCTGCTTTGCCACGGCTTCTCGCATTTTTGTTTTCGAAGGCGGGTGGGCGGAATATCGTCTGATCCTCGTACGGTCGGCGGAGCGGGACGATCCCAAGGAAAGACTCGACACAGTATTCCATCAGAAGGATTGAAACGTTGGTAACGTACAAGAAGCGGACACACACCTGCGGCGAGCTGCGGAGGCAGGACATAGGCAAGATGGTCACGCTCACCGGCTGGGTCGACGTGCGGCGCGATCTCGGCGGAGTCGTCTTCATCGACCTGCGGGACCGGTACGGCAAGACGCAGATCGTTTTTGCGCCCCAGCGCGGTCAGCAAGCGTACGAGATCGCACAAGCGCTACGATCGGAGTATGTCATTTCCGTGACCGGCAAGGTCGAGGCGCGGCCGGAAGGCACGACGAACCCCGAACTCCCGACGGGTCAGATCGATGTCTCGGGGGCGGAGCTGACTATCCTGAACAAAGCTGAGACACCCCCTTTTCCGATTGAGGATCAAATCGAGGTGAATGAGGACCTCCGCCTGAAGTATCGCTATCTCGACCTGCGCCGCCCTTCCGTGCAGAAGAATCTCCTCGCTCGTCACCGCGCATACCAGATCGCGAGGTCGTACTATGACCGGAACGGCTTCATCGAGATTGAGACGCCGATCCTTATGAAAAGCACCCCCGAAGGTGCGAGAGATTATCTTGTGCCCAGCCGGATTCACCGGGGAAAATTCTACGCCCTGCCGCAATCGCCGCAGACCTACAAACAAATTCTCATGGTGGCGGGATTTGACCGGTACTTTCAAATCGTGAAGTGTTTCCGTGATGAAGATTTTCGAGCAGACCGCCAGGCCGAATTCACGCAGATTGACGTCGAGATGACGTTTGCGGACGAGGACGACGTCCTCTCCACCACCGAGGGTTTGATCGTTGAGCTCTGGCGCGGGGTCGTCGGTATCGAAGTGAGGAAGCCCTTCCTCAGAATGACCTATCGGGAGGCAATGGAGCGGTACGGCACCGATAAACCCGACACCCGGTTCGGTCTGGAGATCGCCGACTGCTCGAGCATCGTCGCCGACAGCGGTTTCCGCGTCTTCAGCGAGACGGTGAAGAAGGGGGGTGTGGTTGGCGGGTTCTCAGTTCCGGGCTTGTCGAATTACACCCGCAACCAACTGGACGGCTTGACGGACTATGTGAAATCGTTGGGCGCCGGCGGTTTGATCTACTTGAAGAACCAGGGGGACAAACTTGAATCATCCGTCGACAAGTTTGTCACCCCCGACGAATCACGGGCTCTGGCTGAAAAGATAGGGGCGAAGGCAGGCGATCTCGGCCTCCTGATCTCCGGGCCGTGGCAAAAGGCGCTCACAATTCTTGGAACGCTCAGGCTCGAAATGGCAAATCGGCTGAAGCTCATACCGGAAGGGAAGTGGAATTTCCTCTGGGTGACGGATTTTCCTCTGCTCGAGTTCAGCGATGAAGAGAAACGGTTCGTCGCCGTCCACCACCCCTTCACATCGCCGAAATCCGAGGATATCCCACTGCTCGATACCGAACCAGGCAAAGCGAGAGCTCGTGCGTACGATCTGGTGCTGAATGGTACCGAAATCGCTGGTGGGAGCATCAGGATCCACGATGCAGGTCTCCAGAGCAAAATGTTTGGCCTGCTCGGGATTGGCCCCGATGAAGCGCGGCAGAAATTTGGCTTCTTGCTTGACGCGTTCAAGTACGGCGCCCCGCCCCACGGCGGGATCGCCTACGGGTTCGACCGCATCGTCATGCTGATGACGGGCCAGAAATCGATCCGTGACGTGATCGCGTTTCCGAAGACGAGCAGCGCGATGTCCCTGATGGATGATGCGCCTTCTGAGGTGGACGCTCGTCAGCTCAAAGACTTGCATCTCAGGATTCTCTAGCGAAGGATTGCGACGGCCCCAGTTTTCATCGAAAGGAGTTCAGATGGTCGGCGTTGTAGGGTACGGTGCATACGTTCCCCGATATCGCATCAAGGCGGAGGTGATCGCCAGACAGTGGGGAGCTGATCCAGAGGCTATCACTCGAGGCCTACAGCTCTTCGAGAAGACGGTTCCCGGCCAGGATGAGGATACGATCACGATCTCAGTCGAGGCGGCCAAGAACGCCCTGAGACGGGCGCAAATCGATCCGAAGGAAATCGGAGCGGTGTACATCGGTTCTGAGTCTCATCCGTATGCCGTGAAGCCGAGCGCGACCATTCTCATCGAGGCGCTGGGCATCGGCCCTCACGTGCACGTGGCCAGCTATGAGTTCGCATGCAAAGCGGGAACCGAGGCGATGTATGTGGCCTTCAGCCACGTCAAATCGGGCGAAATGAAATACGCCCTCGGCATCGGGGCGGACACGTCGCAGGGAGCGCCCGGCGATGCGCTGGAATACTCAGCTTCCGCTGGCGGCGCGGCGTTTATCATGGGTAATGAGCGGGTGGTCGCTGAGATTCTGCATACCCACTCGTACACGTCCGACACGCCCGACTTCTGGCGCCGGGAGGGGGAGGATTATCCACGCCACGGCGGTCGGTTCACGGGCGACCCGGCCTACTTCAAGCACATCGTCGAGGCTGGAAAGGCCTTGCTGGAGAAGTCGAAGATGGTGCCGAAGAATTTTCGGTACGCTGTGTTCCACATGCCGAACGGCAAGTTCCCTCTCGAGGTCGGCAAACGCCTCGGCTTCACGAAGGAGCAAATCGAGACGGGGTGGCTCGTCCCTTGGATGGGGAACACCTATTCCGGCTCATCGCCGACCGCGTTGACCGCGGTCCTCGACGTGGCGCAGCCCGGTGATCTGATCTTCATGGTTTCATTCGGATCGGGTGCCGGGAGCGATGGATTCATCTACCGAGTGACGGAGGAGATCGACAAAGTTCGGGATCGTGCGCCGAAGGTGCGTCAAATGCT